>SXGR01526855.1_pt1 | contig 30371 bp, 28 predicted proteins | sample 3174711 | NCBI WGS metagenome assembly SXGR01 (sample SAMN11356860, study PRJNA531348) | freshwater metagenome | isolation source: freshwater sample F1-60 | place: China: Fuxian Lake, Yuxi | collected 2017-12-25 | reverse complement strand
GCAGAACGACATCAAGCGCGTGCTCGCCTACTCGACCGTCTCGCAGTTGGGCTATATGTTCCTGGCGATGGGCGTCGGCGCGTTTGCGGGCGGTGTGTTCCACCTCTATACGCACGCGTTCTTCAAGGCATTGCTGTTCCTGGGATCGGGCGCCGTGATTCACGCGCTGCACGGTGAGCAGGACATGCGCTACATGGGCGGCCTGAAGAGCAAGTTGCCCATGACGTTCTGGACGTTCGTCGTAGGCACGGTGGCCATCGCCGGCATTCCGCCGCTGGCTGGGTTCTTCTCGAAGGACGAGATCCTCTGGAAGACCTTCTCAACGGGACATCCCGTGTTGTGGGGGCTGGCCATGCTCGCGGCGTTCCTGACGGCGACGTACATGTTCCGCCTGCTCTACCTGACGTTCTTCGGCTCGCGCCGTCCTGGGTCATCCGGTGCAGCGCATGGCACCGCCTCCGCCGCCGCTGCAGCGGGCAACCACCCGCACGGGGGACATTTGCATGACGCGCCTCCGGCCATGGCGATGGCCCTGGTCGTGCTCGCCATCGGATCCGTGCTGGCCGGCTTCTTTGGTGTGCCGCACGCGCTGGGTGGCCACAATCGCATTGAAGTGTTCCTTGAACCGAGCTTCCACGCCATGACTGTTGCGACACCCGCGCCCTCGCAGGTGGTGCTCGACTCGGGAGTTGACCTGGTGCCGCCCCCGAGCGCTGAAGGCGCCGGCGTTATTGCTGCGGCCGAACATGCACCCGAGGCCGCGCACGGCGACACGCAGACCGAACTCCTGCTCATGTTCGGCTCGGTGATGGTCGCGCTGGCCGGCATCGGCCTGGCCACGGTGTTGTTTCTCAAAGCGCCGGAGCGCGCTGATGCCATGGCCGCCCATTTCAGAGGCGTCCATCGGCTGCTGTTGAACAAGTACTACGTGGACGAGTTCTATGACGCGGCGATCGTGCAGCCCATCAAGGGCGTCTCGACCGGCCTGTTGTGGCGAGGTATGGATACGGTCGTCATTGATGGCACGGTCAACGGCGTCGGTCTGATGGTGCGCGGCTGGAGCGCGGTGCTGCGTCGTCTGCAGACCGGGTCGGTGCGGGCCTACGCGATGTCGATCTTTTTGGGGGTCGTCACGATCCTGGGGTATTACCTGTGGCGTTAACTCTTCTGGTCCTGCTGCCGCTTGTGGGCGGCCTGCTGGTATTACTGCTGGGCAAGGACCGCGACCAGCTGGTCCGGCAGGTGGCCTTGAGCGTCTCGCTCGTGACGTTTCTGGCGAGCCTGTGGCTCTGGTCTAGCTTCGACGCCGCTTCGGCCGACTTCCAGTTCGTCGAGCGGTACACCTGGCTGCCCGACTTCGGCATTTCCTACCATGTTGGCCTGGATGGCATCACGTTGTGGCTGGTGCTCCTCACGACCTTCCTGACCCCGATCGGCTTGTTGTGTTCGTGGGAGTCGGTCGAGCAGCGGGTGAAAGAGTTCTCGTTCTTCATGCTGCTGCTTGAAGCGGCGATGATCGGCGTGTTCATCTCACTCGACCTGTTCCTGTTCTATATTTTTTGGGACGCGATGCTGATTCCGATGTACTTTCTCATCGGCATCTGGGGCTACGAACAGCGTATCTACGCGGCCGTCAAGTTCATGCTCTACACGATGGCCGGCTCCGTGCTGATGCTGCTTGCCATCATCTGGATCGCGTATTACCACCAGACCGTGACCGGCGTCGTCAGCTTCGACCTTCTGGACCTGTACGCGCTTGAGATTCCCGCCGAACTACAGATGTGGTTATTCCTGGCGTTCACCGTGGCGTTTGCCATCAAGGTGCCGCTTTTTCCATTCCACACGTGGTTGCCCGATGCGCACGTGCAGGCGCCGACCGCGGGGTCGGTGATCCTTGCCGGCGTCATGCTGAAGATGGGCACCTACGGGCTGCTGCGGTTTTCCTTCCCGCTGTTTCCTGAGGCCGCGCTTCAGTTCGCGCCCTACATCGCCATCCTCGCCGTCATCGGTATCGTTTACGGCGCCCTCGTCGCGATGGTGCAGCCTGACATGAAGAAACTCGTGGCCTACTCGTCGGTGAGTCACCTGGGCTTTGTGGTGCTGGGCCTTTGTGCGATGAACGTCACCGGCGTGCAGGGCGCACTCTTCCAGATGCTGGCGCACGGTGTCTCCACCGGTGGCCTCTTCCTCATCGTGGGCATGCTCTCGGAGCGCCGTCACACCAAGCTCATCGCCGAATACGGCGGGCTGAAGGCCGTGATGCCGAAGCTCGTGGCCATGTTCCTGCTGATTACCCTGGCATCCATCGCGTTGCCGGGCATGAACGGGTTCGTAGGCGAGTTCCTTATCTTTATTGGGTCGTTTGCCTCGAACCCCGGCCTCACAGCGGTCGCCGTCACGGGCGTCATCCTCTCGGCGGTCTATATGCTCTGGCTGTTCCAGCGCGTGAACTATGGCCCGCTGACCAATCCCAGGAACAAGGGGTTGCGTGATCTGAGCGCCCGCGAGTGGGTGGTGATTGCGCCCATTGTGGCCATGTGCATCGGCATGGGTGTGGCGCCGGGCGTGTTCCTGAAGCCGATGGAGCCCGCCGTCAAGCGCATCGTGGCCCAGGTGCGCGGGATAGTACCGGTGAACGCGGCAATGATGTCGGGTGTCTTTTCCGGAACCGCTGCCGCGGAAAAGACACCCGACGTCATTGCCGCGACACCCGCAGTCGAAGGGAGCGCGCGATGAACCAGAACGACTTCGCCGCCATCGTTCCCGTCCTGATGGTCACGCTCGCCGCGTGCGCCACGATGATGGCCGAGGCCTTCCGGCCCCAGCGTGACCTGGCCGCCGGCCGCTGGTTTGGCACCTATGGGCTCATTGGCCTCGGTGGGGCGATTGCCGCGTCGCTGAATCAGTGGAACCAGAGCCTTGTGGGCTTCGGCGTGATTAGCGTCGACAACTTCACAGTGTTCTTCAACATCACGCTGTGTGCGATCGGAATCCTGACGATCATTCTGTCGGCCGGCAATGCCGAACGCGATCATCTGCCGCTCGGCGAGTACTACACGCTGATTCTGTTTGCCATCGTCGGCATGATGCTCATGGCGTCCACCACCGATCTGCTGGTGATCTTCATCGCCCTCGAGATCATGTCGCTCGGCGTGTACGTCCTGACCGCCATCAAGCGGTCGAGCGCGGAAGGGGCCGAGGCGTCGTTCAAGTATTTTGTCCTCGGCGCGTTTTCGAGCGCCTTTTTCCTCTATGGCATTGCGATGGCGTATGCCGTGACCGGCACCACACGGCTCGACGAAATCGGCTTGCGTGTGGCCTCATCTGCGCTGGACCCAGGCATCCTCACCATCCTGACGATGGTGCTGCTGCTCGTCGGCTTCGCCTTCAAGGTGGGCGCCGTGCCGGTCCATATGTGGACGCCCGACGCCTACCAGGGTGCGCCGGCGCTGGTCACAGGCTTCATGTCCACTGGCGTCAAGGCCGCGGCCTTCGCCGCGTTCATCCGCGTCTTCCTGTCGGCGCTCGAGCCCCTGCGGTTGGATTGGGTGCCGATTGTCACGGTTATCGCCGCCCTCACCATGATTCTGGGCACCGTCGTGGGCGTGGCCCAGACAAGCGTGAAACGTATGCTTGCGTATTCGAGCATCGCGCACGCCGGCTACCTCCTTGTTGGCCTGGTGGCCGCAAGCTCCGCCGGCAAGGCCGCCATGCTCTTCTACCTCGTGGCCTACAGCGTGACCAATCTCGGCGCCTTCGGCGTGTTGGCCGCCCTGGTGACCCCCGTCCGCCAACATGACGATGTGTGGGATTTTGCGGGGATGTCAAAAGAACGTCCTGGGCTCGCGGCGCTGCTCACATTGTTCCTGCTGTCGCTCGGGGGCTTTCCACCGACCGTAGGCTTCATCGGCAAGTGGTACGTCTTCAACGCAGCGATGCAGGAAGGCCTGTACACGCTGGCGATTCTCGGCGTGTTGACCAGCGTGGTCTCGGTTTTCTTCTACCTGCGCATCGTCGTGATGATGTACATGAGCGACGAAACCGCGCCAGAGCACCGGCCGAAGGTGTCGGCCATTACGACTGCGGGCCTGCTCATTGCACTCGCCGGAGTGCTCTCTCTCGGTGTGCTCCCGGGTGGCCTGCTGAAAATCGCCGCTGAGTCGGTCGCGTCAATCTTCTAAGTCCGGGGTCCAGGGTCCTGGGCGGATTCACCTGAGGGCGCGGGCCACGGCCTTGGCGACAAATGCGTCGTCTTCGGCATCCACAGTTCTTAGGTCGAGCAGGACGGCGTCGTGGTGGATCCGCGCCACGATGGGTGGGTCTTCGGCTCTCAGCGACGCTTCAATCTCGCTCGCGCTTCTTGATCCGGATCTGATCGAGACCAGTCGGGTGGGAATTGCGGACTGCGGTGCGCTGCCGCCGCCAATGGTGGAGTTGCCGTCGACGATCTCCAAGACGACCTCAGAGGTCGTTTTCACCAGGACCCTCGCGCGGGCATCCAGGCTCTCCAGGCTCTCGAGGAGCATCCGCACGACTGGAATCTCGGTTCGGGCCGCCTCACGCTGCCAGAGCATCAGTGTGGCCTCCAGGGCCGCGTACGTCTGTTTGTCGGCACGTACCGCACGCATGAGTGGGTGGCGCCGGACGCGCTCCATCAGGTCTCGCCGCCCCACGATGATGCCCGCTTGCGGGCCTCCCAGTAGTTTGTCGCCGCTGAAGGCCACGAGGTCAGCGCCCGCCTTCAGGCTGTCGAGTATTGATGGCTCGTCGCGGATGGCGTCGGGCCAGCCGCCCTCCTGAGGCAGGCCCAGCCAGCCGCTCCCCAGGTCTTCAAACAGGGGCAGGTGGAATTGATGGGCAAGGCCCGCGAGCGCAGCCAGCCCGGGACGCTCGGTAAACCCCTCGATCCTGAAGTTGGCCGGGTGCACTCTCAGGAGCATCGCGGTCCGCTCGCTGATGGCGGCTCCGTAGTCGCTCACGCGGGTCCGGTTGGTCGTCCCGACTTCGCGAAGCACGGCGCCCGACTGCGCCATGATGTCCGGCACGCGGAAGCCCCCGCCGATTTCCACGAGTTCGCCCCGCGATGCGACGACCTCGCGCCCGGCCCCGAGCGCGGCCAGGACCAGCCAGGTGGCTGCGGCATTGTTGTTGGTGATGACGGCCGCTTCAGCGCCTGTCAGCGCGCACAACAGGCGTTCGGTGTGCACGTGCCGATGGCCGCGGGTGCCAGTGTCCAGCTCGTACTCGAGGTTGCAGTATCCACGCGCGACGTCAGCCGCGGCGGTGATGGCCTGGCGTGCCAGCGGCGCGCGGCCCAGGTTCGTGTGAATGAGGACGCCCGTGGCGTTAATCACGCGGCGCAACGAAGGGGCCAGGGCCCCGTCAAGGACGTCGATGGCACGCGCCACGATCCAGGGCGCTGGCTCGCCGGCGTTCCCGTCTCCGGGCGGCAGCGCCCGCCAGGCATTGGCCGCGGTTCTGAGCGCTTCGACGACAAGCGTCCGGCCGTCGGCGGCCACCTTCTGGGCAATCGCGGGCTGTCGCAGCAGGGCGTCGATTGAGGGAATGTTTCGGGCGGTCATGGCGTGGTTGCGACAGTCCGACGGGACAGGATAGCATCAGCGTCCGTCGTGTCGAAGCCAACAGAACCCGTGCTGCCAGAGAATCCAGCCCACCGCCCGCTGGAGCGGTTCTGGCCGTACGCGGACTTGGCTGAACAGCCGAGCGAAGAGGAACTGGCAGCGATCCATCCCGAACTTCGGCGTGCGCTTTTCGGCGCGAATGCGATGCCGTTTTCGATCACGCTGGTGTTTCCGTGTTTTTTTGGCGAGGGTTTCGCCCGTGCGCTGGAGCTGGCTCGCGCGTCGGATGAATTTCAGGAAGTGCCCAACACCCGCGGCGTCCGCTACCGCGCGCGGTTCTTCCCTGGCGAGAGGCCGCTGAAGGTGCGCGAACTCTATGAGCTGATTGCAAACGTGCCCGACACCGAGGTGCTGATTGACGACAGACCGCTGCCGTATGCGCGAGAGTTGTGGCTGCCCCTGGTCTGGTGTCTTATCAAGTAAACGACTGGTGTCTGATCAAGTAGGGGTCTGGTGCCTCATCAAGTAACGTCAGGGGACGTCGTGCGCAGAGTGCCGTACGCGGAAGGTAAGGGCCGGAACGCGGCGTCCCGGCCCTTTGTGTGTGGTCTAGCTTGGCTTGGTGACGTTGCCAGCCTGGGGTCCCTTCGGACCGTCGACAATCTCGAATTCGACCTCCTGGCCTTCCTCGAGGGTCCGGAAACCGGCGCCCTGAATGGCGGAGAAGTGGACGAACACGTCGTTGCCCCCTTCGCGCTCGACGAAACCATAACCCTTAGCGTTGTTGAACCACTTGACCTTACCCGTAATACGCATCGTACTTGCCTGCCTTGCGAGAACGGCGGCGGTGAATCCGCCGCACTAGAAAAAAAAGACCGCACATGCGGTCTCCACGTCGACGATGGTCCCGCCCAACGTCGACCCATGAGCTTAGTCGGGCAGATGGGCCGTGTCAAGGCCTCAGAGGAATCCCAGTGCCAAAGCGTGCATTACTCAGTGTTTCAGACAAGACCGGCCTCATTCCCTTTGGCCAGGCCCTCGTAAGCCTCGGCTGGGAGCTGGTCTCGACGGGGGGGACCGCCCGCGCCCTGGCCGACACCGGGCTCCCTGTCACCGGTATCTCGGATGTCACGAGTTTTCCCGAGATGATGGACGGCAGGGTCAAGACCCTGCATCCCAAGGTCCATGGGGGCATCCTGGCGCGGCGCCACGTCCCAGGAGATCTGGCGTCCCTCTCGGAACACGGCATCGGACTCATCGACCTTGTAGTGGTGAACCTCTATCCGTTCGCCCAGGCCGCCGCCAATCGGGATCTGCCGTTTGACCATCTCATTGAAGAAATCGATATCGGTGGCCCCAGCCTTCTGCGCGCCGCCGCCAAAAACTTTCGCGACGTGCTGGTGGTCGTCGATCCGGCAGACTACATCCGCGTCGTGGCGGCGCTGCGGGCTGATGGCGGCTCGTTGTCGTTGCGATTCGACTTGGCGCGAAAGGCCTACGGTCACACGGCCGACTACGACCGCACGATCGCGGCCACGCTCGGCGAGGTGAAAGTGGACGCCGCCAGTGTCTTTACCCGCGGCGCCATCAGCAGCCGGTGGACGCCCGTGCTCAGCAAGGTTCGCGATCTGCGGTATGGCGAGAACCCGCATCAGACCGCAGCCTGGTACTCGATGAGTCCGTGCGGCTTCGGTGGCGCGGTGGTGCATCAGGGCAAAGAGTTGTCGTTCACCAACCTTCTGGACCTCGACGCGGCCGCGCGCATTGCGCTGGAGTTCGCCGAGCCGGCGGCCGTGGTCATCAAACACACCAATCCGTGCGGTGTGGCGACGGGCCACACTGCGGCCGATGCCTACGAGCGGGCCCGGGAGGCCGATCCGCTCTCGGCGTTTGGCGGCATCGTAGGCGTCAACCGGCCTATCGACCTGGAACTGGCGCAGGTCCTGACGTCCACGTTCATCGAGGCGGTGATTGCGCCGGGCTTGTCCGCCGATGAGGAGACGCGTGCGGTCCTCGCGACCAAGCCCAACCTTCGTGTGGTGACCGCATCATTTGAGGGACTCGACCAGGAACGCGATGTGCGCTCCATTCTTGGCGGGTGGCTCGTGCAGGACCGCGACCGCGTCGTCGAGGGGCATATCGAGTGGCCGGCTCAAGACGGCCCCCGTGTGGTCACCAAGCGTGCGCCGACGCCGGCCGAGTGGACGGCATTGCGTTTTGCATGGCGCGTCTGCGCTCACGTGAAGTCAAACACCGTCATCTTTACGTCGGCCGATGCGACGCTGGCGGTCGGCGCCGGGCAGATGAGCCGTGTTGACGCCGTGCGGACCGCCGTCATGAAGGCCGGCGACCGCCTGCGTGATTCGGTCGCTGCGTCCGATGCGTTTTTTCCGTTTAGGGACGGTCTCGACGTGGTGGCCTCTGCCGGCGCGACCGCCGTGATTCAGCCCGGCGGCTCGGTGCGCGACGATGAAGTGATTGCGGCAGCCGACGCCCATGGCATCGCCATGGTGTTTACGGGGCGCAGGCATTTTCGCCACTGACGAAATGAGCCAATGAAGGGCCTGCAGCTCCTGCTGATTCCTGCCGTTGCGCTGCTGATTCTCGGCCTGGGCGCCAATACTGTCTGGGACGCGAACGAGGCGTTCTACGCCGACACACCGCGGCAGATGGTGTTGTCAGGCGACTATGTGAATCCGGTCTTTAACGGCGAAGCCCGGATGAACAAACCAGTGTTGAGCTACTGGGTGGTCGCCGGTCTCTACAACGTCTTTGGTCTCTCCCTGACCGTCGAGCGATTCGGCATCGCCCTCGGCGCGCTCGGCATTCTGCTGGCCGCGTATCTCTGCGGCCGTGCGGTGCGGTCTCCGCTCACCGGCTGGATCGCGGTCCTCATTGTCGTCACGGCGCCACGGTTCGTGATGTTCTCGCGGCGCATCTTCATCGACATCTGGGTGACGATGTTCATGGGGCTGAGTATCGGGTGTTTCCTGCTAGCGGAAGCGTTCCCGCAGCGGCGGCGCTCGTGGCTGGGTCTCATGTATGCCGCGATCGGTCTCGGGGTGCTGACCAAGGGGCCTGTGGCGCTGGTGTTTCCTGTCGCCACCATCGGGGCGTGGCTCCTCCTCGAACGGCGTCTGAGCGACATCAAGCGGCTGTGGATCGTGCCTGGCGCGCTGATCGTGCTGGCCATCAACGCGCCGTGGTGGGGCGCCATCTACGCGCAGCACGGATGGGAACCACTGCAGGCCTTCTGGATCGGCGAGAACTTCGGCCGATACACCGAGCCCATGCAACCGGGCGAACGGAATGTCTGGTTTTATGTGCCCGTGTTGATCAGCGACCTGTTCCCGTGGTCGATCTTTGTGGTGGCCGGCATTGCCACCGGCGCCGCTGCGTTGTGGTCGCGCGTTCGGAACGCCGATGCTGCGAGGCTGGACGCCGACTCAGGGATCCCCGCCTTCAAGCGCTTCCTCATGATCTGGATTGTGCTGTTGGTGGGGGTGTTCTCCTTTTCGGAGACCAAACAGGACTTGTATGTCTTTCCGATCATCCCTGCGCTTGCGGCGCTTGCAGCTGACGCCATCGTCATTGGCCTGAACCGCGGGGGTGCGCGCCTGCGGACGGGGTTTATCGCCACGGCGGTGTTGTTGATTGTGGGCGGGGCAGGTGTCGTCGCGCTATTTGGATTCAGGGCGCCGACCCATGTCATCCCCGGCGCGAACGCACTCGGTGCGACGCTCGTCGCCGGTGGCCTGACCGTGATCGTCCTCGCGCTCCTGAAGCGGGCGCAGGCCGCGACGCTGGCCCTGGCCGGCACGATGGTGGTAGCCAACTACATCTTCGTGTTGGTGTCGCTGCCTTCAGTTGAGGCATTCAAGCCGGCGCTTCCAATGGTACGTATGATTTCGGCGCGAACGCGCCCGAGCCCGCCACCAGTGGTGGCGCACTACATCACGTCACTGCCGAGTTTCGTCTATTACCTGGAACGTCCCATAGAGCAATACTTCGACCTGGGGCCGCTGATGGAGCGGGCGGGTGTGGTGCCCGAGATGTACATCCTCATGAGGCCGCACGAGTATTCCGACTTTGAGCCGGCCGCCCGCGAGCAATCAATCAACCCGTGCATCGTTGCGCGCCAGACCCTGTTCGAGGCCAAGCTGAAACTGATCCTGGATGGAACGCCGTGGCCTGAGGTCTACCTGATCGGCACAGGTGCTGCCTGCGCCCCGCGCACGCCGCCCGCGTAATGGCGAACACCAGAGACCTGCGACCATTCTTCCCTGCATAGATTTGTCCGACATTGCGCCATTACAGGGTGCGAAGGAGTTCTTCCCGTCCCACCGTGGCTGCTCCGAAGCGCCCAACCACGATGCCCGCGGCGTGATTGGCGAGGCGGGCAGCGTCGCTCAGTGACGCGCCACAGGCCAGAGCCAACGCGAGCGTGGCGACAACGGTGTCGCCCGCGCCCGTCACGTCGGAGACCTCGCGTGCGGTGGCCGGGATGGCCAGTTCCACCAGCGACGGGCCCGACGCATCCAGGAGCCACATGCCGTGTTCGCCCCAGGTGATGAGCACGCTGGCTTGCGTGGTTCTGTGCAACACCCGTGCCGCCTGTCGCGCGTCGTCTGGGGTGACGATGCGGGTGCCAGTCATCAGTTCCGCTTCGTGATGATTGGGCGTGAGCAGCGTGACGCCGACGTACCTCGCCGCGTCGGGAACTTTGGGGTCTACCACGACTGGTGCGCCTGCGGCTGCGGCTACCGCCGCAGCAATCACACCAGGGGTGATGACGCCCTTGCGATAATCCGAGAGCACAATAGCCTTCGCTCCGAGCGCCGCGTGGCGAGCCGCCGCTCGCAGGGCCTGGTCGGTCGTGTGCGCCAGCTCGGCATCATCTTCGTAGTCGAGTCGAACCACCTGCTGATTGCGCGTGGTGACGACGCGCACTTTGCGAGTGGTGGGGCGGGCCTCGTCGATGACAAGGTGTGCGTCGGTGATTCCGCGATCGTGCAGTGCGCGGCGCAGGCCGGCTGCGGCGTCGTCTGCACCGACACATCCGACGAGTACCGGAACACCTTCGAGCATGCGGACATTGGCGGCCACGTTTGCGGCGCCGCCAAGCCGGTACTCCTCCCGTTCGAACCTCACGACTGGGACGGGCGCTTCTGGCGAAATCCGATCGACGCGGCCAATCAGGAAATGATCGAGCATGACATCACCGATGACGGCGACGGTCGTTCCGGGCAACAGGTCAAACACGGACGCGAGTGAAGTCATGACGATGGCTGCTGGTGGTGCGCGTCGAAGGCGGCGGCGTAGGGTAGAGTGATGAGTCCCAGGAACAACATCAGGAATTCTGAATCCCCGAAGTTGTATTCAAACAGACCGGCCACCAGCATCGCGACCATAGCCGCCACGCCGGCACCTGCCACGGCTTGATTGTCGCCGCGGCGCAATTGCCTCCACAAGTCGCGTGAGGCAACTACGACGAACCAGAGCCAGAGAGCCAGCGCTGGCAAGCCACGTTCCGCCGCAATCTGCATCGGCACGTTGTGCAGGTGGGGATTGATGTCGTTCACCGCGTAGGTGGCGTCGCGGTACTGGGGATACACCAGTTTCACGCTGTCGGGGCCGACGCCCGTCAGCGGGTCGTCCTGCACCATGCGCACACCTGACCGCAGCATCGCAAAGCGATCGCGACTGGTGGGGTCGGTCAGGTCACCGATGGATTGGATACGGCTGATGATCGCGCTCGGCGCGATCACGAAGCAGATCAGGCCCAGCACCGGGAGGCCGAGAAGCAATCGCCAGTTCCTCGCGGCCATGAGGATCCCGATCGCGGCGACCAGGCCAACCATCGCGTTGCGCGTGTAGGTGTAAAAGAGCGCCACCACCAGGGCCGGTACGGCAATCGCCGGCCAGATCCACTCGCGGCCCGCGTACAGCAGGCGCGCGAGGGCGGCACCCGTAATGAGCATGAGGACGCCCGAGAACGTCATCCAGTGGCTCAGGAACCCGACCGCTCGGTTCTCGAGGCTGTCGTAGCCGAGCACGCTGTATTGCAGAATGCCGTAGAGCGCGGCCGCCGAACCCACCGCGATGATGCCGTCCACCACCCGTGTCGCCCGGTTGCCGCGCGCAAACGTGGCGACGACGGGGACCATCAGAGACAGCAGGAGTTGTTTAGTGTCGGCGAAACTGGCCATTGGATTGACCGACGCGGCGGCGCTAACCATCGTCCAGACGGCATACGCAATGAGGGGAACCATAAATGCAGGAACGTCGCGCCAGCGTTCGCCTCGCGCCACCAGGACTAGCCACACCAACACGGAGGCATACAGCGCGAACTGCGCGGTGAAGATGCTGATCGGGGTGGCGGCCAGCGAAATCGCGACAAGCACGAATCCCGCGCGGTGCAGTCCCGAATCTCGTGTCGTCATCATCGCCCGTTCTCCAGCAGCCTTTCAGCGGCGGCCATCACGGCCTCTCCCGAAATCGTCGTTAGGCACCGGAAATCTCCCGGGGCACACACGCGTTGGTCGCACGGCCGGCACGGCAGTTCGCCCGCGTCCACCGCAGCCGTCGCCAGGTGCGGTGGGCGCCAGGGCGCCGACCGTTCGGACAATGTCGGCCCATAGAGTCCCACAATCGGCACGTCGGACGTGGCCGCAATGTGGAGCGGTCCGCTGTCGCCCCCGATAAAGAGCGCGGTTCGATCCAGCACCGCCCGCAGGGCCTCGAGTGAAAAGTCCTGCGCGTCGATGATTCGCGCGGCGCCGTCGCCCGCCCGGCTCTGCGCCATTGAGAACACCCGTTGCGCCGCCGCCTTGTCGGACGGACCCGCGGTGACGAGCACCCGACGCCCCTCTGATTGTCGCACTAGTCCGGCGGCAACGTCGGCAAATGCTGTTTCTGGCCATCGTCGAAATGGATTACCGGCGCTCACGTGCAGGACGATGAGCGAGGTGTCGCTTGAGGGGGCGCCGATGCCCAGCGACGCCAGGCGCGCGTCCACCGAAGCCCGCGCCGCAGACGTCGTCATCATCTCGACCCGGTTCACGTTGCGGTCGGCCCCGCCTGAAAACGCCGCGTCGACCGCGGCCAGGAGATCCCACTGATTCTCAACGGAGTGGCGCGGGTGCAGGCCGGGTGGTCGATGCACCACGTCGGTGTACATCCACGCGCGCCCCTTGATGTCGTATCCCACGCGGCGTGGGGCCCCCGAGGCCCAGGCCAGCCACGCACTCCGGGGCCCGCCGTGAAAATCAATGACCAGATCGCATCGCTCGGCCCGCAGGCGCCGTGCCAGGCGGAGGTCGTCCTTGAGGCGTGTCCACCCGCGCGAGTGGGGCACGCTGATGACGCCTGACAAGTGAGGATGGTGCGCCACAACGGGCGCGGCCGAAGACTCTACGAGATAGAGGAGCCGGGCGTCTGGATACTGCGAGCGAAGGGCACGAATCGCCGGTGTCGTGAAGACCACGTCACCGATGAGCCGAAGCCTGATGAGGAGAATGGTCAACGGCCGGCGGCGGGCGCCTCCGCCTCATCCACCAGCATGACCGGAATGTCGTCCTTGACCGGGTAAATCCGGTGGCAGGTGCCGCATTGCAAGCCGGCGCCGTCCCTCACCAGACGGACCGGGGTCTTGCATTCGGGGCAGACCAATATTTCAAGCAGCGCGGGGTCAAGGGCCATGTCGCGAATATAAGCCATCCACAGGTCGACTGTGAAACAATCCTGTCCTACCCCACGAGTCATTCATGATTTGGTTCGCTCCACCGCCACCCGTTCCCGCGTCGGCGCAAACCACCTCAGTCCCGGCATCCAGCCGGACTCAGGCCGCCACCCCGACAGTGGCCGCCACTGGCGAGGCATACTTCCTGTTTATCCAGGGACGTACGCTTGAAGGACGAGGCGATGTGGCCGGTGCGATCGCTGCATACCGCAAGGCCATCGCGCTGATGCCCCTGTCCGCCGACGTTCGCGCAGAGTTGGCTGGTTTGTACGCGCGCGAGGGTCGGGCCGACGAGTCGCTTACAGAAGGCGAGAGTGCGCTGAAAGCCGACCCCACCAATCGCGAAGCGCACCGCATTCTCGGATTTGTGCGCTCCGCGCTGGCCGACAGCCAGGGCGGGCGTGGCGCGTCGACGCTCGAAGCGACGCTTGTGCCCCAGGCGATCGATCACTTTGAAAAGGCACTGGCGGGAGGCATGCGCGACCCGGGTGTCGAACTGTCCCTCGGCCGGCTGTATGTGCGGACTTCCCAGCACCCCAGGGCCATCGCGACGCTGCAGGCGTTTCTCAACGACCAGCCGGGATATCCCGAGGGTGTGCTGCTGCTGGTGGAGTCGCTTGATGCCACGCGCCAGTTCACGCAGGCCGTGAGCCAGCTTGAGCCATTGGTCCGTGACGAACCCGATATGGTGCCGGCACGCGCCAGGCTGGCCGAAATGTACGGACGTGCCGGCCGCAACGCGGACGCCCTGCCACACTGGGCCGAACTGGCGCGAGCCAATCCCAGCAATAGAGCGCTGCGCACCAGTTACGCGACGGCACTGGCCAACGGCGGGCAGGTCGATGAGGCGCGGCGGCAATTGACGACGTTGACGAGCGAGGCGCCGCGCGATGCCGACGCCTGGTATCTGTTGTCGCACATTGAGAGCCAGGCCGGCCGCCACGACGCGGCAGACGCCGCGGCGAAGAAGATCTCGGACATTGACCCGGCCGATCCTCGTGGGCCGCTGGCTCTGGCTGAAGCCCGTGCGACGCGAGGCGACTACCGAGGTGCGGTGGCCATTCTTGAGCCAGTGCTGGCCGCCTTGCGCGATCAGCCCGCCGGCGATGCCTACTCGGCGGTGGCGACGGCGTTCGCCACCGCTCTGCAGAACAGTGATGAACCGGGCCGCGCCGTGCGCGTTCTTGAGGACGCACGCAACCGCGCCCCGCGTGACTTCGACGTGCTGCACGCTCTTGCGTCGGCGTACAGCCGCGACAAGAATCCCGTGTCTGCCGAGCGGGCGTACCGGGAGCTCTTGACGGCCGACCCGGTTGATGGCCTCGCCCTCGACGGCCTGGGATGGGCACACGTCCAGCAGGGAAGAGTGGAGGACGGACGCGTAGTGCTCGAGCGAGCCGCCGCGGCGCTGCCCAGCCGTTCTGTGACGCTCGACCATCTGGCCGAGTCACTCTTCCTGCTCAAGCGCTACCGCGATGCCCAGGTGATGTGGGATCGCGCGCTCGCCGGCGATCGCACGGGCGCAGACGTAGACGAGATCACGCGCAAACGTGACCGGGCCAGAACGCTGGCAGGCAAACAGTGACGCCCCGGGCGCGCGTGCGCGGGGTGGGCCTGTGGTTGGCGATCGGCCTGTCGCTCACAAGCGCCTGTGCCACGCGCCATTACTCCCCACCGGCTGGCCCTGGTGTGCCGCTTGATGAGGCGGCCGGCACCTGGCAAGCCGTGACCGCGCGTTGCAGTACCACGCGTGTGTTTGTCGCCGAAGTCAGGGTGGACGGGTGGGTCGGGCCTTCGCGTCAGCGATTCTCCGCGGCACTGCATGCCGCGTTCACTCGTGAGAACGACGCCTACCTCGAAGTGCCGGGTCCTGGGCGGTCGTTCGTCCAGATGGGTGGTCGCGCCGATCGCGCCGTGTTGCTCCTGCCGCGTGACGAGCGCGTCCTCCGGGCGCCGACTCGTGACATCGTCGAGGCCTTGACCGGATTGAAGTGGGACGCGGTGGACCTGCTCAATGTGCTCACCGGCTGCGTGACCGCGCCTGGTTCGGCCGTGACAGGGGTCGCCCACGGTGTGGATCAGGCTGCGGTGGAATTGGGAGGCGGCGCGCGCGCATGGCTTCGGCGCGGGGCCGGCGCATGGCAGGTGGAAGCCGCCACGCGAGACGGACTCCTAGTCGAGTACCGCGCGCGAACGGGCGCGTTTCCGTCGGATATCCGCGTATCGGACGCTTCGTCTGTGACCACGCCCCTGCTCGTGACGTTTCGCGTCAGCCAGGTTCAGGCCAACGTTGAACTGGACCCTGCCATATTCGTGCTGACGGTGCCCAGTGGCTTCGTCCCGATGACGCGTGACGACCTGCGTTCGGTGCGACCGCTCGGTGATGTCAAACGGGTTCCGTAGCACCCATGGCGCGCATCCTCATTCTCGAGCCCTCGGCGAAGATCAATCTGACCTTGCAGGTGGGCCCTCGCCGCCCCGACGGGTTTCACGACGTCACCACGTTGTTGCAGTCGATCACCCTCCACGACACCCTCACGCTGTCGGCCAAGCCGGGCCCTTTCGGACTCGCCTGTCGTACGCCCGGAGTGCCCGGCGATCGTACGAACCTGGTATGGAAGGCGGCCGAGGCGTTGTGGGCGGCCATGGGCCGCGAAGGCGATCCCCGGGACGCGCACATCAAGCTGGACAAGGCGATTCCCTCCCAGGCAGGTCTCGGCGGTGGCAGTGCGGATGCGGCCGCCGCGTTGGTGGGCCTTAACACGCTCTGGGGAGCTCGCAAGCCGCGCCGCGAGTTGATGGGCCTTGCGGCCCAACTCGGGTCCGATGTGCCGTTTTTTCTCCAGGGCGGCACGGCGTTAGGCACCGGGCGTGGTGAAGACCTGTATCCGGTGGACGACGTCGAGCGGATGGGCGTGATTGTGATCAAGCCCTCGTTTGGGGTGGCAACCGCCGACGCCTATCGCTGGCTGGACGCAGACCGGGGGGTCGCCGGCATCAGGACGGGCGGACTTGTCGCTCTGCACGCTGCCGGAAGCCGCCCGGTTGAGGTGGGATGGCCAAGTCGGACGGTTCGGCTGGTCAACGACCTGATGCCCCCCGTCGTTGAGCGCCATCCGGCCGTCCGGGAGATGATAGAGGCCTGTTTGGCCGCGGGCGCTGTCGCGGCCCAGATGAGCGGAAGCGGGTCGGCCGTGTTTGGCCTGTTTCCTGAATGCACCACGGCCCGGGCCGCGCGACAGCTGAAACGCCAGGATTGGCTGGTCCTCGTGGCCCGCACGCAGTCCCGCCGCGAGGCGGCCCGCCGCATGGGCCTGTGATAGACTTTATGTTTCGCGGTAGGTCCCTGACGCGCCGCTGTGGGAGTGCCCGGTGATGGCCGGGGCGTCGGCCGGGTTCCTCTGCAGTGCGCGTGCGCGGACGAGGTGGGGCGTGGCCAAGCGGTAAGGCGCGGGTCTTTGGAACCCGTATTCGAAGGTTCGAATCCTTCCGCCCCAACCAATTCTTCGAGGCTCATGGTGAGCGGCAGGGGAAGAGTAAACGGAGCATGAGCCACGGCCAGCTGAAAGTGTTCTCGGGGAGCGCCCATCCGGCGCTGGCGAAGGAAATCGCCGAGCAACTGGAAACGCCGCTTGGTGTGGCCCGGTTGCATCGGTTCCCCGACAGCGAGGTCTCGTTCCAGATCGACGAGAATATTCGCGGCACGGATGTGTTCATCGTGCAGCCGACCTCGACGCCGGTGGACATGCACCTGGTGGAATTGTGCGTCATGATCGACGCGTTCCGTCGCTCGTCAGCGTCGCGCATCACGGCCGTGATTCCGTATTACGGCTATGCGCGGCAGGATCGCAAGGACAAGCCCCGGGTGCCGATTTCGGCGAAACTCGTGGCTAACCTGCTGGGCGCGGCTGGCACAAATCGCGTGCTGACCATGGATTTGCACAAGGCGCAGATTCAGGGGTTTTTCGACATTCCGGTGGACCACCTGTTTGCGGCCCCCGCGGTCATTGAATATCTCGCGCGGCAGAACTTCGGCCCAATCACGATCGTGTCGCCCGATGCTGGCGGCGCGGAGCGGGCGCGGGCGTATGCGAAGCGGCTCGATGCGGAACTGGCGATTATCGACAAGCGCCGCAGCGAAGACGGGACGGCGGAAGTGATGAACGTCATCGGCGATGTAGAAGGCCGGGTTTGCGTAATCTCGGACGACATCATCGATACCGCAGGCACGATTCAAAAGGCGGCTCAGGCTCTGAAGGCCAACGGAGCCAGCCGCGTGCTGGCGTGTGCGGTGCACGGGGTGTTATCGGGTCCGGCCATGAGCCGGATTGAGGCGGCGCCTCTGGACAAGCTCATTGTCACCAACACGGTCCCGCTGGGGCCCGAGAAGATGGCAAGCGAGAAAATTGTGGTCTTGTCGGTGGCGCGTCTGCTGGCGCAGGCCATTCGCAGTATTCACGAAGAGACCTCGGTCTCGAAGTTGTTCGTTTAAGGATGGGGACCATGGATTCGACATTGCAGGCGGTTCGGCGCGACACGATTGGCAAAAACGAGGCGGTGCGCCTCAGGCAGGTGGGCAAGATCCCGGCAGTGCTGTACGGCGGAGAAAGCAAGGTCGGCGAATCGGTCACCGTGGACCCGAAGGAACTGAGCCGCATCCTGCACTCGCATTCAGGAGTCAACTCCCTGATCGCGCTGCAGATTGACGGCACGGCCGACACCAAGGTGCTCGTCAAGCAATACCAGATTGACCCGGTCACGCATCGCCTGCTGCACGCGGATTTCTACCGTGTGGCCATGGACAAGCGGCTGCGCGTCACCGTCCCGGTCCAGTTGACCGGCGAAGCCAAGGGCGTCAAGGTCCAGGGTGGCACCCTGGACTTCGTGCATCGCGAAGTGGCGCTTGAGTGTCTGCCGGCGGATATCCCGGAGCACATTGTGGTGGACGTCACGGAGTTGATGATCGGCCAGGGCGTGCGCGTGCGCGACCTGCCGGCCGATGGCAGGTGGACTGCGGTCAGCGAGCCCGAGATGCTCATCGTGCACATCGTGGCGCCGCGCGCCGAAGTGGTGGCCACACCGGATGCGGCTGCCACGCCCGTCGCTGCTGCCGAGCCCGAAGTCATGAAGAAGGGCAAGCCCGAGAAGGACAAGGACGAGAAGGACAAGAAGTAAGGGCCTTGTATGAAGCTGGTCGTTGGCCTCGGGAACCCCGGGTCCCGGTATCGGGGAACGCGGCACAACGTCGGCTTTGAAGTGGTGGACGGGCTGGTGGCGCGCCATGGGCTTCGGCTCGACGCGTGGAAAGCGCTGGCCGAGATCGTGGAATGGCGTCGGCCGGAAGGTCGCGTGTGGTTTGCCAAGCCGCTGACGTTCATGAACCTCAGCGGGGAGGCCGTAGCCGGGCTGATGGGGTTCTACAAGATTGAGCTCGCTGACGTCCTGGTGGTGTGCGACGACGTGAATCTGGTGGAGGGGCGCTTGCGAGCGCGGCCCGAAGGTTCAGAGGGTGGAAACAACGGGCTGCGGTCGATTACAGCCTCGCTCGGAACTGCCGCGTATGCGCGGATCCGGATCGGGGTGGGGCGCGGCGACGAGCGACGGGATCTGGTGGACCACGTGTTATCGCGGTTCGATGTGGATGAACAGCCGGTCATGAATGCTGCGATGGATCGTGCGGCCGACGCGGTTGAGTTGTGGATTACGGACGGTCTAGGACCTGTCATGAACAGGTTCAATGCCGATAGTAAGGAAGTCGAGAAGTAGGGAAGTCGAGCAAGAGAAGAACGCTCCTTGCCGTTTCCGATTGGGGAAACGGCCTGAATGTCCATAAGGAGGCACATGAGCATGCACAGACAGTACGAGCTCGTTTACATCGCGATGCCGGATTCGACCGAAGAACAGTTGGCGGAACTGCACCAGCAGGTCGCCACGGTCGTGGATCGGTTCAGCGGCACCATCGAACGGACGGAAATGTGGGGGCGGCGCCGCCTGGCGTATGAAATCAACCGCCAGCGCGAGGGCGTGTACGTCCTAGAAATTCTGAATGGCCCCGGGGCCATGACCACCGAACTTGATCGGCGCCTCCGGGTGCTCGACATCGTCATGCGACACCTGATCATTCGCATTGATGAAGTGCTCGCGAAGGAGACGCGGACCCAGACGCGCCGCAAGGCCGCCACGGTGTCGCGCCGGCTGCGCCGCGGATTGCCGGCCGAGCCCACTGAACAGGAATTGAGCCGCCGGAAGGCGGAGGCCGATGACGCCGACGGCGGCGACGGCTTCGGGGAGGGAGACCGATGAACGACTACGACAAGGACTCACGTGGTGGTGGACGCGGTGGTGCCAAGGGTGCGGCCAAGGGCAAGGACGACAAGGCCGGTCGGCGTGGCGGGTTGTTCCGCCGGCGCCGGGTCTGCAAGTTCTGCGTCGAGAAAATTGACTACGTCTCCTACAAGGACGTGAAGGTTCTGACGCCGTTCATTCCTGAACGCGGCAAGATTCAGCCGCGTCGTATTTCCGGCACCTGCGCCAAGCATCAGCGGGCGCTGCAGGTGGCCATCAAGCGCGCGCGGACGCTCGCGCTGATTCCGTACGTCACGGACTAGGAGCAAGGAGAGAGCCATGGCAACGGAAGTCATTCTGAGACAGTACGTGGAACACCTCGGTAATCGGGGCGAGGTGGTCAAGGTCGCCGACGGCTACGCGCGCAATTTCCTGCTGCCGCGCAAGCTGGCGCTGCGGGTGACCGAGGAAAACAAGAAGCAGATCGAGCGTGAGCGCGCGAAGGCCGAGGCGCAGGAGAACGACGAGCGCGCGGCGGCCCAGGCGCTGGCGGCGGCACTGGCCGCGGCCGACATCTCGATCGCGCGTCGCGTGGGCGAACACAACACGCTCTACGGGTCGGTGACGACCGGTGATATTACCGAAGCACTCAGCGCGCGGCAGATCACGGTCGATCGACGGAAGATCGTGCTGGCCGAGCCGCTCAAGACCATCGGCGAACACGTGGTGACCATCAAGCTGCACCGCGACGTCCCCGCGACGTTGACTGTCAAAATCGTTCCGGCGCAGGCCGCGGGCTAGTTTGTAGCTCGGCTGGGGTCTCAAGGCCGAGGCATTTGGGCCCCTGGGGGCGTTTCGCGCGACTGGCGCGCGGGCGCTTTCAGGGGCCAGTTTTTGTTTGCGCTGCTGTATTCTTGTCCTCCTCCATGGCTGAACGCACGCTTCCCCACAACCTTGAGGCCGAGAAGAGCGTCCTTGGCGCCATTCTGATCAACAACGACGCGTTTAACCAGGCCGCCGGGGTGATCGATTCACAGGACTTCTTCCGCGATGCGCATCGTCGCATCTTCGAGAAGATGGTCACGCTCACCGATCGCAACGAACCGGTGGATCTGGTCACGCTCAGAGACGAGCTGACGCGCAGCGGCGAACTTGAGGAAGTGGGGGGGCCGGCATACGTGAGTGCGTTGACGGACGGCGTGCCGCGGTCGGCCAACGTCGAGTACTACGCGAAGATCGTCAAGGAAAAATCCACGCTGCGCCGGCTCATCCAGTCATCGAATGAAGTGTTGGCGCGCGCGTACGACGCCGAGGAAGACGCCGATACCTTGCTCGACGAGGCGGAGCGGTCGATCTTTTCCATCGCCGAAGGCCGGATGCGGTCGGGGTTTGTGAAGCTGAGCGAGCTGGTCGAGGGTGGCTACGACATGCTCGAGGCGCTGCACGAGAATCGCGGGCTTGTCACCGGAGTGCCCAGCGGGTTTGTTGACCTCGACGAGATGACGTCGGGGTTTCAGAAGTCCGACCTTGTCATCATCGCCGCGCGGCCCTCGATGGGCAAGACAAGCTTCGTCCTCAATATTGCGCTCAACTGCGCGATGGAGGCGGGCAAGACCGTCGGCATCTTCAGCCTGGAAATGTCGAAGGAGCAGTTGTTCATGCGCATGCTGACGTCGGAAGCCCGCGTGGACGCGCATCGCTTCCGGGGTGGCTTTCTCGGTGAACAGGACTACGACAAGCTCAACGTCGCGTTCGCGCGTCTGCACGAGGCGAAGGTGTTTGTGGACGACACAGCGTCGGCCGGCATTCTCGAGATGCGCGCGAAATCGCGCCGGCTGAAGCTCGAGCATGGCCTCGACATGCTGGTGATTGACTACCTGCAGTTGATGCAGGGCCGCGGCAAGTTCGACAATCGCCAGCAGGAACTGGCGTCCATTTCCCGGTCGTTGAAGATCCTGGCTAAGGAACTCGAGATTCCCATCCTTGCCCTGTCGCAGTTGAGCCGCGCCACCGAAACCCGTGCCGACCATCGCCCGCAGCTGTCGGACCTGCGTGAATCGGGCGCCCTCGAGCAGGACGCCGACGTCGTCATGTTCATCTACCGCGAGGAGATGTATCAGCAGGGCGAAGAAGAGCGGCGGCCCGAGGTGGATGGCGTGGCCGAAATCATCATCGGCAAACAGCGTAACGGCCCCGTTGGTTCCGTGAACCTCGCGTTCCTCAAGCAGTACACCCGGTTCGAAAATCTGCAGTCCGGGTCCCGGGGATAACACGCCGTGTTGGGTCTGCCGGGAATGACGAGGCCCACTGTGGCCACCGTGCACCTCGAAGCCCTGCAGTACAATCTCCGTCAGATTGGTGCCATGGTCCGGCAAGACGGCCGAGCACCCGCCGTTATCGCTGTCGTCAAGGCGAATGCGTATGGTCACGGTGCGGCGCAGGTGGCGATGGCACTCGAGGCTGCCGGCGCCAGCATGTTCGCGTGCGCGGACCTCGAGGAAGGTGTGGCGCTGCGCGAGGCGGGTGTGACGCGCCCGATTCTGGTGTTCGGCGCGCTCAGCGTGAGCGAGTTGTCTCACGTGTTCACCCACGCGCTCACGCCCACGGTGTCTACGCCTTCCGCGGCGCGCGCGCTCGAAGCGGACGCGGCCGCGCGCGGCGTGACCATCGGATGCCACCTCAAGATCGATACAGGCATGAATCGCCTCGGGTTCAGGCACGACAACCTCGGTCGGACCATTCCCGCCGTGCTGGCGATGCTGCATCTGCGGATTGAGGCCGCGTACACGCACTTCGCCACTGCGGACCAGCCTGAGTCGCCGTGGATGGAAGAGCAACGCCACCGATTCGATCGATCGCTTGCGGCGTTGGGCGCCATGGGCTTGCGCGGTGTGGTGCGCCATGCGGCGAACTCGGCCGCGCTGCTACGCGACGCGAGGACGTGGTATGACGCCGTGCGCCCGGGCCTGTTGCTCTACGGTATGGTGCCGCCACCGCTCGCGGCCGCGAATCTGGACCTGAGACCTGCCCTGTCACTGACCAGCCGTATCGTGGCGGTCAAGGGCCTACGGCCCGGGGAGGGCACGGGATACGGAATGTCATGGCAGGGGGATCGACCACGCAGCATCGCCATTGTGCCGGCCGGTTATGCCGACGGGCTCGATACGCGCCTCGCGGGCCGCGGCCACGTGTTGGTGCGGGGCCGGCGGCGCCAGGTGGTGGGCTCAATCTGCATGGACATGATGATGGTGGATGTGACGGGAGAAGACGTGTCGCCAGGTGACGAAGTGGTGTTGATTGGCCGCCAGGATGACCAGGAAATCACCGTCAGGGAAATCGCCGGCGCTATCGGCACTATTCCCTGGGAAATCGTGTGCCGACTCGGTAGTCGCATCCAGCGCGTGTCGTCATGAAGTCTGTGTTTGCCTGCCAGTCGTGTGGAGCACAGGCGCCCAAGTGGCTCGGGCGCTGCTCCGATTGCGGGGCCTGGAATTCGTTCGTCGAAGAAACCGTCGAAAAGCCGGGTAAGGCCACTGAGCGCAGAAGCGCCGCCGAGCCACTGGGCGGCGGCAAGGCTACGCGCTACGCCGATGTGGACGCGGTCGTCTCCACCAGGTTCTCAAGCGGTATCAGCGAGTTCGATCGAGTGCTGGGCGGCGGAATCGTACCCGGCTCGCTCGTGCTTCTGGGTGGTGAACCGGGCATCGGCAAGTCCACGCTCCTGTTGCAGGCCGCGGCGGCGTTTGCGCGTGACACCGGTCCGGTCTTGTACGCCTCGGGCGAAGAATCAGAACACCAGGTGAAGATGCGTGGCGAGCGGCTGGGCGTTGGTGATGCACCGCTGTTTCTTCTCGCCGAGACGTGTATCGAGCGAATCCTCGAGGAAGTGGATCGCGTGCGCCCGGCCCTGGTGATCGTGGACTCCATTCAGACCGTGTTCTCGCTGAAGATGGCCTCGGCGCCCGGTAGTGTCGGGCAGGTGCGGCAGGCGGCCACTGACCTGCTCTTCACGGCCAAGGGCCGCAATCTTCCTGTGTTCGTCGTCGGACATGTCACCAAGGACGGGTCGTTGGCCGGGCCGAAGGTGCTTGAGCACGTGGTGGACACCGTCCTGTATTTCGAGGGCGACCGTCACCATGCGCATCGCGTGGTGCGAGCGGTCAAGAACCGATTCGGCGCCATCAGTGAGCTTGGCGTGTTCGAGATGACGGGGCAGGGCCTGCAGGCCGTCCTAAATCCATCAGCCATGTTTCTCGCTGAGCGGCCGGAAAACGTCCCAGGCTCAGCGGTGCTGTGTTGCCTCGAAGGATCGAGGCCTATTCTTGTGGAGGTGCAGGCACTGGTCGGTACCTCCACGCTCGGCAATGCGCGTCGAACCGTGAGCGGCCTGGATCCGACGCGGCTCTCACTCCTGCTGGCTGTGCTCGACAAGCGGGCCGGGCTGAATCTGGCGACCGACGACGTGTATGTGAACGTCGCAGGGGGGATGACGGTAGACGAGCCCGCCGCCGACTTGGCGATCCTCGCGGCCGTCGCCTCGAGCCTGCGCAACCGGCCGCTGCATCCCAATACGGTGGTGTTTGGTGAGGTCGGGCTGGCAGGTGAGGTGCGAGCCACATCCCAGGCACCGCTCCGTCTCAGGGAGGCGGCGCAGTTGGGTTTTACACGGTGTGTCGTGCCGGACGGCAATGCTACGGCAGGCGACGGTCCGAAAGGCATGGAGGTGGTGGGCGTCCGCACGATTGGCGAGGCGCTCGACGCCTTGATGTAATCTGTGGCCATGCGCGGTTTCGTGCTCGTGCGGGCCCTCTTCGTTGGCGTGGTCGTCTACGCGGCGGTCCAGATTCAGGTCGTGGCCGGACATGCCGTGCTCAACGGTGGCCTGGGGCTGGCGTTCGCGCTCGCGATCGCCGCGGCCGAGACCCGGATGCGGGACGCCGCCGTCACGCAGGTGCTGGGGGGGCTGCTGGGCTTTGGCGTGATGCTGATGGTGGCCACCACGCTGAGCGGTGCCCTGTTCTGGGTCAACACCAGCGACACCAAGGTGCGCTTCCTGCACAGCCTGATCATCATCGTGTTGCCGTATCTGGGCTTGATGTTCGGCGCACGGAAAGGCGAGTGGTTGCAGCCCTCGAAGCTGGTCAGCCTGTTTCGCGACGCCCGGCCAGAGAAGCGCTACAAGATTCTCGACACCAGCGTCATCATCGACGGCCGGCTAGCCGATGTGGCCGAAAGTGGTTTCCTCGATGGCACATTGGTGGTGCCGCAGTTTGTCCTGAGGGCACTGCAGGTTGTGGCCGACTCGTCCGACCCACTCAAGCGCAATCGCGGCAGGCGCGGACTTGATGTCCTGAATCGCATCCAGAAGATGGCGGGCGTGGAAGTGCTGATCTCCGACATCGACTTTCCCGCGATCAAGGAAGTCGACATGAAGCTCATTGAGTTGGCGCGGACGATGCTGGGCAAGATCGTGACTCAGGACTTCAATCTCAATAAGGTGGCGCAGTTGCGCGGCGTCGAGGTCCTGAACATCAACGATTTGATGCACGCGCTCAAGCCCATGGTCCTTCCCGGCGAGATGATGTCGGTGTTCATCATCAAGGAAGGCAAGGAATTTAATCAGGGCGTGGCCTACCTCGACGATGGAACCATGGTGGTGGTGGACAATGCCCGGAGCCGCATCGGCCGCAACCTCGACATCGTGGTGACCAGCGTCCTGCAGACCACCGCCGGCCGCATGATTTTTGGCCGGCACCTGGATGGGGCGACTGCCGCCGCAGTGGACCGCGACGACAGCGTGAAACGCCCCCGACCGGCTGAGGCGTAGTTTCCCGCCGTCCACCATGCCCCACGCGGTTGCCGTTGACCCGTCAGTCGCTGCACTCGTCCGGCCCGTGAGTGCCGATTTTCTTTCAGTGCGCGTGGTGGCGCTCGACACCGGGATGGATGCTCCGCTGGCACTTGCCGCCGAACGCATGCGGGTCTCGAGCGAGATGGCCGACGTGACCGCCGCCGTTCGCACGATGTACAAGCGTGTGGGCCTCGACCCCACCAAGAACCGCCCGGCGTCTGAAGCGTTGTGGCGGCGCGTAAAGAAGGGCGATCCGCTCCCGCGCGTCAATAGCCTCGTGGATGTCATCAACTGGTGTTCGCTCGAATCGCAGCTGCCGTTTGGGTTGTATGACGCCGGTCGAATCGAAGGTCCGGTGGTCCTGAGGCTGGGACACCCGGACGAGTCGTACGCAGGGATTCGGAAAGACCAGGTGCACGTGGCAGGCCGCCTGGTGTTGGCCGACGCGCTGGGGCCGTTCGGCAATCCGACGTCGGATTCCGCGCGGACGATGGTGACGGTGGAGACGACGCAGGCGATCGTCGTGATTTTCGCCCCTGCGGGGCTCGAGGCTTCCATGGCCGAAGCGGCGCTTGCGATGACGCGCGAGCGCGTGCACACGTTCTGCGGAAGCGCGTAGCCGGGTCTGTACGTAGCCCGGCCTGTTCCTCAAGGCCGAGAATCCCTCGGGCCTGAGGAACCGCCCTAGCGACGTACTAATTGGCGCGGCTGACGCCACGCCCTACATTAAGATCATCCGGGTGTCTGTTTCGGTGATTCTCGTGGCGGCCGGCCGGGGCGTACGCGCCGGTGGTGTAGTGCCGAAGCAATTGGTTGATCTCGGAGGCCGCACGATGCTGCAGCGCAGTGTGGCGGCGTGTGATGCCCATCCGGCCGTCAGTGAACTCGTTGTTGTCCTGCCGGCCGACTGGGTGGCGGAAGGTCCGTCGCTGGTCGGCACCACGCGCGCCGCATGTCGCGTGGTGGCTGGCGGCGAACGGAGGCAGGACTCGGTGCGCGCGGGCGTGGCCGCCGTGTCGGATGCGGCAACGATTGTGCTCGTCCACGACGCGGCGCGTCCGTTTGTCTCGCGTGAGGTGATCGATCGCGTGGTGATCGCCGCCGGCGAGAGTGGTGCGGCCGTGCCGGCCATTCCGGTGGCCGACACCGTCAAGCGCGTGGCAGTGGCCGACACTTATCGCCATGTCGTGCGGACCGAGCCGCGTGCTGAGGTATGGCTCGCGCAGACGCCGCAGGGATTTCGTCGCGAGGTGCTTGTTGCGGCAATGGCCGCGGGTGAGGGGCACACGGAGGCGACAGATGAGGCGCAGTTGGTGGAGTGGATGGGAAGCGAGGTCCGGGTGGTGGAAGGCGACGTGAGCAACGTCAAGGTCACAACGTCGCGCGACGTGGAGCAGGCGCAGGCCCTGTGGACGGCACAGTCGCGCGTAGGCACCGGCTACGACCTCCATCGTCTCGTGGAGGGCCGTCCACTAGTGCTGGCCGGTCTGACCATACCATTTGAACGCGGCCCCCTGGCGCACTCGGATGGAGATGTGGTGTGCCACGCGTTGACGGATGCCATCCTCGGCGCGGCAGGTGTGGGCGACATTGGCCAGTTGTTTCCAAACACCGACGCGCGGTGGAAAGATGCAGCGGGCCTGGACCTGCTGGGTCGGGCGGTGGCGGCCGTGCGCGAACATGGCTGGCGGGTGGTCAACGTGGACGTGACGGTGGTGCTGGAGCGGCCGCAGCTGGCGCCGCACGTACCGGCAATTCGCGCCAGCCTGGCAACGGTGCTTGGGGTGCCAGTCGAGGCGGTGAGTGTGAAAGGGAAGACAAACGAAGGCGTGGATGCCGTCGGCACCGGTGATGCGATTGCGTCCCACGCCGTAGCGCTTCTGAAGAGAGGCCGGCCCTGACGCCCTCACCGATGCGCCTGCGATTTGCGCCGAGTCCGACCGGTCTCTTGCACGTCGGGAATGCCCGTACGGCGCTGTTCAACTGGCTGCTCGCCCGAGGGCGGGGTGGCACGTTTGTGCTGCGTGTGGAAGACACCGACGTGGAGCGATCCACCCGCGCGTCCGAGGACAGCATCAAGGACGACCTGCGTTGGCTCGGCTTGACCTGGGATGAGGGCCCGGATGTGGGCGGGCCGTATCCGCCTTACCGCCAGTCGGAACGAATGGTTCGGTACAGTCTTGCGGCCGATCGCCTCATCGCCGCAGGACGCGCGTACTACTGCTTCTGCAGCTCCGAGCAGTTGGAGCAGGAGCGAGCCGCCGCTCTCGCTGTCGGCTTGCCGCCCAAGTACTCAGGCCGCTGCCGGACGCTCGATCCTCAGGACGCCGCGCGCCGCCGGGCAGGCGGCGAGGCAGCCGCGCTGCGCTTCGCGGTGCCCACCGATCGCGACGTGACGTTTCCAGATGTCGTGCGAGGCAACGTCACGTTTCACACGAGCGTCATCGGCGATCCCGTCATCGTGAGGTCTGACGGCGGCCCGGCGTACAATTTCGCCGTCGTCGTAGACGATGCGGAGATGGCGATTACCCATGTCATTCGTGGTGAAGACCACATTTCGAATACGCCGCGGCAGGTGTTGATTTATGAGGCGCTCGGGCGGACGCCTCCGACGTTTGCTCATCTTTCGCTGGTGCTGGGACCAGACCATGCGCCGCTTTCGAAGCGTCACGGGGCAACCAGTGTGGCCGAGTTTCGGGCGCGCGGGTACTTGCCCGAGGCTCTGATCAATTATCTGGCGCTGCTCGGCTGGTCGCCAGGCGACGGCGAAGAGTTGATGGCGGCCGACGAGATGGCGCGCCGGTTCGCTCTTGCGCGGGTGAGCCACAGCGCGGCGGTGTTCGACACCGAAAAACTGGCGTGGATCAATCGGCACTACATGAAGCAGTCGCCTCCCGCGCACCTCGCGTCGCTCGTGGCGCCGTGGTTTGTTGCGGCTGGGTTCGTGGCCGGCAGCAACTCGGAGGCGCTTGAGTCGATCGAAGCCGTGTTGCCGATGGCTGTGGGTGTCGTTGATCGGCTGGAGGAAGTGCCGGCGCGTGTGTCGTTTGTGTTCGCGTGGGACGCGGCAGCAGCCGCACAGCTGGTGGCCGCTGAACCCGACGGCGCGAAGGTCATGCACGCGTTCGCGGAAGCCATCGCAGACGCCGGGCCACTGACGAAGGAGTCGTTCAGGGCCGCAGCCGCCCGGACCCGGGAAGTCACCGGCGTCAAGGGCCGCGCCCTGTTTCATCCCATTCGCGTCGCGATGACCGGCTGGGAGTCGGGCCCGGAACTCGACCTCGCGCTGCCGGCCATTGACCGCGTCGCAGGACTGTTTCCGGCAGTGCCGGCCTGCGCGGCGCGAGCTAGACAATTGGGAAATTAGGAGCTGAGGACCTTAGGAACTGCGGACACTCCAGTTCCTCAGGTCCCCAACTCCCCATTTCCTAAGTTCCCAATCTCCCTAGTTCCTAAGTTCTCCAGTACTGATAGTCTCTTTTGATGCCCCTGATCTATGGAATCCACGCCGTGGGGGAAGCGCTGAAGGCCCGGCGCGTGTCTCGACTGGTCCATGTCCGGGGAGCGGGGGTTCGGGTTGATACACTGATTGCCCGGGCGCACGAATTGCGGATCCCGGTTGAGACGGTGGACCGCCAGGCGCTCGAGAAGATGGCCCGCGGTGGCGTCCACCAAGGCGTGGCGGCAGACCTTGAAGCGTTGGCCGCGTACACCATTGAGGAATTGGTACAGCAGGCCGAGGGGCCGCCTCTGCTGGTGGTGCTCGACAGCATTGAGGATCCCCAGAACGTGGGAGCGATTTTGCGGTCGGTGGATGGTGCCGGTTGCCATGGTGTCATCCGGCAGGCGCGGCATGCCGCGCCCCTGGACGGCGCCACGGCCAGGGCGTCTGCGGGTGCCGTGAACCACGTGAAAATTGCGACCGTGGTGAACATTGCCAGGTCGCTTGAGACGCTGAAAACGCTGGGGGTCTGGACGGTGGGCCTGGACGGCGAGGCGGGTGACGCCTATGACGCGCTCGACTACATGTTGCCGACCGCGTTTGTCGTCGGGGCCGAGGGTGAGGGTTTGCGCCGGTTGGTGCGGGAAACGTGTGACCGGCTGGTCAAGATCCCGATGGGCGGGCTGGTTGACAGCTTGAACGTGTCGGTGGCCACCGGGGTGGCCCTGTTTGAGGCGGCCCGGCAGCGTCGGAGCCGTACTTAGGCGGTTGCCGCATTGGCATGGACCGTGCTACCATCGCCGTTTCGTCTGGCTGGCGTAGCTCAGTCCGGTAGAGCAGCTGATTTGTAATCAGCTGGTCGGGGGTTCAAATCCCTTCGCCAGCTCCAATTTTGGGGGTCGCGCAAGGGCAGTCAATTTATGGCGAGGTAGCGAAGCGGTCAAACGCAACAGACTGTAAATCTGTCGGCCCAGCGCCTTCGCAGGTTCGAATCCTTCCCTCGCCACCAGCCTTCGCGGAAGCGCCCGCTTCGCTCGTAGCTACGGCTGGAGAGCCAGCGCCGCTCGGTTGGGAGTTGGCTTTTGTTGACGTTGGATTGGGTGCTGATAGGGCAGGAACAGCGGGCGTACCCGCCGAAGTTGCGAACGGAGTGAGCGGTTAACGAAGGCGGGAGTAACTCAGTGGTAGAGTCACAGCCTTCCAAGCTGTTGGTCGCGGGTTCGATCCCCGTCTCCCGCTCCAGACTCCGCCAGCCTTCGCAAACGCTCGCTTCGGCTGGCAGGCCAGGCGACGCGGGTTCGGAAGGTGGGTTATTCGGCTCCGGAGTGAGGTGTGAGCAGATCGGCGCCGAAGGCCGCCGAAGCCGCGCGCAAAGCAAGCGTTTGGCGCATGTGGAAGTCGGCCGTAGCTGCGAGCGAAGCGAGCGTTTAGCGAAGGCCGATGTAGCTCAGTTGGCAGAGCACGTCCTTG
>SXGR01278328.1_pt1 | contig 30410 bp, 31 predicted proteins | sample 3174711 | NCBI WGS metagenome assembly SXGR01 (sample SAMN11356860, study PRJNA531348) | freshwater metagenome | isolation source: freshwater sample F1-60 | place: China: Fuxian Lake, Yuxi | collected 2017-12-25 | reverse complement strand
CACGATGGGCGACACCGTGGGCGTCGCGTCAGTCGCGCTCGGGGCGTGCTTCATCGAGAAGCACGTCACCCTCGACCGCTCCGACGCCGGCCCCGATCACCCGTTCGCGATGGAGCCCGATGAGCTCGCCGTCATGGTGCACCGCATCAGGGAGGTGGAGGCCGCTCAGGGTGACGGTCGCAAGGCTGGCCCGCGACCCGAGGAGGCCGAGATGGCCGAGAAGGGGCGCCGCAGCCTCCACGCAGCCGTGGACATCCCTGCCGGGGCGGCCATTAGCGACGCCATGCTCGTGGTCAAGCGGCCCGGGCTGGGCATCTCGCCATCCCTGCGGCCACAGGTCGTGGGACGCCACGCCCGCCGGGTGATCGAGCAGGACGAGTGGATCACCTGGGACGCCCTGCAGTGAGCACGACCTGGGACGCGGCGACCGCTGCCGCGGTCGAGGTCGGCGGCGGCGTGGCCGCCCTGCGCGGACCCCTGGCGGATCTCATCGCCACCGACCGCATGGCGGCGCAGGCGCAGGCCGACCTCTACGCCCACACCACGCTCGGCGCCCGCCTCGGGGCTGCCTATCCGGGCGTGCCCATCGTGTCCGAGGAGGACGCCTTCCACGCCGAGGATCGCCCGTCCGACTACTGGCTCATCGATCCCATCGACGGCACGGCCAGCTGGTCGTCGGGGTTCCCCGGCTTCGTCTGCCAGCTCGCCAGGATAGTTGACGGCTCGGTCGTGTTCAGCGCCATTCATGCGCCCGACCTGGGAGCGACGTGGACCGCCGCCCGGGGGGATGGCGCGTACCTCGACGGTGAGCGGCTACCCGTGCGCCTGCCGGCGCCGTCGGCGGGGATCGTCGTCATCGACAACTACCCCGAGCCGCGGGGGGTGTGCGATCGGGTCATGCAGTTGCTCGGCACCGACGCCTACGTCGAGTCTGGGAGTATCGGGCTCAAGGCTGCGCTGGTGGCGACGGGGCGGGCGGACCTCTTCGTGAAGGACGTGGTGGTGCGTGACTGGGACGTCGCCCCAGCCCTCGCCATCGCGCACGAGGTGGGTGCCTTCGTGAGCGGGGCGGACGGACGCGACTTCCCGCTGGTCGGCCCGTACGAGAAGCTTGACGGCCTCATCGTCGCTGCTGATGCTGCTCTGGGCGGGCGCGTCGCGGCCTGGCTCGCGCAGGCCACCTAGACGGTATGAGGTGAGGCCTCAGCCTGTCACCCCATACCGTCTAGCGGCCGAGCGCCACCGCTTGCAGGCGCTCGGCCCGCAGCCAGTCATCTTCGGTGTCGATGTCGACGGCCCGGTGTGACGGCAGCTCGTATCCCACGGAGTTGGGCAGGATCGGCGCCGCCTTCCGCCATGCGCCGGCGCGTCCCCAGTAGAACTGGCCGGCGTCATGCCAGCGGGGAGGCAGGTCCTGGGTGCGCTGGGCCGCCGCCTGGGGGTCGACGAACCGCAGTGCGCCGTCGGCATCGAGGTCGAGCGCACGCTGGATCGGATGACCGAAGCGCACGATCGTGGACGCGTAGTCGTGCGACGACGCGAGCAGCGCCGCGCGCGCGCCCCGCAGGTCGTCTGCGGTCACGAGGATGGCCGCCGGGTAGATGCAGCACGCAAGGTCGAACTCGTCGCCACGGCGGCGCAGGTGCTCGACGGCATGGGCGACGACCGACACCGTGGAAGCCACGTCATCCGACAGCTCCGCCGGACGAACGAACGGAACGGACGCCCCGGCCGCCCGGGCGACGGCGGCGATCTCGTCGTCGTCCGTCGACACCAGCACGTCGGAGAACTCGCCCGAGGCGAGAGCAGTCTCGATCGCCCAGACAATCAGTGGGCGCCCGTTCATCATGCGCATGTTCTTGCGTGGTATCCGTTTCGATCCGCCGCGGGCCGGGATGACTGCGAGGGGCGCTGGAGGGCCGGACGTTGACGTCACGGCGGCGATAATAGCGGCACAGTGCTACCACGTGGGGCAGGCAGTCGCTGAGCCCGCTACCGCAGTCTTGGGTGGGGTCTTCCTGCGCCACTGGGGCTTGAACGGCGATTCGTGGGACCTGCGCACGTCGCTCGGGTCACGGGCGGCGCCTTGGCTGCTGGTGGCGTTCCCCGAAAGCCGTTCGACCTCGACTGCGTGCGCGAGCTGCAGTGGGCCTCCGGCTTGGTGACGGGGTGGCGGCTTGAGAACGAAGTGAGTCCCTAATTGATGGAGTGACTGCGAACTCATCCCCGGAGTATTGGAGGTCTCGATGGGCCACGCTAGTGCTCGATTGAGGTCCTCTGTTGGCGTTGCGGTAGAGCACTCCTGATGCCCATCCGGTGTCTCACGTGGCCTAGGAGTCGGGGGTCTTACATGGGGTGCGCGCATGGATGCGCTCGGCGGTTCGATGCCGAGTGCTGGCGCGGACCGCATGTGTCAGCGACGCTTGAATCTTGGTCACTTTCGACGGCTTGTATTCCAACGGTCGTTGCAACGTGAGATCGTGCGGTCAGGCTAGCAAGCGGTGAAAGAGGTCGGCGGGGGCTTCGTCGCCGAGGGTGATGCGGGGCCGGCCGTTGAGCTCGCTCTCGACCCGTGCCAGGTCTCGGGGGCCGGGGCCGATTCCGCCAGCGCGTGGTGGCCTCGCCCGGACGGCCAGTCGCAGCCCGGTCCTGTACGGCGGCGCTCGATCGCGGCGTCTGGTCCGGTCACCGGAGTCGTGATGCGGGGGTCGACGGCCCCGGGGCAACGGTACGAGCGCGCCGCGCCGGGTGATCTGGTCCACGCCGACGTGAAGAGGCGGGGTCGGGTACCTTGCTGCGGCGGGTGTCGAGCGTAAGGCCACACTGAGAAGGCACGCCGGCCGGCCTCTGGTTCGCCTAGGTGCGCGCAGTGGCCCAGTTCACCAGCTCCACCAGTGCGCGGGAACATCACCTTCATCGAGTCAGACCCTCGGGGCGCTCGTCGGCTGTGGTCGTGAAGCACCGCGCTAATTGCCGGGGCACTCGTAGGGATACTAGGGGGCGTGAAGGCTCCGAATATAGGTCGCAAGGGCGTGATTGATCACCAGGTGGGCGTCCTCTGCAGGGCCATATTCGCCATTCTTGGTGGGCACGTGGACGCTCAATTGGGCGCTGGCCTTCAGTGCCCCACCGTCGAACGCTGTGATCGCCACCGTTTCAAGACCCGAATCGTTACCGTATTCGATAGCGCGAACTAGATTGGGTGAATTGCCAGAGGCAGAGATGGCAATGACCATGTCTCCACGCGACGACAGCGCCTTCAATTGCACACAAAAAACTTCTTCATAAGAGTAGTCGTTGGAGACGCCGGTCAAGAGGGACGTGTTGTCCGTCAGGCTGGTCGCTCTTACCGCCATTCCGCTTCGAAAGTACGCCATGACTAGGTCATTCACATAGTGCGTTGCGGTGGCCGCGCTCCCACCGTTGCCGATGAAGAATATGTGACCACCGGTCGTCGCTTTGCGATCTACAGAGTCGGCCAACTTTCGGACCTCACCTGCGTCAATCCCACCGATAACCTGAGCTACGCGTTGCAGATGCTGGGCGACAAGGCCGTCTCCGGATGGGTCGCGCATCATGCAATCATCTCCTTGAGGCTACCGCTTGCGCGAGGCGAATCTCGCATCACTTCGGCGGCCGGCCCGCTCGCATGCAGAATGTTACTGTTGGGATATACTGACATTGGCTCGCCCGTCGTGTCGTTGTGGTTTACTCGAGCATCGAGTCGGGCAACCACTCTGCAGTGGACGAGACCGGGTTCACCCAGAATGCGTTTCGAAGCGACTTGATAACTAGTGCGTAGCCAAGTTCCCTGAGTCGTCGGTAAATTGGATGATCCGTCGGGTTGTTGAAGTTGAAGTAAAGCATCTCGATCCGGATGACGTCGGGACGAGTTCTATCGAAATTCAATCCATTCAGGATCTCGAGATCTGCGCTCCGCGCATTAATTGACAGCAAATTGACACGCTCGATCCCTCTGCGCTTGAGCACATCGTCGAGCGTCTCGGTCTCCACGAGGGTTGTCTCGATCGGCATGTCCCCGTCTTCAAGAGCCTTCTCGTGGGCAAACGACGATATTGAATTCAGTGTGTGGTCTGAGTAGCGTACATACTGGGTTGACGTTCGACGGGAGTGCAAAGTCACCACCTCGAAGGCATCATGTGGACGCAATCGCGACCACTCCCCGCGAAATTGGCTGTTGGCGTCAACGCTTAGCCCTCGCCAACCGTCTCGGGAGAGCAGGTATGTCACGTTCTCGCGGATGGGGTGGTTGGCGCCTACCTCCACGTACGTTCCGGGTGCTTGATACCTGAATAGGAACCTGAGGAGTGCATCGTCGCCTTCCTCGCAGTAGTGCACGACTCCGTGTTCCTCGATCTCCATCTCTCTCCGATCTCCGGCTCTCACTGCGACTGGTTTGCTGGCTCTTCGTGGCAACACGGTTCTCATGCGATCAAGAGTGACTGGTGTCTCCGGAGGAAGCGGGCACTAATGCGGCTTCGGAAGAAGTCAGCGGACCAAGGGTCATCCGGCGACCATGGACTCTCAATACCGAGAGTGACGGCTGAGTCCCAGAATGCTCTCTGCAACTCAGCGTCTTCGGTTGCCTCCGTCCATAGGCCGCTTCCGCGCCTAATCGTCTCGTCTACTGTCTCCCAGATCTCCTCGTCGGTGTTCGCGACGATCTCGAGGCCCGCCTCGCGGTAGTCGGCTGTTCGCTGAAATCGGTTTGCGATAATCTCTGGCAACCCAAGTAGTCGACCGCTTGTGCGTTCTCGAAGAAGAGTTGGGCTGACGACGACGTTCGCAAGGGCATACCTCAAGTCCTCTAGGGGGGTGAGATTCGTTACGGCGGTGGGGCGGTTGAACATTGTTCCTAGTTGGTCGATGCCCGAAGGCCCCCCTGAGATGCAGATGGCCGCCCTGGAGTAGAGGTAGACATCGAGCAAATCGCACTTACCGGGCCAGAATGGGTAGTCCAGAAAGTGGTCGTGATCAACTGGTAAGGGCATCTCTGCCGACCGACCAGTCCGGACGACAAAGTACCCGCCCTCGAGAAGCTCCTCGACGGTCCTTAGATATGTTCCCGGGGGTGGATTTCGCCAGTCGTGGTAGGACCAGTCACGGTAGGTGTACTGCTCAGTCAAGTAGGCGCGGTCGCGGATGTGAATGCAGGCCAACGGATGATTTGGCAGCAGTCCGATCGCGCGAACCGCCTCCTCGGCTTCGGCGATTTGCTCGGCCTCTAGGTGGACGTAGGGTCGCTCGTGCTGAGTCCACCCGCATTGGTCGAGCCCCCCATCCACCGGGCTCCAACAGTAGTAGCGCCGACTGCCGCCGGTCGATGCGACCCTACCCAACCGCTGAGCGGGACTCGTAAGAACTCGAGCGAGGCGGGACTGGGTGCTGTGCAGAACTTTGACGTTTCTCCGGCGAGAGAGAGCCTCCCCGTAGAGGTTCACGAGGACGCCATTGCAGGTGGAAGTTGGGAAGATGAATATGTTCAGCTCTCGGCCTCTACCTTCTGCAACTCCATCGGTCAGCAGGGCAAGTGCCAAGTCCATCTCCGGCACGAAATGACCGACACGGTCAGCGCGGATGTTCGCGATGCGGACACGTACTAAGGGCCGCACAAGCCACAGGCAAGCCAAAACGGCATGGGAACTGAGATCATGACCTAGCCGGACGATGTGGCCCAATGCCGCACGAACACGACTCTGCCCACCACGGAGTGCCACTCCCAATACACCCTGCACGAAGAAATCTAACATGACGATTGGACGCCGTCGGACTTGACCCTTACATCGGATTCCGGTGAATCTTGACGAAGTCCCTGCTGTGTGAATCGCCCGGTAGCGCCAGGTGAAGGGCGCAAATGCATGCAATGGTCGGAAGGCACTCTGTGTCCAGATCGTCGGCACTGCACTTCAACAAGGAGCAAGCGCGGTTGTGTGTCCTGCGTGGTCGCGCCATCGGCGCGAACTGGATCGAGGCGAGTGTCCTCGCCTGTGGTGTGAAAGGTGACAATCCACTGGACGTCGAGGGTGGTGCCTGACTCGGCGTACGTGGCTTCGGGCAACTCCAACGCGACTTTGGCCCCATGCCCGGCTGCCACCCACCTGTAGCCAGCCTGTGACGAGGCGGCTACAGCAGAGCCGCAGAAGGATCCTACGTAGAGTAGTGGTGAATCCTGTGGACCGCGTGACATAAGGCCGTTGACGAGGCGCCTGCTCCGTGCCTGCAAGTGGTGAAACGGATGCCACGCGTGTTGAGTCGACGAACTCGCCGCCCTCTCAGTTCCGGATACTCGCGGCCAGAGCCAGAAATGTCGTCCGAGGGCACTCTTCGCCTGCTGCGCACCCCCCCCAGGAGAAGCGAAATCTAAGACGGTGAGAGCGGCGTGGTCGTCCGTCGGTGTCACGACCGCTGTAAGTATCCTTCTCGGAGCTTGCACATGGATGCCCTTGCACTGTCGCCACGCCGACCCGGATGGGTGTCGGTGCTCTCTCTTCATCCGGTGGCTCCTTGTGTGAGTGTCGCGGAGCCTACTACAGGGTTCGTTGAAGCCACGCGGGCCGCCGTTTCGGTGCTGGGTGCACGTGTCGCTAGAGTGGTGGGCCCAAGCCTGTGCGGAGTCGGCGAACGGAGTGTGCCCCAGGTGAGAGACGTGAGCCTCCCGCCGACTGGGGTCATTGGCCTCGAGGAAGCCGCGCAACTTCGCGAGGCGTCTCGCGCCGCTGGAAGAGTGCTGGTCCAATGTCATGGCGTCTTCGACCTCCTCCACGGGGGTCATGTCGCGCACTTGACTGAGGCGCGATCCTTCGGTGACGTCCTTATCGTCACCATCACGCCCGACAGATTCGTGAACAAGGGACCGGGGCGGCCGGTGTTTCAGGAGACAGACCGCGCCAGTCTCCTCGCTGAGCTTCGCGTAGTCGACTACGTGTTGGTCACGGAATCGCCAACGGCGATCGAGGCCATCGGCGCCGTGCGGCCAGATGTATTCGTCAAGGGTCCTGACTACGCACGAGCGGAAGACGACGTCACAGGAAATCTCGCCCTCGAAAGAGCCGCTGTGGAAGCGGCGGGAGGGCGTTTCGTGGTGACTTCGGCGCCCACGATGAGTTCGTCGGCGCTCATCAATGCTCATTCATCACCACATGGTCCGGAAGCCCTTCAGTGGCTTAGTCAGTTCAAGCGTCGCTACAGCTCTAGCGACGCAGTCGGGTTCCTTCATCGCGCGGCGCAACTCCGGGTGCTGGTGATCGGCGAAGCAATAGTGGATGAGTACGTCACGTGCGAGGCGATGGGAAAGTCGAGCAAAGACCCAGTTCTTGCGTTTCGCGAGATCGACCTGGAGAGGCAGTATGGCGGTTCTCTTGCGATCGCGAACCACTGTGCTGGCTTGGGCGCCGATGTCACGGTCATTGCCCGTGTGGGTGCCGAAGATGGGCACGCTCAGGGGATACGTGATGCTCTCGCCGACCGGGTTGATGCGGCGCTGGTCGAGAGCTGGAGCGAACCGACGATCGTCAAGCGGCGCTTCATCGATTCCCTGACCGAGAATCGCGTCTTTGAAACCTACAAGATGCGGGACGAGCCGGCGGAAGACGGGGACGATGAGGCTGTGCAGGCGGCATTGCTATCAGCCCTGAGTGGATCGGATGTCGTATTGGTGGCCGACTATGGCCATGGCCTGATCACACCTGGCGTCATGAAGATTCTGGCATCCGCGACAGGGGTAGTTGCCGTCAACACCCAGTCGAATGCCGGGAATCGCGGCTTCAACACCATCACAAGGCATGAGCGCGCTGACCTCATCTGCCTCAACGGTGCAGAGGTTGCTCTGGAGTTGAGGACACGCCACCTGACAATTCAGGAGCTCGCTCCTGAACTCGGCCGCAAGACAGGGGCAGATAGCATTGTGGTCACGGATGGGGCCAGAGGGCTCGTGTGCTTCTCCAGTCGCGATGGTGTGATCAGTGTGCCAGCTCTGGCCACCTTGGTGCGCGACCGTGTAGGAGCGGGCGATGCGGTCTTTGCTGTCTCCGCACTCCTGTACGCGGCCGGTGCACCGCTTCCGATCGTTGGGCTCTTTGGCAATCTGGCGGGTGCTTCGGTGATTGCAGATCTCGGGAATCGCGTCTCCGTCAATGCGGCTGATCTCGAGCGGCACTGCGTCGCGCTTCTGGCGTGATTGAAGGGGTAGGGAGAGACGAATGCGCTACGCGATTCTCGGCAGCAACTCCTTCACGGGATCGAGCTTCGTCAGGCATGTTCTTGATCTGGGCAGTGAAGTGCTCTCAGTTAGTCGGTCGGAGCAACCGATAAGTGCGCTCTTGCCGCAGAGTTGGAGCGATTATGCTTCGCGTGACCGGTACCTTCAGGCGGACATCAACAGGGACCTTGACACCATCATCGATGCACTTCGGGTGTTCCAGCCCGACTTTGTGGTCAACTTCGCGGCTCAAAGCATGGTTGGACAGAGTTGGGACAGTCCCGAGGACTGGTACCGCACCAACGTCCTTGGTTTGTCCCTCCTAGTTCGCGGACTCGCCACGTTGCCAGAGGGGTTCCGATACGTTCATGTGACGACGCCGGAGGTGTACGGATCGACAGACGGTTGGATTGCCGAGTCGGACCACTTTCACCCGACCACTCCGTACGCGGTTTCACGCGCCGCGGGCGACCTCCATCTTCAGGTGATGCATCGGGAACGGGGCTTTCCTGTTGTCTTCACACGAGCAGCTAACGTTTATGGACCGGGGCAGTCCCTCTATCGATTGATCCCTCGCGTCTTCTTGTCGGCCCGACTTGGAGTCAAAGTTCCGCTACATGGGGATGGTTCCTCGGTTCGTTGCTTCGTGCACGCCCGAGACGTCGCGGAGGCTACGAGGTTAGTTGCTGAGGGAGGGCAGCTCGGGTCGAGCTACCACATCTCGACGAGCGAGCCCGTAGCCATCGCGGACTTGATAGGGCGCTGCGCGTCGATTGCCGGCGTGGCCTGGGAAGACCTAGTGTCCCCGGCGCCCGAGAGATCGGGGAAGGATGCAACCTACCTCCTCGACTCGCGGCGTCTTCAAGACGAGCTCGGATGGCGGCCACGAGTGCCACTTCAGGATGGTCTGATCTCAGTCCTGTCCTGGGTCGACGACAATCTTGACCGACTGCGTCATCAATCGCTCGACTACGTGCACAGGATCTAGGAGCGCTAATGCGGATACTGGTGACAGGCGGGTGCGGGTTCATCGGGAGTGTCCTCGTACCCAAACTCTTGGCGGGCGGTCACGAGGTGTCCGTTGTGGACGTCCAATGGTTCGGGAACCGCCTGGAGCCGCATGAGCGCCTTACTGTCATTCGTGCCGATGTGCGGGATTTGACAGCAGCGAATCTCCAAGGCTTCAACGCTATTGTTCACCTAGCCAACATCGCCAACGATCCGAGCGTGGAGCTTAACCCCGTTCTTTCGTGGGAAGTGAACGTCCTTGCGGCGCAACAGCTTGCCGACGCCGCCGTTCGAATGGGTGTCACTCAATTTGTCTTCGCGAGTTCGGGCAGTGTCTATGGTGTGAAGTCAGAAGAGAGGGTCACGGAAGATCTGCCGCTGATTCCCATATCGACGTATAACAAGACAAAGATGGTGGCCGAGCGTGTCCTCCTGAGTTACAGTGTGGACATGGCGGTTCACTGCATTCGCCCGGCCACCGTTTGTGGTGTGTCGCCGCGGATGCGATTCGACGTGGCCGTGAACATGCTCACCTTGCAGGCATTGGAGAAGGGCGAGATCACGGTCCTCGGCGGAGAGCAAACGAGACCGAACATCCACATAGAAGACATCACTGATGTGTTCATCCACTTCCTCAACAACCCGCGCATTGCGTCGGGCTGCTACAACGCAGGTTTCGAGAACTTGACGATACGCGAGATAGCAGAGTTCATCAGTGGACGAACAGGCGCCTCCGTGACCATCGCGTCCTCCAACGATCCGCGTTCATATCGGCAGTACTCAGGGAAACTGCTGGACACTGGGTTCTCGCCGACGCACTCGGTGGCCGAGGCAGTAGACGACATCGTGCGTCTCTATCGCGCGGGGTCGCTTTCGGACAGCCCCGAGGCGCACACGGTCTCGTGGATGACCGGCCTTGGTCTCGGATAGCAGCTTCGGGCCTGTCAAGATGCTGGGGCTCGACCTAGACAACACGGTCATCGACTACGGGCCCGCCTATCCGATCGTGGCCCGTCACTTGGGACTCGATTCTGGATTGGTGGATCGAACCTCGATTCGAGGTGCGCTCCTGACGGATTCCGGCGACGAGGAATGGCAGCGGTTCCAGTCCTGCCTCTACACCTGGGGACTGAAGTCCGCTCGCCCTGCCAAGGGTCTTGACGAGTTGCTGGATTTCTGCCATTCCAATCAAGTCCCAGTCTCGATCATTAGTCACAAGACGGCTAGGACGCCCGAGCGTTTCGGCGGACACGAACTTCGGTTACCCGCCCTGGAGTGGCTCGGTAGTTGGGGAGTCACTCCAGGACGGGTGCCCCTCGAGAACGTGCACTTCTGCTCCACGAGGGAGCACAAGGTTCGAACAGTCAGCGCGGTGCGGTGCCACGTCTTCGTCGATGACTTGGCGGAGGTTGTGGACGAACGGACTATGCCTGAAGCAACTACCCGACTTCATTTCGGTGTTCGCGCAGACACCTGCCTTGAACATGCCCACGTACAGAGTCTGAGTGAGGTCGTCTCATGGCTCAGCGAGAACTAGAGGACGATGAACTCCAGACGATCTTGGAGCTCCGTCAGTCCGCCACGGTAGTCGTCTCCGGTGGCAACAGTGTCGTTGCCAAGGTAGAAGCGTTAGGTGAGACGTTTGCCGTGAAGCAATATGGTGGAAGCGGAGATCCAGGGGAGCGGCTCCGTCGCGAGTCCTACTGCGTGGCTGCCACCACCCGACACGACATTCCCGGGTTCGCCGAACTGCGTGGTGTAGATGAACCCGGGTTGCTGGCCGTGTACACGTGGATTGATGGTGGTCGCCCTTCGCTGGATGACACTTTCGTTGAGTCGGCTCTAGCTTTCCTGGAGCGCCTGCACGTACGGAGCAGCGACTGCCCCTCGAGGAACTTCCCGACGGCGGTCGATGCCGTTCTTGAGCCCGGCGAACTTCTTCGGCAGATCGAGGTGCGGGCCAGAGACCTTGCGGCTTCCGATGTGCAGCAAGTGGCCGTGTTCGCTAGTGACGGTCTGGGACCCGCTGCCCTGAGGTTGATGACGGTCCCAGAGCCCCACGGCGGTCGCCACGTAACGCTGAGCCCCTCCGACTTTGGGCCACACAACGTGCTCTGCCGGAACGGATCGGCCGACTTCACCTGCATCGACCTAGAGTTCTTCGGATGGGATGACGCCACAAAGCTCGTCTGCGATTCACTACTGCACCCCTTGACCGATTGGACCTCGGGCCTCGCTGAGACGTTTCTTGAAGGATGCTCCCGCATCTATGACCTCAGTCCCGAGCGAGTTCTGGAGCAGTGCAGGTGGTACGCCCTCAAGTGGGCAGCGATCGTGGCGCGACGAGCCGAGAGTATGCTGAGAGCCGGCGACGCGGGCGGAGCCGACGTGATGAGCCTCGCTCAGGCGTATCTTCGGTTTGGACTTCAACCCCCGGGTGAGATTGTCGGCTCCGTCGACGACGTAGTGGCCCTGCGTCATGGGAAGGGTGTGAATTGATGGTGCCGACGGAAGCAAGCACGCGATCGATGGACGCTCGATCAAGGCACCTGCGGATGCTTGCGTTGAAGGCCCTTGAAGGCGGCAAGCGAGGCCATGTCGGATCGACAATGTCTCTCATCGAGATCCTCCGGGTCCTGTACGACGACGTGCTCGTGTATGACCCGTCGGACCCAGGCTTGAGCCAACGAGACCGCCTCATTCTCAGCAAGGGGCACGGATGCATCGCTCTTTACGCCGTGCTCGCAGACAAGGGATTCTTCCCTGTCGACGAGCTGTTGACCTTCTGCCGTTTCAGTTCCCGCCTGGGAGGCCACCCCGAGTATGGCCACGTGCCGGGTGTTGAGGCGTCCACGGGAGCGCTTGGCCACGGACTGGCCATTGGAGTGGGCCTTGCCATAGCCGCCCGAATCCGTGGTGCGGGCAACTCCGTCGTGGTCGTCATGGGGGATGGTGAGCTGAACGAAGGCTCCGTATGGGAGTCCGCCCTTGCGGCTGCCCACCACGGCCTGTCTCACTTGACGGTCATCGTCGATCGAAACGGGCAGCAGGCCTATGGCAATGTTTCGGAAGTGTGGGCTACCGACGACATCGCGGCAAAGTGGAGGACCTTCGGCTTTGACGCCGTTGATGTTGACGGCCATGACATTGATGCTCTTCGGACCGCACTGCTTGAGCCAAGACAGTCTTCGCGGCCCCGGGTGCTGGTCGCCAACACCGTTAAGGGCTTTGGTATTGACTTCGCCGAGATGCAACCTCAGTGGCACCACAAGTCATCGTTGAACACAGGGGACATCGAGGCGCTGAAGGCGGCGATTGCGCGTGCGTAAGGGCGTTCTGACGGAGATTGAGAAGCTCATGGGGGAGGACGAGCGAGTTGTCTTCGTTGGGTCCGATCTCGGGGCTGGCACCATGAGCCGTGCGAAATTGGAATATCCCGACAGGTTCTTCATGGAGGGCATCGCGGAGCAGCACATTGTCGGTTTTGCAGCGGGTTTGGCGCTTGAAGGGTTCGTGCCGTTTGTGCACACCATCTCCACGTTCCTGACGAGGCGAGCCCTGGAACAGATCATCGTCGATGTGGCCCTGCATAGCCTGCCCGTCAAGCTGATCGGTGCCGGGGGTGGTCTGGTGTACGCCCCCCTCGGTCCGACTCATCAGGCAATTGACGACTTTGCACTCATGCGCGCGATCCCAGGAATGGCGGTTACGGCGCCCTCTGACGCAGCTGAGGCGACCGACGTAGTTCGGGCGTCGATGGCATTGAAGGGGCCCCTCTACCTGAGGTTGGGGAAAGGCGGGGAACCACCAATCTCCGCCGAGTGGTCGGGGTTTGAGTTCGGTCGTCCCAGGTACGTCCTCAACGGGGATGGACCCGTGATCCTGACGACCGGAGTGATGGTGCATGAATGCCTCCTCGCGGCTAGGGTCCTTTCGAAGTCGGGTATTCACCCCACGGTCGTCCACCTCCCGACGTTGGCTCCCGTTGATGCTGCCGAGATAGCGACCCTGACCGCCTCGGGCCAGAAGGTCTTTGTCGTCGAGGAGCACATTCCGACAGGAGGCTTGACTACTCTCGTGGCCGAAGCCGTTGCCAGATCGGGTTCAGGTGCGACGTTGACTTCGATCTCGCTGCCAATGGCGTTCGCAGTCAACTATGGAAGCCAGAGGGACCACTGGCGCCTACACAGACTTGACCACATCGGAATTGCTGAACGAATCACGAGTGAATGGGGACTTCCAGGTGGGTGAGTTGGTGGCCGCGGTGACGAGACTGCATCAGTCGACGACGCGCGACTATGTCGCGCGCATGGTTGACGACAAGACCGAGGCCATGCATGTAGCTCGGCGTTTCGGTCCTAAATACTGGGATGGCGACCGTCGCTACGGGTACGGCGGGTATTGGTATATGCCTGGCCGCTGGAAGAGTGTGGCGCTCGACCTGATTGATCGGTATGGCTTGACCGACGCTTCATCTGTGCTTGACGTCGGGTGTGGAAAGGGTTTCCTCCTGTATGAACTTCAGCTTCTGCTTCCGGGGGCGCGACTCGTGGGCTGTGATGTCTCCACCCATGCATTGGAGAGTTGCCACCCGGACTTTCGAGGGGAACTCTTCGAACACAACGCTGAGATCCCAATGGATTTCGTCGACAACGAGTTCGACCTCGTGATGTCGTTGGCAACCCTCCACAATCTGCGACTGTTCGACCTAAAGACGGCCTTGCAGGAAGTGGAACGCGTTGGACGCCGCAGCTATGTGATGGTTGAGAGTTTCCGCACCGTCGAGGAGCTGTTCAATCTTCAGTGCTGGGCCTTGACGGCTCGCGCGTTCTTGGAACCGGACGAGTGGACGTGGCTATTCGGAGAGTTTGGATTCCATGGTGACTATGAGTTCATCTACTTCGAGTAGGGACGGTAGTCGATGAAGTTCAACGGAGCTGTCCTCACAGAGCTTGGCCGGCCCTTGGAGCTCGCCGAGTTGAGCGTCTCGGGCAGCTTGCAGGCGGGCCAGGTCCTTGTGAGGGTGCTGTACAGTGGGGTTTGTGGAAGCCAACTCGGCGAAATCGATGGGCGAAAGGGCCCGGACCGCTTCTTGCCTCATCTCATGGGGCATGAAGCCGTTGGAACCGTCGTTGAGGTGGGCCCCCTGGTCGCCTCGGTGGTGGAGGGTGACACGGTCGTCCTGCATTGGATGAAGGGCGCTGGTCTTGAGGCACCGCCAGCGTCGTACCTCTGGGATGGCCGCCGGGTGAATGGCGGTTGGGTGACGACGTTCTCGGAGATGACCGTTGTTTCCGAGAATCGGTTGACAAAGATCATCACGACTGCGGATCCAGTTGTGCTAACTCTGCTTGGCTGCGCTGCGACAACAGCACTCGGCGTGGTTACGACCGATGCGGCGGTGCGACTTGGCGAGTCTGTAGTGGTCATGGGCTCGGGGGGCATAGGCCTGCTGGTCGTTCAGGCTTTGCGGGCCTCAGGGGCTGTGCCAATCGTGTCCTACGACATCGTTGAACCGCGACTGAAGCAGGCAGAACGAATGGGCGCCCACCGGTCCGTGCTGGGTCCTATGGTCGACATTGTGGCGGGTGTGCATGAGGCGCTGGGGGGTGTCCGCCCCGACGTTGTCATCGAGACAACTGGGTCTCGACAGGTGATCGAGGCTTCGATCGAACTCGTCAAACATGGCGGCCGAGCAGTGTTGGTTGGCGTTCCCCGCGCAAACGACCCGATACGTCTTGATTCTCTACCACTTCACTTCGGTACGGAGGTTCGTGGCTCCATGGGGGGAGGCTCCAGCCCGGCGACCGACATCCCGCGACTCGTGAAACTACTCGAGGGGCGGGTCCTTCGGCTGGAGGAGCTTCCCACGACGCTCGTGCCCTTGGCCGCTGTAAACGAAGGAATCCAGAGTCTCAGAGATGGGATGGTGGGGCGGCTCGTGCTGGATATGGGTGGTGAGGGGCTTTGAAGGGCACTACGAAGCGGCGTCCCTGTCCGGTCTGCACGGCTCACAATTCCTCAGTGGTCCTGTCCCTAGCGCCGACACCGCTTGGAGACGCCCTGCGCTCATCTCGAGAAGAAGCCGTCGCCCTGCCTCGTTACCCCTTGGACCTGGAGACATGCGACCACTGCGGTCACGCTTTTCTACCCCTTGCCGTCGGACCTGAAGAGAGCTACACGGACTACGCATTCAGGACTGCCGCGAGTCCGGGGCTGAAGGAACTGATGGGGACCTTGGCCCGGGAGCTCTGGGCGTGCGCTCAGGGACGCCAAGGCGATGTTGCCCTTGACATTGGATCGAACGATGGCACATTTCTGAAGGCGTTTGTCGAACTGGGTGCGACGGCAGTCGGCGTGGAACCGTCAACGCTTCATTCGCAGGTGGCTCGCGAAGACGGTATCGAAACCGTCAATGACTACTTCACTTTGGATTTCGCCCGTGTCCTCCGAACTCAGTTCGCGACGCCACGCGTTGTGACGGTTCACAATGTGCTGGCCAACATCCCGGAACCGCTTGACTTCCTCCGTGGTGTGGCGGAGATGTGTGATGACGATTCCGTCATCTCCATCGTCACGGGATACCATCCGGACCAGTTCTCAGCGCGTATGTTCGACTACGTGTACCACGAACACCTCTCGTACTTCACCATGGGCGACATCGTGAGAATGGCTGACGCCTGCGGATTGCGAGCTGTGGCCGCCAAGAGGATCGCTCTCAAGGGCGGATCCATCCAAGTGCTCCTGCAGCGAACTCGTGGTGTGGGTGGGCACGCCCCAGAGATCGAGCAGTTGACAGCGTGGGAGCGCTGGTCCGGAGTCAATGAGGACGACGCTTGGCGTCGCCTTAGGGACGGCATCAGTCATTCAAAGAGGTGGCTTAGGACGACGTTGGAGGACATGCCGCAGAAGCGCCTTTGGGGCTACGGCTGCTCACATAGCGTCACGACACTGATCTACGAGTTCGAGATCGCCGACAGACTCACAGGTCTTGTCGATGACAACCCCGAAAGGCATGGAAGGTTTGCACCCGGATCCGGCCTCATAATCAGCGATCCCAAGGAGTTGGCGGGCTCGGGGGATCCGGTTGTCATCCTCGCGTGGCAGCACGACTGGCGGATCCGGCGACAGCTGGGACGGCTGCACCATAGGGGACCTGCCATACAGTTCATTCCTCGACCTTCATACGCGTAGGGGTGAGCGATGTGAGTTACCTCGTCCTTGGTGGTCGTTCTCCTCTCGCTCTCGCCGTCGTGTCGAGGCTGAATGCCCAGGGTGCATCGACGATCCTTGTGACGCGACGGGCAGACGCGGCCCTTCGAGAAGCGATCTCGGCCTTTCCCCTCTGTAGTGTCGCTGAGTGGGACCTCCGCGATACGGAGCAGTGCCTCACCGCGTACGAGGCGCTGACTGAGGTCCACACGTTCCGCGGCGTCGTCATGATGCACCGGTATACGGGGGACCCAGACCTGGTTTCCCAGCACACAGTTGACGTTGTTACGCCCTTCCATCTGCTTGAGGCATTTGTGGCCGGACCGCGAGCAGGGAGCGGAAGCGTTGTGATCGCTACATCTCCGGGGGCTCGAGTGGTGTTGGCAGATCAGGGTTTTGGCTACCATGCGTCGAGGGCGTCCTTGAGCGCATTAGTGCGGTTCGCCGCATCCAGGTATGGACCCTTGGGAGTGCGGACGAACGGTGTGAGTCCCGGCGCGTATGTCGAGAAGGAGAGGTCCCGAGCCTTCTATGAGGCGAACCCCGAGATGCTTGCGTGGGCTCGATGGGTGACCCCTCTGGGGCGACAAGCGCGCGGCGCAGAAGTGGCTGGCGTGGTGGCGTTCCTGCTGAGTGAGGATGCCGGTTTCGTGAACGGACAAGTGATCGAGGTCGATGGGGGCGTCTCCGTCGTCGACCCACCGGGGTTGGACCCTCGCCGCGGCTTCACTGGGAGATGAGTTCTAGCCAATCGGAGAGAAACTGCACGTCAAGTGAAGCGTCGCGGGTCGAGGTCAGTAGATGGACAACCTTCTGGGCTCGTGACCTGTTGATAGCCACCAAGATCAGGTCGCTGGGGCCAATTCGGGCTTCCTCCAAGCTGACAACGGTAACTCGTCGTCGGGAAACTTGGCGCCCCTGCTTGTGGTGGCTGTCATCGACTACTACCACGGTCTGATCCACAGGAATGAGCAGGTCAAGAACTGTCGAGGTGACGTGGTTTGCACCCACGAAGACAACGCGGTCCTTGCGGCTGGCGCGAAGACGCTCCGAGATCGTCTCTCGGACAAGTGGGTACTGCCGGCAGAATTCTTCCGCGATCCGCGAATCTCTGGTCGATTCGACAAGTGGGGCCGTTGGCAAGGTTCGCACTGCCGGACGCGACAAGCACCACACGACGTCCTCCCCGTCAGCGGTGCTAGTGAGGAGCAGGTCGACGATCCAGCCAAGTGCCTCGAGCGTCGATCGCAACGAGTCAGGTGTGAAGTAGTGCACATGCTCTTCCCAGAGGATGGTGTAGTCGTAAGTCTGCATCGGCCGTTCGCAGTTGGGAACCTCAATAAGCACCTGGCCCCCTGGTGCGAGGAGGTGGGAAAGTCCATCAAGAAACGCCCTGAGATCGTAGGCATGCTCAAGAAGATGTCTGCAGACGACAATCTCCGCACGATTCTCGGGTGGGAGCCTCGAGGAGCATTGCCGCGAGACCCAGTCCTGCCGCGTAACGGTGCAATCAGGGTGACCTTCATTCCAGCTCACAAGTGAGGTTCTCGCCACCAATGGTTCAAGCAGGGCGAGCATCGAAGCGTCCTTCTCACTCAGGCCGAGTACCCAGACCTTGGAGAGGCCTCCGACCCGGCCGGCGAGCGTGGTCACGACCTCCGGGAGGTGGGCTTGCGGTTCGCTCAGACTTAACCACGCATGTCCATGAACGAGAGACTCCGGACTCAACGTCGCTAGCAGAGATGCCAGTCCTGTGGTAGTCGAGATACCCAGCGTCACCTCCGCCGATTCACGCGCGGAATCACTTGGGGAGAGGTACGCGCTTGAGGCGGTGGTGACCCCGAGCGGCGTGACGTCGCTATACGGCGGAAAGGGAGGAACGAGGCGTCTCATTCTGCTGCTATCCCTACCAGTCCGCATGAACAGTCGACTCAGGAGTGAAGGGACCCCGTGCAATCTCCCAGAAGACAAGCCATTCGGTCGTCACCGATAACGAGTGCCAACGTCCGGCTGGCGTATTCAAGTACAGGGCCGCGTTTGGGCTCACGATCGTGCGTTCAATGATCAACCCATCGGGTGTGTACGTCTCGTGAACGGCGGAACCACGGACTACAAGGAGCGTCTCCTGCTTGCCGGGGTGGCAGTGTGGGGGGTACGGCTTCTCGTTCCCCATCACGATGAGCATCTGTTGCTCGAGTGAGTCGTCTTTTGGATGCATGCAGAGGCGCGCGCGCCTCGTGTCCGTCTCCCGTGCCTCGGCCGTGAGGAGGTCGATGATGGAGGCATCAACGGAGAGTCCCCACTCGCGAGCATGGAACACGCCTGGGGACGTTTCCGCGGCAATCTCACGAATGGACACTGCTGTCGCCTCTCTGATGTTCATCCCATGATCGAACCGCCGCAATCACACGGTCGATTGAGTCCTCGGAGAGTGCTGGGCCGCTGGGCAGCCAGAGTCCGTGCTTGGCGAACTGGGCCGCCTGAGGGAATTCCCCTTGGCCCGACCAGTACGTTGCCGAATTCAGGCTCGGGTAGAAGGGACGAGTCTCGATAGCCTGTTCTTGGAGGCACTTGGCCAACGAGTCTCGATCGGACACCAAGACCTCAATGTATGGACCCGCCTCAGATTCGTGGCGCTGTATCAGCTTCACCCAGGTGCAGTCGCTGAGCCCGTCCCGGTACTGATCCTCGATGGCTCGTGCCCGAGAGAGGTTCGCTTCCAGGCCCTCCAGTTGGACTAATCCAACGCTCGCCAGGATGTCCGTGAAGCGGAAGTTGAACCCTGGCGACACCCACTTTGCTCTCTGGACATCTTCAACCCCGTGTGTGCGCATGGCGATCAGTGCCGCGTACCGGTCCTCGCTGTGGGTCGTGACAAAGCCCCCCTGACCTGTTGAGATGATTTTGGCAACGGAAAGTGAGAAGCAGCCCATGTCTCCAGCCGTTCCCAGGGGCCCCAGTGGCCCGATGGAACCCAGGGCTTGGGCAGCATCCTCAATGACGGTCAATCCGTGTTCCGCGCCGAGGTCTGCCAATCCCCCGGTATCGGCCGCTCGACCGTTCAAATGCACGCCGACGAGAGCTCGTGTGTTGGCCGTGATGAGCCTCTTGACAGCGGACACAGAGATCAGAGAGCGGCTATCCACATCCACCAGTCGTACCTGCGCACCGAGCAGAGCGGCGGCGTGACCGGTGGCTACCCAGGTCCGTGCTGGGACGATGACCTCAGTGCCTGGCCCGACTCCGGCTGCCCACATCGCCATCAACAGGGCCGTGCTCCCGCTTGTCGTGGCCACCACAAATGGCACGTCGAGTCGCTCACCCAACCGCCGCTCGAACTCGGCCACGATCGGACCTTGACTTACGTGCCTGTGCCGAATCGCATCGGCGGCAGCCTGCGCTTCCCCGTGCTGAAACGAGATGCTCCACCATGGGATAGGGGCGACGCGTTTGGCGTTCACGAGCCGCCGGTACCTTCGGATGAATCCAGACCCAGACCGAAGAACTCATCGGCATTCGCCGCCTTGTCATCAATGAAGACGTCCGCATGGGGTTTCCCCATGATCAGTTCGTGGTGGTCGACCCCCCAGGCCACCAACTGCGTCCGAGTGAAATCACGCCAGTCGACGCCCGAGGTGGCGCCTCGGGCCGTAAAGATCTTGATTGTGCAGCCGATCGCAAAAAGGTGGTTCACGTAAGCAATTCGCTCCCGATGCGGCTTCGCACGGGGGTAGTCCCCATTGACTGTTTCGCACAGTGTTCCGTCAATGTCGAAGCAGTACGTCAGTTTGCCGGCGTCAGCCACTACTCACCATCACCCATCAAGATTGTGTCGGCCGGTTCGGTGCATGATCTTACGATACGGAGGTAGCACCGAGTCGTCGATGGCCCGAGAGCCACTCGGTTACGGTCCGTCGGCGAGAGCAGCACTTGGTTGAGCCAGAGTCCCCAAGCGTTTCCAGTAGGGGACTTGAGCGACGGCACATTCCCTTTAGAACCGATGACCGCACCGGCGCTGCGGACAGGCTCGGCGACGACTTCGTCGAGGACATTGTCAATGAGCTCGAGGCACAAGAAGCCGCACCTCATCGCGGGTACCGACCTTCTGGCTGCCCTCAGTAGGGCGGCTCATTGATGACTGTACCTCTCAACGGATTGGTTCCGTCCTTCAACGCCTAGAGTCCGAGCTGTGCATGGCTGATTTGCGTCTTCCGTCCTACGGGTTGCCTCCGTCCCCGTGGTCACGGTACGCGACGGAAGTGGAGGATACTACTTCGATTGACGAGGTCGAGGGGCCGCTCGCAGTAGACGAGTGCGAAGCCATGGGATCTGAACTGCTCAATGTACTTGCGCGGATAAGCGTGCCCGCGCTCGAGTATGTCGAGGTAGACGGCGTCCCGTGTGACTCGGCAGATCTCAGCGACGATCGGGAAACTGGGGTGCACAAGCTCAAGGGTCGCCCCGTTCGAGTGCACGGCATCGACGAAATCGTCGGGGCAGTTCAGGAGATAGCGTTGGAACAAGTCATGCCGAACATCGGCGGCCGACCATGTGTCGGGGAAGGTGGCTTTGAACAACTCCAGCGCTCGTCCACCGGCGTCGACGCCGTGCAATCGCCGGTAGCCAGCCTGAAAGAGGAAGTTCAGGTTTGATCCAGAATTGCAGCCCAAGTCAAGAATGCTGGCATGTGTTTGCGTAGTCGCCATCAGCCGCAGGAGCAGCGGATCTGGCTCGGTGATGAGATACGCCGAAGGTCTGTACCACGTGTCCTCCGAGGCAGACGCCCATGGCTCAGCGTCGGCGAGACTAGGCCAGAACCATGGACGTAGGCGTCGAACGACTCGTCTGACGAGCGATGGATTCGAGCGGGAGCCCGGCGATCCCGGCTTGGGCTCTGTGACGGCAAGCGTCGCTGTGACGTCCGAGTCCGACACAACGGCAGTGAAGAGCGCCTTTGGCCCCATCAGGTACGTGTTCCGGAAGGTACGGAAGCGCACATTGCCTGTCATCGCTCGGACTCCTTCAGCCAACGCTTGGTGTCGCCGAATGGTTGGCTTGCGTCCCCGGCAACGATTTCCTTTCCTAGAATATCGCGCCTACGCGTTGCGAACGGCGATGCCTCTCGCGGCCAGGTGCTCTCGTGCGCCGCGTGGCGTCTGTTGGGTGAATTGGAACATCGCGCCGGCAGCCACGGCTGATGCACCGGCCCGCAAGGCGGCATAGAGGTCGTCGTAGTCCGCAGCGCCGCCCGAGGCGATGACTGGGATCGTGGCAATCTCGCACACTCGCGCGATCGTGTCCAGATCCATGCCTGACAGCAGTCCGTCGCGGGCAACGGACTGCAGCAGGATCTCGCCAGCGCCGAGTTCCTCGAACCGACGCGCGGCGGCCAAGACGCTGATGGACTCCTTCTTTGCACCTGAACGCGTGGATATCGATGCCCCCGAGTCGTCCGTGGCATCCACCGATCCGACGATCGCCTGCGAACCGAAGTGCGCTGCCGCATCCGAGACGAAGCCGGGCTTGGTGGTCAGCGCGCTACCGATGACCACCTTGTCGGCTCCGGAGCGCAGCAGCACCTCGACGTCCTGCAGGGATGTGATGCCGCCTCCAACGGCAAGGGGGATGCTCAGGCACTCGGCGACAGCCCCGACCACTCGCGGGTCGATTGTCCGTTGCTCCCGTGTGGCGCTGACGTCGAGAAGGACCAACTCGTCCACATCGCGCAGCGAAAACACCTGTGCGGCGGCCACGGCCACACCGACAGTGCGCCAGCTCTGAAAGCTCTTTCCCTTGACCAGACTGACTCCGTCGGTGAGCAGTGTCGGAATCACTCGAGCCTTAGGCATTCGACCACGCTTTGACCTGCTGAAGCAGACGAGCACCGGGCCTAGAGCTCTTTTCAGGGTGGAACTGGAAGGCCACGATGTCGCCTGACAGGACGGCGGAGACGAATGATCCGTGCCCAAAGGGAGTCACGGCGAGCACGTCGGCTGGTGACTTCGGCTGGAGCGTAGGAGTGGATGAAGTAGTAGTCGAAGGGCTGCTCCAGTGCATCGAACTCGGCGGCCTGCCCGGCCATGCCAACGCCACTCCACCCGACATGCGGGATGCGCTCGCCCTGCTCAGCAGGCAGGCGCACGACTTCTCCCGGGACGAGGTTCAGGCCGGGAACGCCGGGGGACTCCTGACTGGAGGTGCCCAGGAGTTGCATACCGAGGCACACCCCGGCAACCTTGCCGCCGCCCGCGAGGTGGTCTCGCAGGACACGGTCAAAGCCGCGCTCGCGGATTCGATCCATGGCCGCGCCGAAGGCCCCAACGCGGGGAAGGACGAGGAGCTTGGCTGGCCGGTGCAGGGCCCCGTGGTCGACCGCTCGAACATCACGGAAGCCTGCTTGGGTAAGAGCCCGTAACAACGAGGCGAGATTGTTCAGGCCTAGGTCAAGGACCTCCACGCCCCTTGCGCTACGGCTCGTTGTCATAGTTGATCTTCGTCAGGTTCCCCTCTGAGTCCCGCACCAGGTCCCCGTCAGCGTCCGTCACGAAGATCTGCCTGTTGGTGAAACGATCGCAGATCTCGACGAATCGCTCTACAGACACATCGATCGGCCGCAGGATGTCGTCTAGCGGCTTCCCGAGGTAGGTCCACGGAAACTTGCCGTCGCGCATCTCGACGATGGTCAAAGCCTGTGCCCGGGTGAGTCGTCCACGACGCACCTGCATGCACGCGTGGTCGGTGGCCCGACCGAAGCCGTACTTGACGAACTTGAGGTAGTCATGGATTCCGTGCTGATGATTGTCGAGGTTCTCGAACGACAGCATCGATCCCTCAACCGCCGTCTGATACGACTTGAAGCCGTAGGCCTCAGAGAGCAAGGCATTGCTCAGCCCATCCCACGGGACGAAGTAACCTAGGTAGAGGCCCGTGACTCCCACCGACGCCAACTCCGCGTCTGAGGGGTACCTGTACGAGGCAAGGTCGCCCTCCGTGATCCCATGCTGGCCTGGCAGGTCGTCCACGCGGAGTCCCAGCAGCCCGCCGAACTCCTCAAGCCATCTCCGCGTCAGGACACGATCGAGCTCTGAATGCGCGGGGCCTCCGTATTCGTTCTGTGCATTCTCGCCCCAGATGATCAAGGGCACCCTGAACTCAACGGCCGCCCGTACCGGAACCGTGAAGATGCCGACGTGCTCTGGCCAGGCGATGTCACCGACGAGTTCTAGCCCGATTCGGTTCAGCGTGCGGCGCACCACCGGATTCGCGGTGAACTCCATGTAGTCGACGCCAAGGCTCTTGAGGTTCTCGATGTTGGCGCGCCCGAGGTCGGACAGATCGCACGTGGTGGACGTGACGCACAGAGGCCGAAGGCCTAGCTCGAGGATCTTCAGGACCTGGGCTGTGCTGTCCTTCCCCCCGCTGACCGGAACGATACAGTCCCAGCGGTTTCCGGAGTGGTCGCGGTAGTCTGCGACCAGACGCTCGAACTCGGCTCGGCGCGCATCCCAATCCACCTGCGTGCGACGCTCAAAGTTCCGGCAGGCTGTGCACACCCCGTCGCCATCGAAGAAGATGTCGGGCTTGGTCGATGGCATGACGCAACGCCGATAGTAGGTGATCAATTCCTCAGCCCCTCTCCTTGAGTGCTCCGGTCTTGGCGGCGGACGTGGCGGATATTGATGGTGGGCATGGCGCGGGGCCGTCAGAAGAGCCAGCCACCGTCGTTGGTGATGGTCCGGCCATCGGAAGCGATCGGCTCACCTGAGGCAAGGCGCCAGGTAACGAGCCGCCCCGTGTTCTCGCGCGAGTGGTGCATGGCGACGTCATAGATTCTCCGGCACTTGTCCGCTCCGTCCACAGCGCCGTCAACTCGCTCCTCGTAGGTGCGTGACCTGGTGAGCGTGATATCCATCGGCGTGCACTGCAGGTCCGCGACTGACAGGGGGTTGTCGCTCGTGGCGAGCGCAGCCGCGGCCAGTCGACGGGGGTCAATGCGTGAAAGCCCGGTGCCGACCGTCTGTCCGGAGAAGGGATAGACCCTCTGCTCGATGAACTCAAGAACGGCCGCGACGACATCCTCGTCCTGCTCGAACACGGACACGCACAACGGTCGAAGGGTGGCAAGGAAGTCCTCCAGTGCTCCTTCGGAGTAGAGGAGCCGGACAAGGAAGTGGGGGTTCAGCTTGACGGACTCATAAGTGCTCCGCGCCGTGAACCTTGAGGTCGCCACCAGCGAAGGGGGGACGAGTTCGCGGGAGGCATGGGCCTCGAAGTCGGACAGCAGCCGGCCGAAGGCTCCAGCGTCCAGGGTCGCGTCAGTGCTGAGAGCCTCGATGAGGGGGAAGAGGGAGTTGTCGCGTGTTAGTCCGCGCAGTGGGTAGAAGAGACGACCGCCGGAGTCGGCATCGACGAGCACTGACTGGAGGAAGTGGAATCGTCGAACAGCGAAATAGTCTCGTCGCGTGAACACTGAGGTGGTGGTCACGATCTCCTCGAACTCCGACGCTGCGAACGACCCGTAGTCTCCACTCGCGCCATCGATGGACCGGAACTCCCCTTGGATTCCGTACAGGCGACGCGAGGCCTGTGTGGACATCTCAGATCCTTCGAGCAGCATAGCCGGGAAGAAGTGAAGCCCATCGACGTCACTCTCCAGGATCTCCTTGGCACCGGCGATGAAGCTCGACTTGCTCTCGCCGGGGAGCGCGTAGATGAGCTCGGCGAAGCTCTCGACACCGAGCTCCTTCGCTTGGAGAGACAGCGCCGTGAACGTGTCGATGTCGATGTTGGACCGTTTGATGTTGGCGAGGACCTCAGGGTTCTGCGTCTGCCTCGATAGCGAGATCGGAGTCATGTCCTTGAGTAGTTCCGCGATCTTCAGGACGCGTGCTGAGCTGTTCTTGGCGAAGTAGAGGTAGACGTGCTCGGGGTAGCCGGTGCTGTCCTTGAGGTGGCGCAGGCGCCCAGCTATCTCGACGTCGCGCTGGAATAGTCCGAAGTTCGCGTCACCGATGTAGAGGTACGACACTCGACTGACGTTTTGAGCGGCGATGTAGTCGAGCTCCTTGAGGACGCGCTCAACGGGGAATGACGAGGACTTCGACTTTGACATGTCCCCCCACGAGCAGAACGTGCAGGAGTAGGGGCATCCGCGATTGGTCTCGACCAGGGGAATGTACGAGTCATCGGCCAGGAAGCCGTCAAGGATGCCTGACAGGTACGGCGACGGGATGTCGTCGAGATCCAGCAGGCGGCCAGTACGTGGGTCAATCCCCCCTGCTGGCTCAGCTATGGAAATGTCGAGCCTCGCGTCTTTGAATGCCTTAGCGTCGTCGGTCAGGCTCCACGTGCCCTCGAGGGAGTGCTGTGTCAGTTGGCTACGGTCACTCGACAACGAGGAGAACGCCTGCAGGATGCGCAGGAAGGGGATCTCTCCCTCGTTCGGCACGTAGTAGTCGATGGCCCTTCGATCCTGCATGAAGCGCAGCGATACCTCCGTCTCCGAGGTGTTCACATTCGGGCCGCCCATCACGATGAGCGTCGAGGGACGAGTGCTCCGCACCCAGTTGGCGGCCGACCACGCGAGGTTCGCATTCCAGATGTAGTTGGACAGGGCCACGACGTGCGGCTCGAAGTGGTTGACGAGGTCGATGAACTCCGCTGGCGACTTGCATACACGCAGATCGAGGTCGCCCTTGAAGTGCGCAATCGCGTAGGACGCCAGGTAGCCGGCGTTCAGGGGCACCGGTAGAACCGACCATTCGCTCCCTGGAGATATGTGATTCAGGTCGGCAATGAGAACGCGAAGTTGACTCTTCACTGTGGCTCCCCATCTCATCCGTCGCGCTGTGGTGCAGCGGTCGGGCGTCTGGCATTCGGGCGTGGCGTCGGCATGTGCAACGGCTCCAAAGTACTCAGGCCAGGCTGCCGGTCCTCAGCATTTCTTCTAGCGAAGCCTGTGCTCGCTCCCGCACGTGACCATCGTTCAGATCGCCGTAGACGATGGCGCGCTGAGGCTCCCACCGGCCGCGGAAGGCACGTCCCCCATCGGCGATCTGGTCACGGACCTTGTGCCGCAGTTCCTCCTTGTCGAGGACCCACAGCTCCCTAGGCAGGTACGGAAGCTGCTTTCGGGCGTAGTCGGAAGAGTTGTGCGTATAGTCATGGAGAAGGCAAGGGATTCCCAGTGCCAGGGCCTCGTCCGCGAGCGAGGTGGGCTTCGCGACGATGAGGTCGCAGTGGGCGGCCAGACCGTAGCTGACGTTGAACGTCGCGTAGTCACGATTGACCTCGACATTGGGCGTCGCGTTCAGTCGCTTCAAGGTCTCACGGAACCGTGCGTCGTCGACCCAGTCCGCATTCTTGCCTCGGATGATGAAGTGGGCGTCGCGTTGCTCGCGAGCGAGGTCCACGATGTCGTCGAGAAAGTGCCGGACAGAGTCAATGGAGGTGCAAATGGGATCTGTTGCCCTGAGTGCGTTCGTCTGTGCGTGATAGGGGAGGACGAGGACGACGCGCTGTCCGTTCTCGTGCGCGGACCGCACCGAGGGGGGAGGGGCATGTCGCCGTGCCTCGTGGAGAAGATCGGTTCGCCACATGCCCGTTGGGATCGTGTGGTCCACTGCCATCGTCCCTGAACGCTGCACTTGAAGCGAGATAAACTCGCTTGCGGTCAGCATCGTGTCTACATTCGTGGTCGCACTTTGGTCGAACGCGATTGCGGGGCGCTCCTGAAGGGAAGCGGTTCGGATGCCGGCCGTTTGCATTGACACGGCCAGATGTGGTGGAACCTGCATCTCGAAGGCAAGCACGGCAAGAATTGCCTCGGGGTAACGCTGCCGGAGCTGGCGAGATGCGTCCTCAACCCGAACGCTGAACCGTGCACACCACCACAGAAATCGAGGGTGTCTCCACCCGGTCGTCCACCAAACCGCCGTCTTGCGGAGGGTGCGCAACACCTGGGCCGGACCGGCCTGGCTGCCGGGGAACGGGTCCGCCTTGCGGCCATCACCCAGGTCGCCTCCATTGCGTGACATGGTCACCGCCCTCGACGGGTGAAGGGGTGACGCGGGATTTGGGCTGTTCAGGTGCGCATACGTGTAGAGAAGGCCGTAGATGAAGCTAATATTGAAGACGAACATGACTTGCCGCGGTGGTTGTGGCGCGTGCACATCCCGGGCAGTTGGGCCCTCCGTCCGTACGGACGTCTTCGATCTCGTGAGATGCCTCGTCAGCGTTCCGAGCGGAATGACCTTGACCAGCTTAAGGCCGCCTGCCATTGCGGGAACCCGGACGATTCGCGCGCGCATTCCGATGTCCTTGAGCAGGATCTTGTCCCAATGGCGTTGCACCACTATGACGCTGTGTTCGAAGTGAGAACTACGAACCCATACCTCGGCGGCGAAGAGGTCCTGGGCGTTGCTCGTCATTTCGTTCTGAAGCGCGGCACGCACTCCACCCGCCGCGTTGTCGCGCCCGGTTAGAGCGCCCGCAACCCGTGTGAATAGTGGTTGTATTCCCGGAGCAGAAACGACGCGCGCCGCGCTGCAGGACGGCCCGTTGTACGAGAGCTCCCCGAAGACGAGGGTTGCCTCCTCCTCGAGGCGAAGGACGATCACGCCGCTGCGCTCCAGAAGTCGCAAAGCCCATTGTCGCCGCACGCGAGTGTTCAGGTAGCGAACGGTCCATCCACGACGTGCTCGAAGGACGGCCAAGGGGAGTGTGAGGTAGGTGAGGTCGAGAATCACAAGCCCCTTGCACTTACCCGACCGGTCGGTCATTGACACCTCGCAACACCGAGGCCATGCGGCGGCCCAGTCCTACGCTGCATTCCAGTAGGCTAACTTGATAGGCGGGGTGGAGCGTAGGCGACGCGTTCTCGCACGAGTTTGAGGATGGTCTTCGGCATGGTCGACCGGCAAGATATAAGGCGGTTCGTCATTCTGGGCGGCGACGGAGTGTTCGGCGTTCATATGGCCCAGTTCCTGCTCGAGGAGTACCGCGCCGAACGAGTCGTTAGCATCGGGCGCAATCAGCGGAAGCCCGAGGTGTACTCCCTCGGCGTGGGCGTTTCAGACCCTAGGTTCGCCTACTACCAAGCGCATATGGTGCATGAGCCGGACATCCTGATGCGCATCCTCGATGCAGAGGAGCCGCACTGTGTCATCAATTTCGCTGCACTTGCCTATGCGACGTCATGGGTCGACTCTCATCGCTACTACGACACCAACGTCGTCGCGCTGGCTAGGTTGACCGAGAGCATTCGGGACCGCGACTACTTCCGGCACTGGATGCAGATCGGCTCGTCTGAGGTCTACGGCCCCGCCCTCGATGGCCCGTCATCTGAGGAATCGTCGCCGCGCCCGACCAGCCCTTATGCCGTATCCAAGTTGGCAGGCGACTTGCACCTCCTGACGTATGCAGACAGCATCGCCTTTCCCATGAACATCATCCGACCGTCGAATGCCTACGGGCCGGGCCAGCAGCTCTATCGGTTGATGCCCAGAGCCGCCTTCTGCGCGCTGTCGGGCCTCCGGTTCCCCCTTGAGGGCGGAGGGGTCGCCGAGAAGTCCTTCATCCACGCAACGGACCTGGCAAGGGCCGTGCACCTGATCATCACTGAAGGACGACGGGGCGAGATCTACAACGCGGGACCCGATTCCGCAGTGTCCATCCGGCGCATTGTCGAACTCGTAGCGGAGGCGGCAGGTGTGCCCATGGCGACCTTCGTCGATGTGGTCCCGGGGCGCGCCACCGAGGACAGTCGCTACTGGCTGGACAGCACCAAGATCTCGCGGGATCTCGACTGGCACGCTGAGATCCCGCTGGAGCAGGGAGCTGCCGAGATGGTGGAGTGGGCTCGCGCGAATCTCGACGCTCTTCGCGCCATGCCGCAGCAGTTCTCCCTCCGGTCGTAGCGCCGGGCGCCCATGATCACCGTCCATGTCGGCCTGCACAAGACCGGGAGTACGTCGATCCAGACGGCGCTCAGGCTGGCACCGGCTCGGGCGGGGCTCCATGTGCTCAGTCCGGCACCTCTCCGGCTGTTCGAGGAGGCCCAAGTGGACCGTGGGTGAATAACCAACGTCCCCTAGCATAGGCCTGTGCGTATGCGACCCATGGTGACCGTGGTTGCACCGTGTTTCAATGAAGCCGACTCGCTGGGACCATTCCTTGGCCGCTTGCGGACCACGCTAGACGCGCTCAAAGTGACCTATGAGGTCATTGTGGTCGACGATGGCAGCACGGACCCATCGTGGTCGGTGCTGGCTGCGACGCCATGGCCAGAACTGCGTGCCCTGCGGCTGGTTGCGAACCGCGGTCATCAGGTGGCTCTAGATGCGGGTATCCGAGAGGCCACCGGCGAGTATGTGATCACCATGGATTCGGACGGCCAGCACCCACCGGACCTAATCCCGGTTCTCTTGTCTGCGGCCAAAGAGACCCATTCAGATGTCGTTTACGCCGTCCGGCAGGATCGGTCTGATGATGCTTGGTTTAAGCGAACGACGGCTCGTGTCTACTACCGCCTTATGCGAAGCACGACCGGAGTCGCCATCCAAGACAGCGCCGCTGATTATCGGCTAATGATCAGATTCGTGGTAGATGTCATCAACCAGATTCCGGACCAGAAGGTGTTCAGGCTTCTGCTTCCGTACTTAGGGTTCTCCTCCACCACCGTCGAATTTCAGGCGTTGCGCCGTGACCATGGCGAGTCGAAGTATTCGTTCGGCCGCATGGCCGCACTAGCGGTTCGCAGCTCAATCCAGTTCTCCACCAAGCCGCTTCGCATAGTCATGGGTATCGGGTTCGTCATGTCGTTCCTTGCGGCGCTTTGGCTAATTTGGGTGCTAGTAGATTTCGTCTCTGGGCGCACCGTTGCAGGTTGGGCCTCTCAGATGTCCGTAACGCTAATTGTCGGGGGACTGACGCTATTCGGCCTGGGCATCGTGGGTGAATATGTGGGCGAGGT
>SXGR01418039.1_pt1 | contig 30430 bp, 28 predicted proteins | sample 3174711 | NCBI WGS metagenome assembly SXGR01 (sample SAMN11356860, study PRJNA531348) | freshwater metagenome | isolation source: freshwater sample F1-60 | place: China: Fuxian Lake, Yuxi | collected 2017-12-25 | reverse complement strand
GATCGCCACCATCTGCTGCTCACCCCCTGACATGCTGCCAGCGGGCTGCCGCACGCGTTCTTTGAGCCTTGGAAACGCATTGAAGACGCGCTCCAATGCATCGTTTCGGTGCGCTGCGGGCAGCAGATAGGCGCCCATCAAAAGATTGTCATACACGCTCATTTTCGCGAAGATCCGCCGCCCTTCAGGCACGTGTGCAACCCCTAGCTCGGCGATTGCGCGAGGCGTTCGGTTCTGGAGCGCCTGGCCGTCAAATTCGATTCGGCCGCCAACAACCGGCACCAGCGCAGAAACCGCCTTGAGAAGCGATGACTTTCCTGCGCCGTTGGGACCCACGATACCGACGACCTGACCCGCTGGAACCCGGATCGACGTGCCAGTCACAGCCAGTGCCTGGCCATACCTGACTTCAAGCGAATCGATTATTAAGGAGGGGCCCGCCTCATTCGCGGTACCGGGAAGTCTTGCGTTCATCGCGGTCGGTGTCACGCCCCCTCCCCAGTTCCCAGGTAGGCATCAACGACCGCGCGTTCGTTCACCATATCCGCTGGCACACCATCAAAAATCTTGCGTCCAAATTGCAGCACCACCGCCCGATCGCAATAGCGCCGAACGATTCGCATGTTGTGCTCAACAAGAACGACTGCGCAACGCCCCCGAACCCGCTCGGCGATCAGGTCCATCATGCGAGCCGACTCCTCATGAGACAGCCCCGCTGCCGGTTCATCGAGAAGCAATAGCCGTGGCTCGGTGGCAAGTGCAATTGCCACGGCAAGAAGCTTAGCCTGACCAAGTGGCAGCGAGGACGCAGGATGCTCTGCAAGCGCCTCAAGCGAGAGTAGGGCCAGAGCCTCTAGCGCGCGCGCTCGCCAGCGCGCAAACTCCTCGCGATAGAAACGAGTCTGAAGAAGACCTGAAAGAAATCGCCCAGACTGATGCCGGTGTAACGCCTGAGCCGCGTTATCAAGAACGCTGAGTTCAGAAAACAGCGTCACTAACTGAAACGTTCGCGCCAGCCCCAGCCGAGCGAGTTTGTGACTGGGGAGGCCAGTGATGTCACGTTCCCCCAACAGAATGCGACCTTCGCTGGGCGCAAACACTCCCGCGATCGTATTGAACAAGGTGGATTTGCCAGCGCCGTTCGGACCCACCAACCCCACCAGCTCGCCCTCATGTACGTCCAACGACACGTCCGTAAGTGCTGCAAGACCACCAAAGCGCTTACCGACCGACTGCACTCGCAGCATGACGGCTGGGGTGGAGGATGGCGACAGGGCGTTCATGGAAGGCGGAGCCATTGCGAGCTCTGCATTCAGCGGCCTGCTCGGGGAGCCATTTCGCGCTTCCAGAGTGCCGACAATGCGCTCAGCCCGCCCGGGACCAGAAGCATCACGCCCATGAGGATGAGCGCATATACAAGCGTCTTCCAATATCCCACCGAAAATAGCTGCTCGCCTAGCGCGGTTAACGCGCCCGCACCCAGCACAGGCCCCCAGAAGCCTGCCGTTCCGCCAATCATGGCGTAGATAACCAGATCGGTTGACATCAAGAAGCTGAACACCTGCGGATTGACGAACAGGAGGTACATGGAGTGCACAGCGCCCATCGCACCAACCGCTGCGCAGGACATTGCAAAACAAGCGGCTTTGTGGGCGGCGGTATCGACCCCCACACTCTCCGCGAGCCGTTCGCCTGGCTCAGTTTTCAGCGTAAGGAGCGTCGCGCCGAACCGGGTCTGCTCAAGCCTCGCAAAAAACGTCACGATCAAGACCGCAACAGCCATGGCAAGCCAGTAAAACGAGAAATGCGTGTCGAGTTTGATGCCGAGAAAGCTCGGCCGCGGAACATTGGCGATCCCCGATGGTCCGCCCAACCAGTCGAAAGCCCTGGCAATCGCAACGACGATTTCGCCGAACGCGAACACGGCAAGGGAAAAATAGATTCCACGCAGTCTCAGCGTAAGTGCGCCAAGGCCCCACGCCACCCCACCGCACAAGGCTGCGGCGGCGATCATTCCGAGCCAGGGTGAAAGCCCGAAGCGAACCGAACAGACCACGCTGGTGTATGCACCCAAAGCAATGAATCCGGCATGCCCCAGCGACAGATAGCCCATTCGGAGCACCGCGCAGAGGGCAACTGTGTAGGTGATATTCATCAGCACAACGATGGCCACATGCAACCAGTAGTCCCTGACGACAAACGGCAGCGCAAGCAGTATCGCAAGCAGCCACGGACCTGGAGTGCGAAAGCCTAGCCTCATCGCACGCGCCCCATCAGGCCCTGCGGCCGAAACACAAGCATGGCGATCATCGCGACGAAGACGAGGATATGCGCCGCCTCAGCGCCGAGCGTGAGCGAACCTATCGCCTGAATGATGCCAATCAGCAAACCTGCGAGCACCGTGCCTGTGATGCTTCCGAGCCCCCCTACAATAATGATGATGAACGACATCAGAATCGCATCGAGCCCCATGCCGGGGTTGATCGAGTAAATCGGGGCAACAAAAATGCCTCCCATCGCTGCCAGTGCAAACCCGAGCGCTACCGAAACGCCCGCCACCCGGTCGGTATCGACGCCCAGCATCCGGGCGGTTTCTTCGTCTTCTTCGATTGCCCGCATTGCCAGGCCGGTACGGGTTCGATAGACCACGAGGTAGAGGAGTGCCACGAGCAGCATGGCGATACAGGCTGCGGCAAGGCGCTCGATCGGGATCCGCACGGTTCCAATGAGCAGTACGCCCTCGAGCACGGAGGGAACCGTCTTTTCCTGGGCGCCGAATGCAATCCACGAAACAGACTGTACGATCAACGACACGCCGACGGTTGCCACCAGCAGTTGCAGCCACTGCCCGCGCAATCGGCGAAAGACAGAGCGCTCGACCGCAAAGCCCGCAAGCACCGACAGCATCACGATGACAGGTACTGCCGCCCAAAGCGGCCACTCAAACGCCACGAAGAACAGGTAAACAAGCATGGCGCCGAGCATGTACAACTCGCCGTGCGCAAAGTTGACGATGTGCAGAATGCCGTAGATCAGCGTGAGCCCGAGCGCTGTGAGTATATACAGCGCTCCGTTAACGACCCCGATCGACAGCGCCTGCAGGAACAACGTCAGGCTCAAGGGGCGACTTCAGTCAAGCTTACCCATTCGCACATCGAGCGGCGTCCAGTTGCCGTCTTTGATGATCGAAGCAGGCAGCGGAGTCTGAATCTGGCGACGTGCGCCGTAGGTCTTGTCACCGCCCCAGGTTGCCGGACCATACGGGTGCGAGGAGAACGTTGACTGCGCCAGCACTTCAGCGACTTTGCGTGTCTCGAACGTGCCCGCCTTTTGAATAGCCTCTACGACCCAGCGGGTCGCGGCATAAGCTTCCCACACTGTGCCGAGGGTGGGCTCCTTGTATTTTTTTAGATGCCGATCGGCGATTTGGTCGTAGAGCGGCGAGGGCGAACTCGACCAGATACGGTAGGCGACGATGCCGTCGGCCCCCTTACCCGCAACGTTGACCAACGCCTTCGCCTCGAGCACTGCGGTTGAACTGATGAAGTAACCCTTGTAGCCCAGTTCGCGCGCCTGCTTGGCGATGAGGCCGACGGTCCCGGTCGGTGACGCATTGGTATCGATTGCGTCGGGGTTCCTGGCGAGCAGCCGCAAAAGTGCAGCCTGGAAGTCTTTAGAGGTGAGTTCAACCAGTTCTTCGCCGACAAACTCAACGCCCTCACCTTTCAGGCCTGCGGCAATATCCTTCAGGACCTTGACGTCAGACCGCCCGAGATCGTTATTGGGACCCATGAACGCAACTCGCTTGATCTTGAGCTTGCGGTAAATGTCCGGAGTGAAGGTGTAGTACAGCTGATCGGAAGACGCCATGAAGCGGAACACCGTGGGATTCTCGGCATTCGTGACTTCCTTCCCGGCTGCGCCCATGAAAATATCGAAAAAACCAGTCTGACGAATGATAGGGAGCACGGCACCGTGGACTGCGGCTCCCAGAATGAACCCGTAACGAACATTATCGTTAAGCACCGCACGGTTGAGCGCAGCCACGGTCTTGCCTGGATCGAGAGACGTGTCATAGGGCAACATTTCGATCTTGTAGCGCTTTCCCGCCACCTCAAAAACGCCAATGTCTTCGGCGGCGAGCTCGATCCCACGATTAATACCGATTCCGAAAGCCGCTGCAGGACCCGAGAGCGGCGAAAGATTACCGATCTTGAAGGTCTCTTGAGCCAGAGCGGGCATGGGAAGCGCTGCGGCAACACCAGCCGCTGCAAGCGAACGCACAGCATTGCGACGATTAATTGATTCCATCCTAGGCTCCCCCGTATCGTTTTAGTGTGCGCGAGTCTACGGGGCGCTCGGCGTAAGCGTCAAGATATCCGTACGCAAATTCAATCCGATCGGTATGGTCGCGCTTCTCGGCTTTACCGGCAGGCATTGCTGAAACCGATCCCATGGAGACCACCATGCCAAACCCGCTCTTGGCCCGCATTCCCCGTTCACAGATGACCGAGCGCCTGCAGCGCGACTATGACGCGTCAGTTGCCCTTCGGGACGATGCAACGCTGATCGAGGTTGGCGCAAACGCACCGGAGCTTCTGGAGTGGTACCGCGACAGCTTTTACGCAAAGCTTTTCTATGCGGGGCGGGTGGACGTACGCACCAAAGAGTTGCTGCGTTACAGGCTATCCATGACGCATGGCTGCGCCTATTGCAATCGTGGCAATAGCAAGGCTGCCCTGAAGGCGGGCGTGACCGACGCTCAGCTCGCGCGGATCATGAACGAAGATGACCCCGTGTTTGATGCCCAAGATCGTGCGGTACTACAGTTGGCCTCTCAAATCGCCATCACCAACATGCAGGGCACCTTGGATCAAGCGCTACACAACGCGCTCAAGGCGCATTTTGACGATGCGCAGATCTTCGAGCTTGGAATGGTAGCCGGCATGCTGACGGGCATGGCGAAATTCATATTCGTCTATGACCTGGTCGAGAAGGAAGCAAACTGTCCGATCCGTCCTGCGGCCTGAGCGACGCACCACCCATAAGCTGCCACCGTTCCATTGCAAGGGGCACTGAGTGAAATATCTAAAAGCCGATGCAAAAGCTTACGCCCAGGAGCATCTGCGCGGCATCTGGGCTGCCACCCTCACGCCTTTTAATGCGCAGTTGCGACTCGACGAAACGGGCTGGCGGCGCAATCTTCGCCATTGGTATCGAGATCTCGGTATCAGGGGGCTGTTTGTTAACGGCAAGCAAGGTGAATTCGCCTCCATGAGCGTGGCCGAGCGAAAGCTCGCCGCTGAAATCGCCGTTGAAGAAGCTGGGTCTGACCGAGGCGTCATGGTGTCGTGCTCAGACCAAAGCCTCGACACCGTAATCGAACTCGCGCGCCATGCGCAGGCCATAGGCGCCGACTACATCGTCGTTCATACGCCGCTTCTTTACTTCGGCGCACACAGCGATGACACGCTCTACGAGTATTACCGACACATTGCCGAGCAGGTTGACATTGGCGTAACACTATGGAATCAGCCGCCCGACTGCGGCTACACACTTGAGCCTGAAACCTGCGTTCGAATCGCCGAGATCGATAACGTGGTTGCGATCAAGTACAGCGTACCGCGCGATACCTACGTGCGCCTGACGCACATGGCCGGCAAGCGTCTCATCGTGAGCACCTCAAACGAAGAGGACTGGCTATCCAACATTCTGGAACTGGGATGGCAGGTCTATCTGTGCTCAACGCCCCCCTATCTCATGCAGACTGCGCGCGACCGCCGCATGCACGACTACACCGAGCTTGCGTTCAATGGAGAGGCGCAGGCGGCGCGCGCGATCCACGCGAGTCTCAGACTGGTACGAAACGCATTGAAGCAGTCCCGGCCCCACGGCAAGGCAGCCGCCCACCAGAAATATTGGCAGGAACTGCTTGGCCAGGTGGGCGGGCCTGTCCGCCGTCCGCTCCTGAACCTTACCGAGCGGGAGAAGGCGGCAACGCGGCAGGCGTTTGAGGCCTGCGGTCTCAGGACATCGTGAAAGGGGGAAACACCATGGCAAAGAAACGCGCCAGCATAGCGACGGCATCATCCGTAGCATCTGCTGAACTCCAGGTCGGTCCAGAGCTTCTTGTCGAGCGCGCGGGGCACGTGCTAGTGCTGACGATCAACCGCGAGCATCGGATGAATTCGCTCACCCCCTCATTGATGGTCGAGTTATCACATCAGTACAACGAAGCCAGCATCGATCCGGAAGTTCGTGCCGTGGTGCTTACCGCCAAGGGCGACCGGGCGTTTTGTGCCGGGTTGGACCTCAAGCAGCGGCGAGAGTCGGACGCGGCAGGTCAGGCAAACCGCTACTTCATGAATGAGGTGAACCGATTCTTTCTTGAAGTGATTCAAGAGTGCTGCAAGCCAACGATCGTAGCGCTGAACGGCGCAGCGGTTGCCGGTGGCTTCGAGATTGCCGTGGCCTGCGACATCCGTATCGGGGCGGAACATGTCAAGCTGGGGCTACCCGAGGCGAAGCGTGCCATGGGAGCACATTTTTCAACCATCATGCTCCCGCGCGTCATTCCTCGTGCGATTGCCATGGAAATTCTGTTTCGAGGCGATCTTTACCCAATTCAGGAAGCGTATCGGTGGGGCTTCATCAACCAGGTAGTTCCCAAAGGTGAAGCGCTCGGGGCCGCGCTTGAAATGGCCCATGCCATCGCGAAAAATGCGCCTGTGACCGTTCGACGCATGAAGGAAACTGCCGTCAAATCGTCGGGTCTGCCACTTGCTGCGGCAATGCGATTAAACGAGGGGCAAAACCCTTACCTGGCCGAGGATCGCGTAGAGGGCGTCCGCGCCTATGTTGAGAAGCGCGAGCCTCAATGGAAGGGACGCTGACGTCCAACACCAACAATCCCAAAGGCCTGACCATGGACGACCGCGCGCAGCCCGATCTATCCCGCCTCTTTGCTCCAAAGTCGGTGGCAATTTTCAATGTCTCTTCCGATCCGGGCAAGCTCAGTCGAATCACCCTTCGTAACTTAAAAAACGGAGGATTTACTGGTGCCGTTTTTCCGCTCAATACAACGCTTGAGCACGCCGAAGGGTTCCGATGCGTCCGAACACTTGCCGAAGTTAACGAGCCGATTGACGTTGCCTTCATGGCAATTCCTGCAACCGCCACGATCTCAGCGGCTCGGGAGTGCGGAGCCGCCGGGGTCAAGTTCTTGGTGATCGGGTCTGCGGGATTTGGCGAAAGCGGCGACGAAGGCGCTGCGCGCCAACGGGAACTCGCGCACATTGCCCAAACAAGCGGCATGCGGATCGTAGGGCCCAACTGTAACGGCATCTACCAGACTCGCCACCCTCTCGCGCTCGGATTCAATACCGGACACTCCCGGCGGATGCCAGTCGGTCACGTCGCTCTTCTGTCGCACAGCGGCGCTCTTTTTGACACTATGGCTACGATCCTACGACGTCACGGCGGTGGACTGTCGTTTTTCGTTTCTGCCGGAAATGAAGCCGACCTGGATCTGCTCGATTATCTTGAGTATGCGGTCAGCGACCCAAATACCCAGGTTGTGGCGATGCTGCTTGACGCGCTTTCGGATGGCAATCGGTTCAGGCGTCTTGTTCAACGAGCGCACGCGCTGGGAAAGTCAGTCGTGGTCTTGAAGATTGGCAGTTCGCAGAGCGGCGCTGAAGCAGCGGAGGCGCACTGCAGTCGCCTTGCCTCGCCCGACGCAGCCTACCGTGCGCTGTTTGCGCAATCCGGCGTCTGTACGGTCAATTCCATTGAGTCGCTCATGACCGCGGCCGCGCTACTGTCCAGGTTTGGTCATGTCGGCGGCGGGCTGGGCGCATTATCCGTTTCAGGGGCCGGTGCGGCACTGCTATTGGATAGTGCCAGCCGCAATCGTGTGCCGATGGCAGTCTACGCTCCACATACTCAGGCCGCGCTTGATGCCAGACGGATGTTTTCGAGGGTCGGGAATCCCACAGATTATGGAGCCTTCGGCGCAATGCGATCGGTCTTCTCCGAAGTCCCCGCACTGATCGCAGCGGACCCTGGCGTGACGGTTTTGCTCTCGCTTGTGCACTCCATGAACGACTACCAACGCCGCCCCTATATCGAAGCCCTCGCCAATGCCAAGTCAGCTGGCAAGCCGATTTTGGTGCTCACGCCCGGTGGTCTCGAAGCCGATGAACGCGCGGCGTATGAGGCCGAAGGTTTTATTTGCCTGGCTGACACAGATGCGGCCATGCAGGCAGTGAATGCCCTGACGTACCCTGGGTACCCAGGCGAAGCGCAAGATCGCGCGCCTCGACAGCTCCTCAACCCGTCAGCGCCGGGCGCAGGCGCAGGAGACACATCCGAGCTGCGCGCGAAGCTCTGTCGCGACCGCCCGCTCAGCGAACCGGAGAGTCTCGAGTTGTTGTCCTACTTTGCAATTCCCACAGTCAAGACCATACGATGTGCAACCCGCGACGAGGCTGTCAGAGCTCTGCATACCCTGGGCGCGCCAGTTGTCCTGAAGGGGGTTCGTCTCGGCGTCACCCACAAGACGGAGCACGGGCTGGTGAAGATCGGGATTCACCAAAAGGCTGAGGTTGACCGCGTGGTATCCGACTTCGGATCAGTCGATGAGTTGATCGTCCAGCCGATGATTGAAGCGGATCTTGAAGTGATTCTGGGACTGAAGCGTACCGACGATCTCAGTCTGCTCCTTATTGTTGGCTTGGGAGGTATCTACACCGAGGCACTGTCAGAGGTGGTGGTGTTTAGCGTGCCCGCCTCAATTGCACAGATCGAAGCCGAGCTCTCGCGATCACCAGTAGGGAAAATCATGAATAGCGCTCGCTGGTCGCGTCCTGGCGACTATCCGGCGCTACTTGAAGTGATTGACGGCTTGCAAAACTTTGCTCTGTGGGCTGCCGATGATGTCGATGCGGTTGATATCAATCCATTGAGAATCGGATCAAACGGACTTGTCGCGGTTGATGCGCTCGTCGTACCGCGATCCGCCCACCTGAAAGCTTCGTCCAAGGACTGAGGACATTTTTGCGTTTAACCCTCGGACATCCACTGAAATCAGGAGACGTCATGAAAACCATCTCTTTCTTTTTCTTCGCTGCGTTTGCCGTGGCGCTATGTGCGCCTCCGGCGGGGGCTCAGTCAGCGGACGCTGGGAAAGTCGTTCGCCTGGTCGTGCCGTTTCCTCCGGGAAACGCGGCCGACCTACAGGCCCGCGCGCTCGGCGAAAGTTTGCGCAAGACGGGACTTCGAACCGTGGTGGAGAACCGCCCGGGTGCCTCGGGTGTTATTGCTCTGGAGCATGTGCTCCGGTCGCCGGCCGACGGCAGCACGCTACTGGTAGCGTCGCTTTCACCAATCGTCATCGCGCCAGCGCTCAATAAGTCACTTCCATACGACGTCGTGCGCGATTTCACCGGCGTTGCGCTGCTTGGCTTCAACGATGTTGTCATGCTTGCCAGCCCTAAGTTCGATGGAACATCGATTTCCGAGGTGATCCGCATAGCGCGTGCCAAACCGGGCGCGATCCGCTATGCATCCATCGGACAGGGAACCCTCGCGCACATGGTGATGGCGAGTCTTGCAGTGGAACTCGGTATCGATCTTCAGCACGTCGCTTACAAGGGGAGCGCGCAAGCCCTCCCCGACCTGATTTCAGGCGATGTGCAACTCATGCTCGACGGGATGCCACAATCGCTGCCTCAAGTGGAAGCAGGTCGACTTCAGGCAATCGCCATTCTGAGCAAGACCAGATCAGCGTTCGCACCGGCCATACCCACTCTTGCAGAATCTGGCCATACCTCGCTTGCCGACGTGAATATCGTAGGCTGGACGGGCGTGCTGGTGAGTGCCGCGACGCCGCCCGCCTTGGTCAAGGAACTGAACGCCGAAATCATCCGAATCATGGCTCAGCCTGATATGGTCGAGTTCATGCGGAAACAAAGGCTGCAGATCTATCCACCTCACTCGGCCGAGCAGTTTGCAAGTCAGATTCGAAGTGAGCTGGAGGGTTGGAAGCGAGTAGCCAAGGCCGCGCGAGTCGAGGCACAGTGAAGCTGCGGTCAGCGAAGCCCGTCCTTGCCCCGCACCTCGTTCGAAGAAATCCCCCCCAACCGGGCATGCAACCGACCGCGCGTCGCCGCACAGAAAATCACCGCGATCTCTCGCGGCATCGGTGCATCGTGCAGCGTGATGCTCATGGTGTCATAGTGAGAACGAACATACAGCGCGTCTTTATGTGCAAGTGGAACATCAATGGTGGTACCTGGTCCGCCTCGCTTGCCGGTTGAGGAAATCCAGGCTTTACCACCCCCCACCGCATCACGGACCGGATCGGCAAAGGCGCTCGTCAGAAGCGCATTGCCATGTTCATACTCGCCCTCAACTCCCACCACACAAGCCTTGCCATAGCTCGTGATGGCATCGCCGCCCGCCAACAGCGACAGCCTGCGTCCTACTTCGGCGCCCAACGCGGGCGAGTCGCTCACTAGCAACGACAGATCACGGCTGAACCGTCCGGCGTAGGGGTTCTTCAACACGCACACCACGGCGAGCTTCCGAACCGGGGAACCGTCTGCAGGCTCGCCAGTTTCGTTTGCGAGGATCTCTTCCGAGAACGTTAACCACGCGCGAATGTTGTAGTTCATGTCAGTGCGCCAAACCAGAGAAATCCATGGAGAGTCGGCACTCAGCCACCCGAATTCGCCGATTCGGTGAGGGCGTGTTGCGACTTCGCCCGACAAATCGCGGTACGCCATCGGTGAAGACCGCGCCCACCGCCGCAATATCGCCATTTCGCAGGGCATCAAGCGCGGTTTTCTTGGAGCCGCCCACGCAGGCGTCGAGCAACACCACGTCAGCATCCTTCCCGGGCCGCAAAAAGCCGCAATTGAGTCGATACACCACGGCGTTGTTTCCGGTGGCTGCGGCAATGGCGGTCTCGACCGGCATATCGGTGAGGCTGGCAAGATGCGTGATGGTGTACATCATGCCAAGCGGCATGATTCCCGATCCGGTGGGCGTATCGGTTGCGATGAGATAGCGATCGATCTGACCCGCCTCCTTCGCGAGCTTCCAAAGCAGTAGCGTCGTTCGCAGGTTGCCCGCAGTACAAACCTGTAGCGCGATCTTTGACTCATTCACGATACGCGGGAAGTCTTCATCCGGCATGGCAACCGGGCCACCATTCACATGGAACGACACATCGGGCTGAATGCTGATCAGGTGATCGGCCCAGATGCCTGATGAACCAGGAATTGAGGATCCGCCGGTGTGAACCATGGTGACCATACCGTGTTTTCTTGCCCAGGCGATCATCGGTCCGTACTCGTAGGGAGTCTTGACTGCGCCAAATCCTGCCTTCGCGAGCCAGACCCCCTTTCGCGCGATCTCCTCGAAATCAGACTCGACCAGCCCCGGCTCCATGATCACCGAACCCGCGTGCACCCGCATGCCGCCCGGCCGAAATGACTCAAAGCATTTATGCGCTGCGACCGCCAGCGCCTTAACGCCTTCGGGATCCTTTGGGCGCCCCGGCACATGCACCTCTGATGCACTGATGGCCGTGGTGGTGCCCCCGTGGGTGTAGCTCTCCAGAAACCCCACCGTCTTCTGGCGCGGGGTGTAGTCACCGAACGTATTGTGAATCTGAGAGTCGATAAATCCGGGAATCGCCGTGGCACCGTCCGCGTCTACGATCACGTCGCAATCGCGAAGATTGGTAGGTGCTGTTCCAACGCTGATGATCTTCCCATGCTCCATCACCAGACAGTCACCGGGCGCGTAAGGGTCGCGCCAGTCTCCGGTCACGATAGTGCCGAGGTTTACGATCGCTGTTTTCATCGAGCACTCCGTTTACGAGGATTCGTTGGGGCGGCTGGGGCGGCCACAGGCTTTAATCGCACGCGCGATTTACCGGACACCTTGGAGCGCGCCCGCTTCGGTGCCTCTTCAATCTCAAGAGGCAACAGCGAAACTGGATCAAACCGGACGCCGTAGTCGCGCAATGCAGCCTCGACCGAGACATAGCCCTGCCGAACATCGCGCGCGAGCGCTTCCAGCGATCGCTCCTCAGGCGGACCAAAGCCACCTCCACCACCCGAGCTCATGATGTAGACATCGCCCTTGGACAGACGCGTATCGAGCTTGCCGCCGGGATACACGGTCAGTTCACCCCCCTTGCGACGAACGGCAATCCGATTGCCCAGTGCGCTCTTGCCGCCGCGAAGTCCCCAAGGCGGGTTCACCACGCGATCGGAACGCGTCATGTAGTTGACGGCCGACAGCGCCTCAACCTCCACCTCGGTGCCCAGCCCGCCTCGAAACTGCCCTGCCCCGCCCGAGTCTTCCCGCAACTGATAGCGGCGAACCAGCAATGGAAACTTGTTCTCAACCTGCTCTGATGGGCCATTGTGGGTATCGCCGTCGTTCATGCAGATCGTACCGTTGACACCATCTTCATCGGACTTGGCCCCCCAGCCTCCGCCGATCAGGCCACCCAGGTAGATCCATAACCGGCCATCTCGGGGGTGAATACCGTTGATATTGGCAGTCAACAGGTCGGCATGGTGGCCTGCGATCACGCGGTCGGGAATCGCAGGTGCGAGCGCCTTGAAGATGGTGTCGACCACGGTCATGGGATAGGTCATCCAGACCCGATAGGGCGCGGGATGCTTCGCGCTGACGACCGTCCCGGGCGGCAGGATGACATCGAGCGCACGAAACCCGCCATCATTGATCGGGTAGTCGCGAGGCAGTGCAATGCACTTGAACGCCACTTGCGCACACGCCACGCCTGCGTTCGAGTTGTAGAACCCCTTCACCTGAGGGCTGACCCCTGAAAGATCGACCGTCATCCGATCGCCTTTCACGATCACCTTGACACGAATGGGAACGGGCCGGCCAACGTCGACGCCGTCGTCATCCATCTGAGATTCAGCCTCATAGACCCCGTCGGGAATGGATGCAATCTGAAGGCGCGCCTCCTTCTCACTCTGGCCCATGATGTCATCAAGGCTCGCCAGCACCTCGTCGATGCCATGCCTCGCAATCAGCACCTCCATGTGCTTGACCCCTACGCGGCACGCAGACAACTGCGCCTCGAGATCGCCCATCGCCCGGTCGGGGCGACGAACGTTCATCTTGATGAACTCGCGTACATCCACATTGACCTTTCCCCGCGAGTGATACTTCACATGGGGAATCTGTAGCCCTTCCGAGTAAATATCGAAGGTCATGCCATTGAGGATTCCGCCAATGTCCTGCCAGTGGGCCATGCAGGTTGAGAAGGCGACGATCTCTCCCTTGTGAAAGATGGGGATCGAAAATGTGAGATGGTTGAGATGCGCCCCCGTGGTGTACGCGTCGTTGGTAAGCAAAATGTCGTCCGGATGAATGCCCGGATAGCCCCAGTGCCTGATCTTCGACTTGACGGTATCGGCCATCCCGCGAATGAACATCGGAAGCCCCAGACCGATTGAAAGCGTATCGCCTCGTCGATCGAACAGCCCAACAGTAAAGTCGAGTGCCTCATAAATGATCATGTTGTAGGAGGTACGCATCAGCACCGACTTCATTTCCTCGGTTGCCGCGAGCAGGCTGTTTCGCACCAGTTCAACGGTCACCGGATCAGCCTTTCGGCGGGATGTCTTCTTCATGCTGATGCCAGTCCAATCGAAATAACCAGGTTACCGAACGCATCCACCTTGAGTGTGTCGCCGGGTTGCACCACACAGGTTGAGGCGTGCTCTTCGATCAGGGCCGGGCCCTGTATACGATTACCCGCTTTAAGCGCTTCACGTCGCCAGGTAGCGCATTTCATCCAGCCATGCCCCGGAAAAAACACCCGCCGGGTTCCCGACGACGCTGCGCCGACGGGACGCGCGCTCCCGCGCTCGATCTGCGCGAGCTTGGGCTTAGTCATCACGCTGGTGACCGTGCTGCGAATACTCACAATTTCAGCGGGCTCCTCGGGCGATCCTCGGCCGTAACGCTCCTTGTGCAATTCGTCAAAATATTTCTTGATACCGGCTTTGCCCTGTTTGGAAAACACTGCAATCGGAATTTCAACCGTTACTGCATGCTCCTGCCCAACGTAGCGCATGTCGAGCGAGCGTGACAGCACCAGTCGGCGGGTATCCAGCTGGGCGTCGTTCACCGCTGCCGTCCCTCGTGCCTCGAGCTCTTCGAACCACCCCTGAAGTTCTGCGAGGTCGACCTCATCAAGCCGAACGAAGCGCGACTGAACCAGGTCACGACGAAAATCGGACAACAACATGCCAAACGCAGAAAAGTGCCCGGGCGCCGTGGGAATGACCACCTCAGGAATGCGAAGTTCGCGCGCAACCATCGAGGCATGTAGCGGACCGGCCCCGCCGTAGGCAAACAGCGCGGGGAACTCGCCAGGATCGAGCCCGCGATCAGTGGTCACGCCTTTGACCGCATGCGACATCGCGGCGGAAGCAATGTGCAGAATGCCCGCCGCCGCCTCGACCACCGTCAGCCCCAAGGGCTCCGCAATGTGTAACCGGATTGCCGCTTCGGCCGCTACCCGATCAAGGCGCATTTCGCCACCGAGGAAACGATCCTCGGCGAGCCGCCCCAGCACGAGGTTAGCGTCAGTGACGGTGGGGTCGGTACCGCCCAGCGCATAACACGCAGGGCCCGGCGCAGCCCCTGCGCTATGCGGCCCCACCCGTAGCCCGCCGCTTGGGGCGATCCGCGCGACGCTGCCGCCGCCAGTCCCTACCTCATGAATATCGATCATGGGTGTGAGAAGAGGCAGCCCCACAAAGTAGTGCCCGATCATGGCGCTACCCGTGGTGAGTGCCACCCCGTCACGGACAACGCCAGCCTTGGCTGTAGTGCCCCCCATATCAAACGCGATGGCGTTTTTGAGCCCCATGATGGCGCACATCGCCTGGGTGCCAATGACCCCCGCAGCAGGGCCTGACTCCATCATGCGTACACATTCCTGCTTGGCTTCACTCAACGAATAGAGGCCGCCAGTGGACTGAACCACCATGAACTTGCCGGTAAAGCCATCACGGCGCGTCTGCGAGTCGATTTCCTCAAGATACCGATGCACGCGCGGCCCCACATAAGCGTTGGCCACCACCGTGGAGGTACGCTCAAATTCCCGGTACTCGAGCGACAACTCCGACGATATCGTGATGAAGTACCCGGGAAAGCGCTTCTGCAAGACTTTGCGCGCGGCCACCTCATGGGCGGGATTGCGATAGGCATGCAGAAACAGAATCGCAATCGCCTCGACATTTTCGCGCTCGATACGATCGGCCACGTCATTCAAGCTATCGAGATTCAGCGGTTCAAGCACCGAACCGTCATACATCAACCGCTCGCGTACCTCAAAGCGCAGCGCGCGTTCAACCAGCGGCTCATGCTTTCGATGGCGCAGGTTGAAGGCATCGGGTCGGTTTACGCGGCCGATTTCGTAGATATCGCGGAACCCTTGAGTGGTCACGAGCGCAACCCGGGCGCCGGTTCGCTCAAGCATGGTGTTGATTGCGATGGTGGATCCATGCAGAAAGAGCTCGGCTTCGGCCATGCGCGAGCCAGCTTTACTAACCCCGGTAGTGATGCCATCGACGAGACGGGACGGCGTAGTGAGCGTCTTGCCCAGCAGGAGACGACCAGAGCGTTCGTCGAACGCTGCCACATCGGTAAACGTGCCGCCGATATCTGCAGCAATGCGAAAGCGTAAAGATGATTTTTTCATTCGATGGAGGATCCTGTGTCGCAATTACCGTCCACTATGCTGCGCCTCAAAAGAATCGATACTGCGGGCAAGGTCAGCAAGCACGGGTCTGGCGCGATCATCAGCGTTGCGGGCCAGACCCGTGAGTAGCGCCTGAATACTATCCGCGGGTAGCGCAACCGGGTGCCGGCTACGAAGAAAATCGAGAATATCCTGTTCGAAGTCCTGAACGCGAAGCTGACTGTCCGCGACACCGCAGGAGCAGCCGGTACTGAGCGCGACGTGCCCGTTCGATAGCCGGTTCCAGCTGCCCAGAAGCTGAAGCGCAAGCACTGAGGGATCGGGGCTCGCAGCGAGCGAGCGGCTTGCCCGAGGCGCGGGGCGTCTGCCGGCCCTGGCCGACAAAGGGCGCGCTGCCATCACTCCACTTTGGCGCCGGTTTCTTTCACCACGCGCTGCCACTTATCCAACTCGCGCTTGACCATCTTTGCAAACGCTTCACCGCGGAACGTGCTGGCCTCAAAACCGATCGCCCTGAGTTTGTCGCGCAAATCCGATGAAGCCACTGCGCGATCGATCTCGTCCGCTAAACGGGCCACTGCGGGCGCAGGCGTCGCTGCGGGAAGCCAGACCCCTACCCGGGACTCATCCTCGAAGCCCGTGAACCCCGCTTCGGCAATGGTCGGCACGTCGGGGATGGCCGGATTGCGCGAGCCACTTGTCACTGCCAGGCCTACCAGCCGACCAGCCTTGATGTGGGGAACCGCGGGCGGAAGCGCGGTGGACGCTACGTCGACCTCGCCCGAGACCGCTGCGGTAATTACCGGCGGAACGCCCTTGTAGGGCACGTGCAGAACATCGACCCTGGCTAGCGACTTGAACAGATACTCCGCGGAGAGTTGAGGGGTGGTGCCGTAGCCCGGCGAACCATACTGAACCTTGCCAGAGCGCGCGCGGTCAACCACCTCTTTTAGCGTGCGCAACCCGCTCGCGGGGCTGGTGACCAGCACATTCGGGGCAGAAGCGAACAGGCCCACCGGAATGAAATCACGCTCGGAATCGTAGCCATGCTGAGCGTACATCCACGGGGTCACGGCAAAAGCGGTGGACGACACCAGAATCGTGTGTCCGTCTGCCGGCGCTTTCACCACGGTCTGGATCGAGATGAATGCGCCGGCACCCGCGCGGTTTTCAACGACCACCGGCTGCCCCCAGCTTTCCTCGATTTTCTGGGCAAACAATCTGTCGATCACGTCCTGGGGACTTCCGGTTGAGGCCACCACGAACTTGACCGGGCGGGCGGGATAAGTCTGCGAGGTGGCAGGCGAGGTGATTGACAACGCGAAAGCGCCAACCACAACCGATATGAACGAGGGGAGTCTCATCAGCGTATCTCTAACAACATGGTCGCTCTTAAAACGCAAGGTTGAATTGAATGCCAGCTAATCACCGCGACGGCTAGATCGGTTGCGCAAGCGCCGCGAGCGAGCGGTCGACCACCGCAGTCTGGTCGGCAGGCGACGCTCTTCCCACCTCAAGACGCCCGATCTCCAGTGAGTTCTCGACCACCATTTTGCAACGCTCAAAGCGGCGGCGCATGAACCCGCGAAACGCCTCGGACAGGCTCGCTGCACGCGATACCTCTTGCGCAAGCACAATTCCATCTTCCAGCCCCATACCCGCACCGGAAGCAAGTTGCGGCGTGGTGGCGTGTGCGGCATCGCCAATCAGGATGGCATTGCCCCGCCACCAGTCATGGCGCAGGAGGTGGCTCTCGAGCGGGCGGTAAACAATCTGCGAAGCGGGGCCTAGGGCAAACCGGATGTCCGCCAGAACACCGCCAAACCCTGCCAGGAGCGCGTGCAGGACCTCGTGCTGCGTAGCCTCAGGGCGCCATGGATTATCAGGAACATGCTCAAGCAAAAACAAATACATCTCATTTTGAGAAACTGGGGTCAGGCCCACCTTGACCAGTCCGCCCAGAAAAAAATGTCGGGTGTCGATCTCTGCCGGCCTGGGAATCACCAGCCGCCAGCAGGACTGACCGGTGAAGGACGGCGCTGAAGCGTCTGGAAACAGAAGCTTCCGAACGCCCGATGACAGCCCGTCAGCGCCCACCAGCAGGTCGGTGTACTCCACGCTGCCGTTTGATAGCCGCACCTCACATCCGCGATCGCGCTGCTGGACCGATTCCAGCGTCAGACCCAGTCGCACCGGGACCTCCAGCGCACGCAGACGCTCCGCCATGACCGCATGCAGGGCGGCACGCAGAATACCTCCCGCACCAGGTACCTCGGCGTCGGGAAGTGGTGGGCTCGTAACCATCCGGATCGGGCGACCCTGTACATCGCACACCCGAATCCCGGCATGGGTATGGCCTCTCGCGATCACCGGCTCCAAAAGCCCCGCGATTTTCAGGGCACGGAGCGTGGACGCGCTGATGGTCAGACCCGCACCAGACATCTTCCAGTCGGTCGCAATATCAATCAGCCGAACCACTACGCCCGCTTCGCGCAGCATGATCGCAGCACTCATCCCGGCAATGCCGCCACCCACCACCAGCGCAGACCGCGCAGCGTCCGGCGTTCTCAAGACGCTACGTCCTGGGCAAGCGGGGCCCGAAGCGGGTTCAGAAAAGCGTACAGAAGCGGGAGGGCCATAAGGGTGGGAAGTGCAAGGGCGGCGCAAGAATGGCACTGACCGCGCCCCGCGGCAAGCCCCTCGTCTCGGTCCATGCCGGAAACGATGGACTCCAATTGCTGTGGGCGACGTTTTGCCCGAGAGTGACTGGTGACAAGCGCCATCGAGGGCGATCTCAACCATTGCACCACCGGACATCACTCATGACCACCCTAGGCGCTATCGATATTGTCGTCAACGTCAGAACCCCCCAGGAAATGGCGGCGGGTCTCAATCCCACCGATCAGTCCTTTGCAGCACAGGTTCGGCAGGACGTATCCATCGCACAAGCCCAGGGCGTGACCATCGACGACTACATCCGAAAAATGGATCGTTGCGGTATCGAGCGGTCCCTACTGATCGCCGTCCGATGCGGCGACCTGCGTCGGTCCACCTCGATGCATCTCTCTTACGAGCGCGTCCATGAGATCTGTCAAGCGCATCCTGACCGCTTCTCTGGGCTCGCTGGCATTGATCCGACCCTGGGCCTCGCCCAGCTGCGTGAACTTGAGCATGCGGTGAAGGATCTGGGCTTCGTCGGCGCGCACTACTACCCGCACTGGTTCGACATGCCGCCAGACCATCCCTATGTCATGCCGATCAACGCAAAATGCGCGGAACTGGGTGTTCCAATCATGATGCACGTCGGCCACAACCTGGTGTATCGCCGCGACCTTCGACTGCCTAGCGTGGCGTATCCCATCGCATTTGACCGCGTAGCCATCCTCTATCCCGAGCTCACGCTGATCGGGATTCACCTGGGTGTCCCCTGGGTCGACGAAATGATTTCCATGGCGTGGAAGCATGACAACGTGTTCTTTTGTGGGGATGCCTACGCACCCAGCCATTGGCCTTCGCAGGTCGTGCATTACGCCAACACCTATGGGCAGGACAAATTCATGTTCGGCACCGACTGGCCGGTGATAGAACCCGAACGTGCAGTGCGCGACATTCAGGCGCACAACTATCGCCCCGACCCCTACCGAAAAATGATGCGCGACAACGCCATCAAGGCGTTCAAGCTCCCATCGAGCGGGCTACAAAAAAGACCTGGCGACTGGTGCACGCTGCTGCCAGAGGGTGCGCTTGAGTCGCGACTGAATCCCGCCTAACCCTCTTTGTTATTGATTCGTTTGCCTCCTTTAGGAGAATTCATCATGAAGACCATTCTGAGCGCCTGTTTCGCGGCCAGTCTCTGTGCAGTCACCATTCCCAACGCTGTGGCCCAAGCCTTTCCTGATCGGCCGATCAAGGTGATCGTGCCCTACGGGCCAGGCGGCACGGATGTTCAGATGCGGCTTGCCGCACCCTTTATGTCCAAGGAACTCGGTCAACCGATTGTGGTGGAGAACAAGGCGGGAGGCGGTGCCACCATCGGCACCACACTGGTACGCAACAGCCCCGCCGACGGATACACGCTGCTGTTCACCGGGACCTCGGCTCTGTCGGTCGTGCCACACATGAGGCAAACCCAATACACCATGGACGACTTTGTGCCGATCGGTACGCTCACCGGTACCGCGCTCATCGTGGTGTCACGCACCGACGCGCCGTTTAAGACCCTGACTGAGATGATCGCTTACGCGCGCGCCAACCCGGGCAAGATCAACATGGGATCCTCGGGAGTCGGCACCACCACTCACATGATTGGCGAGGCGTTACAAATCACTGCCGGCGTCACCTTCACCCACGTACCACACACTGGCATGGGCCAGGTGATTGCAGCCATGATGAACGGATCGGCCGACATGATGATCGGTGTTCCCAGCGCCTTCGTGTCAAACATCCGTGCAGGCAAGCTGCTGGGGCTGGCAACCCTGGGTAACAACCGCTCGGAATTCCTGCCTGGCGCCCCCACCGCGAAAGAGGCTGGGTTCGAGGTAGTTGAGGAAACCAAGTTTGGTCTGCTGGCCCCGAGGGGCATTCCTGCCGAGACGCAGAACCGACTGGTGGCGGCGCTCAAAACCGCCGTCCAGAGCCCCGAGTTCATCGACAAGATGCGCAGTAATTTTGTGACTGCCCTTTACATGACGCCACAGCAATTCGCCCAGGCCCTCAAAGACGAGGAAAAGTATTGGGTTGGTCTGCTCAATCGGCCCGAGCTTCGCGGCCTCAAAGAGAAATGATCCACACCCCGGACCACGCCTGGTCTGCGCGCACCTGCGCCCAGAGTCTTGCCCGGGCCGCCGGCCATTGGCCCGACCAACAGGCCCTATTGATCGGGGGGGAGTCACGCACCTTTGCCGAACTCCAGGATGATGTGCAGCGGATGGCAGCGGACTTGAGCCGCCTTGGGCTACAACGTGGCGATCACTTTGCCATTTGCATGGGTAACACCCGTGAGTGGTGCACGCTGTTCCTCGCGGCCGGCACCCTTGGCGCAGTCACCATCCCGATCAACACCCGGTTCAAAGCTGACGAGATTGCCTACTGCCTTCGCCAGGCCGATATTCGTATGTTGGCCATCGCGGATCGATTTTTATCGATTGACTTCATCGCTATGCTGCGGAGTATTGTGCCGGGCATTGATAGCACCCTGCCCGATCCTGGGTTCCCGTTGCTACAAACGGTGGTAGTGGCGGGTCAAAACATTCCTCACGCCTGCATCGCCCTTCAAGCACTCACCCAGCCCGGCGGGCGACCTCCGCCCACGGAAGCGGTACAACCCGACGACACGCTACTCATTCAGTACACCTCGGGCACCACCGCCTACCCCAAGGGCGCCATGCTGTCCCACGCGAGCATGTTGCGTGACGCATGTGAAGTGGGCCGCCGGCTTGATCTTCGGCCCGGCGACCGGTATTTCAGCGGCCGTCCCCTGTTTCACGCGGCGGGTACGACCATGTCGCTTCTCTGCTCCATCGAGGCAGGCGCCTGCTATCTGACCACTCCGAGCTTTGACACCGAGCAGGTGCTCGACATCATGGAGCGCGAATGCTGTACTCATACGAGTGGCAACGACACCATGTTCCTGATGATGATGAGTCATCCAAGCTTTCCTGGCCGATCGTTTTCGCTGCGGGCCGGATGGGCTGCGGCCACACCTTCCGTGATGCGACAGATCATCGAGCGCATGGGGATCACCGGCCTGTGCTCCGCTTTTGGCATGTCGGAGTGCGCGCCGAACGCTGCCATGGCCTGCGTCGACGACGACATGGAGACGCGTATCCACGGGTATGCCAAGCCGCTGCCTGGCGTTTCGATCAGGATCTGGTCAGAGGAGATGGGCCGCGACCTCGCGTCTGGCGAGGTCGGCGAGATTCTGGTGAAGGGCTGGAATGTGATGAAGGGCTATTACAAGATGCCCGAGCACACCGCCAACACTATCGATTCCAACGGATGGTTACACACCGGAGATCTGGGTGTGTGCGACGACGAGGGCAGGCTCGCATTTGTTGGGCGCCTGAAGGACTCTTTCCGGGTGGGCGGTGAAAATGTGGCGCCCGCCGAGGTGGAAGACGTACTTCATCGCCATCCAGCTATCCGACAGGCACAGATCGTAGGCGTACCCGATTCGCGCATGGTGGAGGTGCCGGCCGCCTACCTCATTCTGCAGCCTGGGGCGGTGCTCACCGAGCCAGAAGTCATCGCATGGTGCCGCGAGCGCTGCGCAAATTTTAAGGTGCCAAGATATGTGCGCTTCATCGATAGCTTTGAGCACATTGGCATGACTGCAAGCGCAAAGATTCAGAAAAGAAAACTACGCGACTACATGATCCACGATCTTGGACTGGAGTCGGTTGTTCTCACCGGACAGAGCGCAAAGCAGTGAGCGGGCACGCCTTGAGTCGAGAGGAGATTTCTATGCTCAGGCAATCGATAAGGCGCTCGATCGAAGGGCGTATGGCAGCGTTCCCGCGCGACATGGCAGCGCATGGACGGTTCACGCCCGACATGGTTCGAACTTTCGCCGAACTGGGCTTCCTGGGCATCCGGCTGGATGAGCGCTGGGGCGGAGCCGCCATGAGCCTGCGGGCCTACTGCCTGGTTCAAGAGGAGCTTTCACGGTTGTCACCCATCCTCTCGCTGATGGTTTCATCCACCAGCGGTCTGGCCCCGATGGCTATTCAGCGCCATGGAACCGCCGAGCAGCAGCGCCGCTACCTTCCGCAGCTCTGTAGCGGCCAGTCACGAACCTGCTTCGCACTGACCGAGCCTGAGGCAGGCTCCGATGCGGCCGCGATGACAACTACCGCCCATCGTGTGTCGGGCGGATGGCAACTCAACGGGATCAAGCACTTCATCACGCTCGCCGATGATGCTCAGCTGATGATGGTCATGTCTATAACCGATCGGGCCAAGCGCGCGAGGGGCGGCGTCAGTGCCTTCCTGGTCGAGATTCCGACCCCCGGCGTCAGCGTTTCACGCGTCGATCGCACCATTGGATCGGCTGCCTGGACCCTCGGTGAAATCACCCTCAATGAGGTGTTTGTCGCTGACAGCCAGGTGCTGGGCGACATCGGCAAGGGCTTTTCCTACGCAATGGCGTCACTCGACGAAGGGCGGCTCAATGTAGCGAGCATCTGCCTCGGAGCCGCCCGTTGGCTCTTGGAAGCAAGCGCGGCCCACGCGACGTCACGCGTAACGTTCGGCGCCCCACTCGCCTCGCGGCAGGCAATCCAGTGGATGCTTGCTGACAGTGCCACCGAGATCGCGGCTACAGAAGGGCTGATTCAAGCTGCGCTCGAGGCGATTGAGGCTGGCGGCTCGGCCGGAGCCTTAGCCAGTATGGCCAAGCTTTATGCATCAGAGATGGCCTTTCGAGTCGCCGACCGAGCCGTTCAGATCCATGGCGCGGCGGGTGTCCTGGATAGTTCGCCAATCGGTGCAATGTTCCGTGACCTTCGACTGTTCAGGATTGGCGAAGGCGCATCAGAGATTCAGCGGATGCTGATCGCGCGAAGCGTGCTGGAGCAGGTGCCCAACTAGTTTCTGGCTAGCGATCTTGCACCGCCACCCCAAAGCCATCCCCTCTTACCTACTGGACCAGCGCGTCGTCCTCCACCGGAACAATCGCGCTGAAATCAGTACCTGCATGAAACTCGGCCCGAGTAAACGCGGTTTGCCGGTTCTCCACAGAGTTCACGTTGATGTAGAACAGCGCCCGACGAAGCGGCGTGATATTTGGCGTTGAACCATGTACTAGGTTGCAATGCATAAAGATCACCGTCCCGGCAGGACCAACGCCCGCTTCAACGCCGCCGCCCCGCTCTACCAACTCAATGAGTCGGCGCTCGGCAAGGCGCATCAACACATTGCCCGTGGCATCACGAACGGGCTCAAAATCATCGATTACGCCATCGCGATGGGAGCCGGGAATGAACAAGAGGGGCCCTACCGCGGCCGTGACGTCGTCCAGGAAAACGGTAATCATCAGCGCTCGAGGCTCGGGGAGACCGTCAACTTTTCGCCAGGTGGCATAGTCTTGATGCCAGTCAAAGCCGCCGCTCCCCAACCCAGCGTTGTAGTTCAGCCGGGACTGGTGAATATAGACGCCCGAGCCCACCAATTGCTCGGCGGGCCGGATGACCCGCGGATGTCGACAAAGCTTGTTGATGGTAGGTTCGTGCGCGTGGGCACCGTGAACCATCCGCACACTCTCCGTGTTGAACTCAGGCGTCACGTTCGGGCCTTCGCCCTGCACGCTTCGAACTGCCGCCTGCTGAACCGGCACGACTTCCTCGCGGCTAAAGAGCGACGGGAAAGTGAGATACCCGGTTTCGTGAAAGCGGGTGATCTGTTCAGCGGTTAATTCCATGCTGCTGGCGTCCTTTAAAAATTCAATGATCTGATTGTTACGCGCTACGACCTGAACCGTGCGACCCAAGATACATCGTGAGCGTTGAACCCGTTACGGACTGAGGACAGATCACTGACAAACGACCCGATGATTCACAACACCGATGGGAACGATCAATCAATTCTAATCATCCAGCAAGTGACATCCGTCAGGAACACCGTGCCTTAGCCGCCTGGCAACGTCACCACTACATCGAAAAATTCCGTTCGCTGCGTGCCCCGCGGCTTACCCGCTTCGTGCTCGTCCCAGGGTACGAAGGTGGGACGACCGTGCAGACGTTCGGGCAGCACCATCGCCCGAAGGAAAGCGCTGGTGGCTGCGAGGTTTCGCCCCACCACCGGGTCATGCCCCGACTCGAACCAGGCGTCACCCGGGCCGAGCCTTCGCCATTCACTTCCCACCTCCGCCATCACCGCACCATGGATCAATCGCCGGATGCCGGGCCCCTTGTGTCCGTGTCGGGGTGTGCACGCCTTAGCCGGAAAATCGACCCGGTCGCATCGAAAAACCATTGGGCGCTTCGGGTCGAGCGCCAAATCGTGCGCCAGTACAAGCGACATCTCACGAACCGCAGGACTCTGCTCTACTCCGCCGGGACCAATCTCAAAACTCCAAACCATCGCGGTCCCTCGAAGCTCGATCGGCGACTCAAAGAGCCGACATTCACTTGCCTGCATCAACACGCGTGCATTGGCTGATTCCACCTCGACCGTACCTTCGAGTACGAACAGCGCACGCGGCGCTGCTGGCAGTCGAACAGGCTGCGACACGATCAATCTGTCTTCGTACAGCGCCAGATATGCACTCATGCCTCTCCCCTTCATCAGCCCCGCGCCAAACGATTTTGAATCGAACGCCCCGCAACCATTACCGCACCGGCTGACAGCAGTAGGCACAGGCCCGGCCACAGCGAAATCCACCAGGCCACCAGAATAAAGTTCGTGCCTTGCTCGAGAATTGAACCCCAGTCGGGCGTCGGCGGCGCGACACCCAGCCCGAGAAACCCAAGGGCAGCCTCGATTTGCAGTGCAAGCGGAAAGAGAATGACGTATTGCATTAAAACTAGCGGTAACACGTTGGGCATGACCTGGCGGAAGAGGATCGACCATCGTCCAAAACCCAGCGCACGAGACGCCTCAACATAGGTCTTTCCTGCCTCAGAGAGCGCGCCCGAACGAGCGATCCTGAAAAACATCGGCAGATACACAATCGCAAGCGCAAGCACCAGATTTCGCGCGCCAGGCCCAAGAACACCAGTGATCACCACCCCCGCAATGATGGGAGGAAAGGTGAGGATTACATCGACCGCACGCGCCGCCAAGAGGTCGAGCTTGCCTCCCACGAAGCCCGCGACGAGGCCGAGCAGTCCACCCACAAGCCCCGACGCAAATAACGCGCCGGCGACCAACCCGAGCGTGATCCGGGCGCCATGCACGACGCGCGAAAAAATATCGCGCCCGACATCATCGGTCCCGAACCAGTGATGCGCCGAAGGCGGTTGCAGCGCTTTAGCCGGGTCAACCGCGAGCGGTGACATCGGCGCGACCCAGTCCGGCACCACGACAAGCACCGCCAGCAAGCAGAGCAGCGCCGTGGCGAGCGCCCGCGCAACCCGCGTCTGCAGTGCAGCGCTTGAGCCCGCCATTACGCTGCCCTCAGCCGAGGGTCGATGAGACCGTAAAGCAGATCGACCAGAACGTTGACCGAGATCGCGATCAGCACGACGAACAGCAGCGCGCCCTGCACGACCGGATAGTCGCGCCCCTGAATCCCCGAAAGAATCAGCCGTCCCAGCCCAGGAATGGAAAACAGCGACTCGATGACCACGGTCCCCCCCAGAATCTGGATCAGGATCACACCCATGAATGTGGTGAGCGGAATGAGAATGTTCCGCAATGCATGCCAGTAGTGAATCCGCGCTGAGGAAAGGCCTTTCGCGCGCGCCGCACGAATATAGTCGCGGCGCAGTTCAGCCACCATGCAATCGCGGACGAACTGGCTGTAGGCGGTGGTCTGGAGAACCGACAGACTCAGTACGGGCAAGATAATGATTGAGAGGTTGTCAGCCAGGTTTTCCGAGGGCGAGCTATACGCGAAGGGTGGCGACCATCCAAGCCATGCCGAGGCGCCCACAAGCAGCATCAACCCGACCCAAAAAACAGGCGCCGACAACCCCATCAAATTGACCGCTTGAATCAGTGTGTCCACCCGTCCCCCCTCGCGCAGCCCGGCCACGACCCCCAGCGGCACGCCAATGAGGGTTGAGAGAAGGAGCGTAAGGAGCGCGATCTCGAGGGTGACTACGAACGCATCACCGATCATCCGGGTAACCGGTTTACCCTGATACCAGCTTTTCCCTAGATCGCCCTGGAGAACCTGTCCCAGCCATTCGAAAAATTGGGCGGCGAGTGGGCGATCAAGTCCGAAGAAGCCCCTCAGCGCCTGCGCCGCCTGCGGGTCGGACGCCTGCCCCATCATCTGAGCAACGATATCGCCAGGAACCGCGCGTAGAAGCAGAAACACAACCAGGCTGGAGACCAGCGCAGCGCTCAGCGCGCTGACCAGCCGGTTTAAAAACATGCGTACCATCTTCATGGGGCGATCAAAAGGGCCACAAGACGCCGAGCGCGCCCGCGCCTGTGGCCCTTCTCAACTGCCCCCCTCAATCAGCCAACCACGTCCGCACAAGACCAAAATACCATCCGGTCGGATGCTGCTGGTGGTTTCGGACACGCTCGCGCTCAACGCCCAACAGATCAGCTGAAAACATCATGATTGTAGGAACGGACTCAGCCAACACCTTCTGAAAATCGAGGTAGACGCCGCGACGCACCTCATAACCCGACTCCTCCCGTCCACGATCCAGGAACTGGCTCGCCTGCTCGTTTTTCCAGTTGCGGAAATCAGCGCCTAATGGCGCAGCGCGGAAATGCCGATAAAACAAAAGACTGGGATCGGGCGACGAGGGCCAATCATTGAAGGTGAACCCCATCTGCTTAGATTGAAAATTCCTGACCCAAACCCCCAACTCGACCTTCTTGATATTTGTCCGAATACCGATCCGCTTGAGCTGCTCGGCGATCGTGACCGCAGCTGCATCCATCCAGTCATAGCCAATAATAGTGGTGAGGTCGATATCAAACCCACTCGGGTGTCCCGCCTCGGCCATGAGCTTACGCGCACGATCGATATCAGGCTTCTGGTGAGCCACCTGATCAAGCGGCAGACCCCACCGCGCCTGCATGCCGGGCACCATTGTTCCCAGCACCTGCCCGTAGCCAGCGATAGAGGCCTTCATCACCAATTCTTTATCGATCGCAAGGGCGATCGCCTGCCGCACGCGCACGTCACCCAGCAGCGGATGTTCAAGCCCCAGGTCGATACTCTTCTGATTCATGGAGGGCGTACGTACGAGCCTCACACCAGGAACCTTGCTCAGCTGCTCTGCGTCCTGGGGCCGCGTAAAGATTCCCAGATCGATACGCCGGTTCTGAGCGGCCACCACCATCGCTGCAGAATTCGGCATGAAGGCGAATGTGACCTCATCGAGATGGGGTAACCCAGGCTGCCAGTATTCCTTGAACTTTTCAAACACCAGCACAGAGTTCTGGCGAAATTGTTTGAGCCTGAACGGACCCGTTCCGACTGACACTTCATTCAACCGGGTACGCGCCTCTGGCGTCGCAAAATAGTCTTTAGGGATGACGCCGCCATAGCGATGGGTCAGCGTGATAGGCAGCAGTCCGTTCTTGCGCGAGAGTTTAAAAACTACCGTATCAGAATCGGGGGCCTCGATTGATTCAATGGTGGACAGGTCGCCTGCGCCGGGTGAGCCGTTCTTGGCATCACGCAGGTAATCGTAGCTGTACTTCACGTCGGCCGACGTCATGGTCTGACCGGTATGGAATTTCACGCCGCGGCGCAGCTTGAAGGTATAGGTGAGCTCATCCGCCGATAGCGAATAGCTCTCGGCCAGCAGCGGTACGGCATCCCCGTTCGCGCTTTCGTAAAAGAGCCCCTGGTACGCTAAGACCGTGACACGAATTCGTGCATCCGCCGCCTGGTGATAAGGATCGAGCGCGGGGGGCTCTGTGAGCGAACCAACTGTCATCCGCCCGCCGGCCCGTGCCGCTGGATCGGCGCGACCATACACATCCGTACTTTGTGCCTGCGCGGCGGACAGCAGTGCGCCAACTGCCGTCAACGTACATGCCGCGAGCCACTTCAACCCCGTGGTCTTAAACATGACAACTCTCCCTGTTCTGATTGGAATGAATGAATACAGCCGATCAGCGCTTAAGCGCCGCAACAAACTCCACCTCAACCGGTACCCCTCGCGGCAACTCTGCCATACCCACCGCAGACCGGGCATGCCGTCCGATTTCACCGAACACATCGAGGAGGCACTGCGACGCACCATCCACCACCACGGGCTGATCGACGAATCCAGTCGCGCTGCTGACAAAGCCCGTGAGCTTCACCACTCGATCAATCCGATCAAGCGAACCCAACGACTGACGCAACACGGCGAGGCCGTTCAAGACACACTGCCGCGCGATCAGTTTTCCCGATGCGACATCGATCTCAGCGCCTAGCTTTCCCACCGGGAGAGATCCGTCTGGCATCCAGGGGAGTTGCCCCGATACCCAAGCCATATCGTGATGAACTGCGACGGCCACGTAGGAAAAGGCCGGCGCGCGGGGTGTAGGCAATTGGATACCCAGTTCGCTTAACCTTGCTTCTATGCTCATGGTGCAGGGCTCCGTTCGGCCAACATGTCGGCCAGTGTAGTGTCTAGCGTTTGATCCGGGCGCCAGCCAAGGTCGCGTTCGAAACGTGCCTGCGAGACCAGCGGATAGACAATCGGAGCGGGTGAATCGATCAGCGTGACCTGATAGCCGGGTACCTTCTTTTTTAGTACACCTGCGATCTCAGCATATTCAGTGGTAAAGCCCAACACGTGATAACGACGCGCGAGCCCAGGCGGGGCGCGCAGCAGCCGAACACAGGCCTCACCCGCATCGTCAACATGCATGGCATCGAAGGGCTGCAATGACACCCGTACCGTCGAGGCTCGCCCATCGCGCGCATCCATTGCCATCTGGCGAACCATGCCCGCAGCCCCCTGGTACCAGAGTCCGGGCCCTAACATCAACGGTATACGTACCCCGACAATCTCCATCCCCTCGCGTCGGCTCATGTAGTCGGCGATCTGCTCGGCGAGTAACTTACTGAGGCCATAGTGCACTCGCGGCGCACACGGTGCGTCCTCATCCAGCCGTTCGCTCAGTGATGCTGCAGCGCCCAGCACGACCGTTGAACTGGTCCACACCACGCGCCTCACCTGGTGCTCGGCAGATGCTTCAAGCAGATACCGAAACCCCTCGACATTGACGGCAAACGTTCGATCCGGCTGGGTTTCTGCTGAACGCGTGAGGCCCACATCCCCGTCAGAAAACGCTGCAAGATTTACGACTGTATCGGGCCTTAAAAGGCTAAGTACGGCATGTAATGCATCCTTGTCCAGAATCGATCCGAGCGTCTCGGTCGCTCCTGATGGCAGCGCAAGCCGTGCGTTTGTATCCAGCACATGCACTCGCCTGCCGGCTGCGAGCAAACGCCTCACCACAGCGGTCCCGACAAAACCGCGCCCGCCTACCACCAGCACGGTGCGGGTCAGATCTGGAAACGTCCCCGTGCTATCCATGAGGCTCAGGCGCCTCGAGCGCCAGGTCATCACGAAGGCAGGCAATTTGATGCCCCGGTCTCACGGTACGCAGCGGAGGAACCGAGTGAGCACATTCGGACTGCGCAAACGGGCAACGCGTCCGGAAGACGCAACCGCTGGGCGGATCAGCGGGGCTGGGAATCTCATCCTTGAGAAGCACCGGCTGACCGCGCCGACGGCGAGCCCCGGGCGCAGCCCAAAGGAGACCAGCTGTGTAGGGATGCCTGGGCTCACGAAAAACCGATCGAACTGGTGCAACCTCCATCACACGTCCCAGATAGAGCACCATCACGCGATCCGCCATCAGTTCAACCACACCCAGGTCGTGCGAAATGAACAGCATTGAGAGACTGAAAGATAACTGCAGGTCACGCAGTAAAGCGAGAATACCAGCCTGGACCGAGACGTCCAGCGCCGACACAGGTTCATCGGCAACCAGTACTCGAGGCTTGACCGCGAGGGCACGCGCAATCGCGAT
>SXGR01273253.1_pt1 | contig 30441 bp, 40 predicted proteins | sample 3174711 | NCBI WGS metagenome assembly SXGR01 (sample SAMN11356860, study PRJNA531348) | freshwater metagenome | isolation source: freshwater sample F1-60 | place: China: Fuxian Lake, Yuxi | collected 2017-12-25 | reverse complement strand
CGGCGGCCGGTGCCGCAGCGGGGCTTGGCGTCGGAGATTCCCCGGCGGGAGGCGCCTGGGGAGCCGCGCCCGGCGGCGCGGGGGTGCCGGCGGGCGGAGGCGCGCCGGGCGTCCCGGGGCCAGGCACCTGGGCCAGCTGGATCGGCTTGCCGGACTGCGCGTCTAACTCGGCGCGTCCGTTCGCCGTGCTGTCGATCAACGTGGTCGATCCGTCCGCCATGGCAACTCTCCTTCCCGCCGTCGCGGCGCAAGGCCGCTGTTTATGTCATCGAGGCCGCCGGCTCACGGCGCCCCGGCGACCGCGCTCTGGTCCAGGCTGCCCATCGCCGCCAGGACCGAGAAAAAGCCGAGCTGCACGTCGTACTGCGACGCCACGGCGTCGCTTTGCGCGTTGAGCAGTGTCGTCTCGGCGGTCAGGATATCGAGCAGCGACCGGCGGCCGAACTCGCGCTCGCGGCGCGCCAGCGTCAGAAACTGCTCCGAGATGTTCGCCTAGTTCTGCAGGAACTCCGCGTTCGTGCGGTCCGTCTGATAGCGCTGCCACGCGTTCTCCACGCTCTCGCGCGTGCTCTTGAACGTGTCCTGGTACTTGTTCTCGGCCGAGGCGTGCCCCGCGCGGGCGATGTCCAGCGTCGCCTGCTTGGTCACGAAGCCGATATCGAACGGATAGCTGAGCTCGAGCTTGATGATCTTGACGTTCTTCCAGTTGTCTCCGGTCAGCGTCCCGTCGACGTCGCGCTGCTGCTTCAGGTCGCCCTTGATCTGCAGCTTGGGAAAGTAGCTTGCATAGCTCTCGTCCACGCTGCGCCGCACGGCCGTGGCCGACAGCGAGGCGGCGCGCAGCGCCAGATTCTTCTCGCCGGCGCCGGTTACCGCCGCCTCCAGATTGGCCGGCAGAAGGTCGTAGCGCGGGACCGGCCGCTGGAGCCGCGAGATTGCGGCTGGAACCTCGCCGAAGACATAGCGATATCTGTTGAGCGCCGTCACCAGCGCGCCCTCGGCCCGGGTCCGCCGGGCCTGCGCGCCGGCGAGCTGCGACTTCGCCTGCAGCACGTCCGTGGGCAGCCCCGCGCCGCGCTCGACGCGCGCTTCCTCCATGCCGGTTTGGCGGACGATGTTCGCCTCGCTGCGGCGGGCGTAATCCAGCCCCTCGACCGCCTTGAGCAGGTTGACATACGCCGTCATCGCGTCGAGCAGAATCGTCTGACGCACGCTGCCCAACTCGGCCTCGGCCTTCTGCTGGAGAGCCAGCCTGTTGTCGATCGCCGAGTTCGTCTTTCCGAAGTCCGTCACGAGCTGGGTCAGGCCGATCTTGCCCTCGCGCGGCGGCGCCGAGGTGTCGGCCGTGGCGCCCTCCTTGTTCTGCTTTTCGTAGCCGTAGGACGTCGTGACGTCGAAGCTCGGCAGATAAGCGGCGCGAGAATTGCGCACGCCCTGCCGGGCCGCCTCGAAATCCGCTTCGGCTGCCTTGATCCTGCTGCTGTTGGCAATCGCCTTCGGCAGCATCTCCGGCAACGGCTGGGCCACGGCACCCGAGGTCGCGATCCCAACGGCGATCGCCGCCACGGCCAGGCTGCGAAAGGAATAAGGCTGTAGCATTCTTTGCGACACGTCCCACCTCACACGATTGCGGTCTTTGGCAAGACCTCCGAATTGTTGTGGGCATTATGGGCCATCACCTACCCCAATGCCTCGCGACGATTGCTCCGAATCAAGAAGGGGGGGGGATTTCATCCGCATTGGAGCGGACCGACGCCTAACCCATGGCAATGCCGCCTCCCCCCCTACGCAGCGCCTGGCCTTTTCGACGTGACACTCCTGGGAGATGACCGCGGCCCGCGTCGACAAGGGGCCTTCCTGTCTGAGCAGCCCTCGCAGCCGCTCAACGAACCCTGTCCGAGCTGTTTCCCGGCGACACGCTCAGAGCCGCACCCTCGGCATATCTCTGCGCCGCCTCGGTCTGCGCGATCTCCAGGGCGAAGCGGGCCTTGAGACCCGCCAGCGCCTGCTGCGCGGTGAGCGGTTTCTCGTGCTGGCTGAGCACGGCGCGGTTGCGGGCGAAGGCGCCCGGCAGGAGCGTGTGTATACCTGCCTGAGGTGTTGCCGCCGCCGCCGCGATCAGGGTCGCCGCGCCGCGCACGCCGAGCAGATAGGCGAGCCTGACGTCCTCCTCCTTGGGCGGGCGGCCAAGAGTCATGGCCAGCCGGGCGCGGCACTCGTCACAATGCCGCGCGGCCAGCCGCGCGGCTAACCCGACGTCACGCCGGGCCTCGATCACAGCCTGCCGGGCCGCGTCTTGTGGACCGCCGGCGCGGTCTGCGGCAAGAGCCGCAAGGTCCGGCCGGCCGGCAGACGCGCCATGCCGCCGGACCAGATCCAGCCACGTTGCCTCGGAGAATTGAAACGCGCCGGCGCCGGAGGCATCGGTCCGGCGGCTCGCCGCAGCCGTAATCGACATGAGGGTGGCGAACGGCGTCCGGGATCCGGCGGCCGCGTCCCGAACGGCCTGCAACATGTCTGCCGGGGGCCGAAGTTGCGGCGGCAGGACGCGCGGCGACCACGTCACGGTGACAACACCTTACGGCCGCCGCCGGCCCCAAGGGGCGTGCATGGGCACCGTGCATCGGCGGCGGACGACGAGCGGGCAGGTTCTTGGCGTGGCGCACGCTCCTCCCGCAGGATTCCACGACTCGGAGTGGACCGGAAGAGTCTCAGGGCATGATCGCTTCCTGAACCGCCAGTTGGGTCCGGATCGGACCCATGCGCGACAGCGCGGAGCACCCCACGCCCTGTCGCAAGAGTGGCGTTGGCGCTATAGGCCAGTTTCGCCCAAGGCCAGCCGATGGCTAGAAGAGTTGACTGATGTCGTCGAGATAGCGCCCGAAGCGTGCGGCACATTCCTCGGTGAGGGAGACGAACACGCGGCGGCGGTCGGCGGGGTCGTCCTCGCGGCAGACGAGCTCCGCCGCAATCAGATCCTCGATCCGCCGCAGCGCGGTCGTCTGCGGAACCCCGGACGCGATGCACAGGCTCGACACTGAAATCTGCTTCTCATTCAGCCGCGCTTCCATCAGGTCGAGCAGCATATCCCAGCATGGATCGGAGAACAGGTCGCCGTGAAAATGGTCCGAGCGCATCTGTCGCAGCTTGATCAACGCCCGGAGCCGCCGCTTGACGTGCTCGACTTCCGGGTCTTTCTCCGTACCGCCCGCCTCCTCGCGCGGCGCAGGCCGAGGCTCCGCCGGCAAAGCCGGCACCGGCTCCGACCGCGGCGTGAACAACGGTGCCCGCGACCGTCCCGTGCCGGACACGAGCGACGAAAAGTCATTCGCGAGTTTGAGAGCGTGACTGGCGACCGCCTCCGCTTGGCGCAGGATGACGAAATTCTGGGTGGCGAGCCCCTTGCGGCTCACGTAGGCCGCGCTGGCCTTGCGCAACGCCTCAAAGACGCTGCTGCGCGATACCGGCTTGACGAGAAAATCCACCGCTTCGAGCCGCAGCGCCGACACGGCATCCGACAAGCCGGCGTTCCCTGATACGAAAATGATCTGGGCGCCGTGCGGTCCACCGAACTGCTTGCGGTAGGCCGCCACGAAGGACAGGCCGTCCATCTTGGGCATGCGCAGATCGGTGATGATGATCGCGACGTCGTGATTCTCGTGCAGCAGCCGCAACGCCTCGGCGCCGTCGCTGGCGATCCGGCTGCGATAACCGGCTGCCTGCACCATGCCCTCGACCTCCACCGCCGACTCGGGATCGTCCTCGACGATCAGCACGAGCAGCGCAGACGCATCGCTCAAGGTTGGCAAAGTCTGCACGGCGACCGATTTCCGCACCTGCCGGCTGCGTTATTGCATCCGGAAACAATTCATTATGGAATGACTCCGGACGATTGCCAACCGGTTTTCTTATTGGATAATCAAATCCTGAAACAATACCGCTTTGGCTTCAATTCGGGGGTCGATTCGGTTCAGCCGTGCCAAGAGGTCGCGCCGAACCTGCATGAGGTTGGCAACCGAGTTGAACGATTCGAGCGACTGGGAGCGCAGGTAGAGCTGAAACGCGTCGATGATCTTGGGCACGTTCTCCTTCACCGCCGATTCGCCTTCCGCCGAGGAGACCTCGACGCTGACCGAGAGCCGGATGAAACGCCTCCCTGTGGTGTCGGCGAGATTTACGACGATCGGCGGCACGGCAACGAAGGTCGGCTTCGCCACAAGCTTGGGCTGCGGCGCCTTTTCCGGCGCGGGCGGCGGCACGGCCGCCGGCGTTACGGCGTCGGGCGGCGGTGCCGCCCCCAGGAACGGCAACTTCATGCCGAGAAAGAGTACACCGGCAGCGCCCCCCCCACCGGCCAGAACCAATATCAGGAGAACCAGAATCAAAACCGTCTTCAGCCGGCCCTTTTTCGGCGGGGCGTCTCCCGCGGCGCCCTCCGCCGGCGGAGCTGCAGACTTTCCTCCCTTGTCGCTGGCTTCTGCCATTGCGCGTCAACTCCGGGCCGCCAAGGCCCTGCTCCCGTCGTTTATTTTCCGAGAACCGCTTCCAGGTCGTAGAACGACGGCCGCTCGTCGGCATCGATCGTCTTGCGCGCCATCTCGATGGCAATCGCCGGCGCGTAGCCCTGCATATAGGCCAGGATGCCGCTCTTGATCACTTCGTACATGCGCGAGTCGGCTTCCAGGGCGTTCTTGGCTGCCGCCGCGAACGGGCCGAATATGCCATAGGCGAACAGCACGCCGGCGAACGTGCCGACCAGGGCCGCGCCGATCGGGCCGCCCAGCACCTCCGGGGGCTGATCCATCGCCTTCATCGTCTTGATGACGCCGAGCACCGCCGCCACGATACCGAGCGCCGGCAGCGCGTCGGCGAACGTCTGCATGGCTCCGACCGCGCGGTGCTCGTTCTTGTGGTGAGCGTCGATCTCGGCGTCGAGCACAGCCTCCATCTCATGCGCCTTGTCGGTGCCGAGCGTCAGCATCCGCAAGTAGTCGCGCACGAAGTCCGAGAGGTGATGGTCCTTAAGGACATTTGGGTACTTCGCGAAGATGTCGCTGGTCTCGGGATTCTCGACGTGCGGCTCCAGGGCGATCATGCCTTTTTGCTTGGCCAGCTTGAACAGATCGAACAGCATCGACAGCACCTCGATATAGTGCGCCTTGTTGAAGCGCTGCCCCTTGAGGGCCACCGTATAGCCCCGAACCGCGCCCTTGATCACGTTGAGCGGATTGCTGGCAACGAATCCGCCGATCCCCGCACCGAGGATGATGACGTACTCGAACGGCTGGTTGAGCACCCCAAGCTTCCCGCCCATGGCCATATAGCCGCCAAGCACGGAACCGATGACGATGACGAGTCCGATGGTGAAGAACATGACGATACCTCCGGCCGTACGCTACGCGGCCGACGCCGTGGACGCCGCGGCGGCATAAATCCGCCCCGAGACGTAGGTGGCTCCCGAGGCAACGACGCGCTCGCGGTCCTCCGGCGCATCCACGTGGGCCTGATAGATCGGGATATTCGCCATCCTCGCACCCTCGTAGAGCTCGTCGAGCGAATCGCCGCCGCTGTCGTCGCCGCGAACGGCAAACAGGCCGAGCTCGGACAACGGATGGAAATCCCGGAAATCGGCGGCCAAGCCAAGAATAGCGCCGCCACTGAACGGCCGAACGACCGAGGCAAGCTCGGCGAGGCGCGACTGAGCCACACCGGCCGGCACGCCAAGCACCTCGATGACCAGCTGGCGGCGCGCGGCCTGCGATATCTTTTGCGCCACCTTGATGAACAGGGTCCGGGTATAATTGTTGGCAATCGTCTCGAAGAACACCGGCGCGATGATGCGCAGACCGCTCTTCTCCGCCGCCACGCGGCGCAGCTCCTGCCGGGCCGTCTTGAGCGTCCGCAGGTCGATCTTCGCCCGAACCTTGGCGTCGGCAAAATTCTCGTAGATCGTGCGCTCATCGCTTTCCTCGCCCAGAACCGGCGAGAACGGGCTGACGCGCTGCGCAACCGCAACACGGTCCACGGCCCGTATGACCGAGTCGATGCGAAACCGCAGCCCCTCGATCACCTTGTCGATGCTCGGAAAGCCGTCGTCGTCGTCCTCGTCGTCGATCAACTCGCTTTCGAGGTCGATCACCGCGTCAGCCGGCGGCGCCTGCGCGCTCTTGATGTCGGCGTGGGTCAAGCTCCGAAAGCGGATGCTCCCTCCATCTTCGACAACCACTTCTTTCGCGGTCGCGCCCAGCAGCCCCAAATCCTCGCCCGTCACCGCCGTGGTCATCCCCTGGTCGATGCGCAGGGCTCTAACGGGAGCCTCGCGGCGCGGGCCGTGCAGGAGAAGCAATATAAAGTCCACCTCGCCAACAGGGACCAGGATGTCGTCGTTGGTGATCTGCCCGGAGATGTAGCTGCGGGCGGAGCGCCGCGCCTTCTCGGACAGGAACCGCCAGGAGTTTCCGTAGCGCTGACGGATCACGTCCAGGCTGACCACGAAAACCCTCCCGGCCAGCTTCTGGGCATCTATCTCCAAAACGGTCTTAATCGCAGCCTCAAGCTTGTCCAACTCCTCGAGCCGTATCATCTGACTTGTGAGCGCCATCGGCGCACGCGCCGCCTCCGGAGCAGGCCGGTTGCCACGTCTGAACAGAAAATCGCGCAATCGGGTCAGCATCGGACGATGTCCCGTTCTAGCCGGCTTGCTCCGCTTGCCAATGGCTTTCCCCGCCAAATCGGTGCAACACGGAACCGCTCGTCTCCGGCCTTCCGGAAAAGTACCAGCCCTTGACGTTGGATAGTTACCTGGCATTGATTGACGCGCTATTCGCGGCGGCGGCGGCGATCTGCCTGGCGACCGCCCGCTTCGCGTCTCTACGCACGTACCAGCGATTGATCCGGGAGATCGACGCCCTGGCTGCGGCCCGCTCCCGTGCCAAAAGCGACCCGTCCCTCAAACAGTCCGCCAATGTCGCCCGGCTGATGGAGGTCATTCCGCGCGCCGCAGCCGCCGTCGGCGAGGATCGCGCCCCCTCGATAACGGCGGTCGTGGCAGGCAGGCGGGGCCGGCTGGACCTGGTTAACAACTTTTTCGTCCGTTCGCCCGCCATTCAAGGGCGCATCGATCGCTACCTTGCGGAGTTGCGCGCCGCCTGCATGGACCGGCGCCGGCAGGCCGCCTCCGGCTATGCCTCCCCCTTCAACCCGTTCAATCTCCCGTCGGCGCTGGGGTGCTATCTGGGTCTCGCCCTGCCGCTCCGCCACGCCATCCTGCTCGATGCGGTCGCGTGGCTAGCCGCCGCCGTGATCGCCGGCGCTGTGGCCCTGCGTGTTTAGCGCCGCCTGGCTCTTGACCGTCGCCGTCTGCATCGCCGCCGAAGCTCTCACACGTCGGCGCAGGCTGGCCCGCGTACGGCGTATGCTGCTGGCCTATGAATCCGCGGCGCGGGTATTCGACCCACGGCCTCTCGACCCGTCCGCCCTGTCCCGGGATCTGCGTCTGTTGATGAAACGCCACGCGCTCACGGACGCCCTGTTCCCCAACGAGAGCTTCGAGCAGATCGCGGCGGACCTGCGGCTCTCGGACGGCGCTGCCGCCACGGATACTGCTGTACGCGCGAAGATGCGCCTTCTGCTGTATCGGATTTACGGCTGCGAAGAGCACCATGCACGCGAGTCCCTATCCGTTGACTACATCGCCCGCCGGTTTTGCGAAGGGCCCGTCGCGGCGTTCTGCCTCTTGCGGCCGGGTCGACCACTGCCCGGCGCGCGTCTCCTGATCGGGGCTGCATGGGTCGCGGCGCTCTATACCCTGCTGCTGCGCTACGGCCTCTAAGCAGAGATTCTCGGGTTAACCAACGGATCGAAGTAACGGATCATGTCGGCAGCAGGTGTTTTCATTGGCCATCCGTTGGCCAGCCCGAAAAAACCTGCTTAACGGATCAGCGTGGGCCGCCGAGTGCCTTCAGGCGCTCATCGAGCCGGTCCTTGAACTCCGACCGCAAGGCTTTCATCTCCCGGTCAGCGGCGTCCAGCGTCTGGCGCGTCTCGCTCATCTTGCCTGCCAATTCGCCACGGATCTTGTCGATGTCGCCGAGATCGCGGCGCAGGCGCTCGATCTCCCGGGCGATGCGAAAATTGATGAGCAGGAGCACGACGACGAAGACGCCCAGAATGCCTGCCGCGGCGAGAACGACGACGGTCATCGGAGTGCCAGTTCGCGAAACAGCACCGCCAGGTCGCGGCGTCCCAATGCGGAGCGGATCTCCTCCGCGACGTGCTCGCGCAGCAGCACCAGGTCGAGCCCCTCCGGCTCGCCCGCGCGTGCGCGGAAATAAGACGCGGCGCAGGCGTCGAAGATTCGCGCGCGAATGTCGCCGCTCCGCCATTCAAAGCGGTCAAGGCCATCCTCGGGGACAAAAAGCGTAACCGCTACCGACATCTGGCGCACGACCTCGCGCGGGTCTGCAGCCGGCACTGGAATACGCAGATTGACCTTGGGCAGGTCGACGCGAACGGCGCTTTCCGGATCCGCCGCCGCGCCTAGCACATCGAGCGCACTCAGGCTGGCAAGCATGCCCACGGCCACGATGGCGCCCCTCACGGCCGCGGTGCGGCGCGGCCATTGCGCGCCGCGCGGGCAGCCTCAAGGTCCCCGGCGAACGGCCCCTTGAGCACGGCACCGACCAGGGCCGGATCCATCTCCGACAGGATGCGGGCGCGCTGGTCATCCGGCAGCAGGAACATGATCGCAGCAACGTCCGCAGGATCCTTCTCCTCCAGCACGCGCGCCGCCCGCTTCGGCTTCATGCTCTGGTACGCGCCGATGATCTTGTCGAACTGCTCGCCGACGTCGCGGCGGAGCTGGCTTTTGAGCCGGCCGAGGGCCTCCTCCTGCTGCTTCACGAGCTCGAGCTTCGCGTCGGCGGCACGCTCGCGCTCCGCCAGTTCCTTGCGGACCGCCTCCCTGTAGCCCTCGCGGGCCGCGGTGACTTCGGTCTCAAATATCCGCATCCGCGCATCAAGCTCGTGACGGACCGCATCCAAAGCCCTTTCGCGTGCGCTCAACTCGGCGTCGCGCGCGCGCAGCGTCATCACCAGATGGAATGCCTGCTCCAGGATACGGATGCGCTCGGGCGTCAGATCCAAGGGATCGAAGGCTCGCTCGGGCGGGAAATGCCGCCGCACCTGGTCGATGAAGCTGGATGAGGCCGTCGCCGAGGGCGCAGCGCCGGCGGGTTCGGTGGCGGTCTTGGCCGGCGCGGGCCCAGGCGCAATCACCGGACTCGGCACCGTCGGCGGCTCGGCCGCATGAGCGCTGCTCACGGGCAAGGCGGGCGGTTCGGACGGGAACCAGGCGCCGCTCCACACCGGAACGAGACCACCGCCCGCCACGGCGCAGAACGCCGCAACCAGCGCCCGAGATTTGATGCGCGTCATGGTTTCCCGCCCTCCGTCATTTGAGTTGCGCCAGTCGTGCCTGCCAGCTCTGGCCTTGCGGCTCGGCAGGCGGGGCCGGCGGCGCGGGCTCAGACACCGGCATGGCCGCGCGCGCGCGCGGTGCGCTGGGCGCAGCGGAAACCGCGTCGGCGCTCCCGCGCACGGCAGCGTTCCAGGCCCGATCAGCCTCACGCCGCTGCTCCGCTCGCACAATCTGGCCCAACCGCGCCTCGGCAGACGCCAGATCGGCTTCCAGCCGGCCCATGCGGTCCTTGATCTCGGCAAACACATCGCGCAGACGGTTGGTGGTCTGGATGAAATCGGTGAGCCAACTCTGGGCCTCCGAGCGGGCGTCTCGCAAGCGATTGAGCTGGCGGTGCACGCGCAGGAGGACGACGATCATCAGGAGCACGAGCACCGACTGCAAGGCTGGCCAGGCGAGGTGGAGATAGGCGCCCATCAGACCAGCCTCACAGCCACTTTCGGGCCGATCCGTCCCATCGTGCCGTGCCACACGCCGACACCCGAAATACGGACCTCGACAGGGGACTGGACAGTGGCCGTCAGTTCCAGCTCCGTGCCATGGTGCCAGGCCATCACCTGGTCCAGGGTCAGCGACACGACGTCGAGCACGACTTCGACCGGCACTTCAGCCGCCAAGGCTTGGCCGCCGAGCAGGCTCGCCCATGAACTGTCGTGGTCGGTCCCTTCGCCGACAAAGGGCTGGGCGAGGATATCCCGCACCGGATGCAGAAGAGCGGACGGCAGGGCGAGAGTGAACTTGCCGCCGCGGTCCTCCATATAGAAACGGAACGACGCCACCACGGTGGGATTGTCAGGCCGCGCCATCATCGCGAATTTGGGGTTCGTCTCAACCCGTTCGAACACGAACTTCGGGTCAGCGACCGCGGCGAAAGCGGCGTTCAGATCGGCGAGAATGCCGCGGGTCAGGCGCTCGACCATCTTGCGCTCGATGGACGTGAACGTGCGCCCCTCGAGGCTGCGCAAGTCGCCCCCCCGGCGCCCGCCCAGCAGCACGTCAACGACCGCGTAGATCAAGGATGCCTCAAATGACAGGACGGCATAATTACGCCATTCCTGCGAGCGCAGGATCGACACCAGAGTCGGGAGGGGAAGGCCGTTGATATGATCGCCGAACCGCGCCGGGGTTACGTTGTCCAGCGACAGGTCAACGTTCTCGGAGGTCAGGTTGCGCATTGTCGTGTTCAGGCTGCGCACAAACCGGTCGAGAACAATCTCGAGCATCGGTAGGCGGGTCGTTTCCCGCGATTCCAGGCTCGCCTTCTGGACATAGGCGCGCAGCGCGTCGCCACCTCCGCCCTTCGGGCGGGTTTCGAGCAGCGCCGACACCTCCGCCGGCGTCAGTTGTGGCGTTGAGTTCGCCCCCCCCGCCGGCTGCGCCGGGGCGTCCGTATCAGCTTCGGGCGGCGACATGGCGATAGTCGAGGATCAGATCGTGGACGCGAGTGGTCAGGCCGAAAAGGCCGTTCATAAGCACCGGCCCGAAAAGGAGAAGGACCACGAAGATGGCGGCGACCTTCGGCAGAAAGGTCAGAGTCATCTCCTGGATCTGCGTCACCGCCTGGGCGAGCGCTACAACCAAGCCGGCCAAGAGGGCAACGGCCAAAGGCGCCCCGGCAAGCTGCAGGGCCGCCGCCAGTGCCTCCTTGACGACGGTCATGAAAAGAAGATCGTCCACATCCCCTCTAGATCGGCGTCCGCACCAACTCGTTGTAGGCGGCAACCAGCTTGTCACGGATGGCCACGAGGGATTCCACCATGGTCTCGGCGTCGGTCAGCGCTGCCGCCACTTCGTGGGTATCGACCGCAGACAACGCCGCCTCCCGGCCGGTCGATTCAGCCTTCGCCACGGCAGCTGACGCCTGCTGCACCGTCTCGCGGAACACCGCCTCAAACCCTTTGCCGCTTCCGGCGGCGGGGGACGCTCCCGGCAGCGCACCGGCAAGAGCACCGATCTTGATCGTCATCGATTCTCCTCCTCTTCGACTAGGCCCGCAGGATATCGAGAGCGTTGCGGAACAAACGCTTGGCGGTCTCGACGACCTGCACATTGGCGCGGTAGCTGCGCTCCGCGTCGCGCAGATCCGCCATCTCGATCAGCGGCTGGACATTGGGATACTGGACGTATCCGGCCCCGTCGGCCCGCGGGTGCGACGGCTCATAGCGTCGCGGCATATCCGACGGATCGGCCGAGATGCGGCGGATGCGGACATGCTCGGCGGCCGCCTTGCGGTCGAAGACGGCCTCGAACGTCGTGACCTTGCGACGGTACGGCGTGCGGCCGTCGGCATAGACGGATTCGCTGTTGGCGATATTCTCGGAGATAACCCGGATCCGGGTGGACTGGGCACCGAGCGCCGAAGACGCCAGCTTGAGAATACCGCGCAGGATCATGAGCGACCGCGTACTACCAGGCGCAAGAGCCCGGCATTCTTGCGATAAATGCTGGCCACAAGCTGATGCTGCGCGCCGATGTCGGCCAGCTTCATCATCTCGTCCTCGACAGAGATCTGGTTCTGGCTGATCGTGGTGACGTTCTTTTCGTCGCGGAGCCGGCCGGCTTCCGCCGCACGGGGCGCGAGGTGCCGCGCATCGGTGGCCGCTGGCGGCAGGCGGCCGGGCTTCGGGCTGCGGATCGATTCGGCGAAACTCTGCTCGAAGTCCCGCGCCCGGGCCCCCGGAATATCGGCCCGCGCCACGTTGGAGGCCACGAGACCGCCGCGCTCGCCGAGCCAGCGCATTGCCCTGGTGAGAAGATGGGATGTGTTCACCCGAATCTCTTGAAGCCAGCCTGTGCCGGGGTGTATCGCCTCGGCACGTTCATCATTTGCCAAGCATTTTGGGGTTAACATTGCGGCTGGCGGCGGGAGACTGCATCCAGATCGGGGCAATTCCGCCCCGACAAGCGGTCCGTCACTCGGGTAGTCTTGTCTTACGTTCCCACGGCCGAGAATGAAGAGATTCCCCAGATTTTTCCGGAATTCCGGATCAGGAACATCGACCGGCGCGGGCGCTGACCGGACGGCTGCCGCTGTTCCGTCCCGCCGGGCGCCCTATCGCTGGACCCGGCGCGACGCATCCGACGTGATCACGCTCGACACAGCGCTGCAGATGATTGACGGCCAGGAGCCCGCCGAGATACTGGAGCAGAAGCGCTTCGCCAGCGAGCAGCGGGCCCGTAACCTCGAGCAGACGGTGTCGGACCTCCGGCGCAAAGTCTCGCAGCTCGAATCGACGCTCGATGTTGTCACGACCCGGGCCCGCCATCTGGAGCAGGCGCGCGGCGGGCCGCGCCCCGCCGCGGGCCGCGAGCGCCCGGCCCCGACCGCCGACGATGGACGGGGCACGCTCTACGCCCGGGTCGGCCTGAGCCCCGACTGCCCAACCTACGTGCTCGAAGCGGCCCGCAAGGCCTACGCCGTCAAGTACCATCCCGACCAGTATCAGTCGGCCCCCGACAAAGAGCGCGCCACCGCCGATTTCCAGTATTATATGAGAATTTTCGACATCCTTTTAAGCCGGCGCCGCTGATACCATGGATATCCGCCATCCGTCTCCGCCGCTGCGCGACCGGCTGCTCGGCCCGGCACACAGCGACAATCGCACGGAGGAGGATGTTTTCGTGAAGCCGCAGCGCCGCCGGGCCGGCCCGGAGCTGGCAGGAACTCACGCCCTGATCATGCCGCCGGAGCCGCCTCCGCCGCAGCGCGCGGCCCCGCTACGCTCCCCGGCGGTCTACGACCGTGACGGCCGCGTGCATGCTCCAGCCCGGGACAAAGGCCGCCGTCACGACGGCCGGCTGTAGCGAGCCGCCTCAATCGTCGACGTCGTCCGGCCAGTCCAGGCGCAGCGTGAGGAGCGCCATGGCAGCGACGCGCCAGTCGCGTGGCAGCGCCCCGCCAGGCTGTGGAAACGCCCCGGCCACTGCGACAGCGGCGGCTGGCGCTGGCTCGGCGGCAACGGGCTGGGACTCGACAGGAGCCGGAAATCGGGCAGCGAAACGATCGTAGATCGCACGCAGACTGCGCGGTGCGCCGTCGCGGTCGAAGAAAACTCCGCGGTTCGCCGCCGCCGGCGCGGGAAAGAGGTGTGCCGCATCGGAGCCGGGCGCCCGCTCCAACTCGCGCAGGAAGCGGCGCGCATCGTTCGACCCCAGGAAATGAGTAAGATAGAGATCCACAGCGCGTGGCGGCCGGTTCAGGGTATCGGCGAGAAGGGTTGCATTCTCTCGGACATACTCCGCCGCCAGGGCCGCCGACGCCGACGGATCGAAACGCAGGTCAAGCGCCTGCTGGCGTTGTGCAGCGGACGCGAACTGGAACCTGCCGGAGCCGGTCCTCGCCGAACCGACCACAACCAAACCCGCAGCGTCCAGCCCGTGCTTGGCGCCATGGCGGTGCAGGAGATCGAGCCAGGTCGCCTCGATGAACTGAAACAGCCCTGCCGCAGTACTGGTGCGCGCGCGCAGATCCGGCTGTAACGAACTCTCGACCCGCGCCAGAGTCTGGAGAAAGCCGGCATCGACGCCAACCGCTTCGGCACGCCCCCGTATAGCGTTCAACGTGGTGGCGTTTGAGCCGGCCGGCTTGCTTGCCGGGGGCACGATCACGCAGGCACTCCCATATCCGCTCCCCAAGATGGTTCTTGCGGCACGCCTTCTCGGGCATGCGTCCGGGCGGTGATCAGCCTATCCCCCGGCTGGCGCCATGACGGACAAGCCGGTCCAAAACCGGAGCGATCGGAAGGCCTTCTCGGCGTCAGAATGGCCGAATTATATCCAGGACCTGGCTGCCGATCGGCGGCTGCTGCACATCCGACATGGTGCCGCGCCCGCCGTAGGAGATACGTCCTTCGGCGATCTTGTCGCCGCTGATCTGATTGGAGGAATCGATGTCCTGCGGACGGATGATGCCAGCGACCTGAATCTCGCGCAGCTCGTGGTTGACACGCAGCTCCTGGCGGCCACGGATGACGAGATTGCCATTCGGCAGTACCTCCACAATGACCGCGGCAATCTTGATGACGATTGTCTCGCTGCGGGTATTGGACCCCTTGCCCTCGTGCGACAGGGCGCCGGTCATGCCAAGCTCGGCAGCACCGCCGAGTTGCGACGGCCCCTTGCCGGGCAGCCGGTCGAGCATCGACTGCTTGTAGCCGAACAGATTGCCCAGACTCAGGCTGTCCGAGTTGCTGCGGGTCCGCTTTGTTTCGTTCGACAGGCTGGCGCTGTCCGCCGTGCTGATCGCGACAGTCACGATATCGCCCGCGCGGGTAGCACGCTGGTCCTTGAAAAAGCTCTTCGAGCCGGGGCGCCACAGCGAATTGGCGGTGGCGATAAGAGTGGGCTCTACAGGCGTCGGGTAGCGCAGCGCCGCCGTCTCTTCGGCGCGGCGCACATCGCCGATGTTCGTCATCTTGGGCGGCGAGCCGATCTCGGCCAGCCGGTCGGCCACGGTGCACCCCGCCAGCGCGAGGGACAGCACCACAATGGCGGCGCGCGCGAGCACGCGGCGCACCGCGCACTCACTCAATGACAACGCGCCCGACATCGGTAACTCGCCCCTGGATGGTCTTGTTGGAGGATGCATTGCGCACGCGGATCACCTGGCCGCGCGCGCCACCGTCGATGGCTACGGCTTTGGTGGTGAGCTCGATATTGTTGGCCCGGTACTCGGCCGTCACCACGTCGCCGCGCTCTATGACCAGCGGCGCCTTGAGCTGGGCACGCGTGAGCACGGCGTTGGGCGGCACGGGCCAGCGCGGCTCAAGCCCCTCGGCGTCCCGGATGGACGTGATGGCGTTGGGCGGGACCTGGCGCGCGTCGACGTACGTCAGGCGGACGTCCTCGGGAGCGATCCGCTCGCCCGGCATGACACGACGTATCGCGACCGGAACCTGCTGGAGCTGTACCACGCGGCCCCGCACGATACGCGCGATGCGGCTGGTGCCGCCGGGGGCACGATCCACGACAGCCGCCGCGAACGATGTCCCGTCGGCGCTGAGCGAAAGGTTCGACAGCGCGTGGCGCCCAGGGTCGATCTCGGCCAGCCAAGCGCCGTCCAGCGGCATGACGTCAACGACCGCGCAGCCGGTGGCGCGCACCGCCACCAGACGGCGCAACTCGCCCAGCAAGCCGTCGCCGTCGGGCGGCGGACAACCGGCGGCGGCGGGCGAGGACGCGGCCCCGATCGCCAGCACGGCGGAGAATAGAAAGACAAGATGGCGGCGCATGACGGGTTACCGGATCTGGTTGGTGGTCTTGAGCATCTCGTCCGACGCCTGCACGACCTTCGAGTTCATTTCGTAGGCGCGCTGGGCGGTGATCAGGGTCGTGAGCTCCGCGACGATGTCGACGTTCGAAGCCTCCAGGAATCCCTGCTGGATCGTACCGAATCCCGGATCGCCCGGATTGCCCTGCACAGCCGCGCCGGATGCCGTCGTCTGGCGGTAGAGATTCCCACCCAGCGCCTGGAGGCCGACGTCGTTCGGAAACGTGACCATCTGGAAGCGGCCGAGATCGACGGGAGCCACCTGGCCGTCAATGAACACCTGCATCAGGCCCTGGGCGTTGACGCTGATCTGGCGGGCATTGTTGGGAACGGCGAAGCCGGGCTGGATACGGAAACCGGTGGAGGTCACGACCTCGCCGGTCGGGCTGAGCTGCAGCGAGCCGGCGCGCGTATAGCCCACCTCGCCGTTCGGCATCAGCACCACGAAATACCCCTTGCCCTGAACAGCGAGATCGAGCGGATTTTCCGTGCCGATCAGCGACCCCTGGGCGTGTATGCGGTAAACGCCAGCCGGCCGCACGCCGGCTCCGAGATGGATGCCGGACGGAACGATCGTCCCTTCCTGCGAGCTCTGCACGCCGACGGAGACTCCGCGCACCTGGTAGAGAAGGTCCTGGAAATCCGCGCGCTGGCGCTTGAAGCCAGTCGTGTTGATGTTGGCGATGTTGTTGGCGATCACCTCGACATTGACCTGCTGCGCGGCCATGCCGGTGGCGGCGATGGAGAGGGAACGAGACATACGGAGCCTCCTTTCAGACCATCGGCATCTTGTCGATCAGGTCGGTCAGCCGGGTATGCTCGGTCGTCAGAAGCTGCTGGAGCATCTCGTAGTCCCGCGAGAGCTGGATGAGGTTCGTCATCTCGGTAACTGCCTGGACATTCGCCCCCTCGACCACGCTCTGCCGCACGACGAAACCGGCTGCCGGACGTGTCCCCGACGCCTCATAGAGGGAGCGCCCGCGATGGTCGAGACTGGCGCCGGGAGACACTTCCAGAACCTTGATCTGTCCCACGACCTGCTCGCCTTCCAGAACCTCTCCCGAGTGGCTCACGGTGATCTTGGCCTCGAGCCCTGACAGCACGATGGGGAGATCGTTGACGCCAAGCAGGGGATCGCCGGACGGCGTGACGATGCGCCCAGACGCATCAAGACTAAACACCCCCCCGCGGGTCAGCAGCTGCTTTCCCTCGGCTCGTGCCTGAACGACGAAGAACGCCCGGTCGTTTTCGGCGATCGCCAGATCGAGCGGGTTCGCGGTTGGCGTGAGCGTCCCAGCGTCGAGACTGACATAGCTCGGGCGTTCCACGGCATAGAGAACCGGAGACGTGGTCGTCTGCCGGCTGAGATAGGTTGCAAAATTCATTTCATTCTTGCGATATCCCGGCGTGCTCGCGTTTGCGAGATTGTTAGCTATGTTGGTCATCCGGTGCTGGATGGCCCACTGCTTGGAAAGAGCGACGAACGATGACGATTCCATGGCCAGACCCGCAAAAATTTTGGCGCCGCGGCGCCGTGTCGTGTCCATAGGGCAAACGGCGTGCCATCTCCACCCGACAAGAATTCGGTTCAAAACGGGCCAACAGCGGTCGCGCGCCTTGCGGCGCGGCTCGGCGCCGAGGAAACAGTGCACGTGGTCGGCACGGTCGAGGGTGTAAGCGAGCACGCCCTGGTCATCCGCGGCCTCGCCCATGCCGGCTCGATCGGCGACATCGTCGAGGTCGAAGCCCGCGATGGGCGCGCTATTCACTGTGAGATCGTGGCGTTCGACGCGGCACGCGCCATCGTGCTGCCCTACGGCGTTCTCGCCCAGATCGGACCGGGGTGCCGAGCGCGCCTGCGCGCCGGAAGCTCGACGATCGCACCGGATCCGTCCTGGATCGGAACCGTTTTGGATGGACTTGGGCGCATGCTGGGCACATCACAGCCGCCGCCGGCCGGCAATCGGCGTTACGACCTCCGACGCGCCCCTCCGCCGCCTCTAGGTCGCGGCATACGCCCCGAGCCCGTGGATGTGGGGGTAACCGCGATCAACACATTCCTGACGTGCGGCTACGGCCAGCGCCTCGGTATCTTCGCCGGCTCAGGCGTCGGCAAGACGACCCTCCTGGGCATGCTCGCCGCCGCCAGCGGGTTCGATGCGATCGTGGTGGCCCTGATCGGCGAGCGCGGCAAGGAGCTGCAGGATTTCCTGGAGCGGTTTCTGACCCCCGAAGCGCGGCGGCGCTCGATCTTGGTGGTATCCACATCGGATGAGCCGGCGGTGATCCGACGCCGCGCCGCGCATCTCGCCATCACCGTGGCCGAATTTCTGCGTGACCAGGGCGCGCGCGTGCTCCTTCTCATGGACAGCGTCACCCGCTATGCGGGCGCCCTGCGCGAGATCGGCCTGGCCGCCGGCGAGCCGGTGACCGCCAGCGGCTATCCAGCAAGCGTCTTCGCACAGTTGCCGAAGCTGCTCGAGCGTCTAGGGCCGGCCGGCGAGGGACGCAGCATCACGGCATTCCTTACCGTCCTGGTCGAGGGCGACGACATGAATGAACCGGTGAGCGACGCGACGCGCGGTTTCCTTGACGGTCACATCGTGCTGGATCGCCGCATTGCCGATGCGGGGCGCTACCCCCCCGTGGACGTGCTGCGCAGCGTCTCACGCGCGATCGGATTGCTGCAGACGGCGGAGCAAAGAGCCGCCGTACGGCGGAGCGTGGAACTCGAAGGCGCCTACCGCGAGATTGAGGATCTGTACCGTCTATCTCTCTACAAGCTCGGCACGGACCCGGAAACCGACCGCGCCATCCGCTTTCACGCCGGCCTGGAAACCCTGCTCCGCCAGGAGGCCGGAATTTCTTCCAAAATGAATGAAGATTTCCGCCGGCTTGGCGAGCTGATTCGCACCATAGGGGACAAACAGCAGCAACCTGACCGGCCGCCGAAGACGTAACGATGGACGGAAGTTGGAACACTGAATGATCGATCTGGATCTGAATGGCAAGTGTCCTCGATGCACTGCCGATTGGCGGGATCTATCGCGCCCGATCGCTGAAGATGCCCGCCATCTGTACAACGACTACTCGCATCGCAGCCGCGTCATCGCCCTGACCGACGGTCCACGCCCCCGTTTCCGGTGTCCGGACTGCAGGGCCGATTTTCCATCCGGCTCCGGAGGATAGAAGCCGCCTATGGCTGCATCCGGCACCCTGTCGACGATCCGCCGCGTACTCGGGCTCAAGCGACGCACGCTGCGCACGCTGCAGGCGGAGCTTGGTCAAAGCGCCCGGCGGATAGGCGATCTCGACCGGCAGCGCGAAGCCCTTGATAACGCGCGCGCCGAGTTGTTTGCAGCCGGAGTGCAGGAATGGGCGCTCGAGTTGCTGCACTTGGCCGATGCCGAACGCGGCTGGCTGCGCTGGCAGCGGCACCGGCACGACGCCAAGCAGGACCACGCCCGCCTTGAGGATGCGTTGATGAGCATGCGCGCCGAGATCAGGTCACTGGAGATCTATGCGGACCGCATTGCGGCCGAAACGCGCTAAAGAAGCGGTAGAGGCGTTCCATGGCCGCCAAGCACGAGGATTTCCGCTCGCTCAACGGACCGGCAAAGGCCGCCATCATGATGCTGGCGCTGGGCGAGGACTATTCCGCGAAGGTTTTCGCCATGCTCGATGACGACGAGATCCGCGAGCTCTCGCAGGCAATGTCGGCGCTCGGCAGCGTCAACTCCAAAGTAGTCGAGCGGCTTTTCGTCGAGTTCGCCAACCAGATGTCGTCCGGCGGCTCCGTCGTCGGCACTGTCGAGGCGACGCAGCGGCTGCTCGCCAAGATCATGGACCCGGACCGTGTCCAGTCGATCATGGAGGACATCACCGGGCCCGCCGGCCGGACGATGTGGGAGAAGCTCGGTAACGTCAACGACACGGTCCTCGCCAACTATCTGCGCAACGAGTACCCGCAGACGGTCGCCGTCGTCCTCTCGCGCATCAAGCCGGATCAGGCGGCGCGCGTCATCGGCCTCCTGCCCGAGACGACGTCCCGCGACATCATCGTGCGCATGCTCAAGATGGATCATGTGCAACGCGAGGTGCTCGAGGACGTGGAGAAGACGCTGCGCTCCGAATTCATGGCGAATCTCTCGCGCACGACCAAGCGCAACCCCGCGGAGAACATGGCGGAGATCTTCAACAATCTCGACCGTGCCAACCTCAATCGGCTGATGTCGGTGGTCGAGGAATCCGTCCCGGCCGAGGCCGAGAAGATCAAGAGCCTGATGTTCACCTTCGACGACCTGCGCAAGCTGACCGGGCCGGACATCCAGTCGATTCTCCGCGAGATCGACAAGGACGCCCTGGCCATTGCTCTCAAGGGTGCGTCTGAGGAGCAGCGGCAACTCTTCTTCTCGAACTCCTCCGAGCGCGCCGCCAAGCTTCTGCGTGAGGAGATTGATACCATGGGGCCGGTACGCGTGAAGGACGTCGACGAGGCGCAGCAGCGGGTCGTGGCCACGGCGAAAGACCTGATCGCGCGCGGTGTGATCGAGTTGCCGGAGGAAGGCGAAGGCAACGAAATGATCGAGTGACACGACAACGGCACAGCAAGGCTTCAAAATGGAGCAAGCGGCTCAGCTGGCGTCCCGTCAGCCCCGTAGTCTGACTGCGATGAGCGACATTGCTTCCGCCCTTGGGGGTCCGGTCTGATGGCTTCCGCCCTGCCGATCAACGTGCCCGGCACACCGGCGCTGGCCGAGGCCGCCGAGGGCGAACCCGCCGGCCCCGTTGCAAAGCTGACGGGGCTGCTGCAAGGCCTCGGACCTGCCCGTCTGCTTGGCCTGGTCGCAGCGCTGGGCGCGGTTCTGGTCTCGCTGAGCCTCCTCGTGGTCCGCTTGGCGGCAACCGACTATGAAATCCTCTTCTCGAAGCTGAGCCCTGAGGACAGCGCCGCGCTCATCCGGCAGCTCGAAGGATCGGGAGAAAGCTTCCGGATCGCCGATGGCGGGACGACGATCCTCGTAGACCGGGCCCGCGTCGCCCGGGTGCGGATCGCCGCCGCCGAGCAGAAGCTGCCGTCGCGGGGCTCTATCGGCTACGAGCTGTTCGACAAGATCGACCCGCTCGCCACCACGAGCAGCCTGTTTCAAATGAACCAGGTCCGGGCTCTCGAAGGCGAATTGGCGCGAACGATCACACAGATCGCCGGTGTCGAGTCGGCGCGCGTCCACCTTGTCATCCCGTTCCGCGAACTGTTCTCGCATCAAACTCCGGAGACGCGGGCGTCCGTTGTGCTGCAGATGAAGCCGAACGCCGACGTCGGCAAGCGCCGCGTCGAATCGGTGCGCCAGCTTGTCGCATCGGCGGTTAAGAACCTCAGCCCGGCCCGCGTCTCCATCGTCGACACACAGGGCAATCTTCTTGCCCGCGGCGACGGCGAGGCGGCAGCCGGCGCCTCCTCCACGCTCATCGAGCAGAAGCTCGACCATGAGCGGCGGCTGCGCCAGAGTGTCGAGCGTCTGGTCGAGCAGTATGTCGGCTTCGGCCGGGTGCGCGCTGACGTCACCGTCGATCTGGCACTCGCCGCCGTGGTGCGGACGAGTGAGACCTTCGACCCCAAGTCGCGGGTCGAGCGTTCCGTCCAGACCGTCGAAGAGGCGGCCAACCGCAACGAGACGCGCACCGAGCAGGATGTCTCCGTACAGCAAAACCTTCCGGATTCACGCACCGCCGGGCCTGGTGGCACGCGCAACCAGGAAAACACGCGGCGGGCCGAGGAAACGACAAATTTCGAGGTATCAAAGACTTCGGTCCGCGAGACCATCGAGCCGGGCTCGATTCGCCGGATCTCCGTCGCCGTTCTCGTCGATGGCAGCCGGGCATTGCGGCCGGACGGCAGTGCCGAGTACAAATCGCGATCCGAGCAGGAGATGCAGGCGCTCGAAAAGATCGTGCGCTCGGCCGTCGGGTTCTCGGCCGAGCGCAACGACATCGTCGAGGTGGTCAATCTGCCCTTTGCCCCGCCCGACGCGCCTGACGTACGCGAGCCCGGATTGCTCGACTTCACCAAGGCCGATCTCATCTCGATCCTTGAGGCGATGGCGTTACTCGCCGGTGTCGCCCTGCTCGTGATCCTCGTTCTGCGCCCAACGGTCAAGGCTCTGCTCGAGCCGCCGAAGCCGGCCGAGGAGCCCGGCCTGATCGTCGATGAGACCACCGGTAAGCTGCCTGCCCTGGCCGCAGCTGACGATGTGGCAGCCATGAAGGCGGAGATCGAGCGCGAGATGCAGGAACTGCAGTCGAAGCGCGCGGAGAGCCTCGCGGAGATGATCGACATCGAGAAGATCGAGGGTCAGGTCCAGGCCTCGGCGGTGAAGCGCATCACCGAGATCGTCGACAAGCATCCGGAGGAGGCCGCGCAGGTGATCCGTAGCTGGCTGACGCAGAGGGGCTGATGGCCATCACAACCGCAGACGTGGAAGCGTTCATCGAGGCCGTTCTGACGGAGCTTCGCTCGCCAAAGCGGCCGTCCGTTCGGGTCGCACGCGTGAGCACGCTGCTCGCGGAGACCGAGCGGAAACTGGACGGCATGCCTATGCTCCAGCCTTGGTCGCGGAACAGAAGCGGACCTCGATGAAATCCGCCGCCGCCGACCGCGTGTTCTGGCGTTGCGCCTCCGAGCTGCGCCGCATCCTCTACGCCAACCTGTCCGACGACGGCAAATGCCTGGCGATCGAAACGCTGGTCAGCGAGGCCCGCGAGGAGCTGCGTCAGGCGTCGGCGGACGAACCTCCTGGAAGTTCGGAAGCGTGACGAATACCGGTATCGGCACGGTCAGCTCCTCGCCGATCCGCGCGGCGATGAGATGGGCGAGACGCTCGGGGGATGAAGCGGCGCCGTTGCGCGAGGCATATGCCGCATATCCGTACGCGGTGCGGATGACAATGTCCCGGTACGCCGGAACGGCCAGACGCGCCGCTTCCCATTCGGTGAGCGGCACCTGGATGAGCACCTGGAACGAGAATTGGGCCTGGATCGCCGCATGCGGGGCGGCAGTGACCTGGGCGATCACGAAGCGCCCGAGTTCCATGGGCCGCGCGCCGTCCTCGGGCCCGGCCGATCTTGCCGGCGCAGCCAGCGATAGCGCCGCAAGCGCAAGGCCCAGCGACCATCGAAGATAACCAAGGGAGCGTGAGCGCATGAGCACGGTTCTTCACAGCCCACTGCACGTCGTTGTTGGCGCCAGCTCGCGCGACGAGCTGGTGTGCGTGATCGCCGAGGATCTCCTCTGCGAGGTGCTGAAGCTCATGGCCGAGCGGCGTATTGGCGCAGTCATCGTCGTTGACGAACGTGGGCAGACAGCAGGCATTTTCACCGAACGCGATCTGCTCATGAAGGCCGCCGATCTCCAGAGTCTTCGACCCGATACCACGGTCGGCGAGCTGATGACCCGCGGCGCCGTCAGCGTGCTTGACGCTACGACGGTCGCCGAAACCACCGACTTGATGCTCCGCTGCGGCTTCCGGCATCTGATCATCAACGATCGTAACGGCTGCCCCAAGGGAATCGTCTCCATCCGGGACTTATTCCGCGTGCTGCGGCGCGCGGCCGGCGGCGAGACTACGCCATGAACCTGTTCGGCCTGTTCTCCAAACCGTCCAAACCCGGGGTTGCGCCCGCGGGCACAGCTGCATCGCGCGTCGCGTACAGCGAATACCGGATCCGGATTGTCTTTCGCAACGTGTCGCAGACGCGCATCGAGCCGTGGGTCATCGCGCCGACCTTCGACGAGGCCTTGGCCCTGTCGCGGCGCCGCTACCCGACCGCGGCCACCATCGAATTCCTCGGCGAGGTGCGGGATATTCCCGAAACCGAAGCGGAAGCCTACCGGGTCACACAAGCCGGAACGGTCAAATGACCGGTGCCTGCCTCTCCGTTTGCGGGATGGCCGTGCTTGCCGTCGGGTTGACGCTCGCCAGTTCGGGCCCGGCCGTCGCCGATCCGCGTGCATCGGAGGTGGCCCTCTGCGGCTACGCGGTCGCCTTTCCCGCCCCACCCCGCCATTTCAGCGTCGATCACGTCGATCCATTCGGGCGGCGAGGCCTCTTGCGCGGCGCCGAGATCGAGGTCGGCGACGCCGCCTTGGTCCGGTTCGACTGCTTTCGCCCGGCCGACGGCGGCGGGGCGCCTCTGGGACGCGACGAGACGATTAACCGTCTGTTCGAGCACACGCGCGCACTTGGCATATTCAAGCAGCGCTATCAGTACCGGTCGGCGGGCAACCGCACCTCCGCGGTGGTCAGCGGCGAGCGCACGATCGCCGGGCAGGTCTACACGGTACGCATGGAGTTCCATTTCCAGCGCAGCGTCATCCTCGGTCTGATCGCCAGCCACCGGGCCGGCAACCCGCGGGGCGAGGCAATCGTCGAGCAGTTCATCGAGAGTTTCCGCTTCAACCGCCTCAGCGCTGACAACTAGACGGTGCCCGGACCGTGCACTGCCCCGAATGCAAGGCCATGGTCGATCTGGCGGGTATCGACCTGCCCCCTGCGGGACGGCTGGTATCCTGCGCCGTGTGCGGCGGAATATGGCGGGCCTTTCCTGACCCCCCGGCCTCCGCCGAAGCCTTGGCCGACGGTACCGTCGATGGGACACCAGTCCCGCCTCCAGACCCCGTGCCGTCTGTTCCGGTGGCGGGGAGTGTCGTGCCCCCCGTACCCTCCCAAGTGGCTGCATCTCTCCGACGCACCGGAATGGCTTTGGCACTGGTCCTCGTCATCGCGGCCGGCCTCATGGCGGCGCGCGACTACCTCGCCGTCTGGCTGCCGGCCTCCCGCGGCCTGTTCTCAGCCATCGGAGCAACGACTCTGCCGTCGGAGGTGGCGGTCGACCTGGTCGCGATCGCGCCCCTCGACGGAGCCATGGCTTTTCGCGTCACGTACGAGATCGTGAATGGCACGGCGCTGAGCCGGCCTCTGCCGACGGTATGCGCCACCGGCCGCGACCGTGCCGCCGAACGCCTGTTTCAGCGGTGCTTCGCTGGCGACACCCACGGGATTCCCAGCCATGCCACGCGGCGCTTCAGCTTCGTGGTTGCCGACCTGGCCGCTCCCTTGGCCGATCTCGACCTGGATATTAAATCCAAAAAGGAGTGATCTCAGCCGCCGATAGAAATACATGGTGCGCGGCCGGCACCGTGCTTGCAGGGATAGAACTCCAATCATCGAGTTTTGATACCCTGCAATGGCTGTTTCCTCCTTGTCCCCGACGATGGCTCCCGTCTCTTCGACTTCCTTGTCCTCGCGCGCGGCCCCTTCCTCGTCGTCCACCCTGCTTGGTTCATTCAATCCCCTGCACCACATCCCGGTGGTGTCGACGATCTACGGCGAAATCACCGGCACCCGCGCGCTACCCGCCATCCGCATCATGGTCGCGGGAGCCCTCGCCGGGCCGCTGGGCTTCGTCGCGGCGCTGGCCGATGCGCTGCTTGAAGAAGCGACGGGCCGCACCACCGGAGGCCACATCGTCGCCGCCCTGACCGACGCACCGGAGATCGCCATGGCCCCCACTCAGTCAAGCACGGACATCCGGTTGTCCTCACACGAGAAACCAGGCGCCGATCCGCATCCAACCGGGTCGACCGGCGATCGGGGCGCCGCCGCAACCGCCATGGCCGTGCCCGATGGCCGCACGACGCGAGAAGTCGCACGCGCCTATCTCCTCGAACTGGCACTGCACCATTCCGTGAGGCCTGCCGAAGACAACGGCGAAGCAGCGCGAGTTTAACGCGCATCAGACCCGAACAATTCATCCAAACCGGATGGGTTCCGGTGCGGCGCGTATGGCCTACAGACGCCTCGCCAATTACAAGTACGAGATACCTAATAGCCTCGTGGCCACGTAGATCCTCAAGGGCAAGATGCCACGCAGCAGCGAAAGAGCCGCAGTCTTGGCGGGCGATCTGACGGACGCGCTTCTATCCGTACTCCGCGGAGCGGCAAGAAGCACGGCGTCAGGCAGCAGCTGTGTCACCCTGAGGCTGGAGCCAAACGGGGCTCTCGCCATCGAGAGGGGAAACTGCCGGGCAACGGCGCCTCTGCGGGCGGTTTCGGGAACCTGGTTCGACGGCGTATCGGTGGAAGGCCGCGCCCTGGCGCTTGTTGAGCGCCTGTTTCGACCGACGCAGACGGTGGAGCTGATCGTCGACCGCCTTGAGCTGGTTGTCCGTGGACCAGGGTTTCGGCTGTGTATCAAGCGCCTGCCAAACCAAGGCCTGGCGCGCAACCGAAGGACAGCCGGGTAGCCGGCGGCGTGACGGCCCGCGAGGCTAATTCAGCGCCACTGCCGCCGCCGCGGGCCGTCCGGCTGCAACCGCCGCCGCGATGCCGTTCTGGTGCAGCACCTCCTGTGCATCCAGGCAGTGCCAGGCGTGGCACAGCGGCGCCGCGAGCAGCATGGCTTCCTCGATCGGACCAGCGGCATTCCGTATATTGGCGGTGAGGAGGCGGGCGAGGATGGACTTGTAGAGAGCCGCCATCCGGACGGTCCACTCGTCCGACGCCTCGGGATCGAGACCGCTGGCCAGATCCTCAACGATATCGGCGGCAAACTTGAGCTCACGGAACCGGCGTTCGATGTCGCCGGCGGTTACGGCCTCGCGGCCGGCGGTCAGCGCCGCCAGCAGACGATCGAACAGTCCGCAGACGATCTCGGTCGGCCGCAGCGGCGTCCCCGGCTCGGGTTCGCGGATCGAGAGTTGGGTCATGGCAGGGTCCTTTCCTGGTCGCGTCGTTGAGAATGGTTACTGGAAGAGCTTCAGCAGCTGCGAGGGCACGCCGTTCGCCTGGGCGAGCATGGCCACGCCAGCCTGAACCAGAACCTGCTGGGTGACATGGCGGGTCATCTCGCTGGCGACATCGAGGTCCATCAGGGCGCTGCGGCCCGACTCGGTGTTTTCCTTCATCGTACCGAGATTCTGAATCGTGAACTCGAAGCGGTTTTGCAGGGCACCGATCTCGGCGCGGATCTCGCTCACCCGGTTGATCGCCGGATCGATGCGGCCGATGGCGTTGCGCGCCGCATCGCGCGTCGCGGTGTGGGTATGTGTGAGACCCAGGCCGCGCGAGGACATCGCCGGCAGGGTGAAGCTGAGCACGTCCTGCGCCTGCGGTGCATGCCCGACCTGGAAGCTGAAGTTCGTGCCGTCGAGCTCCTGACCGGCGGAGGCGAACATCTTGTGCGAGTTGAGGAACAGCATCGCGACCGGCGTCGCCGCGCCACCCGAGGCGAGGTTCAGCTCCGCCAGGCCGTCGGTGTTGTCGATCCGGAAGCTGAGCTCAACGTATTCTTTCGCCGCCGCACCGGTCTGGCCGTTGTGAATCGTGACGACGACCGTATCGCCGGCTGACAGGGACTTGTGCGCCCCGCTGGTGGCCGATGCCGGCCCTTGCGAGCGGAACTGCCCGTTGGTGTCACGGATCTCGACACGCGTATACATCTGCGCATTCGAGCCGGTAAGCGACAGCGCAGACACCGCGCGGCCCAGGTTGTCCGAGACGATGAGAATGCCGCCCCGGTTCTCGACCGTGAGGTTCGCCGGGCTGACGTTGCCGGCCGTGGCCAGCCCCTGCAGCGCCGTCTGCAGCTTGGTCGCCAGCGTGGCCGCCGTGTCTGCGCTCGTGACGCTGAGACTGCCGGTGAAGCTCTGGCCGGCCAGCGTCATGGAAAACCCGGTAATCGTCTCGATGCGGCGCGGCAGCGCCGTATCGAGGGTCTTTCGCGTCGTCACGGCGGCAACCGACGCCTTGGTGATCGTGTGTGAGCCGCCGGCCTCGCCGGTCCATGTCAGGGTGCGGCCCTTGCTGTCGGCGATCACCACTTTGTTGTTGCTGCTCTTGGTCGCGGTCAGCCCCGAATAATTTCCGCCTGCGGCCGTCACGGCGGCGTTAAACTTGGACACGAAATCGTCCGTGTCCGCCGCCGCCGAGGACAAGGTCAGAGCTTGGCCGGTCGCCGACCCGATGGTGAAGGTGACCGAGGTGAGCCCCACGAAGTTCGACTGGTTGGTAGTCGCCTCGAGCTGCGCCACGGCCGGCGTCAGCGCCGAATCGGTGGGCGCGGCGGCGCCTGCCTGCCCGGTCCAGTCGAGCGTCCGTCCCTTGGCGTCGGTGATGTGAATCTCCCCGCTGGAAACCAAGGCCGCCGCGAGGCCGGTGAAATTGCCGCCCGCTTGCGCCACCGCCGCGTTGAACTTGGCGACGAAATCCTCGGTGCTGGTCGCGGCCGAGGCCAATGACAGGGCCTGTCCCGTCGCCGACCCGATCGTCAGGGTAACCGCGGTGTATGCCGAAAAGCCCGCTTCGTTGGTCGCCTTGAGCTGCGTCGCCGTGCCCGCCGTGACGCAGGCCCGGTCGCCGGCGACCGCGAGGTCGTCACGGCCGAGCTGGTAGGTGAGCGGATCGACATTGAAGCTGTCCGCGCCGCCGCTACCGTTGCTGTCGTCGTAGAGCGCCGCGGACAGGCTGTTGTCGAAGGACGTGGAGAAGCGGATCTCCTGGAACGGCGCCGGCATGCCGCTGAAATCCTGCAGGGCGCGGGCGCGCAGGCCGGACACCTTGAGCGTGTCGAGCCAGTTATAGCTCCTGAGACTCGATCCGACGGCCGCCGCGTCGCGGTCGGCCAAGGTGAGCTGGCGAAAGCCCGATGACGCGTCCGCAACCTTGGCATTCATGCCAAGCTGCGATTTTCCCTGCGTGATCTGCAAGTTGTTCGCGATGTCTCGGGTCGACTTGGCAAAATCGGCGTTAATCTCCACCGTCACGCCGAGGCTGACGAAATCGACCTTTTCGGTCCGACCGCGCGGGTTGGGGTTGAAGCTCAGGATCCGGGTCTGGCTGTCGCCCGTTGCCAGGTTGACCAGGGTCATGGAATTGGTCGTAGCGTCGAAACTCGAGGAAAACAGCGAGCCGGCCGGCGCCTTGGTGGTATCGACGCGCTCGACCCCGCCGGCGGTCTTTGCCCACATGTATTCAGTGTCGGCGCGGACCCCCGCGGCATGCAGCACGTCGCCCGAGAATCCGAGTACGCGCTTGCCGTTGAACGACGCCGAGAAGGCCGTCCGATCGAGCTCCTGCAGCAACTGCTGGTATTCGACGTCGATCATCCGCCGCTCGGTCGCGCTGAGCTGGTCCGACGCCGCCTGGATCGCCAGAGATTTCAGACGCACGGTGATGTCGGTGGTGACGCCGGCGGCGCCTTCGGCCACCTGGAGGACTGCTGCCGCGTGCGAGGCGTTCGTGGTCGCGGCCGTCATCGCCTGTACGTCGGCGCGCAGGCGCGTGCCCACTGCGAGCGAAGCGGGGTCGTCGGAGGCAAAAGTGGTGCGCGAGCCGGAGGCCAGCCGCGCCATCGTCTTCGCCGCCAGCGCTTCGTTGCGCTGCAGATGACGGTGCGCCGTCTCCGCAGCGTAGTTGGAGATGATGTTCAAGCCCATGGACTGACTCCCATGGGAGCGTGCCATGCACAGACCGCGCCAGAAGCGGGTGGCAATTTTTTGGCCCTTCCTGACGGAGGCAAGGGCCCGCAGTCACGAAATCTATTTTTATATTATATTTCAAGCAATTGATCTATGGGCCACCGCTGGCTGGCTGCGTGGCCTTCCGCTCTACCCGGGGTCCCGGCGCACAGCGGAAAAGCCGACGCGACCCGAACGGTCGATTTCGCCAGAGGGCGCCGGCCCCCGGAGGGCATCCCGTTCTATAGCCTTGTCGCTGCCGGGCGGAACAGCGTTCCGGTAAACCGGACGGCAGGCGTCAGAATTTGTAGATCAGACCGACTTCGAAGTGGTCGTTGCGCGCCCAGCGGCCGAAATCGGTGTCCGGGCTGCCAGAGAACATCCTGAGGTCCCCGCGGATCCTGAGATCATCGCTGAATTTATACTCGGCACCTGCAGTCCAATAATAGTCGCGAGTCTCAAAGTTCCGCGCACCGCCAACGGAGTAGCTCAGCTTGTCAGTCTGGCGCACAGCCAGACGCATCAGGATAGTGTCGCGGGCCGGGCGCGCGGCGCGAGAGTCTGCCACGTACCGTGAGCCGTCCTGCTGACCGAACGTCCCCTCACCCGCGTATTCGACGATCGGCATGATCTCCTCAAGGCCCAGGCTCTCGGCGAGCTCGGTCTCCCGATACGAGATGCCAACGACGTATTTCAGGAAATCCTGGTCGCGATCGTCATAGGTGCTCTGCGCGAGCGCCTCGCCGTAATAGCTTCATGCGCCGCGCGCCGCCGTCAGGCCGCCGCCTGCGGTGAACGCGGGCGGCGTCTCCTTAAAAAAGCGGTTCCCGCTCGAGCCTTCGCGGCGCAACACCGGATATGCCGACGGCCCGTTGTGAACCACGCCGAAGAAATCAACTCCCGGACGCGAGCCCTTGTAATGCGCCAGATAGCCGTAATTCCGCATCGTCGTGGCCCGATACTCGTTTCGCGTGTCGATCGTCGCGCCCTCGGAGATGCCCAGCGACGACTGATCGATGCTGGCAAAATCGTAGCTACCGGTACCACCCAGCCAGCGCGACATTCGGGCTGGTTCGCCGGGGCGATCCTGCCAGGGGATCACGGCGACGGCCAGCGTATCGTCGCCGACAAACACGTCCGCCCGTGCTGACCACACGCCCATTTCGATCGGATGCATGGGAT
>SXGR01395031.1_pt1 | contig 30460 bp, 22 predicted proteins | sample 3174711 | NCBI WGS metagenome assembly SXGR01 (sample SAMN11356860, study PRJNA531348) | freshwater metagenome | isolation source: freshwater sample F1-60 | place: China: Fuxian Lake, Yuxi | collected 2017-12-25 | reverse complement strand
GAAATTGGTAGACACGCTACTTTGAGGGGGTAGTGGGAGTAATCCTGTGCTGGTTCGAATCCAGTTCTGGGCACCAAAGCAAGCCTGACCCTTCGGTCAGGCTTTTGTTTTGAATTTGGTCGATTATTTACGAATTAGTAGGGGAATGGGCTTGTGGAATGCTGATTCGTGTCCCAAGTTTCGGTTGGCAGGAAGAAGGTGATAAAAGCCGGATGGAAGATTGCCGAGATTGAGTCGTGCTCGGCTTTCGCTTTCCAGAATTAAATCTACTGTAACTTTTCTTCCAGTAGCATCTTGAATTTCCCATTCTCGAGGCAAGGTTTGGTCATTCAATCCAAGGATATAAGCATGGTCGTTGGCTGGATTGGGGAAAATATTCCAAGATTCTGAGCGACGATCAATTTCTGAAAAACCAACACTGGGTTGATACGTCACATTGATGCGCAAGGTATCGTTTCCTGCAAACATATCGCCGTTCATGTTGACCCAATAGCTCAAGGTTCCTGAACGTAGGGTACCAGATGCCATGGGAGTACTGAATTGATGGGTAATGGAATCGCCGGAGAAGATGGCTGAAGCGGGGATTTGGTGATAGACTGCGGGTTCTACCGAAAACTTGTACCCAAGTTGAATGGGTTGGCTGTTGACATTGCTCCCCATGTTGAGCACCCTGACCTGTACCGGAGTAGGTGTTCGGAGCAGGCTGTTCGGAGCAGGTGAAAGAATACGCTGAGCAGATACATCGTCGGAATTCACCCAACTCACCGATACACCCAGGAAATAATCCTCCGTAAAACGGAAGCGGCATGGTGCCCAGGTTCCACCTAGGTATTCGTAGGAACGGTTGGAAATGGGTGGGGTTGCATCACGGGCTAAGGCAACTGAGCCACCAGGGGGCATCACCCATAACACATAAAATCCACCACTGGGAATAGTAATTCCCGGGCCTGCTGTTGGGATTAAGCTGTTGGCACCAACAACATAGGAAGTTGGGAAGGCATAAATCGAATCCAGCAGGGTGCCTGGGCTTCCGTTGGGGCCATCATCATCAAAAATTTTCAGATAACAACCGTTGGCCATTGGATCGGAGGAAATCATCAATCGGTAACCAGTGATTTGGCAAGGGTAGAAAGGGGGTTTCATGTAATAGCCTACTCCGCCATTTCCACCACTCCAAGAAATTCCTCCGAGGTCGGGAGTTCCGTCGTGGTATTCCATGGGAATCTGTGTTCCAATAGTATCGATTGCTATAATTTTGGTTCTCAACAAATTGTTGGAGGCCACCAAATCCCCAACAATTCCTCCCACTTGGGATATCATGTTGTATATACCTGGATCTGTAGGAATCAAGGGGGTATTGAAGGTGTACAGAGTATCGGTTCCTGCAAATAGGTTCGCTATTTGGCCTGTACCTGACATTCCCAAGGCCGTGGGGTGGCTTATAGTGGTACTCACATTGATATTGGACAAGGGCTGGTTACCAAAATTCTTAACATTTGTTACCACAGGGACTGAACTATTCCTTTTTACAAAAACCCCTCCATTTCCTTCGTCCATATTCCAATCGATTCCGCCGTCTACAGCTTGGTAGGTGGTGCTGGTAGGGTAATAAAATTTAATGGAATATCCGATTGGTGGATAGAGATTCTTGGAATGTTGAAGACCCAATTGCCCCGTGATGTTTTCAATACCTACGGTGATATCATCTACTTGGGTACTTCCCAATTGAGTTTGATAATTGAAAGTGATGCTACGGTCTGAACGAACCAAAACGATTTGAAAAGAGTTGGAACCAATGAAGGACGGGGTACCGTTGATCCAGAAGGGTACATTGAGCCAACTGACGACGATGGTGTCCGCACTGTTTCGGTAATAGCATGTCCCTGGATTACCAGTTCCATCAAAACTGAGGTCTGACATCATGGCGGCAATGAAATTGTGAGGACTTGCTGTATTGGGAATCGTTGGGAAGGGTGAGGCAAAATTATTTCCACTGAAACTTAAATACCCGTTCGAGCCTATCCAAACCTGGGTTGGGAAGTACCAATAATATTGGAATCCGTCTATAAAGCCGAAAGGGCCAACAAAATTATCATCTCCTAAACCGGTCACCTGCGTTCCGGTCGTGGCGATGTTGATCCAATTGAAGGTGGGGCCGCCGGGCTCGTTGGAATCTTTCCAAGTGTAACCGTAGGCATCCGGCCCACCTTGCCCAGCATAGGCCATGGGGACCAACATCAACGATAGAACGCAAATAATGCCATGCAGGAGATTTTTCATTGGATTAAGTTTTGAAATTTGTCAATAGCAAGAGTGAAATCATCCTAAAGTTAAGGAATGAACACGGGTTTTCTAAGGAATGGTTTTCAACACAGCCTCATCCATCCATTTTTCGGCCGAAGGATTTCCTTGGAATTCATAAGAGCCTGGTTGAATGGATATTGATCGGGGTTCGCCGCTACCATCGCTGTCCCAAGTTCTTACCCGGATTCGGTGAGGGGGAACGAAACTTGGTTGAGGAAAGAGGGCGTAAACTTTGCCGCCTTGGGCATCCGTGAACCATTCCCATGCCGTCGATCCGGAGCCATTCCAGCCATCCAAACGGTATTCCAGGCTTGTGACACCATCCATCTTGATGTGCAGGTTCAGATGGTCAAAACCATGGGGCGGGTTCCATAACGTCGACAAAGGTCCTAGCATTTGGATTTCGAGGATATAGCCGGCATCGGATTTCATCCAGCGCAAAGCCTTCAAATCACCTGATCGCCCTTCGAAAGCCTTGGGGTATTGGATTTGGCCATCGCTCCCAAGGTCGTCGCCTACAGAATCCTTGATTTCATACAGAATGTTTGCGTTGTTCAGCACCGCCTCCAAAGAAGGCCATGCGGAGAAACCCCTCCTTTGGGCAGGAAGTTTATTTTTTTCAACGTCATTTTCAACAGAATTCCCATGGACAGCCCATACCCAACCCTCGCCAGGATTCAGAACTAAGGATTCTCGGTTCCAATAACCGGGGACACCGCAACGCAAAAGAGGTTGATTAGCCATTCGTGTACCCAAGGGCAATGTGGTTTCAAACAAGGAATCGGAAATTTGAATCACCTGGTTGGTGGGGTTCAAGGCTATTAGCCAGCGACGGTCCACCCAAGCAATCCATGCAGGAGTCCCCATCCGGGAATCCAAGATTACTTCGACTTTTCCTTCCTTGAGGCTTGCTTCACGGTGCCGTAGTTCGGAGAGCGTTTGAATCCAACCTCTGTAGGGGCCATACCGCATCGATGCATCAAAGTAGTCATCACGACTTCCTTTCAAGGCCGATTCGGTTCCGTAATAGAGCACAGGAATTCCCGGAAGACTGTACAACAAGAGCAGGGCTTGGGCAATTTCCAAAGAGTCCAAGCGGGTGGACATCCGCGGCATATCATGGTTGTCCAAAAAGTGTACTCTTTGTTGCGGCAATGGAAAATTGATTTGTTCCGCTTCCAGCCTGTAGCTAAGGTGAGCCGAAGAACAAGTCCCGTCAAGCACTTCGAGTATGGTTTTCTGCAACGGAAATTGCAGAGCCCCGTCCATACCTTCGCCGGGCCTCAGGTAGCTTGCCGCTAATCGTTCGCCCCCATCGGACCATGGTGGAGAATGGGTCCACAATTCGCCGAAGCTGTAAATGCCCATTCCTTTCAAGAAATCCTTCCAAAATGCATGTTCAACATAGAGTGGGGTATCAAATCGCATTCCGCTCAGCGATCCCCATCGAATCCATCGACGATAATCCCGCTTGAGTTTTCTTTGAACCCAAGGGTTAGAGGTATTGAGGTCGTCCAAGCCGGACATTTGACCAATTAGTCGCTGTATACTGTCGTTGTAGTTGGTGATAGGTCCGCTGCGGTGATACACCTCACGACGCTGGGAGGCTGATGCATCGATGGGCCATTGACGCAGGTAAGCTTGCATGGGTTTATCCTGATTCCACGTACGAAATTTCCCAAGGGTGTCCAAATCAAAATAATCCCCGGTATGGTTTACTACCACATCTTGGATCAGGGCAATACCGTTACGCTTCAGGGCCTTGGACATGCGGCGAAATTCAGTCGGGGAGCCTAAGCGTGGATCGGTTTTCCCAAAATGTGTTGCCCAATAGCCGTGGTATCCTGTTAGGGAAGAATCCGGATTGAAGTCCTGGTTCCAAACCGGAGGAGTAATCCACAGGGCATTGATTCCAAGAGATTTGAGATAGGGTATTTCCTTTCGTATTCCTTCGAAATCCCCTCCGTGAAAATAATGTTCCCTCTTGGGATTCCAGGTAGGTATGAGATTGTTACGCGATTCACCGTCCGCAAATCGATCTGTCATTACGAAATAGATTTGCCAATCTATAGGCTTGTCTATCTCTGTATAGCCTTTGGGTGGTCTAATTGTGGGTGATTTTGTTTTGGATGAACTTCCCTTAAATGGAAAGACTAAACGAGCCTGATCCTGACCTTGCATGGTCCAAACCATGGCTTCGATGCAACGCGCCGACCAATCCTTTTCGTGGTGCTTTGTTCCTGGGAAAAACCGGGAATTGTAACGTAAATTTTGGCCTCGATGAGTTTTAAGCCAAGGGCGCAATTGCCGGTCAAAGGCCTTTTGATGGGGAGGGTAGAAGGCATCTAGGGTTTGATCACCATGATCCATGTACAGGGAATGTAGGGCAAGGCTGCCACTTGGATTGGGTTTCGAAAACAGCGAATCAATCTCGTGCAATAGCCATGCACGGTAGGGCATGGAATTCAAGGTGTCGTTGAATCGTAGGCTTAATGGCCAATGCGTGCTCAGGCATACTGCTCCACCAAAACGTTGGGGATATCGCAGGGCCGCATACGATGAAATGAGCCCTCCCATACTGGCTCCCATCAAATAGTGGTTTCGGGCATCCGGATAAACCGGGTATTGCACCATGATCCAAGGCACCAATTCCTCAACAAGCCATTGTGCGTAAAGATCTCCGAGGGCAAGTCCAGGTCTTTCCTTTTGTAAGGCAGCAAATAGAGAGTCGTTAAGCCCTTCATAACATGGAGGAGGAAGGTATTCTTCGAATCGTCGGGGACTATTGTCCACCATGACCAGGATACAAGGCGGAATGAGGCCGTTCCGTAAATGCAATTCCATGAGGCTATCCATTTCCCAGGAGGAACCACCGTAACCGAGTGCAGCGTCCACCATGTTCTGCCCATCATGCAGGTACCAAACTGGCAATGGGCTCCGTTGATCCCAGTATGGCTGTGGGGGTAACCAGATCTCCACGGTACGTGAATTTATGTTATCAAAACGGAATCCTTCCCAACGTTCGATCTTCCCGAAACTTGTTTGGGCTCTGGCTGGGAGTATTCGTAAGGATTCTATTCGCCTTAGAGCTTCCTTATTTTGAGCTTGCAGCGACTTTCCTAAGCCAAACAGCATGACCAATACAATCCAGGGAAGCCAGGCAAGGCAGGAATAGTATTTGAATTGCATGGGGATTAAATTACGACGATATCCCATTGGAAGATGCTTGGCTTTATGCTCTTTGAGTCTAAGTTTGTGCATGGGCATGACGTTATATGGGCGTAATTTTTACGGTTTACACATGGGATTTTCATGCATTATCAAATGTATCCCTTGGTTTGCCTTGCTGCTGTTGGGATCTTGCCGTAACCAAGATAAGGATAAGCAATGGCAATCTCCCACGCATTCAGCGGATCGATTGAAGCCTTGGCACGGTGCTGAAGATTCTTTGTCCTGGGCCGCTCTTCGTTGGATTCAAGCCCTGGACCGTGGGGATACCCTTGCGCTTAAGAAAGTCATGGCGGACACCATATGGGTTGGTGAGGACAGCACGGTGGGCAGGACATCGGTACTAGGGCCTTTGTTTTACAGGTTCCGTTCGGGATACCAACAGCAAACCGAATGTTTGGCCCTCTTGCCTACGCTAAGTTTGGAAGATTCGGTGTATCGCGTGATGGGTTATCTGCGTCAACGTTTCCATGATGGTCAAGTCGGTTCATCTATGCGTTGGAAATACCGTCGTTTGGCCGTGCTTTGGGAAATTAAAGCCTCCAAAATTGTGGGGTGGAGGGTTTGGGAACAAGACTGGCCAGGCTCCCACCATACGGAGGATAGCCTTAGGTCAAGTTTGTGGCCCCGTTGGGGCATTCGATGCAGCAATGCTCCGGATTCTTTGCGAATCTTGATCCTGGATTGGGAAAAACGCTTGATGGCAAATTATGTCCGAGATGCGTATACCTTTTGGAAGGATACAGCGTCAGCAAGGTCCGATGATGGATGGGTATGGACAGGCCCACCGGTAACGATGGCAAGGTTCATGGCCAAAGAATGCGAACCGTACAGGGATTTGGATACTGTCATTCGTGAATTAAAAAACGTAGAGGTCCTTCGACTTGGTATGGATGGGCAATATTTGGGGTTGGTTTTCGGTACTGAAAAATGTTTTAGAAACGAGGTATCAGAATCCCGCGTTGTTCATCGCCTTTATTTCTTGCGTGATGGCAAAATTGATTTTGCAGAGCAGTACCGCAATTCCAGCTTAATGCCATGATTGGGGACAAAAACAACAGATTCCCTCCTACCAAAGAAAGCTTATGGGAAGGTGTAAAATGAAAAATTAAGTATGGAATTAATCAATATTATACAAAGAAGTGTTACCGAGAGGTTTCTTCGGTATGTACAAATCGACACTCAATCCGATCCTCAATCGCCAACAGTTCCATCAACGCCTAAGCAAAAGGATTTGGGTCGCTTGCTCCTCGCCGAATTGCAGGAATTGGGAATTGAGGCCACCATGGATGATCATGGGTACGTTGTGGGAAGGCTTCCGTCCAATGCAGGGCCTGGTTTGCCGGTCCTTTGTTTCTGTGCTCATCAAGACACATCCCCGGATTGCTCGGGTTCCAGGGTCCAGCCGCAGATGCATCCCCATTACGATGGCAGGGACCTGTTTCTGGATGAAGAGCGCCAACATATCTTGAATACCGACACTTCCCCCGAATTATTGAACCAATTGGGAAATACCATCATTACATCGGATGGGAGCACCTTGTTAGGCGCTGATGACAAGTCGGGTGTCGCTGAAATTATGGAGGCTGCCAAGCAATTGGTTTTGAATCCCGAATGGAAGCACGGACCCTTGGTTTTCCTTTTCACTGTGGATGAAGAAATCGGAAGAGGTGTAGATCATTTGGACCTTAAAGCATTGGGCGCTGATTGGGCTTATACCTTGGATGGAGAAGAAAGAGGTGATATTGAGGACGAGACTTTTTCAGCCGATAGCCTCACCTTGCATCTTCATGGTATTTCAGCCCATCCAGGATTTGCCAAAGGTCGTATGGTCAATGCCCTCAAAGTTGCAGGCAGCATTTTGCATGCGGCATCAGCTTCTCAAGTAGCTCCGGAGCATACAGAGGGTAGGGAGGGCTTCGTGCATCCTGTTTCGATGGATGGCAACGCCGAACATTGTCGTATTAATTGGATATTAAGAGATTTTCAAACTGCAGACTTAGACGGTTTGGCTTCTCTTGTCGAAAATCTTGCCCGAATAGCCATTTCCAATTTTCCAGGTTCCCGTTACGAAGTTGTTAGGGAACAGCAATACCGTAACATGAAGGAAACCTTGGATCAATTTCCCTTTTTGGTGGAGCATGCTGTGGAAGCGATGTGCAGGGCAGGCGTTAATCCAAGGCTACGTTCCATTCGTGGAGGAACAGACGGTAGTCGCCTTACCGCCATGGGTTTACCTTGCCCCAACCTCTTTGCAGGGGGGCACCATTTCCATTCCCGTACGGAATGGGTGAGTGTGGAAGATATGGGAGCAGCAGTGATGACCATTATGCACCTTGCTACGATTTTTAGTGAAAAACCCCATCATTCAAGTGTATGATACCTCTTTTGAATAAGCTTTGTTTTTGGGTACTTGTTGTTTTATATATGTTTTGGACGAGTCGTGGCCTGGCCCAAAATCATGGAACGGAATCTTCCTTGGAACGATTTCGTATGGCGAATTTGAGGGACGGTGACTTGTTGTTCCAAGAATGGGATTGTGGGGAGGGTTGTTCGGCTATACGTGGTGTCACTCTCTCGGCTTATAGTCGGCAATTTACCCATTGTGGTTTGTTTTATCGTGATGCTGAGGGAACCCTCCGTGTTCTGGAAGCTGTGGGTCGCGGGGTCGTAGCTACCGAGCTCCAGGATTTCTTGAGCCGAACCACGGAATGGTCCGAGGGTCGTGTTATGGTCGGACGAACTTACGAGAGCCCCGTGGTCATCAAGGAGGTCTTGTCTTTTGCTTTAGCCCAAGTGGGGCTGCCCTACGATGATGTATTTGCGTTGGATAACCAGCGATGGTATTGCAGTGAATTAATCGACGCGGCCTTTGCCAATGCTACAGGCAAGGATTCTACGTTTTTTGGTTTGAGCCCTATGACCTTCAAGGCCCGTGGTTCTACGGCAGTCTTGCCGTATTGGCAACATTATTTTGATTCGTTGAAGGTGGTTGTGCCCGAGGGCGAATTGGGGATCAATCCGGGTTCCCTTTCACGTTCACCTCAACTTCGTCTTGCGTTGCTGGAAGCCGATTTGACACCAGGTACAATGGATGCCTTGCTTATGTCCACCTTGTATGTGCAACGTTCGGCTGAATATCAAGGTCTCTGTTATCAAGTCTATCGTTCTGCCACCCAGCAGTTGAATGCCTTGTTGGATTCAGCCCAAGGCAATTCCCCGGATGAACTGCGTAAACGGCCCGCGGCAGTGGTCCTGGATTTGGATGAAACCGTATTGGACAATAGTCGCTACGCCGGTTGGCAAATACGACAGGGTGCCCCGTATGGCTCTGCGTCTTGGCAGGCTTGGGTTCAAAGGGCTGAGGCGACGGCTGTATTTGGTGTTCGAGAATATTTACTGGCCGCCCACCAAAGGGGATTGCGTATTGTTTATCTGTCTAATCGCAAACGTTCCCAATGGGAACCGACTCGGAAAAATTTAGAGGCGTTGAGCTTACCCGTCGATGGTTTGGATTCTTTGTGGTTACGACAAAACAGCACCGATAAACAGGCAAGGCGTGATTCGGTAAAGCTTCGTTACACGGTACTTCAGTGGGTCGGAGATAACCTCTTGGATTTGGACGGCTTCACGGACTGTCCAACAGAGGAGGAACGCGCCCAGTCGCTCTTGAAGGAGGCCCAACGCTTGGGTCGAGATTGGATTCTTTTACCCAACCCGATATACGGGCCTTGGGAGGAAATTTGGCATAAGGAGTCCAAGACGGACGGATCTTCTGGAATCCTTACAGAACCCGCAACGGCTGCGGTAGTCATCAGCCGCCAGCGCCACGCCCGCCTTGTTCAGCGTTTGAAGTTTTTCCGACCTTATTAGAAAAGGCGGTATCCCAAACCCAACGCCAGATACGACGATTGCATTTGGACCGAATTACTTGTTCCCAAATCCAAAAGTCCGGAGTTATAACGCATATTCAACATAAGGCCTGATCGATGGGTATAGGATACTTCGGCCTGCAAGTTGAGATTCTTTGGTTTAATAAAGTCGTTAACGTTGTTCCCCACCGTAAGTTCGGACTCCGTTTCAATTCCATCCTCGTGTTCATGGACCATGGCCGAAAGGTGATAGGTCAAGGCTGGCCCTGCCGACAAACCCAAGGCACCTGGACCCGCGTTCAGTTTATACCGAAAAAGAAAAGGAATTTCCAAGCCGTGAATTCGGATGTCGTCGTGATGGTCTTCGTGCTTTTGCCACGCACCAAGCTGAACATAGGCCAAACCCGTATGAATGCTTAGGTTTTCGGTGAAGGTATAGCCGGTCAAGATTCGACCTTGCAGGCCGTTTAAGCTATTGAGTTCGTCGTTTTTCTCGCCGAGTTCAGTCATTTTGAGCGAGGCGATGCTCATACCTGCGTCAGCTTGAAGGCTAAATCTATTCTGGGCATGAGTCCATGATGCTGCTAAAGTTAGTATTCCCACGAGCGTGATGAAACGAAGTGGATTAATAAGATTTTGGAATAAGTGGGGCATGGTATTGAGGATTTAAAGTTTAGTAGATTAGGTGTTATGGTTTAATTTCAAGGGGAAACTGGATTTGTAAATCGGAATGCCCGCTGCTCACTCCGCTGTTGCTGTTTTTGCCAAAAGCTATATGCCTTAAGTTGATTTCCGCCACTCCAGATCCGACTTGGGTTCCACTATGCCAAAGACTCTCTAGCCCCAGCGGTAAGTTAAGATTATCCCGGTCTGTAATTGTGATGCGAACCAAGGTGGTATCGCAGCGGTAAACCAAAAGGTGCTGAGTCCCTTGGGCCTTGATCAAAGGATGAAGGTCCTGGGGCGGGTTGATAAGTTTATTGGTCAAGAGAACTTGGAATTGGTACATTCTGGAAGGTTTCAAACGAATGGTATCCCAACGAATGGGCTGCTGTCCACCCGCTCCATCGGGGTCATCCCACAGAAAAGTATCCCTTTGAATAGGGAATGCGGAGGAGTCCGTCATCACCAGTTTCAGGGTGGTAATGGCCCCGTGTTGACTGTCCGGGCGAGGGTTGTCTACGTCTTTGCGGCAAGAGGTAAAGAAGGGCATACTACACATTGACCAGAAAAGCAGAAACAGAAAATGACGCATTGACAAATTTAATGGCGGTGGAGGTGGTATTGAATTCGAAAGCACAGGTTGCGACCTGGTTCATCGGCAAAATAACGAAGGCGGTTCAAGTAATCCCGGTAACGTGTATTCAAGGCATTCTCCATACTGACTATCCAGTGCAGGTGTTCACCCATCAGGCGGCCTCCTATATAAAATCGTAACAATGAATACCCAATGGGTGTAGGAGCGTAGTCCAAAATTTGTTGCCCTGTAGAGTCCACGGGTACTCGGTTCTGTCGAGCCACTTGCTGAAATTCAAGGCCAGCTTGTAACGTATTCCAACGGGAAACCCTTCTAGAGCTGGTGTTTGAACTAGGTGGCAAATGATGCAAACCGATGGACCAACGATCGGAGGGCATCCAAACCAACCAGTTCTGATGTTCGATATCACGTCCTCTTATCCAGGCGGTAGACAGGCTGATTTTCCAACCGTTTCCCAAATTTTGACGTAGACTGTTGTTCCAATGCCTGAGGTTCGCATCTCTACCCACAAAAGCAAATTGTGGGTAAACCCCGTTGACCGTGGTGGCCGGCATCGACTGGGGTTCCAAAAAAATATAATCGCGGATGGCCCGTAGGCCTGCTTGGCTCTGGAATTCCAAGCTTTTGTACTTCCATTCCAGCCCAAGGTTGATTAACTGAGTTTGTTCGGGTACCAAACGGGGATTTCCTTGCTCCAAAGCGGCCATGCCTTGGTGTAAACCGTTTGCGTAAAGTTCATTGGCTGAGGGGGGTCTCCAGCCTGAACCCGCATTGAGTCGCAGTCGCAGGGCCGTTGTAGGGATAGTCCACTGCCAGGTCCATGCTGCACTCCATCGTCGAAAATCACGGGTGTCTCGCGTTACCGCATCGTCGATGCCTGTACCTGGTGGTCGATAATAAGAGTTAAAATGAACTTCATCGTAGCGAATTGCCCATTCTTGTTCACCCCACGAACGACTGTCCCAAGTAATTAATGTATAAGCCCATGGGTTCAAGGATTGGTAATTCCTAATGAATTGACGGGCATTTGAAGGCTCATTCAAATTTTGTTGAAACATGATCCCGATGGCTTGTTCCCAACGCCAATTCCGGATGGTTTTGGTGTAGGTGTAGGAGGCGTGATGCGTTCCCAAGGCCAAAGCCATTTCGGGTAAGGGAAGGAAGGATCGGCTATCCCATTCTTGGCGTAGGTTGTCTTGGTAACCGTAGCGAAGGCTGCTTAAACCGCCATGATGATGCCCACGTTGAATGCGTAAATTGTATTGTTTGTGCAGAACCTCTTGAAGGGGGCGATCAAGTTGGTACCCCCAGGATCCAGGCCACAAGGGTAGTGGGCTGTTCAAAGCATTTTGGAGATCGTTGGTGTTTTCGACATGTGCGCCTGGGTAAAGTCCTTGGCGAAGTTGATAAATTCGTAGGGATTGTTGGACCATCCATCGACGATTGTTGTATTGAAGTTCGAGGGTATTGCTGTTTTCTCGATGGCCGGTATTGGCCATGTAAGTCCCGGGAATGCGATAATTTCCGCTTCTCTGTCCACTGCCTTGCCAACGAATTTGCCAACGCGCGTTTCGGTCGAGGGGGCCTTGCAAGCGAAGATGGGCTCCCATCAAACCGCTATTCATCATACCCACTGCTGAAGCGTGTACATCCCAATGACCGTGTTGCAGGAGAGGAGAAACTTGTTGGTCCAAAACACCGCCAAGGGCCTCTGGGCCGTGTCGAAGGCTGGAGGCGGCTTGAAGCAGAACCCAATCCCCCTCTTGGAAGGGATCAATTTCGGGGGCATGGTCACTACCCCAGGCTTGGCCTTCGAGCCTGACTCCATCCTGAAGGATGAGGACGCGTTGGCTGTGTAGCCCATTGACCACCGGTTTGGCCAATTGTCCTCCGGATGACAAGACAGTGACCCCTGGCATGGCTTCTAGTTGCCGAGCTATTGGGCGACCTGAATGTTCGAATGCTATGCGCTGACTGAGTCGATTCAAGTCCTGAGCAGGTTGGTATGTCTTTTTTATTATCTCAACGGTAGGTAGGTCAACCCGTTTTATGCTATCAGCAGTTCCTTGATGTTGGAGAATCGTATCTTTAAATGTCTTGTGGATTGGTGATCCAACGATCAAAAGGACGCCTATCAAATGCAACATTGTTGCAAATATACGGTGAACTTTGCGTTTCTCCCCTTATCCCTTATTTTCGGCCGCGACTTCAAGATTATTCAGAATCGCTCACCCTCTTAGCTAATTCCTTCTATACATATAATTATGCATCACTTGGGTTCTTCGGTTTCCATTTCATCACTTCAAGCGGTTATTTTTGATTTGGACGGGGTCTTGGTGGATACCGCCAGGTTCCACGATCAGGCTTGGGCTGAATTGGGCTTGGGCTTGGGCTATGTTTTGACCGAAACCGACCGGCATGCTATCAAAGGTCGGTCACGGTCCGATTCCTTGGAATACATTTTGGAGCAGGCTGGTTGGAATGACGCGGATACTTCCCAAAAATCAAAGTGGTTACATGCCAAAAATGCTCGCTACCTGGAATTGGTGGAGGCTTTGACGCCCCATGATGCGGCGCCTGGTACTCTTGTTCTCCTTGAACAACTCCGAAGCGAGGGAATCAAAACAGCTTTGGGCTCGGCCAGCCAAAATGCCATCAAGGTTTTACAAAAAATCGGATTAGAAACCTGCTTTGATACCGTTGTTGATGGAACCCGCACGACACGATCCAAACCGGATCCCCAGGTTTTTTGGATGGCCGCCCAGGATTTGGGATGCGAACCCGGAAATTGTGCCGTGGTTGAGGACGCCTTGGCTGGGGTCCAAGCGGCCTTGGAAGGTGGATTTTTGACTATTGGATTGGGGGATGCCTCGGTGCTGGGTGCGGCTCATAGGGTTGTTCAACAATTTTCAGATCTATCGGTACAAGGAATCAAGGCCTGGCAACTCGCTTTTAACCATAACAAATCATGACAAAGCAACCTCTGTTTGGTGTGGATGCTTGGACGGTAACCCAGGAAGGTTGGGATGCTACCTTGCATGAAGCCGCCGAAAGTATATTCAGTATAGGTAACGGATTTTTTGGACAACGCGCTATGCACGAAGAGGACTACAGTAGTCATTCGCTCCAAGGTTCCTACGTCGCTGGCGTTTACTTCCCCGACAAGACCCGTGTAGGATGGTGGAAAAACGGTTACCCTGAATATTTTGCCAAAGTCCTCAATAGCACCAATTGGTTGGACATGCGTTGGTCAGTCAACGGTCAATCAGTGGACTTGGCTTTGTGGCCCCCCACCCATTATCGTCGAACACTGCACATGAAGGAAGGCATATTGGCCCGGCATTTTGAACTAATTACTTCGGATGGGATTCGATTGAACGTGGATACGGAGCGGTGGATATGCAAAGCAAGACCGCATTTGGCTTGCATTCGGTACAGCATCACGACGGATAGGGCCTGCGATTTACGATGGGTTTCAGGGTTGAACGGCGAAGTGCGCAATCGGGATGCCAATTACGAAGAAATGTTTTGGAAGAGGGGAACGGAAATGGGTGGTGATCGGGGTTATGTCCAAACGGCAACGTCCAAATTGGATTTTGAGGTGGGTGTCGCTGCTGAGCATCGTTGGGAATTTTCGCATGAGTGCCCTCATTCGATAGGGGACTTCGTGGCCCATGATTGGGTGTCTCGTCAGGAATTGGTTCTTCGATTGGAAGCCGGCGAAACCATCGTTTTGAACAAGCGCATTGCTGTAATTTCGACGCTCCATGCCCCAGCAGATGCTTTGCAGGCCAAGGCCATGGAGGTTTTGGATGAAGTGCAATCCCTGAGCCATGAGGAACTTCGCAACGAACAGGCCGCCGCTTGGGATTTGTTGTGGAAGCAAGCAGATATTCAAATCGAAGGCGATCCCAAAGCGCAGCAGGGGATACGGTTTAATATTTTTCATTTGCACCAGACCTATAATGGTTTGGATCATCGGCTCAATATTGGCCCCAAAGGTTTTACCGGAGAGAAATACGGTGGCTCCACCTATTGGGATACCGAAGCGTATTGCATTCCCTTTTATTTGGGAACCGCCCCCTCACGGGTTGCTAGGCAATTGTTGGAGTATCGTTATAGCCAGCTTGACAAAGCCATAGCCAATGCCAGCAAATTGGGGTTCAAAGACGGGGCGGCCTTGTTCCCTATGGTGACCATGAACGGGGAAGAATGCCATAACGAATGGGAGATTACTTTTGAAGAAATTCATCGGAACGGGGCCATGGTGTACGCCATTGATCAGTACGTTCGCTACACCGGGGATCGTTCCTATTGGTGGCAGGGTGGTTTGGAGGTGATGGTCGGCGTGGCCCGCTTTTGGGCTCAGCGTGTCCATTGGTCCGAGGTGCGCAAGGCCTGGGTCTTGCACGGCGTTACCGGGCCCAACGAGTACGAAAACAATGTCAATAACAATTGGTACACTAATTATTTGGCCCGCTATTGTTGGCGCTATACCCTTGGGGTGATGGATATTATTCGCCAAGAACAGTCTTCCTATTGGAATCAAATTTCGACCCAAATTCGGTGGAGCGAATCCGAAGCCTTGGATTGGAAAGCCAAAGCCGACGCTATAGCCCTGCCTTCCGACGAGGTTTTGGGAATTTGGTTGCAGCAAGACGGCTACTTGGAAAAAGAGCAGCAATTGGCATCCGAACTCCCGGTAGATCAACGCCCTATCAACCAACATTGGTCATGGGACCGCATATTGCGCTCGTGTTTCATCAAGCAGGCGGATGTTTTGCAAGGGATGATGGTCTTTGAACAGGACTTCAGTCCGGAAGAATTGCGTCGCAATTTTGAATTTTATGAACCCCGTACGGTCCATGAATCTTCCTTGTCGCCTTGCGTTCATGCTATTTTGGCGGCCCGTTTGGGGATGATGGACAAAGCCTACGAGATGTACCTGCGGACATCGCGCTTGGATTTGGACGACTACAATCAGGAGGCTCACGAAGGCTTACACATCACCTCCATGGCCGGCACCTGGATGGCGGTCGTGATGGGCTTTGGCGGATTGCGCATCCTGGACAGTGGTTTGGAATTAGCTCCGGTTTTGCCTGCGGCGTGGTCGGGTTACGCTTTTCAATTGCACTGGCGAGGAGCGCATTTGCATTTTTCTGTAAATGCAAAGGGCCTTGAATGCAGGATAGAGGGGGAGTCCTCGTGTTCTTTACGGATTTATGGTCGTTCGGTGACCCTGGAGCCTGGCCACCCTTTGGTGATTAGTCCCTATCAGGCTTAACTTTCCCTATACAAAAAGGGATTTATGGCCATGACCTCCGTCACCCATCGCGATGCATCATCGCCCACCATCACAGGTTCGACCTCTTTCGAAAGCCATGCAGCACGTCCTAAGTTGAACTTCTGGCAGATTTGGAACATGTCCTTCGGTTTTCTGGGTATCCAATTTGGGTTCGCCTTGCAGGGAGGTTATATGTCGCGAATTTTTCAGACCTTGGGGGCTGACCAAGACCAAATTCCGATGTTATGGATCGCCGCGCCTTTGACTGGTCTCTTGGTTCAGCCGGTGATTGGTTACCTCAGCGACCGTACTTGGCATCCTCGTCTTGGAAGGCGCAGACCATTCTTTTTGGTGGGGGCTGTGTTGAGTTCGCTGGCCTTGTTTTGGGTCCCGTATTCGTCGGCTCTCTGGATGGCTGCCGGATTTCTTTGGGTGCTTGATGCCTCCATCAATATTTCGATGGAGCCCTTCAGGGCCCTAGTTGCAGATAAGTTACCTGAACAGCAAAGGTCGTATGGATTTGTGGTCCAAACCTTGATTATCGGCGTAGGTACCTGGGTTGCTTCCAATTTACCTTGGCTCCTCACCCAGATGGGCGTTTCCAACGATGCTCCCGAGGGGGTCTTGCCCGATACGGTGCGCTGGGCCTTTGGTATTGGTGCAGCTGTTTTTATGTGGTCAATACTGTGGACGATCTCGACAACCACCGAGGAAGCGCCTGCAGATTTGACGGCTTTTCGTCGCCAAAATGCCGAGAAAGCAGGAATATTTCATGGTATTCAAGAAATTTTTACGCAGATGGGTCAAATGCCGGGGGTGATGTGGCGTTTGGGATTGGTTCAATTCTTTTCGTGGTTTGCCTTTTTTACGATGTGGTCTTTCGCCACCCCAGCCCTTACTGAGCATGTATTTGCGGCCCCTATGCCTGATGCGGGGGCTGCCGATTACAAAGCGGCTTTCGCGGCCTATAATTCAGCGGCCAATAAAGTGGGTTCTGCAATGGGTTTATATGGCCTCTCTTCCATGGGATTCGCCTTGATCCTGACTTTGGTGACGTCTGTTCGTTCGATCAATCGCCGATTTATTCATGGTCTATCGTTGGCGCTCGGTGCCTTGGGTTTTGGCCTTATGGGTTTGGCAGGACCGCAGTATCCGGAGATATTGAATCTAAGTTTTGGTTTGATTGGTCTAGCTTGGGGCAGCATACTCAGCATGCCTTATGCGATTCTGTCCTCGCATGTAGCCCCTGAACGCATGGGCATCAGCATGGGGCTTTTCAATATGTTCATTGTCATTCCCCAAATTGTAGCAGCGTTGGGTGGGGTCAATTGGGCCTATAAGTTCATTTTTGGGGAAGCGGTGGTGCATACCATGAGCCTCGCAGGTTTAAGCCTTTTGTTGGGGGCTTTATCGATCTTCATTTTGCCATCCTCCCGATCATCTCAATAAATATTCATAACATTTATTATGTTTTGCAGAAACCTTTCGATAATTGGATTTTCAAGATTCCCCTTGGCAGTCCTTCTTGTCGGTTTCTTGATACTTGGGATTTCCCCTTCAAGGGCTTCGCATATTTTGAGTGGTTATATAGGCGTGATTCAGACTTCCAATGATTCGGTTCGTTTGCAGATGAGTCTGTATTTGGATTCTCTCGGAATCGTGGTCCCTTCCCTTCAGGTGGAGCAATGGAATCTGGTTGGCACCACCCTGCAACCCAGCGGCAATGTGAGTCTTTCACAGGCCAACACAACTTCATTTCAGGGCGTTCGAATTGTCACCTACCTGTCCTCGTCGTTTTCGCTTCCGATGGGTGGGTATCGCTTTGTTTACAAGCATTGTTGCCGCAATACGCTGGTTCTCAATATGCCTACGATTGCTCCAGCTTTTCAGTTTGTGATTGGAACGGATTATACCAAAACTGCGGCCACCGGTCCCCCCAGCACCCATTCGAACACTCCTGTTTTCACATCGCCAGTTCCGTACCTTCTGCTTGAAGATACCGCACAGCTCATTGCCTTTGGAAATTATATCACGGAGCCCGACGGTGATTCTTTGGTGGTGGAAATGGATTCGGTGCTGATCGATCATGGGGGAGGTCCGTTTGTGGGTGCTACAGGGGCCACGCCTTTGTCGGCCTGGGGTCCGTATTTGGTGGGTCCCAGTACCATGAATGTGTTATGGAGGCCCGATTCGGCAGGACTGTATGCGGCCGGTTGGCTTATAAGGGAATTCCGGAACGGTCAACTCATAGGCAGTCAGAGGGTTCAACATCATTTCAGGGTAATGGCCTACCTACCAAGTTCTGTTTGGGAAATGCCATATGGCATGCCAGTTGCTGCCTGGAATCCAGAGGCCTATGCTGAATATTATCAAATGAACGGGCAATTGATTCACAAAGGCTACTGGTCGGAAATACCATCATTCAAAGGAGTCTTTCTTATTCGTCAAGGACAGAGGATTTTCAAAAAAGCAATCTTTTGATTGCCAGAATACTCTTTTTCTTTGTACCGTTTCTGATGGTCAATTTGGCATTGGATGCTTATGTCTGGCGGCACCTTTCCTTGAGTTTTCCAGCATGGTCGGTGAAACGGCGAAGGCGATTTTACCGAATATATGCAGCTATGCAGATGCTTTGGTATGTCGCGTTACCTACGGCAGAGGCCTTAGGTTACGAGGGATTACCGGCTTTGTTTCGTAATATTTTTCAAACCTATGTCCTAATGGCCATAGCTTCCAAGGTTTGGGCATTACCCTGGTGGTTGATAAGGGATTTACAGTGGGTACCTCGATGGATCCTTGACCGGCTTAGGCAGATTACAAGTAATTTACCCTCCATATCCACGGTGGAGACTTCGAATGAAATTCAGGTTCCTGAAGGTAATACCGGTGTTGAAACCATAACAAGGGCTGCGTTTCTAAGTCGTCTAGGTTTTGTGATGGGCGCTATTCCACTTCTTGGTTTGGGTGGCTCAGCGCTGACAGAAACTGCATATCGATACAAGGTACATCGAGTACCAATTTCCCTTAAGGGATTGGCCGCGTCCTGGAGAGGTAAGCGCATCGTTCAAATTTCGGATTTGCATACCGGGTCTTGGGATCATCGCGAGGCCATAGAACGCGGCGTGGAACGTATTTTATCGTTGAATCCCGATATTATTTTCTTTACCGGGGATTTGGTGAATACCCGTACCCACGAAGTGGACCCGTGGATGGATATACTATCCCAAATCCGTGCTCCTTTGGGGGTTTATTCGATTCTGGGTAATCACGATTACGGGGATTATACCCGATGGCCGGATCAGCAGTCCAAGGTGGATAATTTTGCCAAGATGGTTGCCACTCACAAGGCACTTGGTTGGGATTTGTTACGTAATGAATGGCGTCCCATCTCCAATGAATCAGGTGACCTCATCCACTTGGTGGGTTGTGAGAATTGGGGCAAGCGGTCAGGTTTTGGCAAGCAATACGGTGACCTTCCCAAAGCAATGAAGGGAATGCCTCTAGGACATCCTGTTATATTGTTGACCCACGATCCCTCGCATTTTGATAAGGAGGTCCTAGGCAAATTCCCGCAAATCGTTTTGACTCTGAGCGGTCATACCCACGGTATGCAGATGGGCATTGAAGTTCCTGGATTTGTTCGTTGGTCTCCGGCCTCCTTGGTGTATCCGCATTGGGCAGGTCATTATCAAATTGCGGAGCAACAATTGTATGTCAACCGGGGTTTTGGCTTCGTCGGCTTTCGTGGACGTTTGGGGATCTACCCCGAAATCACTTGTTTTGAATTGACTTGAGGTCCTCTCCTTATCTTTGGTGAATGTTATGGGAACGTTTGCCGACCTCGTTGCAGAATCAAGGTATCTGGCCTTGGTTGGGTGAACGGGTTTTCCTTCGAGATTTGTGCAGGTATTTGGAGGAAACCCAGCCGGAGGCCTTATCCCTCACCGGGGTATTGGCCTTGGAACAAAAACATCCCGGAGAGGCACCCCATGCCCGTATCAAACGTCGCTTGATTGATTTTTTGGTGGACGAAATGGCGGAGCAAGGATTTTCGACAAGCTGTATGGACCGTTATGGACCTTGGCTGGAACTTTTGGAACCGTCCTACACACCCTCGCCGGAGGATCAGCGTAAGGCTACCCAGGGGATGGGTCTTTTGCTTCAAAAAGCCTTTGGCGACGGACGTGCTGATCATGAAGAGATCAAGAATATTCAGAACCTTGCCCTGACTTTTGAATTAAAAAGTGTGGATTTGGCGCCTTTGGTTCAGCGATACGCGGAACCGGTTCTAGGCCCCCTCTTGCAAGCCGGTGCAGGGGATGGCAAACTTGATCCCATGCAATGGCAGATCGTTCGCGATTATTCCTTGCTTTTGCAAATCCTCGGGCTTTCGTTGGATAAGGAACGTTTGATCAAAACCCTCCAGAAAGTGAACCTTTACCGTGTAGGATGTGGTCAAGATCCGGTGGGTCTGTACCTAACCCTTGGGTTTAAGACTTTTGAATTGGATCCGGTCTATGGGGTGAGTACCGCGCGTTGGTACCGGGCCAAGGGCCGTTCCAAACAAAGTGCAGAAGGACGTATCTACATCTACGCCAAGCAATTGCTTCTTGTGTCGAATGATTTGGTTTTGTTGTTGGATTCCAGCAAGGTCAAAGACGTAGGGGCCAGCCTCTATGCCGTGGATCATTCGTTCTTCCTAACGATGACGGTCCTTGAAGACGGTGCCGAGGCTACGTTGAGAGGCTTCGAAGACAAAGTTTGGTTTGATCAGTGTTACAGAATTCTTACCTCCGGAGAGCTGGGCGCGGTTTCAGATTCACGACCCGAATCGGCCTACAACGACAAGAAGCCCAACCAGGATCGTTCGCCTGAGCCCAAGTCCATATCCGGTTGGGAGGCTGCCTTGGGGGAATTGAATGCATTGGTGGGCTTGGATAACGTCAAAAACGAGATCACCAATTTGGCCAATTTGGTCCGTATGCAACAACGCCGCTCCGATGCCGGTCTCAAATCGGTGCAGATTGGTTTGCACGCAGTCTTTACGGGGGCGCCAGGTACCGGCAAAACCACCGTTGCACGGCTTTATGCTCGTTTGCTCAAAGAGTTGGGTTTGCTCTCCAAAGGCCACTTGGTGGAAGTGGACCGCAGTAGTTTAGTGGCGGGTTATTCGGGTCAAACGGCCATCAAAACGGATGCAGTAATTACCAAGGCCTTGGATGGCGTTTTGTTCATTGATGAGGCGTATAGCTTAACCCCCGAAAGCGGGGAGGATCATTATGGGGATGAAGCGATTCAGGTTTTGCTCAAGCGTATGGAAGATGAACGTCAACGTTTGGTGGTTGTGGTTGCCGGCTACACCCAGGACATGGAGCGCTTTGTGGGTTCAAACCCCGGTTTGGCGAGTCGATTTACCCGTACCATATCGTTTCCCAACTATGTACCGGCCCAATTGCTTTTGATTTTGGAGCGTATGGCAACCTCCAACCAATATTCGGTGGAGCCTGACCTTCGTGAACTTCTTCTGGCTCATTTTGCCCAGCTTTGCGCTGCCGCCAAAGAAGATTTTGGGAATGCGCGCGTTGTTCGTAATTTGTTCGAACAACTGGTTTTGGCTCATTCCAATCGGCTGGCTTCCATGAATCAACCCTCCAAGGAGGAACTTATCTCCTTTACCAAAGAGGATTGGCAGCGGATTTGATTTCAACAGTTTAAATCTCAAAAATGCATGTTCAAATTCATCCCCAAAACCCTTACCTACGTTTTAATAGCTTTTTTTATATTTGGAATATTCAAAACTCTATTTTCACAAGGTGATTCCAAAGCCCTGCGCGATGCTCTCCACAAGAAGACTTTTCTAGTCGATGTTCGGACCCCGGATGAATTCGCTTCTGGGTCTGTTCCAGGGGCGGTGAATATTCCTTTGGATCGTATCGAGCAATCGTTGGATCGTTTTAAGGGTAAGGGCAGCGTGGTGGTTTTTTGCCGCAGCGGCATGCGTTCATCCCAAGCGCGAGATGTCCTCGTACGCAACGGCTATAAGGACGTTGTGAACGGTGGTGCATGGGAAAAGGTTCGTGATGCTAAGGCGACCCTTGCCAAGCAAAAATGAGCTTATCATTGCCTTTTTTTGGGCTGGGGCCTGGCGCAACGTAATTTTGCGTCACCTAAAAACCCCCGACCATGAGAATTACCGTTGCAAAAGGAGATGGCATAGGTCCTGAAATTATGGACGCTACTCTGGCCATTTTGGAAGCAGCCGGGGCTGGTTTAACCTATGATTTTATTGAGGTAGGGGAGAAGGTTTACCTCTCTGGGAATAGCGCCGGGATCAGCAACGAGGCCTGGGATATCATTCGTCGTAACAAGGTATTTCTTAAATCACCCATCACGACCCCGCAGGGTGGCGGCTACAAAAGCCTGAACGTCTCGACCCGCAAGTTCTTGGGGCTTTATGCGAATGTTCGGCCTTGTTTTAGCCTGCATCCGATGGTTCGCGCCGCCCATCCGGTCATTGACTTGGTGATTGTCCGCGAAAACGAAGAAGATCTATACGCTGGTATTGAACATCAGCAAACCGATGAGGTGGTGCAATGCCTTAAATTGGTTTCGAGACCCGGTTGCGAAAAGATTATTCGTTATGCTTTTGAGTATGCGGTCCAGCAAGGTCGTCGCAAAGTCAGTTGCTTAAGCAAGGACAATATCATGAAGCAAACCGATGGTTTGTTTCACAAAATATTTGACGAAATAGCGGCTGAATACCCACAAATTCAGAACGAGCATTGGATTATTGATATTGGAACCGCCCGAGTTGCGGTGCATCCTGAAGTCTTTGATGTGATTGTGACAACCAATCTCTATGGGGACATCCTCAGTGATGTGGCGGCGGAAATTACTGGTTCGGTGGGAATGGGGGGGTCTTCCAATATCGGGGAGCAATGTGCAATGTTTGAAGCCGTCCATGGCTCGGCACCGATGATAGCAGGTCAGGGCATCGCCAATCCTTCGGGTCTGCTCCAAGGTGCGGTCCTCATGTTGGTGCATTTGGGCAAGACCAAGGTGGCCGAACGCATTCAGAATGCTTGGCTTTGCACAATCGAAGCAGGTATTCACACCGCCGATATCTACACCGAAGGGCTTAGTCAACAAAAGGTGGGCAACGCTGAATTTGCCCAGGCCGTCATCGCCCGATTGGGGCAGCAACCGCAGCATTTCAAACCGGCCCAATACGCCGAAGACAAGCCCTTGCAGCTCAAACCCTATATCCGCCGTGCTCCCCAATCCAAAACCCTGGTCGGGGTGGATCTCTTTGTGCATTGGAGTGGCAGCGACCCCGAAGCCCTGGCTAAAATCATGCACCACTTGGATCAGGATGCATTACGTCTCAAAATGATCACCAACCGGGGTATCAAAGTTTACCCGGGCGGATTTCCTGAAACTTTTTGCACCGACCATTGGCGCTGTCGCTTTGTTGGGCCCGACGGTGTAGCCTTGGCCAAAGCGGATGTCATTGCCTTGCTTGATAGGGCCGAAGCGGCCGGGGTCGATTTTATCAAAACGGAGCATTTGTATGCTTTTGATGGGGTCAAGGCCTTTTCTCTGGGGCAAGGGGAATAGGTGTTTCGTTCCAGAGCAGCATTTTGACATCATTTCCCCATGCAAAATCCCCCCAGTGGGGGGCGTTGCGGGTTGCGGAAAAAGAGGGAGTGACTGCGCGCTAGGCGCTTGTCCTGCCCGGATGGGGGAGACCAGCAACCCGCAAAGCGCAGCTTCGCTGCACCGCTTTTGTTTTCCGCGGTCCGCGCTCAAGGTCGTTGACCTTGGCTTGCCCTTGGAAAGCAAAAGCCCCCCAGTGGGGGGCGTTGCGGGTTGCGGAAAAAGAGGGATTCGAACCCCCGGTAGAGTCGCCCCTACACCGCATTTCGAGTGCGGCCCGATCGACCACTCTGGCATTTTTCCGCTTCCAAATTAATATGGAATTCTATCGTTCTGCAAGGACTTTGCACCTTTGACCTGTTTATTTTTGTAAAATGCTCCGTGGACTTAAGGTAATTGTGATCCTGCCGGCATACAATGCTGCCAAAACCTTAGAGAGGACTTTGAGCGAGATTCCTATGCAAATTGTGGATGAACTCGTTTTGGTGGATGATGCTTCATCCGACGGTACAGCAGAACTCGCTCGGCAATTAGGGATTCAACACGTTATCGAACATGATCGTAACCGGGGTTATGGGGCAAATCAAAAGTCATGTTATGACAAGGCCTTGGAACTCGAATGAGACCTTATCATTATGCTTCATCCCGATTATCAGTACACACCTCGCCTAATTGAAAGTATGGCCCATATGTCGGCTCACGGAATTTACCATGCTGTGCTTGCCTCTAGAATTTTAGGCAACGGGGCTTTGGAAGGAGGCATGCCATTATACAAATACGGCTTTAACCGTATCCTAACTTTTATTCAAAATCTATCTAAGGGCGCAAAATTATCGGAATACCATATCGGGTACCGATTATTCACGGCAAAGGTGCTCAGGACTATTCCTTATCATCGCAATTCGGATGATTTTGTTTTTGATAATGAAATGTTGGCTCAAATCATCTTTCATGGATTTCGCCTTGGAGAGATTTCTTGTCCAACACATTATTTTGAGGATGCCTCCTCGATTAATTTTTGGCGAAGTATTAAGTATGGATTGGGAGTCCTTCGGGTAGCTTTCCAAATCCGATTGCAACGAATGGGATTGTTTCAGTATTCTATCTTTCAATTTAAAACACCTAACGATGGCTTTACGCGATGAGCTTCGAAGTCAGGGAGATTTCCTATTCAGGTATAGGTCGTATTTCCCTGTGATCATGTTAATTCCATTGATTTGGTTTTACGTGGATTCACTTAAGTCACAAGCCGATCTCCAAGCATATTGGGAGGCCAACAGGTTCTTGGAATGGTTTGGGCTTAACGTATCCTTGTTGGGTTTGGGGATTCGTGTTTTGGCTATAGGTTTTTCTGCAGATCACACAAGCGGCCGTAACACAAGTTCAGGTCAAATCGCGGATAGTATTAACCAAACCGGGCTCTATGCTTGCTTGCGCCATCCATTGTATTTAGGAAATTTCTTCATGTGGTTGGGGCCTGTTCTTTTCACCGAAAATCCTTTGTTTTTTTTAGGATTTACAGCCTTATACTTTTTGTACTATGAACGAATTATGTATGCAGAAGAAGCTTTTTTGCATGAAAAATTTGGAGATCAATATATGAATTATTCAAAAAGAGTTCCAGCGATTATCCCCAAAATTTCAGGATGGGTTAAACCAAAATATGCCTTCAGTTGGATTAAGGTGATTCGTCAGGAAAAAGCTGGGATATTGAACTTATTTTTAGTTATTTTTATGTTAAAGATCATAGCCTTTTATCTCATGAATGGATATTTAGGCGTTGATTGCTTCTGGTCTTGGGCTTTGCTTGGAAGTGCTTTGTATTATAGCTTTATTAAAATTTTACAAAAGACAACTAATATGTTATATTTTGACCGATAATCGTGTAAACTTATGGAGAATGCGTTGTTTTTCGAGACGAGCTTCACCGGATTTTCGAGTCATCCACAAATGTTCCACCATGGGTTTCTTTTTGGAGTCCGGGTCAACGATAGGTTGGGGATAGGTCGTCCCCTGTTCAAATCTATACATAGGGGCTTCAATAGGGGATACTAACCAGGGTTGGTGGAGAAGTTGATCGGGAAGTGAAGACAGTTCCGGAATCCAAGTACGAACAAAATCTCCTTGAGGGTCATGACGAAGACCGTTAAGGGTTGGATTATAGACTCTTATTAGATTAGCTCCTGTAACCCCAGCCTGCATTTGGAATTGGGTATAGTGAATACCAGGGTGATAATCGAGGAATAATTGAGCCAAATGATGAACGCCTAACCTCCAATCAATATTCAGGCTGTGTGTTAAAAAGCTAACAAGCAGGGCTCTCATCCTGAAATTTACCCAACCAGTAGCATGAAGTGCCCTCATAGAAGCGTCTACTAATGGGTAACCCGTATTTCCAATAAACCAAGCTTCCAGGTAATCCTTGGAATTTTCTGCAGGTAATTGTTGGTATGCGCGATTAATTGCTTGGGATTCGTAGCGATAGTCTTGTTCAAATTTCTGCACAAAATGATCATGCCAACGCAGCCTGCTCCGAAAAGCTTGCAGGGCCTTGTTGTTAACGGTGGGATTTACGGGGCTTTGTTCTAAGGATGCAAGGGCATTCCAGACTTGCCGAATACTGAGGTTCCCCCAAGCCAAATATGGAGATAGCCTGCTGCATGATCTTCGGCTTTCATTTGGTTTTGAAATATAGCGATTATAGTTTTGATGCCGTATTGATTCAAAGGATGACCAATATCGCCTTGCACTTTCTTCACCACCAGGCTGCATTGCGGGTACGGATCGGGTAAACCTTGCTAGTAGATCTTGGGGAACCTCCCACTTGTTCGGAAAGAATGGAAAATCACCTAACTCTTGAAGGTTTCTGTCGAAGCTATCGTTGTTGATAATACCACTTGGACTGTAAAAGTTTTGAATACAAGGCGAAGTGGCGTGCCTATACCAACGGCGATCCCATCCTTCTCTGGTCTTCAATCCTCGTTCAACCCCGTTGCGTTGAAATTCTTGCCATTTGATCCCTTTCGCTAGTAAAAGTTGTTTTACGGCCAGATCTCTGCGATAGGTAATTTCTGTTCCGCTCTCTTGGTAGGAAAAAACCTGGCTTACCGAATGGTGTCTACAGAACCATTCCATTACTTCGACCGCATTCGCATAGATCAATTCGACCTTCCGATGATAGGGGGTCAAGGCTTGGTTCATGTCTTGCAAGGATTGCCATTCGAAACATCGATGTCGATCCGACTGATCGGGTGCTGCGATCAAATCCGGTTCCCACATAAACAATATACGGTAAGGAAGACCAGCCCTTTCGGCGGCATCAAGAGGCGCATGGTCTTGAGTCCTGAGATCCCTTTTGATCCACACCAAGTTAATGGCCAACAATTGTTTCATGGATTAGCTTTATTTATTATCTAACAAATAAAATCAAGGCCATCAAATCTATAAAGAAGTTGATCAGCATGTATTTGAATCCTATATGTTTCTAAATGGGCGGTATAGGTAGCATTGGAGAGATTGCTCTAAGAAGTTAGCTTCCCAAAGGTTTGGGAGTAGGGAATGTGATTTTCACTGGAAAGCGAGTCGGAACTTTATAAAGGTTATGTATCTTTGGGGATGAAATTTATGATAATCCAGTTTTTTCTTTCACTTTGCCTTTTGAGCTTGGGTTGGAATCTTGCTTGGGGCCAGACGAAGTCGGGGTCCTCCAAATTGGAAGTGCGATTTAGGGTTTATGGCAATTGCGGGGCATGTGAAGAGCGTATTGCTGAGGCTTTGGATCAGAAAGGAATCGTCGCCGGAGGTTGGGATCGAATCAAGCAGGAAGTTTGGGTTGTGTTTAGGCCTTCGAAGGTTAGCTTGGGGCAAATTCACAGGTTTGTAGCCGGTGCAGGGCATGATACGGATCTCTTAAAAGCTGACTCTGCAGTGTACAATGCCCTGCCTAATTGCTGCCTTTACCGCGAAAAGCATAGCCCGCATTGATGCTTCGACGCCTTGATGTCCTTCATTGGTCGTGGACCCTTTTGGGTTTGTTCACCGTAAACCTCTCGGTAGCACAATCGACCGATACGGTGATAGGGGTCGTTATGGAAGAAGACTCCAAGGGCGTACTTACACCTTTGGTGGGAGCTCATGTCTTTTGGATGGGGACGGATTTGGGTACGACGACAGGTTCCTTGGGGACCTTTAGCTTATTGACTGCAGCGGAAACACGTAGGTTGGTGATTCGCTACCTTGGTTTACGTCCTGATACCTTGTACATCACCGATTTTAAGCCCTACAGGGTGATCATGAAGCCATTCCATCAATTAGGGATGGTCGAAATATCCGAGGAAAGGGCGAGTACCTACATTCGTCGTGCGGACGCCATATCAACCACAGTCCTCACCGAAACCGAATTATTCAAAGCGGCTTGTTGTAACCTCTCCGAAAGTTTTGAAACCAATCCTTCGGTAGAGGTTTCTTACACGGATGCGGCTTCTGGGGTCAAACAAATTCAAATGCTGGGATTATCGGGGACCTATGTTCAAATGCTCCGTGAGAATATGCCCACAATGCGGGGTTTGACCTCCCATTACGGTCTAAGCCTAATTCCAGGAACATGGTTGGATGAAATTCAATTGACCCAAGGTCCGGGTTCTGCAGTGAACGGGTTTGAGGGAATGAGTGGCCAAATTAATTTGGAGTTCAAGAAGCCCAACCCTGATGAGCCTTTCCTGCTGAACGGATACCTGAATCAGATGGGACGTTCAGAGGTCAATGCGGTTGTTTCAAGGAGGTTATCTCCGAAATGGATTTCGGCCTTGTTGATTCATGGAAATCGCATGGACGGCTCGCCGGATATCAACAAAGACGGGTTTTTGGATCTTCCACGGGGTTTTCAGGCCAACGGTTTGGCAAGGTTTTTTTACAACGACGGACAGGGTCTGAGTGCGCAAATTAATTTTCGCAGGGTAAGTGACCGAAGGCAAGGGGGTCAATTGGGGTATGATCATGATCGCGGGTATTGGGATCAGCTTAACGTCTACGGTTTGATAAATCGCTTGGATCAGACTGAGATTTTTGGAAAAATGGGATATGTATTCCCCTCTCATCGTTACCGCTCGGTGGGTATGCTGTGGACATTGGGGACTACCCAATTGGATAATCGTTACGGTTTCCGTATCTACCAAGGTCGGCAGAACTCAGGGATGTGGCAGGCCTTATATCAAGATGTTTGGAAAGAAAGCCGCAACCGATACCGGTTTGGCCTACAAGCTATGGGAGATCGATACCACGAAGAAATAGATACTACGGCCCTTCCATTCGGCGCAGATTTTCCTGTAGATTTTCACCGTGTGGAATGGGTTCCGGGCGTTTTCGGTGAGCTGACCTTGGACCGACATCGTCAGCAGTGGGTCATCGGGGCACGTTGGGATTACCACAACATCTTTGGGGGGCAATTTAGTCCACGTCTGCATTGGAAATACGATGTTACAGAAAGGGATCAACTGCGTATTGGGATAGGAAGAGGTTTCAGAGCGGCTTCTATATGGGCAGAGAACCAGGGAGCCCTGGTAAGTTCCCGGGTCTTGCATCACGTTCCTTCGAAGAACGTTTATTCAAATTCGGTCATCAACTCAGCCTATGGCATGAATCCTGAATCTTCCTGGTATACTGGATTGCATTTACGCCATGATTTTCGCTTCAATTACCGAAATGCCAGCATGAGCATGAATCTACAACACCATGAATTCACGAGTCAGGTGGTGGTGGATTATGATCGAAATCCTCAAGCCCTGTGGTTGTACGACCTCATAGGGCGTTCCTACAGCCGAAGCGCTCAATTGGAAGTCCAAATTCAGCCATTCAAGAGGCAAGAATTACGTCTGGCCTATCGGATTCAAGAGGTCAAAAGCGATTACGGGTCATCCTATGAATCGGGTAGTCCAGCGACTACCCTTGAGGATTTGCGACGTTTATCCAGGCCCATAGTGCCAGCGCATCGGGCCATGGTCAATTGGTCTTACCGAACCAAAAAACGTTGGGAATGGGATGCCACGGTGCAAGTCTTTGGGCCCAAAAGAATTCCATCCACATTGTCCAACCCCCAAGATCTGCAAATGCCCAAGACCTCACCATGGTATGCCGTGGTCATGGGTCAGGTCACTCGCAATTTCAAGAAGGCTTCGCTATACTTTGGTATTGAGAATTTAGGGGACTTCAGGCAGAGAAATTTAATCCTTTCCGCCAATCAACCCTTTGCATCTGAATTTGATGCCTCGCTGGTTTGGGGACCGGCGATTGAACGCATGGTGTATGCGGGTTTTCGTTATAGGTTTGCAGCAATCGAATAAGCCTTCTTAGCTTAGCTGGTAGAGCAACTCATTCGTAATGAGTAGGTCGCAGGTTCGAATCCCGTAGAAGGCTCATCGCCCGTGCAACATACTAGAAATCCCAAAATAGCTACCATAAAAGGTGGAACTTTGAAATAAACATTTGGATTTTCTTTGCGTTTTACAAGCACATTAGGTGACTATTGTGCCACCTGTTTGCCCTCTTACATCTAATTTTAGGCCAATTAACTTTCTAATTTGTGAATTCATGAACTCCACCTCTTCAACTGGAAAATGCCCTGTTGTCCACGGTGCCAACACCCAAGGCGCCCAAAGTGTCACCGCGTGGTGGCCCAAAACCCTGAACCTGGATATTTTGCATCAGCACGATACCAAGGTCAACCCCAATGGCGAGGGTTTTGATTACCGCAAGGCCTTCGAATCGCTGGACCTCGAAGCCCTTAAGTCCGATCTCAAAGCGCTGATGACCGAAAGCCAATCCTGGTGGCCCGCCGACTGGGGTCATTACGGAGGCCTGATG
>SXGR01212154.1_pt1 | contig 30461 bp, 25 predicted proteins | sample 3174711 | NCBI WGS metagenome assembly SXGR01 (sample SAMN11356860, study PRJNA531348) | freshwater metagenome | isolation source: freshwater sample F1-60 | place: China: Fuxian Lake, Yuxi | collected 2017-12-25 | reverse complement strand
GAACGAAACCGGCCCAGCTTGGGTCGGGGCCGCGTGCACCGCAACGCTGCGGCCGAGCCAGTCACTCGGAAAACCAGCAAGAAGGTCAATTTCACCATTGCGTTCCTGCAACAGCGTGTCGCGCACGGCTTGTAAGAAACGCGCAGAACCCGAGTCCCAGGACGGCCGTGCCGTTGGTGACGACGGCGACCAGGTTGCCCTTGGCCGTGTACTTGTAGACGTCTTCCGGGTTGGCGTGAATCTCGAGGCACGGTTCGGCGACGCCAGGGGAGTAGGCGAGCGCAAGATCGCGCTGGTTGGTCAGCGGCTTCGTCGGAACAACGGCGATCTTTCCGGGGCGGCCGCGCGCGTGGTAGTCCAGCGCATCTTCACGTTTCATAGAAGCTCAAACCTAACTCGGCCCACGCCCATGCGGGTCGCAGATTCGGGGAATGTTCGGCCAAAATTCATTGCCGAATTCTGGACCTCAGATTCACTTGAGGATCACCGGGCCGTCAGCTCCGCTTGAGAAACGCCACGTACACGTTGACGACCGTGAGGGCCAATCCGCACGCGCAGACGGCGGGCACGCTCAGGTAGGAAAAAGTCAACGGTAAGCCCGCGACGCGGACAAAACTGACGACGATCAGCGCGAAGGCGGCATAGAAGAGAAAATCCTAGGTCCGCACCCGCATGCCTCTCGCAACGGCGGGCTCGGGGTCCATCGAGATGAGCGCAAACTTCCGGTGGAACGCCGCGTAAAAGCCGCCCAGTCCGAGGAACAGGATCGCGCGCCGTCCAACGTCCTTGGCCGACACGTTGAGGATGTTGCCCGTGAGCAGATGCTCGAGTTCTTCTATGCCGCCCGAGACTCGGCTCAGCAGGAGGATGAGGCTGGCCGCGAGCGGCCACTTCATGACCTTCCAGACGACGCCAAAATCGACGAGATTGGGTTGCCCTCAGCGAGCGCCTTGGCAAGCGTGCGCATTCGGTCTAATTTGGGGTCATGTTACGCCGCTATTCAGCAGTTGCCCGGACGTTGGTCGCCGCACTGGCCCTGTTTCAGGCCGGGGCGCCGTCGTTGGCCGCCTTTGCGGACTCGCCGGTCGCGCCGCTGGGTGCGGCGTCGTCGCACATCGAAGACCACACCAGGCGCAACTGCACTCCGGCTCACCCCGACGATTGCGCGCCCTGTCGCTTTCTCTCGATCACGGCGCCGCCGCCTGATCGCGCCTTATCGCTGGCGGATTCGGGCTGCAGCACCGGAAACGCTGCCATCCGGACGATTGCGGCAGCCGCGTCGGGCGGCGAACGAATCCAGCGCAGCAGGGCTCCGCCGCTGGCGTGATGTGAGCAGGCAAGTCCGCCAGCGCACCTGCGCACCGGACTGCGTACGCCCTTCTCATCGAGTCGTTTGTCCATGCGCCCATGGTGGCGCATGCACACCATACAGCCGGAGCATCATCAACATGCGTCTTTTCTTCACTGCCCTCGCCGTCCTCGTCGCCATCTGCGCCGCAGGTCCGGCCCACGCGTTCAACAATATGAAGGACCTCCTCGAGGTCCCGTTCGGCCCAGCCGTCGTCGGGGTCGTCAAGGATTCGACCGGCGCGTTGTTGCCGAGAGTGCAGGTGGTTGTCGCCGAGGCAGGTCGCACGACCACCACCGGGCCGGACGGGAAGTTCACGCTGCGCGGGCTTGCCGCCGGCGCTTATCACATCAGTACGCTCTTGGTGGGTTACAAGCCGGGCCACGTCCTGGTCACAGTGCCGCAATCAGGTGACAACGTCAGCATTACCATCGTGATGAGTGCCAACCCGATGCGCCTCGAGGCGGTGAGCGTCACCGCGACGGCGACCGGTACGGACCCGGAACGTGTCGCACAGGCGACGGTCGAATTGTCTGGCATGTCGCTACAGCGCAGCCTGTCGTCTACCTTAGCGCTGTCGTTGCGGAATGAGCCTGGCATCTCCGTCCGGTACAATGCGGCGGCGACGATGCCCGTCATAAGAGGGCTCACGGGTGACCGCGTGCTGATGCTGCAGGACGGCCAACGGACGGCGGACCTGAGCTCCTCCGCGCCGGACCATGCGACGACGAGCGATCCGCTCTCCGCGCAGCGGGTGGAATTGGTCCGCGGACCTGCGTCGCTGCTCTACGGCAACAACGCGCTCGGCGGTGTGGTGAACGTCATCAGCAACGACGTGCCCACGTCCGTTCCGTCACGTGTGGACGGATACGCCGCAGTCCTCAGCGAATCGGCGACGCCGGGTGGCTCCGTGTCGATGGGCGCCACGATTCCAATGGGCAATTTCTGGGCGATGAATCTGCGCGGCAGTGGGCACAGCGCGTCGCAGGTGAAGGTTGGTGGCGGTGCGGTGCTTGACAATACACAGTCGCGCAACTGGAACGGGAGTTTCGGGCTTGGCTACGTCGGTGATGGCGCAACGTTCGGAGTCTCACTCAACAACTACGACTTCAACTACGGGCTTGCGCACGACCCGAGCGACGACGAGCGCGCGCACATCGTCGGTGCGCGGTTTGGCGGCACCGCCCGGGCGACCTTCAACACGGGCGCTGGCGCGATGCCGTTCATCAAGCTCGACGGAACGTACCAGGACTACCATCACGACGAGCTGACGGAAGAAGGCGTGGTGGAAACGGCGTTCAAGCTCAAGACCCAGACGCTGACTGGGTCGGCCAAGACGCAGTTTGGAACCTGGCACGGGTCCATCGGCGCGCAGTTCCTTGGCAAGCAGTACTCGGCTGAAGGGGACGAGGCGCTTACGCCGGCCGCGAACAGCAATGGGCTTGGCGCGTTCTTCTACCAAGAGGTTCCGCTGACTGGCGGTGGCAAGGCAGACCGCGCCGTTTCACTCCAGTTCGGTGGCCGCTACGACAAATATTCGATTGCGTCGAAGGCCGACGCGACCAAGTTCGGGCCGGCGCGGACGGTGAACGCCGACAGCCCATCCGGTTCATTGGGCCTCAGCATTCCGGTCGGCGACAACCTCGCGGTAAGCGGGAGCTATGCCCAGGCGTTCCGCGCGCCGACTGTCGAAGAATTGTTTTCCAATGCCGTCCACAACGCCGTCGGCCAGTACCAAATTGGCGACCCCAACTTGAAAGCCGAGCAGAGCCGTGGTGCAGAAGCCATAATCAAGTGGGTGTCATCGCACGCCACCTTGTCGGCATCGGCGTATGACAACAAGATCGCGAACTACGTGTTTCCCAACGTCACCAAGGACACAATCGTCGAGGGCCAGAGCATGCCGCTGGCCAAGTTTCAGCAGGGTGATGCCCACTTGTGGGGATTTGAGGGTTCGGTGCAGTTGCTTGCTACCAACGAGATCGTGCTGAACGCAGTTGGCGACTACGTGCGGGGATCGTTTTCGGATGGATCGGGGCCGCTGCCGTTCATGCCGCCGGGGCATGTAGGTGGCGGCGTCCGGTGGGACAACGGCACGTTCAACCTTGGTGCGGATGTCCGTCATGGCTTCGAGCAGACGTATGCGACAGGCGGAGCCGACATCCCAACTGACGCTTACACGCTGCTCAATCTGAGCACCGGTCTCAATATCATCGTCCGCGCTCGGGTCCATAACCTGACCATTCGCGTGGACAACGCCGGCGACACGAGGTACTTCGACGCGACGAGCTTGATCAAGTCGTTCTCGCCGAATCCGGGGCGAAATGTTGCCGTGACGTACAGGGTGATGTTCTGATGTTTGACCCCGTGAGCCATGCGGTCGTCGGGAAACGGAACTTCCATCGGGTGACTGCAGCATCTCGATGCGACGAACCGCTACCGCCGGCCGCCGGCTTTCGGCGGATTGGCACGGTCAGAACGACGCGCCTCGAGGGGCTGGGCGTCGGAGGCCTGCGTCAACCGAGCAGACGTTAACCGTTGCCGTCCGCAAACCCCCGCAGCATCCGTAGCATCTTGCGGTCGTTGGTCACCATGTCATCGCCCTTGGGGGTTTCGAGCACCTTGGGGACATGCCCTAGGCGCGCTTCGTTGATGATATTCGCGAACGGGCCTTTTCCGATGGAGCCGTCTCCGATGAGCTCGTGGCGGTCCTTATGCGAGCCGAAGGGCGTCTTGGAATCGTTGAGGTGCAGGCAGCCAAGGCGGTCGAGCCCGAGGATGTCGTCGAACCTGGTCCAGACGCCAGCGAAATCGTTCACGAGGTCGTAGCCGGCCGAGTAGAGATGGCAGGTGTCGAGGCAGATGCCGATGCGCGCGCGAAGGGCGGCGGGGACCTGATTCAGCAGGTCGGCAAGCTCTTCGAAGGTGGATCCAATCACCGTGCCCTGACCGGCAGTGCCTTCCATGAGAAGGCGGGTGGGGCCGGAGTGCTTTTCGAGCGCCTGCGTGATGCCATCGGCGTTGCGGGCGATGCCGCTCGCGCGATCATTGATGAAGTTGCCGGGATGCGAGACGAGCGCGTCGAGGTGGAGGATGTTGCAGCGCTCGACTTCGCGTGAAAAGCTGTCGATGGACCGGTCGCGAATTGTCGGATCAGGTGACGCGAGGTTGATCAGGTAGCTGTCGTGGGAGTTCGTGAACTGCACTCCGCTCGTCGCGAGCGCCGCGCGAAAAGCGCTTGCCGTGACCTCGTTGATGATCGGTTCCTTCCACTGATTGGGCGTTTTGGTGAAGATCTGCATCGCCGTGGCGCCGATGAGATCGGCGCGGGCTGGAGCCTGAGCCACGCCGCCGACCGTCGACACATGAGCGCCGAGCGGTGGTCCGTGATACGGCGGCATCGGGCCCAGCCGTGAGACGTCGTACGGCTTGACCTTCGCGGATGCACTGGGCTTGCCGGCCGTCATGCCACCCCATGGCTGTCCAATCCGCGGCTGTTCAACCCGTGGCTTGCTTTTTTGCCGTGGGTTCGCCCGGGAGGACGCGGGCTGCCGATCGCCTGCGACCTTGGATGGCTTCTTCTCCACCTTATACCCCACACCGCGTGATGATCATCGGTTGGCGCGCAGCCACCCGAGTGGATCCACGGCGCGTCCGTTCGGGCGAATTTCAAAATGCAGGTGCGGTTCGAGGTCGGGATCAGCAGTGCCGACTGTTCCGATGACCTGGCCCTTGGTCACCTTGGCGTGCTTCGCGACGCGGGCTTGGCCGAGCGACCCATAGATCGAATAGTCACCTGACCCATGGTTGACGATGACCGTGAGGCCGTAGGTGCCGAATCGCTCCGCGTACTCGATCGTTCCGCTGCTCACTGTTTTGACTGGGGCGCCGGCGCTGGCACCGATACCGATGCCGTTCCAGCGCACGGTCGTGTTGTTGGCGTTCACGAGGCGGCCAAACCGGTAGAGCACCGTCCCGTCGACCGGCCAGTCCAGTTGTCCGAGGTCGCTTGTCCGGAGCGTGCTCGCGGCGGCAGGCCCCGCGCCCGGCTTGGCTTCGGCCCTTCGTCGCGCCTCTTCCAGCGAGGCGAGCACGGCGGTCAGCCGCGCTTCGTCGCGTGCCACTTGGGCCAGCCTGGCGTCCACCTGTGTACGCTGCACCTGGACCTGCGCGATGCGGCGCCCACGCTGCTGCTCGAGTCCTCGCAGACGGCGCTCTTCGACGGCCTTCTCCTGGCGCGACTCTTCGGCGCCATCCCGCAGCTTGACCAGCGCGACCCGCTGCGCCGCGATCTCGTCACTGAGCGTCGCGACACGGGTCACGAGTGTGCGATCACGCAATGCCGCGAGGTGTAGATACTTGTAGCGCGCGAGCAACTCACCGAATGAGTTGGCGGAGATCAGCGCTTCGAGTGTGTGCGTTCCACCGCGCTTGTAGATCTCGCGCACGCGGTACCGCAGGATCGCACGCTTGACGATGAGTTCGTCCTGCGCCAATACGAGGTTCACGGTCGCATCGGATTCCTCGTCAGCGATCGACACGATTTGCCGGTCGAGCGTGCGCACGATCCGGGCGGTGGCATCGGCCTGCCGGTCGAGGTTAGCGCGCTCTTCCGACAGGCTGTGTACGGTGGACTTGAGTTCGCGCGCTTTGCGTTCAAGGTCGAGTCGCTCGCGCCGAATCCGGTCGAGTTCCTCGCGCTGTTGCTTCGCGCGATCCTGACTGGCCGGTGGCTGCTGTGCGGTAGCTGCGGTGGCTGCGGTGGCTGCGGCCAGCATCAGCGCGGCCAGCATCAGCGCGGCGCACACGAGTCGCGTGGCGCTGCGGAGCCTCGCGGCCGATGCGCAGTTCACAGGTCCCTGAGGTGCCGGCCCACGCTGAAGGCGCTGCCGCCGAGCCCGATCAATGCACCGGCAAAGATGCCGGCGATCGACAGCCGGATGTCGAAGAACGCAGCCTCGAATGCCACCCGTCCGACGATCTGGTTGGCCAACCAGGTCAGGAGCAACGCTAGGAGTCCGCCCATCGCCCCCTTCAGCGCACCTTCAATGAGGAACGGTCGCCGTACGAAGCCATCCGTGGCCCCGACGAGCCGCATGATGGCGATTTCTCGTACACGAGCCAGCACCGCCATCCGGATGGTCGATCCGATAATGATCACGGCCACGATGGCAAAGGTCAGGCCGAGCGCCAGGCCCGCGAGCGTTGAAGCGTTCCGGATCTGGTGGAGCTTCTCCACCCATTCCTCGCCGAACCGGACGTCCTCGACGAAATCGTAGGTGCGAATCCGCGCCGCCACCGCCCGTACGTGCGTGGGGTCGCGGAAGCCTGGCTTGAGCTGGATGTCGATCGACGCGGGCAGGAGCGCCGCGTCGAAGATGTCATTGAACTCGCCCAGTTCCTTGCGTGCGCGGTCGAGCGCCTGCCGCGGAGTAATGAGCGTGGCCGAGGCGACCTCCGGAAACGCCTGGATGTCGCCCAACGCGGCGGCTGACGCCTCGGGGGCTGTGCCGTCGCCGATAAAAGCCCGCACTTCGACCCGTTCCTCAATCTGCGTGAGGGCCTGACGGATGTTCAGCGCGACCAGCCCAAACAGGCCGAACGCAAACAGCGAGAAGGCGATCGTGGTGATCGACAGCGCGCTGAGCATCGGCGCCCGTTTGAACGCGTTGATGGCCTCGCGCCAGGCAAGCGTCATGGCGTATCCGCTCCCGGCATCTGCTCGGCCGAGTCGAAGACCAGCGTGCCGTCGTTGAGTTCAAGCGTCCGGCAGTTGGAGCGCTTCACCAGTTCGAGGTCGTGCGTGGCCATCATGACCGCAGTGCCCGTGGCATTGATGTCTCGCAACAGCTGGAACACGCCGCGCGTGGCGCGATCGTCGAGATTGCCCGTGGGTTCGTCGGCGACGATGGCGACGGGATCGTTGGCCAGCGCGCGCGCGAGGGCCACACGTTGCTGTTCGCCGCCCGACAGTTCGCGCGGGTACGCACGTCCCTGCGACGCGAGGCCCACCTGTGCCAGCAGCTTTGCGACACGCGGGCCGATGAGCGCACGCGGCGCACCGGTGACCTCGAGAGCGAACGCGACATTCGCTTCCACGTTCCGGTCCTCGAGAAGGCGGAAGTCCTGGAAGATGATTCCGAGCTTCCGGCGGAGGCTGGCCACGTCGCGACGCTGAAGCGTCGCCGAACTGATATTCGCCACCTTCACTTCACCGGCCGTCGGGAGTTCGTCGGCGAAGATCAACTTCAGGATCGTGCTCTTGCCGGCGCCGCTCGGGCCCGTGAGGAAAACGAACTCGCCCTTGTTCACGAAGAACGAGACGTCCTGCAGAGCGACGCCCGTTCGCGGATACTCCTTGCGGACGCGGGTGAAGCGGATCATTCGGGGAATGTATCCGAACGTCTCGCCACGGAATGCGACTCGGCTGCTCGCGGTGCTATTGGAGTGCTTGTGCGATGTCGGCGATGAGGTCGCCGGCGTCCTCGATCCCGATCGAGATGCGGACGAAACCATCGGGAATCCCGATGCGCGCGCGTTCGGCACTCGAGAGTCGCGCATGCGAGCTGTAGCGTGGCTCGCTCACGAGCGAGTCCACGCCGCCGAGGCTGGCCGCGTGTTGGAACAGTTTGAGGCGCCGGAGAAATCGGTCGGTGGCCTTGCCGCCACCGGCCAGATCGATCGCCATCATGCCGCCAAACCCGTCGAGCATCGACTTCGCGATCTCGTGGTCGGGGTGGCTTGCGAGGCCGGGGTAGTGCACGCGCTTGATCTCTGTGCAGCCCTCGCACCACGTGGCGATGCGCATCGCGTTTTCGTTCTGGCGCTGCACGCGCACGTCCAGCGTCTTGAGCCCGCGCTCGAGCAACCAGGCGGCAAATGGATCCGCCGCGTGGCCCCAGACCTTCATCTTGGCGAGCACTTTCTCGATGTACAAAGCCGTGCCAGCGACCACGCCGAGCATCGCGTCGTGATGGCCGTTGAGGTACTTCGTGCCCGAGTGGATGACGACGTCGGCGCCATGCTCGAGCGGTCGCATGTTGATTGGGCTGGCAAAGGTCGAATCCACAACGAGGGCGAGGCCGGCTTCCTTCGAGAGCGCCGCAATCGGCTTGAGGTCGACCACTCGGCAGGTCGGATTGATGGGCGATTCGACGAATACGGCGCGCGTGTTCTTGCGGATCCGCTTGCGCCACGGCCGAGTATCGTACGGATCGACGAACGTGACGTCGATGCCGTTCTGCGTAAACTCTTCGGTGAAGAGCCGGTGCGTCCCACCGTAGATGAAGGCACTCGTGAGCAGGTGGTCGCCGGGGCGGAGCAGGGCGAGCATCGCGCACGCGGTCGCACCCATGCCGCTGGAGAGCAGCAGCGCAGCCTCGGCGCCTTCGAGTAGCGCGAGCCGTTGCTGCACCCGCTCGAGGTTCGGCGTGTTGCCGTACCGCGTGTACAGCAGCCCGGTTTCGGTGCCGATTTCTTGGATGAAGTTGACGGACTGGACCAGCGGTGGCGCGACAGGGTCACCGGTGCGGTGCGGGCCCGTACCACCGTGGATCGCTAGCGTCGCGCGCGCGTTCTTCTTTCGACTCATGGGCCGAAAGGTATCCTGCTCAGGCGTGAGCGGGAGTGATGATTGGTCGGTCGGCGTCGTTGGTCCGCACAAGCCGGACCACGTCGGTCGTTGACAGGCTGACAATGTCGCGCACGATCACTCCGCCCCGTGCTACGGAGTCGTCAATGCGCACGGTGGCCAAGCTGTGCCCCCGCGGACCGTATACCCAGACGAGTTCCCCTTCCTTCACCATCCGGACGTGGGCCTCGAATGGCTGCAGTCGGATTTCGGGGCCGCGGTCGGTGTCGCGCAGTTTCGTGGCGATGAATCCGATCACCTGCAACGGCGGGTTGTACCGCTGACCCATCAGGCCGCAACGCCAATTGGTGCGAAGGTGGAGCCTTCGCGCTTGAGCAGGCGCCGCTCGAGCAGGGCCTCGAGGACGACGAGGATGTCGGCGCTTTCGCGCGCGCTTTCGCGTGCCAAATCGGTTACGTCGCTCGCGCCGCGCAGGTGCACCAGCTGCCAAAGTGCGCGTTCGTCGTCGCTCGCCGCGCCGATCAGTCGGGCCGCGCCGTCGGCGAAGTGGACCACCAGCGCGAGTCCATGATGGAGCAGGACGTCCTCGATGGCTTCGACGTGCGCGTCGGTGATTCCGTGGAAAACCAGTGAAGACGGACGCGCGCCGCGCCGCGCGAGGTCCAGCAACAACTTCGCCACGACTTCGTCCGCGCACGAGTAGTCCATCATCCCGATGTGGGTGAAGTCGAGTGTCGCGACGTCGCCTTCGGACAGGCCCGCCAGTTCGGCCTCAATGCAGCGGCGGACGGCCGCGCCGGTGGACCGGGTGACCAGATCCGCGTACGGCAGGCTCGCCGAATGGCGCAGCACATGACCCACGTCGATGTGCATCACGCGGCCGACTTCTCCGGAATCGTGATTTGCAGCTGGGAACCTGGAAAGGGCGCCAGGTTGTCGCGGCGCGGGACATCGTCGTCCCACGGCGGCACCAGGGCGATTCGGGCCGTGCCGCTTCGCACGGACAGTTTGCCGTCCCATCGATGGACATACCCCCGGATCCCCTTCAGGCCTTGACCGCGCCCCGGGTCCCCATAGCGGCTGATTCCATTGACGACGGCAGTCTCGAGCGCGAATCCGTCGTCCCACCGGTCGGTGAGCGGGCGGCGGGGGCTCGACTCCAAGGAACGCCGGAATCCCACGCCCGCGTCGCACACCGCGATGACACACACCTGACGACCACCGAGCCGTTTCCGATACTGATACACCTGGACCATCACCCAACCGCCACGGCCGGCGTGCTCGACGATATTCTGGCACGCCTCGGACAGCGCCATCGTGAAGCCCATCGTGGCTCGCGAGATCAGGCGCAGCCGGTTCGTGAGGATCTGCGTGGCCTTGTCCTTGATGCGCTCGACGACCGTGTGCACGTCATCACTCTGCGTGATCGGTGTCAATTCGAGCAGGACGTCGCTTTCGCTCGCCGAACGGGGGCGGGGCACCACACCCTGCACATCGTACAGCTCCTCGGCATAGCGGAAAAACCCTGCGCGCACCCAGTACGTGAGCTTGTCGGCGTCTTCGGGCGGGAGAAACGTGGGTCGTTCGGACCGGGTCTGCGCGAGCGTCAGCAGTGCGGTGAGGCCGTACGGCGAAGCGAAGCTGCAGTGGCGCGCATCAACAATGACCTTGGCGTCAGGCGGGTGTGCCGCGAGTTGGTCGAGTACCTGTTCGAACGACAGGTCGTCAAGCGACGACGGCACAGTGATGACGGCGGTCACGTGGAACTCAGCTCTCCCCGGAGATAGTGTGCGAGGCCGGTGGCTCCGCGGTGCTCGACGTTCTTCGACGCGGCGCGCATCGCGGCGTCTAACGCGTCAGTAATAGTATCATCAGCGAGCAGTCTTGAAAAGAACGTGGCGCCCCACACGTCGCCGCAGCCGGTGGGGTCTCCCCCTTGCGCAACCTGCGAGCGTTCCACTGGAAAAAGTGCGGTGCGAACCGGGCCGGGACTGGCGCCGAGCGCGTGCGCACGGTTGGGGTCGAGGTCGGTGAGACGAGTGAATGACGGGACGGCGAAATACACGGCGCCGCGCGGTCCGAGCGTGACCGAGAGCACGTGAACGCCGGAGTGCAACGCAACGGCCGACAGAGCCAGCGGGTCTGCGGCCATCATCGACATCTCGTCTTCATTGACTTGCAGCAAGTCGGCGCACCGGCACCAGGCGGCGGCGTCGGGCAGGGGCTGCAGCATGCGCAGTCCGTCGTCGCGCAGCCCCATGACCAATGAATGGAGGTCGAGATAGATGGGGCCGCGGAAATGCTGCCGCAGCAGCTGCATCGTTGGCAGGTCGAGCTCCCAGCCGCTGATCAGGTTGATGTAAAGGGCATCGAGGTCGCCGAGCAGCGGCGCCAGCCCGATCCAGCTCCAGCCGGGGACGCCGCCGGTGAGCACTTCACTCCGGCGCACGTCGTCGCGGTAGACGAGTTCGACGCGGTTGTTCGGGAATGGGACCACGATCGGATGTCCGTCCGGCGCGAGACGCCGCAGCTTGCGGAGGAAATCGTGCGCACGCGGCGCGAGGTCCTGGCCCACCTTCACCAGCGGCACCAGCTCCCAGTCGTTTGGCAGCGCCGCGTCGAACCCCGCAAGTGCGTAGGTGATCCCGCCCCATTCTTCAATAGGTGAGGTCCGCACGTCCCGGCCGTGAATCAGGTCCCAGACGAAGGTGCCGATCACCCCGACGCGCTTTCGCTTCACCGCGGGCTCACGCCGGTACAGGATGCTCGGCCATAAACGCGGCGACCGCGCCGACCACACCGGCCCGGCCGCCGAGCGCGCCCGGCACGATGCGTGTCGCGTCAACTGCCGGACGGAAGGCGCGTCGCCGTGCTTCGGCGCGCAACGGCGCGAGCAGTAGTTCGCCCGCTTCCGTCACGCCGCCGGCGAGCACCACGACATCTGGGTTGAACAGGTTGAGTAGGTTCGCCACGCCGGCACCGAGGTAGCGCGCGGTGTCGCGGACGACCTCGCGGGCGAGTTCATCGCCGTCTTGCGCGGCCTGGTACACCTGCTGCGCGGTGAGTGCGCTCAGGTCAGCGCCGGTAATCGTCCTGAGCAGCGACCGGACGTTCGAGTCGAGTGCCTCGCGCGCGCGTTCGGCGATCGCCGGTCCCGACGCATAGGCCTCGAGACACCCGTAGTTCCCGCATGTGCAGCGGCGCCCCGCGGTCTCGATGGTCGTGTGTCCGATTTCGCCAGCCACGTCGCTCGCGCCATGATACAGCCGTCCATCGATGATCAGGCCGCCGCCAATGCCGGTGCCGATGGTGATGCCGACGACATTCTTCGCGCCGCGCGCTGCGCCAATCCACCACTCGCCAAGCGTGGCGCAGTTGGCGTCGTTGTCGAGCGTGACCGTCATCCCGGTTGCCGACGCGAGGCGTGCGCTGAGCGGGTAGTCGTGCCAGCCGAGATTTGGGGCCACCACGACGACGCCATCTTTTCGGCGGAGCGGCCCGGGCGCGCCGATGCCGATGCCATGAAAGTCGGCGCGTTGCGCGCCGGTTTCGGCGATCGTGTCGGCGATGACTTTGTCGATCAGCTGCGCCATCCGCGCGACCACGGCGTCGGCTCCCTCCTCAGCACGCGTCAACTCTGACTGAAAGGCGAACGCTTGGCGGCCGTCGGCGGTTATCGCGCCCGCGGCGAACTTGGTCCCGCCGAGGTCAACGCCGATGATGAGATGCATCGAGAAAAACTAACGGGGCGGGGCGATGGAGAAGTCGTGACGGCTCAGGCGTGACGCGCACGCCGACCAGCTACGCGGCGATGACGGAGATCACGGCGTCAAATACCCGTTGTGCGTCGAGATCCACCATGCACGAGAAGTGGCCGAGCGGGCACGACATCGGGCCGTGTGAGTCGCAGGGCCGGCACGGCAGGCCAGCGAACTCGGCGATGGCGTTCCGCGGAGCGAGCGGGCCAAAACCGAACGCAGGAACAGTCGGGCCGAACAGTGCCACCGTGGGGGTGCCAACCGCACTGGCCAGATGCAGGGGCGCAGAATCATTGGTGACAATCGCGGCGCAACGCCCGATGAGTTCGGCAGAGGCGAGCAAGGAAAGCTGGCCTGTGGCGTCAAGCACGCGTTCCGGGCCGGCGGCCTTCGCGATCTCGTCGGCGAGCGGTCGGTCGGACGCCGCTCCCACCACGACGAGCTGGTACAGCGGCGAGAGTCGCGCGGCGAGCGCCGCGAAGTACGGCCAACGTTTCGTGCCCCAGATGCTGCCGGGGGCGAGCGCAAGCATCGGTGCGCCGTCGTCTGGCGCGTGGCGAATCAGCGCAGCGACGGCTGCCCGTTCGACCTCGCCAGGATAGAGTCGCGGACGGATAGCCGCGCTCGATCCGGATGCGACATCGTGGCCAACAGCCAGCCGCCAGAGCCGCTCGGCGTGATGCTGCTCGCGGTGGTAGCGGCTCCGTTCCGTGTACCAAAAGCTCCCAGCCGACGTATCGAATCCCACACGTCGTTTCACGCCGCCGATTGCCGCGAGCAGTCCGCTGCGCGATGAGCCCTGCGCGAGGTACGCGTCGGTGTAGGCGCCCGCGCGAATGCGGCGCACCATACGCCAGAACCCGAGCGATCCGTTGTCGCGCCCGCGCTTGTCATAGACGATGACGTGGCGGACCGCCGGATGGTTGGCCAGCAGCGGCGCGGCCGCCGGCCTGGTGATGATGTCCACTGGCCCGCGTGGCGCGAGCTCCGCGAGCAGCGGCGTCGTGAGGATGACGTCGCCGAGGAAGCTGGTCTGGATGACGAGGGACGACAGGGGCGTAGTCAGTCCACGCCCTCCCTAATCGACCTGCAACACTGCGAGGAACGCTTCCTGCGGAATCTCCACGCTCCCGACCTGTTTCATCCGCTTCTTTCCTTCCTTCTGTTTCTCGAGGAGCTTGCGTTTCCGTGAAATATCGCCACCATAGCACTTGGCGAGCACGTCCTTCCGCAGCGGCTTCACTGTCGTGCGCGCAATGACCTTCATGCCGATCGTTGCCTGAATCGCGACTTCGAAGAGTTGGCGCGGGATCAGTTCCTTCAGTTTGTCGGCAAGCTTGCGGCCCCAGTCGTACGCTTTGTCGCCGTGGATGATCACGCTGAAGGCGTCGATCGGGTCGCCGTTGATGAGCATGTCGAGGCGCACGAGGTCACTGCGCCGATTGCCGAGGATCTCGTAGTCGAGCGAGGCATACCCGCGCGAGATCGACTTCAGCTTGTCAAAGAAGTCGAGGATGATTTCGCCGAGCGGAAACTCCCACTCAAACTCGACACGGGCCGTGTCGATGTAGTGCATCCCCTTGTACTCGCCGCGCCGGTCGGTGCCGAGCGTCATGATCGGGCCGATATACTCCGTCGGCGCCATGATGCGGGCCTTCACGTACGGCTCTTCGATGTAGTCAATCACGGCCTGCGGGGGCATGAGCGCCGGGTTTTCGATCAGCAGCAACTCGCCGTCGGTCTTGTGCACTCGGTATTCCACCGTCGGGACCGTGGTCACGAGCGAAAGGTCGAACTCGCGCTCGAGCCGCTCGCGGACGATTTCCATGTGGAGCAGCCCGAGGAATCCGCAGCGGAATCCAAAGCCGAGCGCTGTGGATGTTTCCGGCTGGTAGTTGAGCGAGGCGTCGTTGAGCTGGAGCTTTTCGAGCGCGTCGCGCAGATCCTCGTACCGCTGCGTGTCGGTTGGGTAGAGTCCCGCGAAGACGAACGACTTCACGGCCTGGTAGCCCGGGAGCGGCTCCTTGGCGTGGTTGCTGGCGTCGAACACGGTGTCGCCCGCGCGAGTCTCACGCACGGAGCGCACGCTGGCGACCACGTAGCCGACTTCTCCGGCCGTTAGGATATCGGTCGGCACCTGCCGCAGCTGGTTGTAGCCGACTTCGGCCACTTCGTAGACGGCCTCGTTCGTGCCAAAGGTGATCTTGGTGCCCTTGGTGATCGAGCCGTCGACGACGCGAATGCTGGGAATCGCGCCGCGATATCGGTCGTAGTACGAGTCGTAGACGAGCGCGCGCAGCGGCGCCTTCGGATCGCCCCGCGGTGGCGGGACTTTCGCGACGACCAGCTCGAGTAGTTCCTTCACGCCGACGCCTTCCTTGGCGCTCACGAGCAGGATCTCTTCTGGTTTGCAGCCAAGCAGGCCGACCACTTCCGCGCGCCGCTTCTCGGGCTCGGCACCCGGCAGGTCGATCTTGTTCAGGATCGGGATGATCTCGAGGCCGGCTTCCATGGCTAGGAAGAGGTTCGAGAGCGTCTGCGCCTGAATGCCCTGCGACGCATCGACGACGAGGATCGCGCCCTCGCAGGCGGCCAGCGACCGGGAGACTTCATAGGTGAAGTCCACGTGGCCAGGCGTATCAATCAGGTTGAGCTCGTAGCTCAGGCCGTCGGCGGCGTTGTAGATCATCCGGACGGCGTTCAGCTTGATCGTGATGCCACGTTCGCGTTCGAGGTCGAGCGTGTCGAGCACCTGCTCCTTCATCTCACGCTTCTGGAGCATGCCAGTGGCTTCGATCAGGCGGTCCGCAAGCGTGGACTTGCCGTGGTCGATATGGGCGACGATGAAAAAATTGCGGATACGGTCGAGCTGCACGAATTCACGGGTTCGGGGGTGCTGCCATTCAATCTTTAATAATAGTCGCGCGTACTATAACGACCGAGATTTCCGGCGACGTGCCGCCATCCTTCCCCCACGTGTAGTTTTGGAACTTCAATGGCCGATCCACGCGCGACCCGACCGGACCTCATGGACCCAGCCCTCGTAGCGGGGCTTGGTTCTATAGAGCTTGTGGCACGTCGCATTGTCGACGGCTTCATGCAGGGGCTGCATCGGTCACCCAGGAAGGGTTTTTCGGTGGAATTCGCCGACCATCGGGCCTACCAGCCTGGCGACGACCTGCGATTCATCGACTGGAAGGTGCTGGCGCGCACGGACCGCTGGCTGATGAAGATGAACACGGAGGACACCAACCTTCGCGCGACGGTCGTCCTCGACGTGAGTAAGTCCATGGAGTGGTCCGGGGCGCCTGGCCGGCTCACGAAAGCCGCCTATGCCGAGCGGCTCGCGGCGACCGTCGCCCTGTTGCTCCTGCGCCAGCGCGATTCGGTCGGCCTCATCCGCTTTGACAGCGAAGTACGCACCGTGATTCCACCGCGGGCCCGCACCATCCACTGGCACCGAATCGTGGGATCACTCATGGAGCCCGGAGCGGGTCTCGCCAGCGATGCGACGGGAGGACTGCTCGCCGCGGCGTCGCTCGTGACGCGCCCTGGGATGGTCATCCTGATTTCCGATCTGCTGATGGATCCGATCGAAGTGGCGGATGCGCTGAAGGTGCTTGCCGGCGCCGGCCACCACCTGACGGTGCTGCACATTATGGATCCTGCCGAGCGGGACCTCGGTGTGAACGCGATTGAAGCCGAGTTCCAGGACCCGGAATCCCTGCGGACGCTGGCGGCTACGGTGGCGGACGTGCGCGAGGCGTACAAGACCGCGGTGACCGAAACGATCGATGAGTGGCGCGAGCACCTGAGCGGCGCCGCGGCCAGCCATGAAATCGTGCTGACGGACCAACCATTCGGCATGCCGCTCCGGCGCGCCTTCATGAACCGACAGATCCTGCCGTGAGTTTTCTCGCTCCCTTCGCGCTGCTGCTCGCCGGCGCCATCGCGATTCCGCTCGCGCTCCACCTGCTCCGCCGCAAGTCTGGCGAGCACGTGGAGTTCCCAGCGCTTCAGTACCTGCTTCGGGCCCAGCGCGAGTTCTCGCGTACGCTCAAGCTGCGAAACCTGTTACTGATGCTGATTCGCATCGCGATTGTGCTGGCGCTCGCGTTGGCGGCTGCGCGGCCCATTGGACAGATGATTGGCAGCGGCCATGCGCCGACCGCGCTCGCAGTCGTGCTCGACAACTCGATGTCTACGTCGGTGGTGGTGAACGGTCAGCCCGTGCTCGCACGCCTCAAGGACGCGGCCAAGGCCGCGCTGGCGCGCGCCGGCAATGGCGACCGCGCCTGGCTCGTCACCGCCGAGGGCAAGGTCGTGGGCGGTGACATGGTGGCGGTGCGAGACGCGGTCGATCGCACGGAAGCGTTTGCCGGTGCCGGCGACCTTGGCGGCGCCGTGTCGCGAGCCGTACAGCTCGTCGAGGCCTCGGGCATCCCCGCGCATCAGGTGGCGATTCTCACCGATGGTCAGGCGTCGGCGTGGACTGGCGTCTCTTCTCTTGATGGCGTCAGCACGACCGTCTTCGCGCCCGATGGTACGCCCCCACGCAATCGGGCGGTGGTCCGCGCGATTCCGGAACCGCCGCACTGGACGCCGCGCGGAACGATTCGCGCCACCACCACCGCCACCGACACGGCGACCTTTCGTGTGATGCTGGGCGGCAAGGCGACGGCCCGCGGCACGGCTGCGCCTGGCGCCGAAGTGGCTGTGCGGTTGCAGCCGGTAGAGCGGGGCTGGATCGCCGGTTCCGTAGAACTCGAACCTGACGAACTGCGTGGCGATGATGTGCGCTGGTTTGCCGCACACGTCGGGCCAGCGCCGGCCGTCGTGGCCGATGCAGGCGCGGGTCCATTTGCGCGCACGGCCGTCGACGCCCTTGTGCAAGAGGGCCGCGTGACGCTAGGCGCGGACGTCGTGATCGCGGGCGCAGAAGCCGCGCGCAAGCCAGCCGTGCTCTTCGCGCCGGCCGATCCGGTGCAACTGGGTGCGGCCAACCGCGCATTGCAGCGCGCCGGCATTCCGTGGCGGTTTGGCGCCGCGCGCAGCGGCCCAGCCCCCGTGCGGGGAACCGGGCTCGACGGCGTTACCGCCACTCGGTGGTACGCGCTCGAGCCGGTCGCCGCGGGCGCCGATGCAGCCCCAGTGGACACGCTCGCCCGCGCGGGTGGCGATGCGTGGGCCGTCGCCGGCGACGGCTATGTGCTGATCGCCTCTTCGCTGACGGCGGAGGCGACCGATCTGCCGCTTCGGGCCGCGTGGGTGCCGTGGATTGGCACCGCGATTTCCGATCGACTCGGCGGTGAGGCCGGTGCCGTCATCGAGGCCGCTCCGTCGGCACGAGTCGCGCGGCCGTCCTGGTCGCGAGAGCTTGAGTGGCCTGACGGGAGCGTGCACGCGGTGATCGATGCGCAGATACGCGCGCCGAACCGAGCAGGCGTCTACTTCTGGCGTCGTGGCACCGTCCGTGGGGGTGCGCTCGTCGTAAACGCCGAAGTCGTCGAGAGCGATTTGTCGCGCCTCACGCCGGCGAGCTTCTTGGCAAAGTTTTCCGGCGCACCGGTGTCGGTCCTCGGCGACGCGTCGCGTTGGACAGCCACCGTCTTCGCCGTCACTGGGCGCCGGGCGCTCGAAGGCACGTTCCTGCTCCTCGCGTTGCTCCTGCTCGCCGCCGAGGCCGCAGTCACGCGGGCCGTCCCTGAAGGCGATGGCGACTAGGTGAGGTTCTAACGGTGGCGCTGCCCGCGCTCCTCGAACGGATCGCGGCTCTTCCGGCGTTTACGCGGCTGACGGCGACGCTTCCGGTGCGCACCGGTTCGATGCGTGTGGCGGGGTTGCCCGGTTCGTCTGACGCGGTACTGGTCGCTGCGCTCAGCGAACGACAACCCACGAGAATGATCGTGGTGCTGACCGACCACGTCGCCGAAGCCGAGCGATGGTTGGCGGACCTCGTTTCCGTGCTCGGCGCTGTGGGCGTTGCACTCTATCCGCCGCGTGAAGGGTTCGGTGAACTCGAGCCGCACGCCGAAGTCGCCGGTGAGCGGATCGAGACGCTCTCGCGGCTTTCAGGCGGCGCGATTCGGATTCTGGTCACCACCGCGCGGGCGACGCTGGAGCGCACGCGGCTTCCACGTGCTCTCGCCACCGCACGCCTCGAGGTGACGCGTGGCGATACGAAGCGCATCGAGGAGCTGGCGGCGCACCTCGACCGCGTGGGGTTTGAGCGCACCCAACTCGTCGAGGACGTCGCGCAGTACGCGATCCGCGGCGGCATCGTCGACATCTACGGGTTCGGGATGGCGCAACCGATGCGCCTCGAGTTTTTCGGCGACGAGATTTCCGAAATCCGGCCCTTCGACCTGCTTACCCAGCGGTCGAGCGGGGCGGTGGAACGCTTGGTGATTCTTCCCGTCGAGTCGGTCGGCTCCGATGACGACGCCACCGAAGACACGCGTACGTCGCTGCCCGCGCTCTGGCCGCCGGAGACGCTGGTGGTGCGGGCCGACGGGGCACGCCTGCGGCCCGAACTCGTGCGGACGTGGGAAGAGGCGCTGCATCACGCCGAACTCGCCCGCCGCCGCGGCGAGGAGGTCGTCACGCGCGACACGCTGTTCGAGAACCCTGAACGCACGCTCAGCAGACTCAAGGCATTCCCGACGGTGGAACTCGTTGGAGAGGGCTCGGCCGACACGCAGGAGACGCCGCCGCAAGGCGCATCTGAGATCGTCCGCTTTCCGCTGCAGCGCCCCGAAGCGATCGATCGCGACATGCCGCGGCTCTCGTCGATCGTGCGCGACGGAATGAGTACGATCATCCTCTGCGACAATGCCGGTCAGGCGGAGCGGCTCGACGAACTGCTCACGGTGGGCACTGGGGGATTTGCCTCGCCGTCGCCCGCGGGAATCGTGATCGGTGTGCTCGGTGGTGGGTTTGTGGTGCCGCCGACTGGCGACGACCGCGCGACAGGGCTGCGGGTGCTCACCGACCACGAGATCTTCCGGCGCGAGCGCCGGATGCGTCGCACGCGCAAGTATGCCGCCGGCACCTCACTCGAATCCATCACGGCGCTACAGATTGGCGACTACGTCGTGCACCTCGAGCATGGCGTCGGCATTTACCGCGGGATGAACACCATTTTCTCGGGCGAGTCCACCCTCGAGGCCATCGTCATCGAGTATGAAGGCGGCGACCGGCTCAACGTGCCGCTCTACCGCCTCGACCAAATCGAGCGGTACCGCGCGGCGGCCGACGTCTCGCCAGATGCGCCGCCACCACGCCTGCACAAGCTGGGTGGCAAGAAGTGGACACAGCAGCGCGACCATACGCGCCACGCGATTCAGGAGATGACGGTCGAGCTCCTGGATCTGTATGCGAGGCGCAAGATCGCCAGCCGGCCACCGCACGTGCCCGACGGTGCTTGGCAGCGGCAGCTGGAGTCGAGCTTTCTCTTCGAGGACACGCCCGACCAGATCAAGGCAACCGACGACGTGAAACGCGACATGGAAGCGTCGAGGCCAATGGATCGCCTGCTCGTCGGCGACGTCGGCTACGGCAAGACGGAGATTGCGGTGCGGGCTGCGTTCAAGGCCCTGCAGGGTCAGCGGCAGGTGGCAGTGCTCGTCCCGACGACGGTGCTCGCTGAACAACATCGACGGACCTTCGGCGAACGGTTTGCCGATTTTCCAGTACGGGTCGGTGTGTTGAGCCGATTCGCGGGGCCGAAGGAAACGGCGCGCGTGCTCGCCGAGGTGAAGGACGGCACGATCGACGTCGTGATTGGCACGCACCGGTTGCTCTCGCCGGACGTGGAGTTCAAGGCGCTTGGGTTGATTATCGTGGACGAAGAGCACCGGTTCGGTGTGAAGCACAAAGAGCGGCTCAAACAGCTTCGGCTCGAGACGGACGTGCTCACCCTGACGGCCACACCCATTCCGCGTACGCTGCACATTTCGCTCGCCGGTCTCCGCGATATGACGCTCATGCGGACACCGCCGCGCGACCGATCGCCGGTGCTCACCTTCGTGGAGCCGTGGGACGACGGGCTGCTGGAGGAAGGAATCACCCGCGAACTCGACCGTGGCGGTCAGGTGTTCGTGGTGCACAATCGCATTGAGACGATCGAGGCGATCGCGGACCATATGCGACGCCTCATGCCGCGGGCACGGGTCGACGTAGGGCACGGACAGCTTCCCGTGCGCGAACTCGAGCGCGTGATGACGCGGTTCGTGACCGGCGAAACCGACGTGTTGGTCTCAACGCTGATCGTCGAAAGCGGACTCGATGTGCCCAACGCCAACACCATGTTCGTCAGCCGCGCTGACCACCTCGGCCTGGCCCAACTCTACCAGTTGCGCGGTCGGGTCGGGCGATCGCACCGTCGCGCGTACTGCTACCTCATGGTGCCGGACACCGTGGACGAAAACGCGGAACGCCGGCTCAAAGTGCTCGAGCACCACACAGAGCTTGGGGCGGGGTACAGTATCGCGCTCAAGGATCTCGAGATGCGTGGCGCCGGGAATCTGCTCGGTCCGGAGCAGTCGGGATTCGTGCACGCCGTCGGTTTCGACCTCTACCTCCGGATGCTCGAGGAGACGGTCGGACGGATCAAGCGCGGAGACACCGCGCCGCCACCCCCGCCGGCCGACGTGTCGCTCGATCTGCCCGCGTACTTGCCGGACGACTACATCGAAAGTGCGGCGGCCAAGCTCGATGTCTACCGCCGGCTCACCACCGTAGCGGGCCCCGGTGCGATCGCCGAGGTTCGCGCCGAGGTTCGCGACCGGTTCGGACCGCTGCCGCCAGAGGCGGACCGGTACTTTGCGCTGGCTGCCCTCAGGCATCTGGGCGGGCCGCTGGGAATCGAGGGGATGCTGGTGCGCGGGGACGAAGCTCGTGTTAACTTCTCCGCTGATGCGCTACCGCGCCTGAAACCGCTGTCGGCCGCCTTTCGGGAGGTCCAGTTTCAGGTGGATGTGCGGCGAGTTCAGCCGCTGTCATTGAAGCTGACACGACTCGGTGGCTCTCCGATACTGGATGGATTGCTCCACGCACTGAAAACGATCGCGACCGTCTGAGGTCGAACACTGCCCCTCCACTCAACCCACCGCTCCATGCCCCGTCGCCCGGCTGCGCTCGCATTCCTTGCCCTGTCCTTCATTGGATGTGGGGCCCTGACCAGTCACTCGGACGTCGCTGCCCGCGCCGGTTCGCAGGAACTGTCGTCCACCAAGCTGGCCGAGATGATGGCAGCCGCACAGATGCCGCCGCGCAAGGATCTGGGCCTCGCGGTCGCCAACCTCTGGGTGAACTACCAGCTGTTGGCGCAGGCCGGTGCGAAGTCCGACACGATGGCCACAGACCAGGTCGCGGACGAAGCGATGTGGGCGCAGATCGCGCAGACGAGGCTCCGCAAGTTCCAGATCGAAATGCAGAAGGGGTTCGTGGACCCGGATCCGGCGTCATTCGAGAAGGCCTACGTAAACGGTGAAGGCTTCCTCGTCGCGCAGCACATCCTGATCGCAGCCGACTCGTCGCCCGCCAAGGTGGCGGCGGCGAAGCTCAGCGCGGATAACATTCGCAAGCAACTGACCTCGGCGAACTTCGGCGCAATGGCCAAGCGGCACAGCGCCGATCCGGGCTCGAAGGACAACGGCGGCGAGTACGTGTTCCCGGCTGGCCAGATGGTGGCCGAGTTCGAGCAGGGGACGCGCGCACTCAAGCCGGGCGACATCTCGCAGCCAATCAAGACGCAGTTCGGCTTCCATATCATCCGCCGCGAGACGTACGCGGAGGCCAAGTCGAAGTGGGACTCGACCTTTGTGTCGTCGTCGAAGCAGCGCGCCGAGAGCATCTACATCGTCGGCATGGACAAGGCGTCGAAGATCACGGTCAAAGACGGTGCGGCCAAGACGGTGAAGGCGATCGCGGAGGATGTGGACTCGTACCGCGACGACAAGACCGTGCTGGCGACTTCAAAGTCGTTCGACCTGCGCGCCTCGCGCGTCGCACTCTGGATGGCGGCCTTCCCGGCGCAAATGCAGATCCGTCGCCAGCTGCAGCAGGCGCCCGACTCGGCGATGCCCGACTTCCTCAAGAACCTGATGCGCAACGAGTTGATGCTGAAGGCGGCGGATAGCGCAAAAGTCGTCGTGGATTCGGCAGAGCTGACGCAGATTCGCATGGCGTTCCGGCAGTCGGTGCAGAATGCGATGGGCAGCCTCGGCCTGCTGCCGTCGCAGCTCGCTGACAGCGCGAAGTCCAATGCCGAAAAGGCCACGCTCGGCGCCGCACGCGTGGATGCCTATATGGCGAAGCTCCTCAAGAACGAGGCGCAGTTTGTCGACGTGTCCGAGCCGCTCTCGTTGGCACTCCGGCGGAAGTACACCACGAAGGTGACGGTGGCGGGCATCGACAAGGCCGTGACGCAGGTGACCGAGGCCAAGGCCAAGGCCGACTCGCTCGCCAATGTCGACATGCCGACCTCCGACGTGCCGATGCCGGGCGGTGGGACACCGCCTGCGGCCGCCGGCTCCAAGAAGCCGTGATGCTCACCGGGCGTACCGCAGGTCGGATGACCACGATCCTCGTGATCGCGGCCTGCGGCCTCGCGCCCATTCGGCAGTCGCTCGCGCAGGGCGGACCCCCGGTACCCGCGGCTCCGCAGGCTGTACCGTCGGTTCAGGCAGCTGACGTACGTGGCGTACCGATCGATCGAATTGTGGCCGTCGTCGGCGGGCGACCGATCCTGCTCAGCGAAGTGATCGAGGAGGTCAACACGTTGCGTGCGCAGGGGCAGGCGATTCCGCAGGACTCGCTCGGCCAGCTCGCGATGATGAAGCGTGTCATCAACGATATCGTAGACAATGAAGTGGTCGTAGCGGTAGCCAAGCAGTACAAGGCCGATGTCACGGACGAGGACGTCGCCAAGGGTGTCGACGACCGCTACAACGAAGTCCGCAAAAACTTTAAGTCGGAACCCGAGTTTCGCGAAGCAATCAAGCGCGAAGGGTTCGGCACGCCGGAAGACTACCGACGGACGCTGCGCGAGCAGGGCAAGAAGTACCGCCTCCAGCAACTCGGCTACGATTCGCTGCGCGCCCACGGCCGCCTCTCGGCGCCGGTGCAGGTGACCGAAGATGAGGTGAACAAGGCGTTTGATGCGTCGAAGGACAAGCTGCCCAAGCGGCCGGCGACCATGGCGTTCCGGCAGATCGTGGTGGCGCCGCACGCGTCGCTGGCGGCGAAGGCCTTGGCGCGCGCCAAGGCCGAATCGCTGCTCGTCGAGCTGCAGGCGGGAGCCGATTTTGCCACCGTCGCTCGGCGTGAGTCGATGGATCCGGGCTCGAAGGAGCTTGGTGGCGATCTGGGCTGGGCGCGACGTGGGAGTGGGTTCGTGCCCGAGTTCGAGCGCGCGATCTTTTCGCTGCCGCCCGGGCAGTTGAGCCCAGTGGTGGAGACCAGTTTTGGCTTCCACGTGATCAAGGTCGATCGCATTCAGCCAGCCGAGGTGAAGTCGCGGCACATTCTCGTTGCGCCCAAACTCGATACGTCGGACGTGACCGTCGCGCGATTGGTCGCAGACACCGTGCTCCAGAAATGGAGCGCTGGCACGCCATTCGATTCGCTCGTAGTCCGCTATCACGATCCGGCCGAAGAACGCAGTGTGCCAGACGGGATCGCCGTGGATTCCCTGCCGGAGATGTACAAGGCCGCGGTCGAAGGCGTCGCAGCCAAGGGGTTTAGCAAGCCCTTTGAAATTCCGGATTCGCGCGCGGGCCAGCCCAAGATCGGCATCGTACAGGTGCTGGAGCGCAAGGAAGGCGGCGATTTCACGGTCGCCGACCTGAAGACGCGCATCCGCAGCCAGTTGGTGCAGGAAAAACAGATTCGCCGAATGCTCGACCAGCTTCGCCGCGAGAACTATGTCCGCGTGCTGTTCGACGAACCGGCCGCTGCGCCCGCGCCGCCCAAGCGCGTCCCGTAACGCGTCTCGTAGTGAGTCCGATGGCACGCCGCACGCGTCTCGCTGTCACGCTCGGTGACCCGCGCGGCATCGGGCCGGAGATCGTCGCGAAGGCACTCGCCGATCCGCGAGTGCGCGACGCGATCAAGGCCACCGTCATCGGCCCGTCCGGCACAGAGGTCTCGGCCGATTTCGCCGTGGGGTCGTGGTCCCGCAGCGGTTCGGCTGCCGACGCCGGACGACTCGCCGGCCTCGCGATCGAGCGTGCCGTGCAACTCGCGAACTCCGGTGCGGTGCAGGGCATCGTGACGGCGCCTATCGACAAGCACGCCCTGCTGGCCGGAGGCTACGACTTTCCAGGCCATACGGAAATGCTCGCCTCGCTCATGGGCGCGAAAACCGCGATGATGCTCGCGTCGGACCGACTCCGCGTAGTGCTCGCGACGACGCACATCGCATTGCGCGATGTGCCACGCGCCGTCACCATGAGCGCGATCGCAGACGCGGCCCGTATTACCAAGGCCGGCTTGTGTGACTGGTTCGCGATCGCGGAGCCGCGCATCGCGCTGTGCGCGATGAATCCCCACGCCGGCGACGGCGGCCGGTTCGGCACCGAAGACGACGAAATCCTCGCTCCTGCGGCGCGCGCGGCGGGTATGGCCGGCCCCTTTCCCGCGGATACGGTGTTTGTCCGCGCCATGCGTGGCGAGTTTGATGCGGTCATCGCGCCATATCACGATGTGGGGATGACCGCGATCAAGGTGGCGAGCTTTGGGCATGCCGTGAACGTGACGCTTGGGTTGCCGTTCCCGCGGACGAGCCCGGACCATGGGACCGCGATGGACATTGCCGGGCAGGGCATCGCGAGTCCGGAGTCACTGATTGCGGCGATCCTCCTCTGCGCGCGGGTCGCCGCTCGGCAGTAGACGGTCTACACGACGCGCGTCGGCGGTCGACAGCGCGCGGGCTAGGGTTGCGGCACCGTCTCGACTGTCAGCGTGTCCACGCGGCGTCCGTCCATGCTGCGGACCGTCCACGTCGCGCCACAGCTCTCGACCTTGTCCCCGGGGATGGGTAACCGGCCCAGCGCGCCGAACAGATACCCGCCGATCGTGGTGTAGTCGTCGTCCGGGACCGTGGTTCCGAATCGCGCGTTCGCGGCGCCGATCGCCATCAGCCCAGGCACAACGGCATCACCCGTCTCGGGGCGAGGAACGGCCAGCTCTATCGTCTCGTCGAACTCGTCACGAATCTCGCCGACGATCTCCTCGAGCAGGTCCTCCATCGTCACGAGTCCCGCGGTGCCACCGAACTCGTCGAGCACAATGGCCATGTGCTCTTTCATCCGTTTGAAGTCCGCCAGCACATCCTCAACCTCACGCGATCCCGGCACCACGTGGATGCGGCGCATACTGTGGTGCAGCGAGAAATCCGCGGAGTGGTCTACCACGGCCCAGAGCAGGTCTTTGGCGTGCATCATTCCGACCACGTGGTCGATCGATTCGTCGTATACCGGGTAACGCGAGAAGCCGCCGTCACGCACGATCGCCAGCGCCGCCTCGAGTGTGGCGGCAACGGGGATCGCGATCATCTTGGTGCGCGGCGTCATCACCTTGCGGGCGTTCTTCTCCGAAAACTCAAACACCGCGTCGATCAGATCGGCGTCCTGCGACTGGAGTTCTCCGCGCTCCCCACTCTCCTCTACCAGGATGCGCAGTTCGGCGGGCGAGTGCACCGTGTTGTGGGCCTCACCGAGTTTTTGGCCAAAGAGGCGCAGAACACCGGACGCGGAGCGGTTGAGCACCACGGTGAAGGGCGTCATCACCCAAGCGAACGCGAGCAGTGGCGGGGCGAGCCACTTGGCAATCAGCTCGGGGTGGGTCAACGCCGCCGACCGCGGGGCCAGCTCGCCGAACACAATGTGCAGGTAGGTCACCACCAGCAGCGCAACGCCGGCGCCGATGCTCACGCGCAGCGATGCTTCGACGGCGAACGGCAGCGTTTCGATGAACGACGCGAACGCATGGCCGAACGTGTCCTCTGCCACCCAACCCAGAGCGAGCGATGCCAGGGTGACCCCGATCTGGCTTGCCGACAGCACGCGGGCGAGATTGCCAGTAGCTGCTAGGGCAAACCGTGCGATCAGGTCGCCGTCTCGCACCATGGCCTGCAGCCGCGACCGGCGGGCGCGCACGAGGGCGAACTCTACCGCGACGAAATAGCCGTTGAGGACCAGAAGAATAGCGATGACCGATAGCCGCGTGAGCACAGAAACAACTTACGATTGCGTCACGGTGAATCGCCAGCATGCAGCGGGCGCGTCGCGCGGTCGCGTCCACGAGCATTCCCGCGCGCATGCGGGGGCGCACGCGCACGATCTGGCGGGGGCCCCGGTGCACGGCGGCGGGCACGACAGCGCGAAGGCGCTTCGTTGGGCGCTGGTCCTCACCGCGGGGTTTCTCGTCGCCGAGGTGGTTGGCGGCATCGTCTCCAACTCGCTCACGCTGCTGGCTGACGCGGGGCACATGCTCACTGACGTTGGTGCGCTGACTCTCTCGCTCTTCGTGACCTGGCTTGCCCGTCAGCCGGCCACGCCACGCCGCACGTACGGATACCTCCGGTGGGAGATCCTCGCTGCCCTACTCAATGGCGCGACCCTGCTCGCGGTGTCGGCCTGGATCGTTTGGCAGGCCGTCGGGCGGCTGCGCCACCCTGAGCCTGTGCAGACGGGCATCATGCTCGTGGTGGCCGCGCTGGGGCTCGTCGTGAACGCCACCGCGGCCAAGTGGCTGCACGGCGGCGCTAGGCACTCGCTTAACCTGCGCGGTGCCTACCTGCACGTGGTCAGCGACCTGCTCGGCTCGGTCGCGGCAGTTGCCGCAGCGATCTGCGCGCGATTCCTTGGCTGGTCGCTGGCCGATCCCATTGCGTCAATCCTGATGACCGCGCTGATCGTGCGTGGGAGCTGGTCGCTCGTGCGCGAAAGCGTCGATATCCTGCTCGAGTCCGCGCCGGCGCACATTGATGTCGTGCAGCTGCGGTCAGCGCTCGAGAGCGTTCCGGCCGTCGGGTCTGTGCACGACCTTCATGTCTGGACGCTGACCTCCGGCGTGGTCGCGATGAGCGTGCATGCCGTGGTCACGATGCCCGATCAGCACCAGCAGGCGCTCAAAGCCATGACGGCGCAGGCGGCTGCACACGGCATTCATCACACGACGATCCAGATCGAAGGCCGCGCCCTCGCAAACTGCCGACCGGCAGAGAACCGCGCCGTCTGAGCCAGGGGTGCGCCAGGGGGGCAGCGGCACGGAAACCCGGCCTTACCCGTCAGCACGCCGAGTTTGTCGCGGGGCAAGAAATTCAGGCCGTGACCCGTTAGGTTCTACGGGCTATGGACATCCGCAACATTGCAATTATCGCGCACGTCGACCACGGGAAAACCACCCTGGTGGACAAGATGCTGCGCCAGGCCGGTGCGTTCCGCGAGAATCAGGTCGTCGCCGAGCGTGTGATGGACTCGAATCCGCTCGAGCGCGAGCGGGGAATCACCATCCTTGCCAAGAACACGTCCGTGCGTTGGCACGGTACGAAACTCAATATCATCGACACGCCCGGTCACGCCGACTTTGGTGGCGAAGTGGAACGTATCCTTCGCATGGTGGACGGTGTGCTGCTTATTGTGGATGCCTTCGACGGGCCGATGCCGCAGACGCGGTTTGTGCTCCGCAAGGCCCTCGCGCTGGGACGGAAGCCGATCGTCGTCATTAACAAAATCGACCGCCCGGGCGCCGACCCGCTCAAGGCGCACGACGAAGTGCTCAACCTGCTGATTGAGCTCGAAGCCACGGAAGAACAGCTCAACTGCCCGTTCGTCTACGCCTCTGGCCGCGACGGCACGGCGACACTCGACATGGACGTGCCGGCGGTCGATCTGACGCCGCTCTTTGAGACGGTCGTGAAGTTTGTTCCGAAGCCGCCGTCCGACGCGAGCGGCCCGTTCCAGATGCTGGTCTCCACGATCGACTACTCGCCCTACCTCGGCAGGCTCGCGATTGGCCGCGTGGAACGGGGAACCGTGCACCTCGGCGATCAGGTCACGCTGCTGCCGCTCAACCCGGCCGAGAAGCCGGCGTTGTCGAAGGTCACAAAACTGTACGGCTTCGAGGCGCTCGACCGGATCGAAATCGAGTCTGCCAGCGCTGGCGAAATCGTCGCGATGGCAGGCCTCGAGGGTGTCGAGATCGGCCTGACGCTCACGGAACCCGACCACCCCGAGCGGCTCGAGGGCATCGCCGTCGAGGAGCCTACCATCTCGGTGGATTTTCTCGTCAATAACTCGCCGTTCGCCGGAAAGGAAGGAAAGTTCGTCACTTCACGGCAGATTCGTGAGCGGTTGATGCTCGAGCTGCAGAAAAATGTGGCGCTCCGCGTAGACGACACCGACTCGACCGACACGTGGACGGTGAGCGGGCGCGGTGAGCTGCACCTCACGATCCTGATGGAAACCATGCGGCGCGAGGGGTTCGAGTTCCAGGTGTCGCGTCCGCGCGTAATCACCCACGAGGGGCCAGACGGCGAGAAGCTCGAGCCGTATGAGGAGTTGTCGATCGACGTGCCGGACGAGTTCATGGGCGTGGTCATCGAGCAGCTCGGACCCCGCAAGGGTCAGATGCTCGAGATGAAGCACCCTGGCCATGGGCTGGTCCGCCTGCTGTACAAGATTCCGGCGCGCGGATTGTTCGGGTACCGGTCAGAGTTCATGACCGACACGCGCGGCACCGGCATCATTCACCACCGCTTTCTTGAGTACGGCCCGTGGGCCGGCTACCTCGCAGGTCGCGGGCGGGGTGTGCTGGTCTCCATGGCGACCGGTACGATCGTCGGTTTCGCGCTCAACAACCTGCAGGACCGCTCCGTGCTGTTCGTCGCGCCCGGCGAGGACGTCTACGAAGGCATGATTGTCGGACAGAATTCCCGGTTGGCCGATATGGATGTCAACCCATGCAAGGAAAAGAAACTCAGCAACATGCGGTCCAAGGGTGCGGACGAGCATATCATGCTCGAGCCGCCTCGGCTGTTGACGCTTGAAGGGGCGCTTGAGTATATCGAAAGTGACGAATTGATTGAGGTGACGCCGAAGGCGGTTCGTCTGCGGAAGCGGCTGCTGGCCGGCAACGACCGGAAGAAGACCTCACGCGAGCTGAAACGCGAGCGCGAGTCGTAGTATTATCTGCCGTGTCGGTTGGCTGGAGTCATCACGAGTTACCCTGACGGAGAATCAACGATGTTGGGCGGGGAAGACAGGAACGGAACGGACGCGGATCCCTTCGTGGAGCCCGTCATCGATCCCAAACTGGACGACCAGGACCTCGAAGAGGATGCATCCGACGACGAGGCCGTCGACGGTAATGATGAAGCCGCGGACGCGGACGATGATCTGATCGATCTCGACGACGAGTGGGACGAGAAGGACCTCGACGAGGACGACCGGCACGACAACCCGCACAAGTTCTACGAGTAGATATTGTGGGGCTCCGGCGCGTTGACCGGAGTCGTTCTGACCGCATACTTTCAGGGCTCTCGAAAGTGGCAGTGAGGGCCATTAGCTCAGGGGGTTAGAGCGCACGCCTGATAAGCGTGAGGTCCGAGGTGCATCTCCTCGATGGCCCACTGGTACCTGGAGAACGGTGACTTGACGCACGAATGGCGCCCGGGGATCCGGGCGCCATTCGTCTTTTCGGGGGTCGTCCCGCGCGGCTACTTCACCGCAGCCAGCCGCCGGATTTCGCCCGCCAT
>SXGR01578679.1_pt1 | contig 30495 bp, 33 predicted proteins | sample 3174711 | NCBI WGS metagenome assembly SXGR01 (sample SAMN11356860, study PRJNA531348) | freshwater metagenome | isolation source: freshwater sample F1-60 | place: China: Fuxian Lake, Yuxi | collected 2017-12-25 | reverse complement strand
GGCCGCGCCCTTGGGGAGTGATTTGCCCTTGCCTTCCTCACTAATGCCGTCGCCTTGGCGAATGGCGCGCGAGTTGAGCGTGTAAGCGCCGATTTCCTCGTTGTCCCGCCGCCCGCCAAAGTCCGTTTCACCGGACACGCGGGGAGTCTTGGGCGTTTTGACTTTGGCAACTTTGGCCGCCTTGGGTTGAACCTTGGCCGCCGATACCGTCTTTTGCGTTTTCATGCTAGAAGGGCAAGCGCCGTGCAACTGACTGGCATTCGCCACGGGAGCGGAGTTTCCGCCCTTGTCGTTTGTCAGTTCGCAGTTCGCTTGCACGTTTAGAAGGTAGCAGAGGGGAGGTTAGCTTCAAGCTATTTCTCAAAGAATCTTTGAGCCGCTCCATGAATCCTTTCGATGGGCGCATGAGTGCCCCGCATACCTCAACCGGCGCAACGCCGCTGCGGGTCGTGATTCCTGACTTTGCTCCTCTGCTTTCTCATGTGCTAACTTGTATTCTCATTTTTAGTCTGGTGTTCTCCGAGGTTGCTCTCTGCTCCTCACAGTGCTAACTTGTGTTCTCATTTATGCCCGGAGGTTGCCGCCACCCGGAACACTGCTGCTAACTTGTGTTCTCAGCGTCACTCCACGTCTCCCTGCTGGAAAGTCCGCAAGTTACCTCAAACCACGGCCTCCTAGAACTCGATATGAGCCTCGGCAGCCCGCCAACCCCACGAATACCCGTCCGACCCATAAAAACGCCTCCAGGAGGCGGCTAGACCGCTTTGCGTGCCTCTCTGCGCCGCCTCTGAACTCCCATTTGACCGTCCGGTCCACTTTTATGGTGCTAACTTATATTCTCAGGAGCCTCGGAGACGAATTTACCGCTAAATCTGCGCCGTCCTCTGCTAACTTGTGTTCTCATCAGTTGGGCACAGGATTGGTCAGGGTTGGGCCTGGCTGGACGGCAGGTATTCGCTGCTAACTTGCCTTCTCATCCTGGCCCCAAATAACCATTGCACGGACCCGCCCGGTTGCGTAGAGTTTCCTCCGTATGAAAAACAACCGATTCACTGTTTATGAAAGCCGCTGACACCCTGGCCCACGAATACTTTGGCGGCAGCCGCGAGGAAATCGGGGCGACCGTCTTCGACGAGTTCGTGGCGCTGATTGAGACTGACCGGGAGGAGCACCGGGAATCCCTGCGCGATTCCGAGCTGCGCCAGCGGTTGTTCAACCTGGTTAATGCCTGCCGGAGCCACCGGATTTCCTTCAACTCCGACGAGACAGCCTTGCAGGATGCGATTGACCTCCTCGCGCTGCTGGCGATGGAACGGAGGGACGAATGAGGGTTCCCCGTGCCATGCCCAGGACACCAGCCACCGCCGAGTATCCCTGGAAAGCCTACTCTGATGGCTCCATTTACAGCTTGGATGGCCGAGGATGCCAGGCTCCTGACGGCTCTTTTGACGGAACCAATGTCGTGGAGTGCGGAGGCCCAGCCGAGGAGGCTCGCTATGCCGCCGCGTGCGTCAATGCTCATCCTTTTTTGGTGGCGGCGCTGAACGGCCTGCTCATCCAGGTGGAGCATCACAAGGTCGGCCAGGGCAAGTTGAGAAAGATACGGGAGGCGAGGAGACTGCTGGAGCAACTTTATCCCGGAGGAATCCTGCTATGATGCTCGTCGGACAATCAGTTGGGCGGCGTGTTACCCGTGACGTGCTGGATGGCGCGTTCGGGAAGGACAAATACAAGCCCGTGGTCGTGTCCCAGGAAGCCGGGGATTTGCTGGTATTCTGGGTGCGCGGCACGCGGCGGAAGGAACGGCTGTCCGTTTTGGACGCCTACAAGGTGGCGCTGCGTTCCCGTATCCGCCTGGAGTCGCTGGAGAAGGCCCGCAAGAAGAAAGGTTTGAAATGAGAAAGCCGACCGAGCTTCCCGTCCAGCCGGTGATGTGTGCCACCTGTCCCTTCCGCGAGGGGAGTGACACCGCCTGGCTGAAGGACTACCTCGCCAAAAGCGCGGCCACCGAGGCGTCCCGGATTTGCCACTCGCCGGGCAGCAACAACGCCTTTCATCGGCGCACTGGCAAGCCTGCTGCCGTCTGCCGTGGCGCTAGAGACTTGCAGTTGCAAATGTTTCACCGGCTGGGCTTCTTGAAGGAGCCGACCGATGCTTGCTGGGCCGCGAAGGTGAAGGAACTTAAACTGTGATTTACCGCTAAACCAAAATGAAAAAACTCAAGAAACCCAGTAAAACGGTCGAAAAAGGCAAAGTCATCATCACTCAGGACCCGGTGCTGCTCCTGAATGTGACCCTCAAGGTCAGCGTTCCGCCGCTGAACTCGCTCCCGTTCTTCTACGAGGAGGTAGGCACCGGGGCCATCGGCAAGAAAGTCGCCAAGATTGGTCTAGGCAAAGCGGGCTGCTTCTACTTCTGGCTGGACAAGCAGCGTTACGCGCTGTCCTTCAGCGACCTCGCCGAGCCGGTGTTCCGCGCCTTGGACAAGGAGGAGGAAAAGCCCGCGAAGGCCGAGGCTAGTAAAAGAAAGGCTCAGTCGTGAAACCCGTCTGGTTTGAGTATCGCCCCTGGGCCGCCGACACCTGGCAGCGCGAACACCTGATGACCCTGGCGCGTTTCCTGTGCGCCGGGCGGCTGGCGACGGCGGGCTGGACAATGAGCGCCGTCGTGACCGGGAAAACCCTGCGCGAGTCCTCCGGGGACGCCCTGGCCCAATGCGCCGAGCTGTGGCCGAGGGAGGCCGGGCCGCTGGTGGACAAGATTCTGCGCCTGCCTTCCGCTGGCTCTGCCTGCCGGGGCGACTTCCCGGCCATGTGTGAGGCGCACGGCAACCTGCGCCGCTGGGCCATGCAGAAGTTCGGCCTGCCCACCACGCAGGACACCCACCGCCTGTTTGACGGGCTGCATTCGCTGGACGGCTGGGGCTTCGGTTCCCGTCTCCATCCTGACACCACTTGTGCAGAAGTAGGCGAGTGCCTGAAGCTGCTGGTCCACAAGGGACTCTGGCCGGAGGTCAGCACGACCGCCTTTCGGGAGAGCCTGTGGCGTAAGTTTTCCGACCAGTATGACCGGGACGAGGACCGCCAACCCTTGCTGCGCTCCTATTGCACGAGCTGGCTGCGAATCGGTAAGGACCACCTGTTTCATTCGCCCGTCCTATCAGGAGCGGACTGGGGCCGCTCATTTGAAGGGGTTCGCAGCCTGTCAGACTTGGGGAAGGAGATACCTACACTCTAATTGCTAACTTGCGCTCTCATTTTAATCTGGACAACGCCATGAAATTGAACGAAGACATGACCATGAAGACGGAACTTGAAGTGCTGCTGGTCCATGATGACCCGCGCCACGGCTTCCGATACAGCCGTGGCCCCCGCCCTGCCTGCGACCAGGAACCCTGCTCGACGGCCCCGATGGTGCGCCTGATTCCCCGGCCCCTGGTGAAGCTGCTGCTTCTGCCCAGTCCGTGCCGCAGCATTTCTCCGTTGACTGAGCCGGTGGCCCGCCCGATTGAAACCGGCTGGGAAAACTAGCCTGCGTTTCCTGTAACCCACCGGCTATGAGGATTGCTCCCCGCAACCCGCGCGTCTATCGTTTGTCTGCGGACAATGCGCCGGGGAGGATACTGGTGGACCGGAAGTTTGCCGCGAAGCTGAGTCAGTTCACCTGGAAGTGGGTGCCCGCCGCGAAGCGCGCCCGCGCCCAGCTAGGTCCAAAACAGGGGCGCGAGTTTTTGCATCGCTACATTGCCAACCACCTTGCCAAGAAAGGGTGGGCGGAGGTCTTCATGGCGGATGAGGACCCGATGAACTGCCTGATGCAGAACTTGCGCCCCTATGAACGGGAGGAGCAGGGAGCGGCGCGAGGACAGTTCCGAAACAACACCAGTGGTCGAAGGGGAGTGTATTTCAAGAAGTCCATCGGTCGCTGGTATGCCGTCATCCGGGCGCGCGGAAAGCTGAAGCATCTTGGCTATTTCTCCGACGCCGACGCTGCGGCCAAGGCTTACGCCCAGGCATGGAAGCTGAAGCATCCCAAACTCACCCTCAAATCTTAGACCAATGAGAGAACCCAAGTGGATAGAAGTAGGCCGCCAGGAAAGTCCTTTTACGCAAGCATGGATGTGCGAATCGTGCGGAAACTTTGAAGGCCGATATGGATTAAATCAGTCAGGCAGCAGCTTCCTGCTCCCTCTTTCCAACTGCTGCGCTACCTGTGGCACCGGCCCGCAGTCCTTTGAGCTGGTGAGTGGCAGATGGACCACAGTGCATGAGGTCTGTTCTCGCGGCCTGCTCCGTCCGTTGGCGTCCCGCCATCGGCACGTTGCCTTCAAGCGCACGGGCCTGCCACAGCAGATGACCGACTTCACCGAGAACTTCGTCCTTCGGGAGAACAGCTAGGCCACTATCACGGCCTGTTTTGTCTGTTGACCGGCCCGCCACCGGAAGCCTATCCTATGTATCGAATCAGAAAACGTCTGCCGCAATTTACCACTAAATCCTATGGCTAAACGCCGACCCACCAGCCCGGAGGAAGTTCTGGCCCACTTTGAAGCGATGGGCGCAGTCCAGAGGACCTCGCCTGCCTACCAGTTGGACCCTGCCGGTTGCCGGGACGGTTCCTTCACCTTCGAGGAGGCCCGCCTGTGGAAGCCTAACCAGGAAGACATTCTGGAGGAGAAGTTCGACGGCCTGCGCTACCTGCTTCAGGTTCAGCCCCGGTTCGTCCGCAGCGTCCACTCCAAAAACTACCTGACCTCACGCCGGGTTTCGGTGCAGACCGGGGAGTATGTCGAGAAACAGGACCGGGTGCCGTTCATCCGCGACTGGCAGGCATCGGCTCGCCTCGCCGACTCCATCTTTGACGGAGAGGTTTTCAGCCGAGGTCTGTCCAGTGACACCCAGCACGACATGGTTACAGGTGATGTGGTGTATAAGTGCTGGGACCTCCTGCGTCTGAATGGCCGCTGGCTAGTCAACCTGTCGTGGGAGACGCGCCAGTCCATGCTGAAGTCGGCGCTGCAAACCGCCGCCCAGTCTTGGCTGCATCATGTTCAGTGGGGAGTCAATGCGCCAGCGATGCTGGCGGAGATTGAGCTGCGCGGTGGAGAAGGGTTGATTCGCAAGAAGCGCAACCTGCCCTACGGAATCGGGTGGTCCAAGGTGAAGAAGTCCGAGACGTGGGATGTCGTCGTCACCGGATTTGAAATGTCCACGGAGGGCAAATACGCCAAGGAGGGCTGGATTAAAGGCATCAAATTCGGCCAGTATGCCAAAGGTCGGGGAGGCGTTCTGATTATGCGCGATTGCGGGCAGACCAGTGGCCTGACCGAGAAGATGCGCGCCGAGATAACCGCCTTTCGCGGCAAGATGATTGGCCGGGTAATGGAAGTCGAAGCCCAGCTCCGCCTGCCATCAGGGAAACTTCGACATCCTCGTTACCTTAGATGGCGTGACGACAAGAACGCCAAGGACTGCGTGTTTGTCGCAGCGAAACCGGCAGGCGCAGGAGTTCCTTCCGAGGAGTGACCGTGGCTACGCCAACTTCCAACGAGCAGCTTGAGTCCCTTCGTAGGAGTCACCCGCAGCTTGTCGAGTTTTTGAGAGACACTGCCGAGCGAGTGGAGTTCGGCAGTCAATTCTATGTAGATGAGCTGGCGTGGGAGCGAATCGCCGCCCCGCGCCAGACTCCAGCCGTCAAACGAGTCCGGTTCAGCGACCTCGCCAAGGCCAGCAAGGAGGTAGTCAACCCCGCTGATGAAGCCTCCCCAGCGTTGCCGCAGACTGAGGCTCCTCGTCCGGTAGCGCCCTTGCGCCCAAGGGACCTGTTTTTGCAGGAGCTAGTCTCCGTGATGAACGCGCTCAATCTTACGGTCAGGACTGACGACCTGACCCGTCGGTTGATATTCAAGGCCCTCAAGCCCCGCAATCTGATGAATGAGGTTCATCAGATGCAGAATGACTTGATGCGCGACGGCTTGACCGGCCAGCGGGTCTATATCAGCCCGGAGCTATGGCAGACGCTTATTTCCAACGGCCCTACCATGCAGCAGGCAGTCTCACCTTCGAGGACTATCACCGGAAAGCTGGAGCTGATGGGGATGGAAGTGGTTTTGGTGCGCGACCGTCGCTACCTGCGGGTGGAGGGAGGAGTTTTTCGGAGCACTCCGAAGTTCTCGATGCCAATTTCAGTCAGTCCCGCCCTGATAAACCGGCCCGATTTAGCCGTTGCTGGCAGCTCGTCGCCTGCCATAATTCAAACCGCTGCCAGCACTGTGCCGCGCAGCAATCCAATTTCCGACGCGAGTGTGTCGGGGAAGTCAGAAAACAAACCGTAACTACATACAGAACATGGCAAAGAAAACCGCAGACCTGAGCGCCCAAATCGAGGAAATCTTCGAGCGGGCCAAGACCGACACCCTCGCCCTGCTGGGCGACCGCGCCCCTGCCGAGCAGGAGCCGACGCCAGCCGCCGAGGAAACCGCAACGCTGCCTGACCTGGAGACGATTCAGGAGATGAGCAAGGAAGACATGATTGAGCTGGCTGGGAAGCTCAACATCGAAGTCGAAGGCCGCAAGACCTCAGAGGTCCGTTCCCTGCTCGAAACCGTCCACAATGTCGTCTCGGGCAACACCGACGACGTGGAGGAGGACGCCATCAACGCGCTGGCCGAGGCCGTGAGCATCGCCCCTGCCAAGAAGGTGGCCGTGACCATCGAGAAGTTGAAGGACTACTTCGAGAAGGACGCCGATGGGACTGGAACCGAAGGCGCTGACGCTGATGCTGACGAGGACAAGGGCAAGAAGGGCAAGAAGCCTGCCGCTGAGGAGCCGGAGGAGGAGGAGGAGGTCAAGCTGCCCAAGGTTGTTCTCAAGGCTGAGTTGCCGGAGGAGTCCGAAATGAAGGAGCGCCTGGAGGCCCACAACGAGGCTCAGGAGGACGATGACAAGAAAATCACCGGCGACTTCGACGACACCGAGGAGCTGGAAGGGGCGTATCGCAAGCTGCTCGCCCTGATGGTGGACGACGAGGGGGAACTCGCCGAGTGGGGCACGCCCTACGTGAAGGACGAGCTGGCGCACTGCTGCGGCCTGCCGACCGAGGACACCGAAATCAAGGGCGACGACCGCGAGCTGACCCGCTGCATCGTGACCCGTGTGCTGTTCACCCAGGACAAGAGCGGGGCGCTCGTCCCGGCCAAGAAGGCGGCGAAGAAGTAGCCTGCATTTACCGCTAAATCGCAACGAACGGGGCAGGCTCAACCTGCCCCGTTCCCTTTAATACCCAAGCATGAAAATCAGGAACCGCATGAAATCGAAGAAGCCTTCCATAGTGTCCGCCCCGAACATCATCGAGGCCGACGGTGAGATTAACCTCCCGCTAGATGAGGCCGCTGTTTTGAAGACCGCAATGGAGGAGCTTAACTCGGTCGTGGTGGGCCGGGAGGATGAAGTGACCGCACTTTGCTACTGCCTGGCAACCGGCCACCATCTGATGCTGGAAGGCGAACCCGGCGTCGCCAAGTCCATGTTCGCCCGTGAGGCGTTCAAGCGCATCGAGTCTGACCGGGTGTTCGCCCGTCAGTTTATGAAGGGCACGCAGTTGGACGAGATTTTTGGCCCGATGAACTCCACCCGCTACCGTGAGGAAGCCGTGTGGGAATACAACATCACCGGGCAGCTTCCTGACAGCGAGCTAGCTTTTCTGGACGAGGTTTATCGCGCCTCCGATTCTGCTCTGCCTGCCATGCTCCAAATCCTCAACGAACGGACCTTCAATAACGGAACAGTGAAGGTCGAGTGCCCGTTGCACACTGCGATTGGCACCACCAACTTTGTCACCGAAAGCGAGGAGTTGCGCGCGTTTCACGACCGCTGGCTGATTCGTATGCGAGTCAGTCCCCTGGACAGCACGCCCGCCAAAGTGAAGATGCTTCGGATGTTCATTGAGCCGGTCGAGTCGGAGGTAACTCCGGTGCCGATGGATACTATCAGGACCCTCAGCAAGTCAGTCCCGCGTGTCCCCATTTCCGAGGAAGTGCTGGAGCTGATGGTGCAACTAGCTGACGTGTATCGCAAATCGTTAGCCAACTTCCCAATTTCCGAACGCCGGTTGTGCCAGTCCTTGCTGCTGGCACAGGCTGAGACGTTGTTCTGCGGCAAGGTCGAAGTCGAGGCCGAGCATCTGCGCGCCCTCAAGTTTAGCCTCACCACGAGCGGTAACAAGACGCAGACCGAGGCGTTCGACCAGGCGTTTGCTGCCGTGATTGGGGCGTTCATCCAAGACGCCGAGGAGCGGACCACCCTCAAGAGCGTCAGCGGATACTGTCTGAAGCTGGTGGAGGCGTATGACGCCGGTCTGTCCGCAGCCTCCAAGAAGAAGCTGCTGGACAAGTGCCTGCAAGCTCTGGAAGGGCTGAACAACATGACCCCGGAGGAGACGCCCAAGACTCGCGCCGGGATGGACCAGGTGGCCGAAATTCGCCGCAAGCTCACCGAGGTCGGTGAAACCCTCCGACTGGACCTCGGTGGAATCAAGTCCTGAGAAATTTACCGCTAAACATTCAACCATAGGACACACTGATATGAGAACTGTTCGCTTGAAATTGCAGCCCGAAGTCAAAGAACTGCTGGCAGATAAAGCCCGCCGCTTCGGGATAGACGACCCCGGTTTCGCCGAGGATATGTTCAGCCTGCTCCGCTTGAAGGGCAGCGGCATTCCCGACAAGGACCGCGCCAAGGCGATGGTCAGGTTCCTCGCCAAGAAGTTCAGCCGCTCAGAAGTCGGCCTCGGCCTGATTTTCCACAAGCGCCTGATGGTGCTGAAGAAGCTCATTGCCATGCCCTACTTCAAGGCGCTCACAATGCTGAACGACCCGATGGCGGCCCTGGAGCGGATGCTCGCCACCTTCCGCTCCCTGTATTTGAAGAACCGGCAGGCGCAGTGCCTTACCTGCTCGTATCTGCGAAACTGCGATTTCGGCAAGCAGTATGGGGCCACGATGCACGACGTTACCAAGGTGCTGGACCCTGACTACTCCAAGAAAGTCCACAAGGACTGCCCTGTGCTGCCGGAGATTGACTCGCTCAATCAGATGTTCGCCGCCCAGCGGGCGATGGCTGAGATTCTTGCCAAGGCGGCGAAGCTGCCGCCGCAATCTCGGACCGACGCGACCAAAATCGGCGCTCCTTCCAACGCCCTGCCCTTGGTCGAGGAGATGGAGAGCAAGCTCAAGGAGGCAGCGTTGGACGCGATTGAGGACGCCGCTGACAATGACCTGGATGCCGATGGGGCGGCGAGTGACGCCCTGACTTACGGCGACGTAGGCTACGGCAAGGGGGACGCGCTGACCGGCACGCACTCCGGCAGCCGCTACTGCTCCGCCACTGAAGCGTTCCTGACCAGCCTGACCGCGCAAAAGATGGCCTACTACGAGATTGGCCGAAAGCTGTCGCTCATGCTGGACGCCACCAAGGCGGGCAAGTTCAAGCCCGTCGCGGAGATTGCCAAGGATGAGCGCCAGGCGCAGATGACCTCAATGTCTGACCTGACCCGCTTGGCCGCCAACCAGCATGGTCTGCCCAAGGAAGTTTTCGAGGCCCGCGCTGACAAGAAGCAGTTGGTGAAGCGGGAGAATCTATCGCCGGAAGGGAAGAAGCAGTTGCTCTACCTGTTGGTGGACAATTCCGGCTCGATGGGAAGCCAGATTGGCGGCGTGCATGGATTGGTGACGCGCGGCTCGCTCGCTTCCGCCTTCTGCGGGGCGCTGCTCCGCCGAGTCGGGCTGGACGGCGGTATCGTGTTCCTGCGCTTCTTTGACGGTGATGTGAGCGCGCTATACGAGGCCCGCCAGAAGGATGACTTCACGCCGTTAGAGACGTTGGTGAGTCTTGCCAGTTACAATGGGCACAGCACCAACCTGCTGCGCGCCATCAACACGGCCACCACGGACATCAAAGCAGCCAACGCGCAGAGTGAACTGGCCCGCGCGGAAATCCTGCTCATCACTGATTGCGAGGACGCTTTCGACGAGAAGCAGTTGCGGAGCGCGTTGCAAGGGTATGAGACGAACATTCTTGATGTTTCAGGAATGAGCGCCATTCGCGCCAAGGCCCAGGCCGCTGACCCCAGCGCCGTGATTCCCAAGCTCTCTAACGTCCAGGACGTATTGAAGAAAGTCGCCACCAAGTATTACTCCGTGAACCAGGATGAGCCGGACCTCTCCAAAATGGTCGCTCTCCTCTAAACCATAACAGGCATCAAAACCATGAATCCAAACGACCCGTCGGAAATGCCGATTGAAGAAATCCGCAAGCGCATCGTGTCCCGCCTCGGCATCGAGGAGGACGAGTTGAAGACCCTTTACCCCACGGATGACCGCCTCCGCGAGTTCTACCTCAAGGAAGTCCTGACGATTGCTGCGACCTCTCACGAGGACGACGATTGGCCGGAGGACAACTACAAGCTGAAGACCGACGGAGCGAAGGAGCTGGCGGGAGCGCGCCGTCGGGTGGAGGAGAAGGCCAGGTTCAAGCAGGAGGTCAAGGCCAAGGTGAAGGACGAGCGCGAGAAGCTGCGCCGAGGCGACGAGTTCGGTCCTGCCGAGCAGTCGCACCTTCCAGCCAAGGAGCGCGTGTCCCTGAAGGACATTGCCGACGCCGCCGCATCACTGAAGGACCTCAACCTGGACAGCGATGATGAAGAAGGCACAAAAACTTCCGCCTAGCCCCGCGCCGCTGCTGTCGCTGGCGGACTTGAAGAAGGCCCGGCGGAAACTATCACGGCAGGAGTATCCCGCCCCGACCGGGGCGAGGAATACCACCGTGTTTGAAACCCGAATAGGGCGGGCTGCCTCGCAGATGGAGCAGTTGACGACCGGGCCGCGTCCCTACCCCTCTAAATACTACGTAGGCTACAACGCAGGAGAGTTCACCTATTACTCCCCGCCGCCTGCTGGCTGGCTTCCCGGCCCTGACCAGCAGTATTTCGTCGGCTCCACTGAGCCTAGCGGACTCGGAATCCGCATTCAGGAAGGCGCACACTGGCACGACTCGTCTTCAGGATTTGTCTATCGTTGGTGCGATGCTGACGAAGTTTGGGTGCTAATTGACCCTCAACCCGAATTTCGCCTGGTGATTGAAGGTGGCATGGGAACAGAGGGAATCTTCACCGGAGCTGTAGCAGTTTCCACTCGGAAGGTGGCTTCCCTGCCTGTCGCCTCTGCACCGTCCCGCTTCTCTTTCTCCCAACTTGTCGCCAAATCCCGGATTGCATGAAAAAGCTAACTGCCAAGGAAGTGTCTCGCCTGCGCGCCAAAGGGCTGAAGGTTGTCGCCGCGTCTCCAGTTCCCTACGCCAAGGTTCGGGAGGCTGTTCGGCTCCTCCTTCCAGATAGGCAGTCCCTTGAGGCTACTAACGCTCACGGCTACCCGCCCGACTACGTTACGCTGGTTGCCGGTAAGAATGAGTTCGTGTCCCCCATTCCTACACCGCTAAGGGAGACGCCCCTACTTCCTCCGGCTGGATATTACTGCGGATGTCTGCCGCCTAGCGGCGATAATTTTCTGCCCGGAACCGTCTGGCACGAGGTCACTACCGGGAAGGTGTTTGAGTGGAAGGAGAATCCGAATCCTAAAATTGCAGGTTGGTCGTGGGTCTATGCCAAGCCCCAGCCAACTATCCGTCTCGTAGCGGGGGGCCGAAACAATCACTATGTAATCGGCCTGGTCCAGGCTCTCACTGAAGATGAGCCAGATTCCCCGTCTCTGCCGCTGAAGAAGGCGTTCAGCTTCAAGGAGCTTCTGGAGCGGTCTAGGAAAGTCTGAGCTTGCCAATTTCCTACGGATGACGGATTAGTCCGTCGTTCGTATGCCCAAACCGCCCAAGCCGCCCGTCAAGCAGAGCGCCACCGACCGGGACGCCAACCGCTCCCGCAGCTTCCAGCTTCGCGTCCGCAAGACTTCGGAGGTCGTCCGCCGTCAGCAGCTTTCTCCAGCCGTTGCGCTCTCTGCCGTTCCGGCGCGAGGCGGGGTCAAGCTCGCTGTCAACGTCACCGGAAATCTTCGAGGCATGAACAACTCCGACGACTCGGAGCACATGAAGCGGGTCAGGGCCATGCGGCGCTTCTACAACCGGCAGATGCCCGTTTTGCAGTGCGCCAACTGCGCCTTCGCTTCCAGTTGTCCGCAGTTCAAGGCCGGTTACGAGTGCGCTTTTCTACCCTTCCTCAACTCCCACAAGATTGACTCCGAAGGCGACTTGATTGCCTACATGAAGGAGTTGTTGGGAGCGAACATTCGCCGCGCTCACTTGAACACCATCATGGAGACGCTCGGCGGCGGCGTGCCAAGTTTGGAAACTTCTGAGGCCCTCAACCTGTGCTTCATGCAGTTGGCGAAGCTGCACGAGCTTACCAGCAGCCAGGTATCCGTAAGCGCCGAGCTGGACTCGGAGGGGACTATCATCGGTCGGCTGTTCGGCAACCTCGGCTCGCTGATTGAGGACACCAAGCAGTCAGTCGCCACACCCATCGAGGTTGAGGTCCGTCCGGCGCGAGGCGACTCTACACCAGCCCCGTCTCCGGCTGAGGAGGTCGGAGTAATTCCTGACCGCCCGCGCGGAGTGAACGCCGATTTGATGAGTGACTTTTCCCGCGCCCTAGTTACCCAGCGCGACGGAAGCCAGATGGAATCCGTGTCGGTCAGCAACCTCACTCCGTCCCACCCATGAGCACGCCCACGACCTCCCGCCCGGAGCACGACCGCTTCATCAAGTATCAGCAAAGCTATCGGGATACCGTTCCCGTTCAGCCTTCGGAAGGGAGCACGCCTTCAGGCAAGGCCACCAAGACCATTCAGTCCAGGGAGACGAAGCACGGCGAAGGCAAGATGACGCCCGAGGCGCGTGCCAGGGCCAAGGCGCAGTGATTTACCGCTAAATTCTCCGTGAGAATTCGCCCCAGCCGTTTGAAGGCCCGCACGAAAGAGGCTTCGCCCTATAAGCGCCCGGACAGCCCCCGTCCGCCACTTTCACCCGTCTCGCCCTTCAAAACGTCCCTCAGCGAGCGGCAAACAGCCTCCCAGCACGTCGCCAATGTCGTCCTTGATGCCCTGCACCATGACCCGGCGAAGCAAATCAAGGTTGCCGAGCTGACCGCCCGTGTGGTGGCGCTGGCGCAGGTGATGATGGAGCGCAAGTTCTACCCCTACCAGGTGGAAGTATCCTACCGCATTATCGAGTCCATTCTGTTGCATCAAGGCGATGTCATCACCATCCTGATGGCGAGGCAGATGGGAAAAACGGAACTTTTAGGGGCGCTGGTTGCCGCGCTCGCCATCATCCTGCCAGAGCTAGCCAAGAAGTTTCCTCTGGACTGGAAACTGAACATCACTGACGAGCGAGCGGTGTATCGTGGTTTCTCCCTCGGCTTCCATACCGGAATCTATGCCCCGCGAATGGACCAGGCGGGCATCATGTTTGAGCGCGTCAAGATGGCGTTTGACACCAACACCACGAAGAAGCTGCTCCGGGAAATGGGCCTGTCCCTGACCATCAGCAACGGCAACACCATCCGGCTTTCCAACGGCAGCACGATTCTTTGCGAGTCCGCCAGCGAGCAGTCGAAGATTGAAGGCCGCACGCACCATCTAGTGATTGGCGAGGAAGCCCAGGACATCAGCGACCTCAAGATGAAGAAGTCGCTGCACCCGATGGTGTCCTCGACGCTCGGCACGATTGTCAAGGTCGGCACCGCCACGACCCGCAAGTGCGACTTCTACAGCTCCATCAAGGCCAATCAGCGATTGGAGATGGTCACTGGCCGCAAGAATCACTTCTTCTACCCCTACACGGTCGGCCTGAAATACAACTCATTCTACCGCCAGCACATCGAGCGTGAGCGAGTCCACTTGGGAGAGGACTCTGACGAGTTCCGCACGTCCTACGCAGGCGAGTGGATTTTTGAGCGCGGTATGTTCCTGACCCAGGAGCAGTTGTTTGACCACGACATCGCCCAGATTGGGGGAGCGTTCTCCACTCTCTACTCAGGCGGAGTTCCCTTCAACCTGACGCACTACTCCATCGTGGCCGGTATTGACTGGGGCCAGTCGCATGACTCGACTGTGCTGACCCTGATGGCAGTGAACTGGAAAGAGCCGCTGGACGAGGACACTGTTCAGGACGAGTGGGGAATGCACCGCTGCGTTCACTACCGCAAACACATCATCGGCTGGCTGGAGTTCCTCGGTGACAACTACGAGCATCAGTTCGAGGGCATCGCCGACTTTCTGAAGCGGTATCCGAAGTTGGAGAAGATTGTCACCGACTCCAACACTTGCGGAAAGCCGCTGCTTGACCGGCTGACCTCCGTGTTTGTTCCACGCGGAATAGAGGTCTGCGGTTTCAACTTCCAGTCCAAGCTGAAGTCAGACGGATACAAGTCGCTCTACTCCGACTTCTGCGCCCGGCGCATCACATTCCCTGCCGGGACCGAGGCGCGCAAGACCTCCTCCTACCGAAAGTTTTGCTTCCAGATGCAGGACCTTCGGAAGGACTACCGCAACGGGTTGATGGTGGTTTCACACCCGCCAGAGAAGGGCGCACATGACGACCACCCTGACGCTGCCATGCTAGCCGCCTGGGGGTGCAACGAACCCGCCAATTCCAACCGGCTTGACTTCGGAGACGAGAACCCGTTCATTAACTGACCGTGAGCACCGCCACCGCTTTGTATCGTCCGCCGCCCCGGAAGCAGTTCACCGGATTGAGCGACAAATACTCCCCTTACGCGAATGCGATTCTCAACGGAACGCTAGCCGCTGCTCTGAGCCAGACCGCGCCCTACGACCTTCTAGGGACGATGGGCGGAACGGCGTTCCAGGAGTCTGCCGCTGCGCGCCTGGCCGATTACCGCCATCGGATGAAGTTCTACGACGGCGAACACTACATCAATATGTTCGAGGACGGGGACAAGAAGGTGGTGTTCAACTTCTGCAAGAAGGTGGTGAACAAGGGAGTGGATTGGCTGATAGCCGAGGGTTGGAAGGTCAAGTGCGGCAAGGGCAACGAGCAGGTAGCCTCCGCACTGAATCTGGTGTGGGAGTCGAATCACCGCCGCGACCTGACCCGCCGCGCTGCCCTTCTGGCAGGCATTTGCGGGGACGCCTTCCTCTATGTCACAGTTTCTTCCGAGGACGGTAAGCCGAAGCGAGTCAACATTCAAGTCCTGGACCCGTCCTCAGTTCATCCGGTCTGGAACGACGCAGGGACAGAACTCACTGCTGCCCTAATTCAATACCCCACCTGGAGCGACGCCGAGAAGCGCCTGGTTCTTTACAGCCTGTTCATTTCTCCCTCCGAGTGGATTGAGTTCCAGGACGAGAAGCAGACCAGCAAGAAGCCCAATCCTTTTGGCCGGGTGAACGTGGTCCACATTCCAAACTTGGTGGCCGCTGAATCCCAGTTCGGAGAGTCCGACCTGGAGGAAATCATTCCCATCAATGTCGAGTATAACACGGTGGCTACCTCGATGCGGAAGGTCATCAAGTATCACTCTGAACCAACCACCTTGATTTTTGGCGCTCGCGCCTCTGACCTGGAGCGAGGAGCCAAGAAGGTCTGGTCCGGCCTGCCTGTAGAAGGCCGGGTGGAGAACCTGGAGCTGAAAGGCAGCAGTGAGCTTTCCTCCACCTATTTGAAGGAGCTGAAACAGCTTATCTGCCAAATGTCGGGCATCCCGGAGGTCGCCCTGGACGGCAAAGTAGAGCACGTCTCCAACACGTCCGGCCTCGCCATGCAGATGCTTTTTCAGCCGTTGATTGAGCGGACGACCGACAAGCGGGAGCGTTGGAGTCGCGGCTTCTCCCAGGTCAACGAGCTAATCATTGTCGCGCACAAGGTCTATTTCCAGCAGGACTGGAGCAGTCTGGCCGACGACGCCAAAAGCCTCCACCAGACCTCGACCGAATTTACGTCCGCACTGCCGAAGGATGAGCAGACCGAGCTGGACCTCGCCCTCAAGCGCCGGTCAGCGAAGATTTGGAGCCACGCTGAGGCCATCCGTCGTGTGTCCGGGGTCGAGGACCAGGAGCGCCTTGCGCTGGAGCTGGCCGCCGACGACCGCGCCGAGTTGGCGCTGGCCTATGAGAAGCAGAAGGCCGTGCTCGGAATTTCTCCCAATTTGTCCTGCGTTTTCCTTGGTTCGCTGCCGTTGACGGAAGACCTTCTTCCGATGGCGGAGGCCAGCCAGGGCATCGAGGAGCAGTCACAGACTGACTCGAAAAAGTCGGCTGAGGCGCAAAAATAGCTTGCACCTGTCTCCGACCAGGACAATACATAGCCCGCGTAAGCTAACTTGTTAAACCATTATGGACTCCAAAGCCAAGAACACCAATCACTCGGCGGCCTTCTCCGCCGGTGCCGCCGCCGCCCCTGCCGCCAAGAGCCGTGCCGGTGCGCCCAACGAAATGAGCCAGCAGTTGCGGGACGGCAACTTGCCCGCCCACAACACTGACCTGCGCGGGGCTTCCAACAAGTTCTATGACAAGGAAGGCGTTCCCTCCATCCCCAAGGCCAGCCACTCGGTCTAATTTCCACGAGCGTTCCAGGTAAAGCGTTCGCGGCCAGCACTGAAATTTACCGCTAAATCCACCACCCAACACTGCATCAGACATGAAACAACATCGCATCCTGCTCGACCCGGACCCGGCCAACAACCCTCCCGCCGGGGGCGCTCCTGCGCCTGCTGCTCCCGCCCCTGCGGCCCCAGCTCCCGCCGCTCCGCCTGCTGCCCCTGCCGGTTTCGTCACCGAGGCGCAGATGAAGGCGCAGATTGACAAGGCCCGCTCGGAGGAGCGCACCAAGCTCCACGACCAGCTCACGACCGCCACGACGGAAGTGACTGGTTTGAAGACCAAAATTTCTGAACTCGACAGCCAGTTGAAGGCTCTCGGCTCAGTCAAGACGGCCAATGGTCAGATTGACGTGCAGGCGCTAATTGCACAGGTCACGGAAAGCGCCAAGACGGCTACGGCCACTGCCAATGCTCAACTCCAGCGCGAGCTGGACGAGATGAGGGCGCAGAATCACCGGCTCGAATTGGAGCGGGTGCGCCAGAAAGCCATCGCCGACGGCGGCGGAGAAAACGCGATGGTGGTCGCCCTGGTCACAGGGAACTCAGAGTCAGAGATTCGTGCTTCGGTAGAGGAAGCGAAGCGCACTCAGGCTCAGATTATTGAACGTGCCAAGTCATCGCAAAGTCATGGCGCACCGGCACCGGCTCCAGCCCTTCCTCCCAGCCCTCCCGCTCCTGCGGCTCCAGCATCGGCACCCTCGGAAGTTTCCGGGATGACGGTGAGGGAATGGGGTCAGAACCGCGACAAGCAGCTCGCGGCGCTGAAGTTGCAGTATTCGTAGTCCATCTGCCGGTTACTCCGGCCAAACGCAATCACTCGTATGGCAAACAAAGTCAATATCGCCGGAGCAACGTCCGGCAACAACATCAAGCTCGACAACTCGGTGCTCGATGTGTTCACGAAGGAAATCCTGTTCACGGCCCAGCCGGTCCTCCGGTTTGAGTCCGTGGCGGTCAAGAAGACTGACCTCCAGGCCACCCCCGGCAACACCATCAAGTTCCTCAAGTATGACGCCCTCTCCGGGGACAGCGCCATCGCGGAAACCACTGACATCGAGACGGACACGCTTTCGACCAGCGTGAAGTCCATCGTGGTTGGTGAGCACGCGAAGGCCGTGGCGGTGCGCGAGTTCCTGCTCCGCAGCGCGATGACGGACGTGATGAAGGATGCCTCGACCCAGCTCGGTCGCCACTACGCCAAGCGGCGTGACGGCCTGTGCCGGGACGTGCTCCTCACCAGCCCGAACGTCCTCTACGGGGGCGGCGTCGCCAACCGTGCCGCCCTCACCGGCGCAGGTGTGCTTGACCTGTCGCTCATCCGTGACGCGGTGGAGAACCTCGCCATCAACAAGGCCCCCAAGTTCAGCGGGGACGCCTACGTGTGCTTCGTGCATCCCCACCAGGGCCGCAAGCTCCGCGACACGTCGGGCTGGCTCAACATCCAGCAGTATGCCAGCCCGGAGAACCTCCTGAGCGGTGAGATTGGCCGCATCGAGGACGTGCGCTTCGTGGAAACCACGCAAATCACGAAGATTCCCAAGACCACGCAGGACATCTTCGCGGACAACGAGGACACCGGCGTCAACACCGCTGTCGCCGCCCATGCGACCCAGGACTGCTACCAGGCCATCATCGTCGGCGACTACGCCCTCGGTTTTGCCGAGGCGCTCCCCGTCGAGATGCGCGACAACGGCGTCCAGGACTTCGGGCGCAAGCACTCCCTCGCCTACTACGGCATCTGGGGCGCGGGCCTCATCGAGTCCGGCCACGTCTTCGTTCTGGAGACGGTCTAATCCGCCAAGAGTCTGACCAATGTGCCCGGTGGAGCGCCTAAAAAACCTCCACCGGGCTTTCGCCAAAGAAACGTAACCAACACTGCATAAACATGAAACCCACCGCACAGGTTAAGAAGAAGAACGCCAACGCCGCTGATGAGGCAGACCCCGTGGTCGCTGTTGAACCCGGCGAGTCCGGCTCTGACGCCGCCAGCGTTGATGAAGCCACCATCGCGGCCTCTGCTGAACCGCAGGCCCGCATCACCATGCTGGAGGAAGTGTCCCCGGCCCCCCGAATCGGTCACTTCAGCTTCCAGGAGACGTTCGGCGTCGCCAAGCTCCCCGCCCGCTCCGTCTGGCGCGTGCCGCTGAGTGTCGCCCAGCGGTTGCAGGACACCAGCCTCGCCATCATGCTCGAAGACGGCGCGCAGTAATCCTTCCTCCCTATGGCCGCCATCGCCACGCTTCGTGACTCGCTGAAACGCCGGGCCAAAATCCAGGCGAGCGAGAACTTCACTGACAGCGATTTGGAAGGCCACCTGACCGATGCGCTCCGGGAGCACAATCCAAGCTACGAGTTTGGGGTGCTCCCGGTCGCGGAGGAGGAGCCGGTCATCCTGCTAGCCTGGATTCGCGTCTGTAACTCCCGCGCCGCTCAGTGGGCGCAGGCGGCCAACACAGGCGGCCAGGCCACGATGCAGCAGGACAATGAGACGCCATTCTCTAAAAATTTGAAGCTTGCCAAATTCCTGCGTGAGCAATACACGGCGCTGGTGGTCAGCCTCGGAATCTCCAGCCGCTTCTCTGGAATCTCAGTGTCCACTGTTACCGCCCAAGATGGTTGGGTTGAGGCTGAGGTCCCGCTCGCCCTTTCTCGCACCCCGCCAGTTCCCACTCTCAGTCTGGCCGCAGGGGAGTCCAAGGCGGTCGGAACCACCTACATCATCAAGTGGACGGTGGAGCGGTATGAGAACTTTCAGGAGTGGCGCTTGTTCCACATGGTCACGGAGAACGTCAGCACAGACACGTTGCGTCATGCCTGGAACCAGGACTCTGATTCAGGGACTCCGCAGCTAAACAATCTGGCCGACTTGCTGAAGACCATTTCTGACCAGCAGATTTCCACGCTCAAGGCAGTCAACGTGGACAAGACCAAGCGAAACCTTTTCCTCCTGGTGGCGGTCAGTCGTTCCGGCCTGTTCTCCTATAGCAACGAGCTGGAACTCAAAAACGCCTGAGATGCTGGTCAACTTCCAAGTCCGTTTCGCCAACCGCCGGGTTCAGCAGATTGTCGCCAACCTGAAGCGCAACCAGTCGGCTGACTACGCCACTCGGATTGACATGGCTGGACTGGCGGAGATGGCCCTGAGCTTCATCCGCAAGTATTTCCCCGGACGCCGCACGCCCCAGGACAACACCGACACCGAGAAGGGCTACGAAGGCCACCTGGCCGCTGGCTGGAAGGTGGATGTGCTACGAAAGGGCGCACTTATCGGCTTCGACTTTCAAAACACCGTCGCCCAGCGCAGCAAGAAAGCCCGCGACGTGCTGCACTACCTGGACGCAGGCACCGCGCAGCAGACCATCAAGCTGAAGACTTGGGCCGTGTTTGCCGGAACCCGCAGCCTGCTGTCCTCCGCAGTTCCAGGGACGTTCGCTGAGACAGCCGGTGGCCGGGGAATGATGGGAGACATCTTTCTTCGCCCCGGCTCGGAAGTGAATCGCCCTGCGCGCCCCGGCTATCACTTCTACGAGGCCGCCCGTAAGGACGTGATGGCCTTGCTCCTGCCCGTCATTCGCCAGCGAATCTCCTCGCGCCTCTCCAAGGTCTGACCATGCCCACCCCTGCCCAAATAACCGCCGCGCTCGCCGCCAGGATTGGGACCATCAAGCAGCGTCGCCAAGGGGTGTATGACGAGTATGCCCGTCTTGGAGAGTTGGCCCCGTTCCGCGAGACGTTCCTTCCCATCGAGGAGGGCAAGTTCACCGCCCGCCAAATCGTGCTCGGCTACGTTTTGGAGCAGTATGGAGCCAACTGGGTGAACCGCGCAGGCAGCTACAGCCAGTTCACTGGGGGCAGCTCCAATCCGGTTACTGCCCAGGGAGCCGACCATCACTTCGAGCTGGACTTCAATTTCCATCAGAACGGCCACCCTGTAACCAGGGTTATTCGCAGTGTCTATATCCAGTCTGTTCCATCTCCAGCTTCGAGATGGGCGACTTTTCCGAATTCGCCCCTGCTCCTGCCAGTAGTAGTCTGCCCACGCGGCAGTTTCGCCCCGGAGGAGCAGAACAACGCCTACGTGAATTCTCTCGGCATCTCCGGGTCAGGCAACTTTTCTCTGGACTGCTACATTGACATCAACGCCCTGTCCCCAGGTATCACCACCTGGTTTCCGATGACCATTACCGTCTCCTTTGAGGGAGGCCATCCCGCTCAGTCAGTCACCCTTCAGGCAGCCGAATCGCTAGGCGCTCCGACGGCTCCCCGAATCACCCCGGACTACAAGCAGCTCTACGCGCCAGTCTATCGCACCTTTCCCGTCTCCCACGTCAAGGACCGCTTCGACGCCGCCTGGCTGGGACGGAAGGCCGACACCGAATACCCCAAGGCGTTTGTCATCCTCGACGATGGGGCGCAGAAGTTGCAGGCTGCCGGGCGAGCCGTTCGGCGGACTTCCTTCATCGTGATGTTTGTCTGCAAGGAAGGCCCCAAGAACGAGGACGGCTCGCCAGTTATTTCCGCCGACGCCTCGTTTGGCTGGCAGTATGGCTCCGAGGCTGAACAAATCAGCCGGTTCATTGAAGATTTGGATGCAGCACTGAAGGTTGACGACACGCTCGGCGGCCTGGTCATGGAAGCGCGCATGGAGGGATTCGTCTCTGACGCCGGATTAGCCCACCCTGAAGGGGCCGTCTGGGTGAAAGTAGAGGTAGAACACCATGCCTAGTCCCGTTCGATTTACCGCTAAACTTTCCTCAAAGCGCCCTTGCGCTCCCTGGAGGGTTGTGGTTGAGTCGGATTGTTGTCAGCCCGGTAAGTAGTAGAAACATTCAACAGAACAAAACCTATGGCTCTCGCAAAAGGCTCAAAAAGCGGTCTGTCCTACAAGGAGGAGTCGGCATGGGGGACGTTTGCCACCGGCAATTTCGCCGGGCTGGCCTTCGTCAGCGAAACCCTCGCCGAGCAAATCAACAAGGTTCAGTCGGCGGAAATCCGCCCTGACCGCACCAAGCCTGCCATCCGTGGCGGCAATGTCGCCGCTGGCGGCGGTGTGACCACTGACCTCGGCTGCGACCGTTTTGGCATCTTCCTCAAGCACCTGCTCACCTGCGTCCCGGTCACGACTCCCCTGGAGGCGGCTGACATCACCGCCCTGGCGGTTGGTGCGAAGGTGCGTGGCGACCTGGTGAAGTCCAACAACAAGTTCTACCTCTGCACGCTCGGCGGCACTCTCACCACGGCCAGCCCCGCGCTCACCCACACCGAAGGCGTGGCCGAGCTGGACGGTGTGAAGTTCGAGTATCTCTGCGCGGACTCGGAGACGGTGTATTCCACCGTGTTCACCGGCGGGACCACGATGCCCACTGGCGGCCTCTCGTTCGAGAAGTCGGTCAAGGGCGGCGACGCCGATATGTTCGTCCAGTTCCGGGGTGGCCGGGTGGACTCGCTCGACCTCACCATCCCCCAGGAGGGTGCGGTGCAGGCGGCCTGGAACCTCCTTTTCAAGGATTCAGTGAAGTCTTCCTCGTCTGGCGCAGGCACGGTAGCCTACATCGCTGAGGAGCCGGTGACTGGCTACGAAGCCTTCATCTCGTTCAACGCAGGGCAGACCACTCGCCCCGTCCGCAGCGCGTCGCTCAAGATTGGCAACAGCCTGGAGGCTGACGTGTATTGCGTCGGTGAGCGCACCCGCCGCGAGATTCCTGAGAAGGACCGCGAGTGTTCCGGCTCCCTGGACGTGTATTTCCAGGATTCCACGGAATATGACATCTTCAAGAACGAGACGGTGGTGAACACCCAAATCTCGTTCAACCGGAAGGGCGAGTTCCTCAAGTTCGAGTTCCCGGAGACGAAGTTCACCGGCAGCGGCACGCCGCAGATTGCCGGTTCCGGCGTCGTCACCGCCAAGCTCGAAATGAGTGTGTTCCGCCAGACCGCCGCGTATGACGTGCGCGTCACGATGATTAGCCTGGCCTCGGCGCTCCGCTAATTCCACCAATCACCCGCCCGCTTGTCAGATAACCGGCTCGCGGGCGGGTTTCTGTCGGTCAACATCAAAACAACACTGCATCTGAAATGAAAATCGAAGACCTCCTGCAACCTGCCGATTCGGAACTCACCGCCACCGTAGAATACCGTGAGGGCGTCAAGTTCACCGTCCGTCACATCAGCCGTGCCTCCCTGCAAAAGATGGCGCGCAACTGCACCGTCCAGAAGTATGACGGCAAGCTCAAGGGCCGTGTCCCCGTGCTCGACAACGAGAAGCTGATTGACGCCTATTGCAGGCAGGCCGTCGTCGGCTGGGAGGGCGTCACGCCCCGCTCGCTGTCGAAAATCGCCCTCATCAATTTCAGCAAGGTCCCCAAGGACAAGCTGGACGAGCCGATTGAGTTCACGGCGGAGGGCCTGTCCGCGCTGCTCAAGGGCAGTGATGACCTAGATATGTTCCTCCAGGACGCCTGCTCCAACGTGCAGACCTTCAACAGCGAGCACGAGGAAGAACTGGGAAACTCCGAGCCTTCGCCGACTGGGAACTGAACCCGGCCAACCTGCCGTGCGAAGGCTGCCTCCGCCTTCATCAGAGCCTCGGACGGGAGACGCCCTGCGCCTCCTGTCCGAAGCCTGTTTTGGACCTCGCCAATTACCCGGCCTGGGAAGTGTTCAGCTCCCTCTCCGGCCAGGTCCGCACCGCAGGCATGGGTGGGTTCGTCGCGTTTGACTACGCCGCCTTGCCCATGATTTTAGAGGCGCATGACATTCCCCGCTCCGAGTGGAGGTTCATGCTGGACAAAGTGCAAGTCCTGGCGACTATAGCTAGGCAGCATTGGAACAAGCCGACGGGCAGCAAAGAGCCGTGAGGCGAGTCTGACATGGAACGCGGCGCAGAATTTACCGCTAAATCGTTGTGGCCGACCCGATTCGCATAGTCGTTGAATACTCCGCCGCCGGAGAACTGGTAATCCGGCAAGCCATCAACAACCTGGACGGCCTGCGCGAGCGAGTGGAGCGCCTCTCCGCCGCCGGTCCACTATCATCCAGGGCCATGCGGATGCTAGCCGAGGACGCCGAGAGGGTCGCCACCGCCTACCACGGACGGCTTGCCACCGGGTTCGGAGTCGCCCGCAATGAGGCCAATCACCTGTTTGACACGATTGACCGCTTCGGCCATCGCGCTTTCTACGGCCTGATTGGCGTGACTGCCGCCGCGAGCGCCGGGTTGTATGGCTTGGGAAAAGCCTTCCTTGCCGTAAATGAGGACTTCGCCGGGCTGGAAATCACCGTCAAATCCTCGCTGCAAAGCGCGCAGGCTGCCCGCCGTATCCGCGACGAGGTTGCAGCCATCACTGCCAGCTCGCCGCTGCCGTTCAAGGACCTCGGGGAGTCCACGCGCAACCTCATCACGATGCCGTTCTCCCGGAACGAGATTGCGAAGCAGGTTTCCCAGGGCAGCCTGAGCGACCAGCAAGGTTTCTTCCGCCAGTCCGTTGAGCTGGTTGAGCAGATGATTGCGTTCCGCCCGGACAAGGAGGCGAAGGACGCCATCTACTCCATCCGCGAGGCGCTCTCCGGCCAGTTCCGCTCGCTCATCCGCCGGTTTGACATCCCCTCCACTGCCCTTTCCACAACGGCGGGCAAGAGCATCAAGGAGCTGTCCAACGACCCGAAGGCGACGTTTGATGCAATGAAGACCTTCTTCGGGCGCATCATCACGCCGGAGGCCATCCAGGAACTCATCCGCCAGCCGCGCTTCCTGTTCCAGAACGCAATGGAGCAGATTTTCCACATTCCGTTGTTGAAGGTCGGCGACCATTCCTACAACGCCATCGTTGACCAGTTGACCTCCCTCTACAACCGAATCACGGCCTTCACGAAGTCAAAGTTCGACGGCTACGCCGTCAAGATGGCCGCCTCAGTCAAGTCTATCTTCACCACTGTCTCCGACACCGGCGGCAAGGTCGCCGAGTATGTTTTGGACAAGGCCGGTTACGGCCAGTCGAAGTTCATGGGCGAGACAATGTTCGAGCGCGGAGCGCGCCTGGTGGACGGAGCCTTGAAATCTCTGGCAGAGAACCTACCCAAGATGCTCCAGAAGGCCACCGCGTTCTTCGAGCGCGTGCTGCCGTTCCTCCAGGCGTTTGGAAATATCGTGCTGACTCTGGGAAAGGCGTTCCTGAGCTTCGCTGACTTTTCCCCAATGCTGGCGGCGCTAACTCTGTTTTTTCGTCGTTCCATCCTGGATGTCATCTCGTTCGGGGCTGAGACTATCGCCCAGCGGCTAGCTGCCGGGGCTACTGCGGCTGTAACTGCAACTCGCGCCGCTTCAGGTGCTCCAAACTTTTCAGGGCTTAGTCCTTTAGCCCCTCAGTCCGTTGGATGGGGCCGGGACGGGGTTCTTTCCGCCCAGTCTCGGAGTCGGGCCGCTACCGCCTTGACTGCTTCAGTATATGCACCGCCAACGGTTTTGGACGCCGCCCGTGTAACATCTGACGCCAACTACCGTAGTGGGGCGCTTACTCTTAACGGAGTGTCTGCTTCGATGCTTCGAGGCGTTCCCACAGTTCTGGCGGGCAGTCTCGGACCCCAGGCGGACGCCCTTCGCCGAGTTGTCCAGAACCCTGCCGGGGTATGGAGAATTGCCGGAGGGACTTCCGCCGCCCAGGTCCGGGAGATTGAAACAGTCCTCGGGCGTCCGCCGAGCAGCCTCCGTTCTGGGATGTTCCTCCCTAATCAGCCTGCCGTCGCCTCCACAATGGCGGGCTATGCTGCCGCCATCGGGCAGGCCACCGCTACACTGTCCGCCCGCCGCGCTGCTGAGTTGGAAGCCAGCCGTCAGATGGTCGAGGCCAATTCCCGCATCGGCGACGCCCGCGTAAGGGCTGCCAACCAGCCCGGCTTCTTCAGTCGCGCAGGTTTGGCGGCGCGCGGTGCCGAGCTTGGGGCGATGGTGACAGGGGCCAGGACGAGTCTGGCAGCCGCCGCTCCCGGTCTAGGGGCTGCTCTGATTCCTGCCGCGTCCATTGCCGCTATCCTCTGGTCTGTAAGCACTCTCTCCGACACGTTCAATGAGCTGACTGAGAAGGCTAGGGCTGCTTCTACGGCTCTCGGTAAGATTGCAGACAACCGACTCGGCGGCGAAGGGGCCAGAAATCAGATTCTTCTGAACTCTGTAGAGTCATCTTCCAGGTTGAGCGAATCCATTGCTTTGGAGAACGAGGCCCGGAGTCGGGAAAGGTCCAACCCCTTCTTTGTAGGTCCTACGCTACCGCCTTTGGTGGCCGAGGCGGTGTCTGTCCGCTTTCAGGAACTACGTAGCAAGTCTGAAGAAGTTGACGCCAAGGCGGGCACTGCCAGCGTCCCTATGACCCGGACCTCTTACTGGACTGCCTCAAGGCAACTTCGTATGGGCGAGCTAGAGTTGCGGGTTGCCGCTGAACGGGCTGCCCAGGACGACCAGCGCATTTCTGACTGGCAGAAAGGCGGAAACGTCGGCTCACTTTCCCTACTCACCAACCCTGACGTGACGTTTAACGAGTCCACGCCAAAGGAGGTTGTGGACGGCGCTCGAAACACGATGGAGAAGAACCGAAAGGTCTTCCTGGAGGCTATTCAGAAGCAGGAAGCCTCTCTCTCCGGCCAGGTCCGGGTAGCTTACCTGCAAGTTCGTTCCGCCCCTCTTGCCCCGCAATTTCAGGAGTTCCATGAGAAACTCCGCAGCCAATCGGCCAAAATGTTCGGCGACGGATTCCTCGACTACTTCAAAGAAATCGGGACCAAAGGGCGTTTTGGTTATCGTCAAGGTTCTCTAGCCTCAGCCAAGGAGCTGATGAGCGGTTTCCAGTCCAGCGCAGGAGACTCTTATCAGGAGTCGTTTGATTCTCTGGAGAAGCAGGTTCGTGATGAAATCTTCCCCTTTAAGGCGGGAACTTCCTCGCTGGAAAAGCTCTCCAAAGTCTCTACGGAGAACAAGGAGTTCCTCGCCCGCGTCCAGGATGCGATTTTTAACCGCAAGGAGGAGTTCATTGAAGGGATGGTCCGCTTCGAGCGCGAATTCCGCGACCGGGTTCGGGAGTGGAACGCCCAGAACCCAGAGTATAAGAAGTCAGATGAGGGCGTCGCCCTTTTTGCCCGTATGCAGTCCGAGGCTCGACGTGTTCGCCAGGACCCTAGAGGGACGATGAACGCTGCCGCCATTGCCAAATTCAACGCCGACCAGTCCTCGGTTCGCGAGCACGCCTACCAGTCATTCGCCGTGGAAATGGGTTCCGTTGCTACCCGTCGTCTTTCCTACTTGCCGGAGGAGTCTGACCGATTCTTAGGGGGTATCGAAAACATGGCCGAGTATCTTAATAGTCTGCTGGAAGGCCCGTTGAACATTCCCTCTCTGTTAGAGAAGGCCAAACTCACCATCCCTGACCCAAAAATTTTTGGAGAGCGGGCGGAGAAGGAGAATCTGCGCGCTCTCTCCGCCACTTCAGACTTCTACGAGTTCGTTCAGGCACAGATTTCTAAAAATGGAGAGGGCTTGCGGGAGAGGATGGAGTCTTCGCGCTTGAAGTGGGAGGCTCTAGCTACGGCAGAGTCCGTGGACCCATCGAAGCTCCTGAAGTCCACTGATGAGGAACGTAAGTTGTGGTCGAAGCCCTTGAGTGAATCGGCTACGGCTGCGCGTAGCGCCCTCGGGGAGTTTCGCCAGTTTGAGTCTGCCACCAATTTGTTTTCAGGTCTAGCTACTGAGTTTCGTTTCAAGGCCCAGAAGGCTCTCGGAAAGTCCGCTGATGAGGAGCGATACAACCGGGAGGTTCAGGCCAGGGACCAGTTGCCAGGATTTTTCCGCCGCCTGCCTGAACTCAGTTCCGGGCTGGAAGGCAGCCATGCTATTGCCGAGCTTCAGAACGCCCTGAAGTCCTTGGAATGGACTGACCTTCTGGAGAGCCTCGGCAGCCTGGACGTTTTCCTGAAGGACGCCAGCGGCGCTGACCATATTGCCGTGATGGCCGACAAGTGGCGGAAGATGGACGAGATTCTGCCAAAGGTCAGCGCCCGTCTTCAGGAGCAGCTTGACGACCAGCGCCGCCAAGGACTCAATCTGGAGGCTAAGAAGACTGAATCAGCCCAGCGTGAGCTGTTGAGGGCTGGAGAGGAGTCACGCAAGAACGTCCTCGACTACTTCACGCAGGGAATCCTTCGAGCGTCCTCCGAGGTCAGCTCTGGAATTGACGACTATCAGGTGCGCGCCGACTTCGACAAGATGCTCGGTAATCTGGCCGTCCGCTTTCCGCAGATTGACCAGGCAGGAGCGCGTTCTGCTTTCGCCGCTTCTTTGGCCGACCAGACCCTTCCTTCGGAGGCAGGTCAGGTGGAAGCGGAGCGCGCCCGGTTTGCCCAAGTCGCCCTTTTCCGCCGACTGCTCGACGGCGTGGTCAAGTCCCTGGAAGGTGTCCAGTCCGAGTATGAGAGCTTCGCAGGCTGGGAGGGAGACACCACGAACACCCAAAAGCTGAAATCTGAGCTGGATAGTCTCACGCAGGCCAAAAACGCCCTCTCTAGCCGCCTCACGGCCTCCGTAAATGACCTACAGCGCGAGTTTGTCACCCGCCAGCGTCTTTATGCCGACCAGGCCCTAAAAACCGCCCAGGGAGCCTTGCAGAGCGGGCTAGAAGCATCCCTGAGCGCCCGGCCCAGCCAAATTGCCCGTTTCCAGCTCGCCGACCTCGAAAAGAGCGTCCGGGAAGCCGGTTTGGAGGGCCAGATTGACACCCGCCGCTTCCTGGCCGATTCGACCGGCCCGGAGAACATCGCCGTGCTGCTGGAAAAGCAGAAGGGCCTAGAAGAAGTCTTCGAGCGACTGGCCGACCAGTTCGAGAACCTGGCCCAGGCTGCTGAGAAGGTCGAAATCCAGGTTCCTGAAGGCTGGACCCGAATGGACAACGGCCAGGTCTTCAACGAGGCCACCGGGGAGACGATGAGCCTGCGCCCGGACCAGGGCGAGATTGACCGCAACCGTAGCCTCTCCCGCAGCTTATCAGGCCGTGCCAACTCCCTCCGCACTGAGCGGGAAGACGTTCAAGGGACCGGAATGTTTGACTCGTTCAGCCGAGGCTTCAGCGGAGTCACTGAGCGGTTCCGCGCTGAGGCGCAGAACTTCAAGGACATCGGCGCGGACATCGGCCAGTCGTTGCAGTCTAATCTCGGCAATGCGTTTGCTGATTTCGTCACTGGCACGAAGTCCGCGAGCCAGGCGTTTGCCGATTTCGGCAAGAGTATTCTCAGTGAGGTCGCCCGCATTTTCGCCAACAAGGCCGCCGCCCAGCTTATCGGGTTCGCGTTCAGCGCCTTTACTGCTTCGGTAGCGGCTCCTGCCGCTACAGGAGCGTCTGATTTACGTAGTGTTGCCTCACCAGGAACCATGTTCGCGGCTGAGGGAGGTCCGATTCGCGGTGGCTCTGGCATCCGTGACGACGTTCCGGCCATGCTGATGGGCGGAGAGTTCGTCATTCGCCGGGCCGCTGTGGAACGCTACGGTGAGCGGTTTATGGAGGCGCTCAATGAAGGCCGGCTGGTGGAGCGCGCGACCGGAGGCATGGTGCCCCACCCTTCAGGCAGTTCTTGGACCGCCCCGGAGCCTGCCCGTGCCGAGCCGTCGCACATCGGAGCGCCGGTCAATTCCAGCCAGTCCAGCTACGGCGATAGCCACGTCACCATCGTCATCAACGAGGGAGGCCAGACTCAGGAATCCAGCAAGGGCGCAAAGAACGGCCCGCAGGGCGACAACCAGGAGTTCGCCCGGATGCTGAAGTCCGCCGTGCTGGAAGTGATGAACACCCAGCGCCGTCCCGGCGGGGCCTGGCGCAATTCCTAGTCCATGAAACTCTACTTCAACGGCCCCAAGTCAGTCTTTCACCGCGTCAAGGCAGTGATGGACGTTGCGCCCATCGAGCCTTCCTACTCGACCAGCCTGGAAACCGAGCCGCGTGTGGTCCGGGTCCAATTTGGAGAGAGCTATGAGCAGCGTTCGCCCGAAGGCATCAACAATTTACCGCTAAATCTCCGCCTCGTTTTCGCCAACCGTTCCCTGGTCATCACGAAGGAGCTGCGTCGTTTCTTCCTTGGTAGTCCGCCCGTCTATGACCGTCAGGTGCAGGAATACTTCTTCTTCACTCCGCCCGCCCCGTATGACACCGAAGGCAAGTATGTCATCGAGGGCCGCATCGGGGTCGCCTTCGTTCAGGCCAACTCCTTCACGACCACGGTGAACCTCCGCCAGGTGTTTGAGCCATGAGCCAGGGACACGCCAAGATTCTGGCTGAGGCGGCCTCGCTCAGTCCCTCCGCCCTGGTGGAGCTGGTCATCCTCGACGCTTCCGCCATCGGCGGCGGTGTTTTGCGCTTTCACCCCGGAACGGACGCCCAGTGCCGCCCCTTGGTGTTTCGCGGTGAGTCCTACACGCCGTTGCCCGTCAAGTGCGAAGGCTTCTCCCTCAGCGGCTCCGGGGAGCTGCCGCGCCCGACGCTGACGTTCGCTAATCTTCTAGGGACGTTCACCAGCCTGTCCCAGGCCTACGGCGACCTGGTGAACGCCCGCGTCATTCGTCGCCTGGTGTTCGCCCGAAACCTGGACGGTATGCCAGAGGCGGACTCCCGTGAGATGTTCCAGGAGGACATTTACTTCGTGGAGCGAAAGCTACGTGCCAACCGGATGGAGGTCACTTACGAGCTGGTGCCTGCGACAGACATTGACGGGGCCAAAGTTCCCCGCCGCCAGGTCATCGCTGCCGCCTGTGTTTGGCGCTACCGCTCTCCGGTTGGATGCGCTTACGTGAGCAATGTCGCCCTGGCGGACAAGGACAATAATCTCCTCCCCTCCGGGCAG
>SXGR01295559.1_pt1 | contig 30588 bp, 23 predicted proteins | sample 3174711 | NCBI WGS metagenome assembly SXGR01 (sample SAMN11356860, study PRJNA531348) | freshwater metagenome | isolation source: freshwater sample F1-60 | place: China: Fuxian Lake, Yuxi | collected 2017-12-25 | reverse complement strand
TTACGGTATTAAACCTTGCGGCCCGGCGCCGCCGGCCCCAGCGTCGGGTCATGTTCATCAAGCGCAACCGCAGCCGCCAGGGCGGCAAGACCTACCACTCGGTGTTGCTGGTGGAGGGCGTAAGGGAACCGGTGATACGTCCGCCGGGCCGCCCGGCCAAAGACGCGCCGGTCAGGACGCGAGTGGTGCATCACACCTTGGCCAACCTGTCGCGTCTGCCGGAGCCGTTGGTCGCCTTGATCGAACAGTATTGCCAGGGAAAACTCCCGACGGGCGAGGCACCGCAGGTCCGGATGGGCCCGTGTTACGGGGTGCTGGCCGGCCTGCACGCGCTGGCGGGCGAAGTGGGGCTGATCGCGGCCTTGGGTTCGGATCGCCTGGCGAAGCTGGCGTTGTTCCTCATCTACGCCCGCGTCGCGCGGCAGGGCAGCCGGCTGGCGGCGGTGCGCTGGGCCGAGGACCACGCGGTCGCCGAGGTGCTGGGCCTGGAGACTTTCGACGAGGACGATTTATACGCCGCCTTGGACTGGCTGCAGGTCCATCAGGAACGCATCGAGCAGGCGCTGGCGCCGAAGATCGAACCGGGCGCGGTTTTTTTATACGACGTCACGTCCTCCTATTTTGAAGGCCAGTGCAACGAACTCGCGGCCCACGGTTACAATCGCGACGGCAAACGCTATAAGAAACAGGTCGTGGCGGGACTGCTGGCCGCGGCGAGCGGCGAGCCACTGTCGATTCAGTTGTATCCGGGCAACACGAGCGATCCGAAAACTTTTCTCCCGACGGTGGAAAAATTGCGCCTGCGCTTCGACGCCAAAGACATCGTCGTGGTGGGCGATCGCGGGATGATCAAGCGACTGGGCAAGGAAGCGCTGGGCGAAGCGGGGTTCAGGTATGTGACGGCGTTGACCAATCCGCAGATCCGCAAGCTCCTGGGCAAAAAAGTGCTGACCCCGGAGCTGTTCGACGAAGAGCCGCTCGCGCTCGAGCACGAGGGCCGCCGGTTGATCCTGCGCTGCAATCCGGCGACCCGCGACCGGGAGCGGCAGCGCCGGCTCGATCAGTGCCGGCGGATCGAGCAGCGGCTGGCCGCCGGCAACACGCGGCTGATGGAAAAACCCCGGGCCAAAGTCGAGACGCTGCGCAAACAGGCGCAGGGCTGGCTGGAGCACTATGGATTTGCGTCGTGGCTGCAGCTGCAGGTTTCGGATCGGGCGGTGACCTTGCTCAAGGATCCGGCGGTCGAGACGCAGCTCGCACTGTTGGATGGTTGCTATGTCTTGGAAACGGACCTGCCGGCGGCCGCCGCGGACGCGCGCACCGTGCATGCGCGCTACATGAACTTGACCGACATCGAGCGCGACTTCCGCACGATGAAAACGGGCCAGTTGGAGTTGCGGCCGATTTTCCTCCGCAACGCCGAGCGCACCGAGGGCCACGCCTTGGTGACAATGCTCGCCTTGAAACTCGTCCGCGAACTGGATCGGCGCGTCGCACCGCTGGGGCTCACGGTCACCGACGCCATCGCGCGCCTGCACGGTGTCCGCCTCATCGGCCTTGGGGAGCCCACGCTCGCCGTGTGGCGCCTGCCGGACTCCTACGTCGACGCCCAGCAAGAAATCCTCAGGGTGCTGCCGACCCTACGGGTACCCAAGTTGTCCCTAAAAAAGCCCGTCAAACGCCGTCTCACGCAGCCCCGCCGGGGGCGCGTTTCTCCTCCCAAATGACGGCACCGGACCTCGGCAAAATTCCATCGGCGCTGAAAAGAAAGATCCGTCTGATGATGCGCTCGTGACCGACGGACATCAGCCTTGGACGTTGGCCCACGAATCCTTGTTGAGAAACCGCGGCTTGCCGAGCGAGACCTCGAAGTCGGAGCCCCGGTTTTCTGTAGTCAGCGGGACGAAGATGGACAGGGCTCGCGGGCTGTCGGGGTCATCACGAGAAACCCCCACAGCGGGACGCACCTTGGCGACCATACCCAAGTCCACGAGGTAAATTTCGCCAGGCTTCGGGTTCACGACTTGGCGAGATGCGAGTAGTCCTCGTGGTCGAGTTGATCCCAAACGTGGGCCACGTGCTCGATGGGTGCCGCCACGGAGTGGTTGTCGTCGAGGTTGAGCGGGAAGGGGATGGCTTTGCGCAACTCGATCTGCGCGTAAAGCATGGTGATAGCTTGGGTGGGGCTAACGCCGAGCTTGTTGAGGATTTTCTCGGCCCGAGCTTTGCGGCGCGGATCAATGCGCGTGCGGATGAAGGCGGTCTGTGGCATGGTGAAGGGAATGATCTATTCGGGCCTGAGGGCAAGGCTCCCCTGGCCACGGTAACGAAGTCGAACGGCCCGGGCCTTGGTTTTGGGGTGACTCTATGACTGGCGAACTTAGCGGCTGAAGGCGCTTCCGGGCGTTTTTTCTCGTCACGATCGGCCCCGCACTTAACCCGCTGCCATTGCCGCACTCGGCCGGAGATCGCGCAGCGACCAGCGGAAGATGAGCCAACCGCTCGCGAGGTTGAGCAGCGCGATGCCCGTGAGCATCGCGGCGGTGAGCACGAGGGTCGGCAGGGCGGGGAGTGCGTTGAGGCTGGGCCAGATGGCGACGAGCGAGGCGCAGGCGCCGACGGCGAGGCCCCAGAGCACGAGTCGGCCGAATTCGGCGAAGACCATTTTTGCGAGCACGGCGCGCGGGAGCCCGATGGCGGTAAGCACGGCAAACTCGCCGCGACGTTCGCGGAGATTGCGCGCGACGACGATGGCGAGGCCCAGGCTGCCCAGCACGACGCCGAGCGCACCGAGGACGTTGAAGATCGCAATGTAGGTATTCTCGATTTGGTGGAAGGCCATGAGCGCATCGCGGGTGAGTTCCACTTTTCCGCCGGCGTCCGTCGTCGCGTTCGTCAGGCGGTTGCGGAGGCCAACGATCGCGGTCGGATCTACAGACTTCGCATCGAGGAGGAAGAGCGAATAACCGGCGTTGGAGGGGAATTTCTTCAGGAAGAGCGTTTCGTCGACGATCAGGCTCCCTTGGAAAATTGAGTCGGGCATCGCGCCAACGATCTGCACGTCGAACGCGCGGCCGTTTTCGTCGGTGTACGCGAGAACGTCTCCGACCTTGCGCTTGAGGGCCCACATCATGGTAGTGGCATCGACGAGGGCGGGGATGGCGCCCGTCGCGGTGAGTGTGCGCAGGGCGGCCCAATCGGCGCTAGGCTTGACGGGAAACGCGCCACGGGCGGCGAGCTGCGCCGCGTCCACGGCGAGGAGGCGCGGCTGGAGAGTGGTGTTGAGATTGAAGCAGTTCACGTTGTCGCCCGCGCCGACGCGCAGCGGGACGATCTCGCCAAGGTCGGCGGCGTGTTTTTCGAAAATTTCGAAGCCCTTCGCCTTGCCGTCGCGCGGGTGGTTTTGAGCGACGGTGGTTTCTACTTGAAGTGCGAAGCCGCCGGTGCCGCTGGAGCGTGCGAGCCATTCGGAGCCGACGTGTTTCCGAAACGAAGCGACGGAGAGCACCATGAAAACGGCGGTCGCGATCAGACCGACGACGGTGAGGTTTCGCGAACGGCGGGCCTTGAGGTTGAGGGTGCCGAAATACGCGGCGTCGAGGGGCGTGTCGCGGTGGATGGTCGGTGGGCGCGCGAGCGAGGCCCGGCACAACGCGAGGCCGGTCGCGAGGAAGGCGAAACCCGCGAGATAAAATGCGCCCTGGGCGGACAGGGCGCGGCCGGAAAGACCGACGGCGATGACCGCAGCGAAGGCAGAGCTGGCGGCGAGGATGAGCGAACGGCGGAGGATTTTTTCGGGAGCGACGGTGGCTTCGGTGTGCGCGGCGAGTCGGATCGAAAGCGTCGTGTGCGCTTGGCGACGCACGGCCAGCCAGATGGCGCCGAGCGAACACGTCACGAAGACGCTGATACCGATGGCGATGCTCGTCGGTTGCGCGGCGAACGCGAAGGTCGCCGCCCCGCCGGTGTCGGTCCAAATGGTTTCGAGGAAACGTAGAATGCCCTGCGTGTAGAGTGCGGCGAGGGGTAGGCCGAGGGCTGCGGCGACGAGGAGCACCACGGTGCCCTCGGCCAGACGCCAGCGGAGGATTTGGCGCGCGGGCAGGCCAACGGCGCCGAGGAGGGCGTCCTCGCGGTTGCGCTGGAGCAAGCAGAGTTGAAACAACATCGCGACGAGTCCGAGCGCGGCGAGAATGAGAAAGAAACTCATGCCGAGGAAGAGCCCGCCGAAATCAACGGCGGATTTGGCGGCGTCCTGCGCGCTCGTGCGGACGTTGCGCAGGAGGAGCTGATTCATCTCGGGCCAGAGCGCGCCGAGGAGCGTGCGCTCGAGTTCGTCCGCGGCCAGCGCCGATGGATGGGGCAGGCGGAGGGCGGTGAGGGTGCCCCAACGTGTGGCCCACATTTCGCGGCCGGCGGCGAGGGAGAAAAAAGCTTTGGGGGCGCCGCGGTAATCGTCCCAGTATTTTTCGTCGTGCGGGCGGATGCGCTCGAGTTTCAAAGGCAGGCCGGAATCCCAATCGCTTTGGTTCTTGGCGTCGCTGATGCCGGGGAAGTCGGGCATCCACGCGCGGTCGGCGGCGAGACCCGAGAGCGGAATGATCGTGCGGACGCAAAAGGCGGTGTGTTGTTCAATGAGCGTGTCGGCCGGGCCGACTTGGAAATAGGTGACGCGAACTTCGTCGCCTGCCTTCGCCTGCAAATCATCTGCGAGCCACTGATTGAGCACGATCTCGCGCGGGCCGAGGTCGGCGGGGAGAAATGGAGCGGCGGTGGCGTTCGTGGCAGTGGCGACCGAATACGGCGTAGTGCGATCGTCGATGCGCAGTTCGTTGACGAGGTAGGTGATGGCTGGTTGCGCGGCCGGTAACGTGCGCATAACGGTCTCGACGATTTCCGGATCGAGGAAGATGCGTTCGGAGGCGAGCTCGAAGGCGGCCGGTTGCTCGCGCCACTTTAGGGTGAGCCCATAGTCAAGGAGCCGCAGGACGCGGCTCAGTTGAAGTTGAAGTGCGGGCAGTGGAAGTGTGGCCGTAGTCTCGAGGAGAATCAGGTTGGCGCGCCCGGGGCGTTTGAATGCTTCCTGCAATAATTCGATCGGAAGGAAAATGGTGGAGGCTGCCATTTGCGTGGCCTGGAGATTGAAACGACCGAACGATGCATCGCCGACGATGGCGGCGACTTTGCAGCGGAGGGTTTCGAGTTTCGCCTCGGCACCAGCGATGGGAGCGTTGCCGGCGAGGACGCCAGGTTTTTGCAGGCGCACGACCACGGTGTCGCCGACGGTGACTTGGAGGCGGCGGGCGAGGGTGTCGTTGAGGGCGATTGCGGATTGCGCGGCAGCGAGGGTCGGAGTGAGGGCGTTAGGCCCCGGTGCGAACGACCAAAAGGCGGGGGTTACGCCGACGAGTTGAACTTGGTTGATTGAGCTGCGGGTGGTGGGATTGGTCGCGGTGCCGCGGGCGATGAGAGCGGGCGCGGTTTGGGCGCTGGCGGCGGTGGCGAGATCGTCGGCGAGGGCTTGGCGGAAAAAGCGGTCACCGGAGGCGAGGACGTGGGTGGTGCGGCCGATACGTTGTTCGCCGATGCGCCGGAGTGACGCGGCGACGGAATCGCCGGCGAAGAGCGCGCCGAGTAAAACGGTGGCGCCGAGGACGGCGCCGGCGAGCACACCGAGATAGGCGGCGCGATAGTGCGCGACACTGCGGAGGACGTAGTGAAACGCGTTCATGGTGGCGACGAGTCGTGCGGACTCAGGACACGAGCCGGCCGGCTTCTAGGCGGTAGGTTTTTTGCATCCGCTGCGCGAGGGCGGGATTGTGGGTCACGACGACGAGTGCGGCCCGGGCGCCGGCGTGGGTGCTCAGGAGCAAGTCGGCGATGCGCTCGCCGGTGGCTGGGTCGAGGGAGCCCGTAGGTTCGTCGGCAAGAATGATTTTGGGTTGGTTGATGAGCGCGCGGGCGATGGCGGCGCGGAGTTGTTCGCCGCCGGAAAGCTGCCACGGCAGGTGCGTCATCCGATCACGCAGGCCGACCTGTTCGAGCAGGGCTTCGGCGCGGGCGAGGGTAGTGGAGGCGGCTTCTGTCCACGCGCCGGCAAGACGGGGCACCAAAACATTTTCTAGGACGGAGCACTGCGGCAGGAGGTAGTGCAGTTGGAAAATGAAACCGATCGAGCGGCTGCGGAAACGGGCGGCGGCGGCGGGGTCAAGTCCACCGAGGGCGACGCCGTCGATGGTGACGGTGCCGGACGTCGGTTGATCGAGGGCGCCGAGGAGGTTGAGGAGCGTGGTCTTGCCGCTGCCGGATGGACCGGTGATGGCGACGGTCTCGGTGGCGGCGACGGTGAGGTCGAGCTCACGCAGAACGCCGACGGGGCCGGCGGAGCTCTCGTAGATTTTGGATACGCGGGACAGGGCAATCATGGGAGCGGGCAAGGGCAGGTGAGTTTAACCACGGCTGGAAACGGATAAACACTCGGGGAGACAGGCGCACCTGCCGTTCGGTAACTTCGGTTTAAATCCGGGTGCAGGCGGGGCCGTCCGTGGTTGTTCATACTGGTTTGATTCAGCTGAGGATTTTCCAGCGGCGGGCTTTGAATTCGTGCGTGGGCAACGTGCCGGCAGGCACGCGCTCAAGTTCAATCCGGATATGGAATGCACTGCGGAGACGACGCGCGAATTCGGAGGAGGGATCGGCCGTCCCGTCGAGCGGCTCGAAGCGGATGCGCACCTCGGGAAAAGCGGTACGGCGATCGATCTCGACCTGATACTCGCGGATACCGCCGAGGGCGCACACGACGGCGTCAACGGCAGCGGGATAAAGGTTCACGCCGCGCACGATCACCATATCGTCGGCCCGGCCGAGAATGCCACCGGCGAGTGCAAAACGACCGGGCTCGTCGCCAGGTAGGACGACGGGTTGCACGAGGTCGCCGGTGCGGTAGCGCAGCAGCGGACAGGCTTCGCGGCCGAGCGTGGTCAAAATGAGTTCGCCGCTTTCTCCGGCGGCGGCGGGTTGGAGGGTGCCAGGGCGTAGCACCTCGCAGAAATAGCGATCGTGCATCACCTGCATGAGAGCCGGTTGATCGGGAGAACCGTGGGAGACCGGGCCGACTTCGGTCATGCCGTAGTGATCGACCACTAGCGCGCCGGGCCAGCCTCGCGCAATGCGGGCACGAACCTCTGGGACGCTGCCACCGGGTTCACCGGCCACCATCACGCGCTCGACGCCCGAGTGCGTGAGGTCGATGCCTTCCTGCCGCGCCACATCGATGAGCCGCAGCGCATAGGTAGGCGTGCAGCAGAGAATGCGCGGCCGTTGGGCGATCAGAAAACGCAGTCGCTCGCCGCTGCTCATACCGCCGGCCGGGATAGTGCGGAGGCCGAGCTGTTGCGCGGAATCAAACGCGGTCCAGAAACCGAGAAATGGCCCAAACGAAAAGGCGAAGAACACGGCGTCGCCCGCGCGGGCGCCGGCGCTGCGCCAAATCGTTTTCCAGTTTTCGAGGAGCCATTGCCAGCTCTCGCTGTTGTCGAGCCAGATGATGGGTCGGCCGCTGGTGCCGCTCGTCTGGTGGAAACGCGTGTAGGTTTTCGGCGGAAAGGTGAGCGTCGTGCCGTAGGGCGGATGGGCGAGTTGGTCGCGGGCGAGCTCGTCCTTGGTCGTGATTGGCATACGCGCGGAAAATTCCGCGAGGGACGAGAAGCCGGCGAGCCGGTGGGCAGCCGCGAGCCGCGGTCGGTAGAAGCGATTCGTCGGCGCGATCGCGGCGATGAGGCGGTTGAGCGCGGCCAGTTGCTGTTGCGCGAGCGCCACGTGAGGGATCAGTGCTGACCGGCGGCGAGCGGCACCGTTTTCACCATGGCGGCTTTCGGGGCGGGCGCGGGCTTGTAAAGGCTGACGAGGCAGCCACCAGCTGCGGCCAGTAAAATACCGGCGTAGAATTGCCAGGCGATGGCGCCGAAGCCGCCCCGGGGTGGATGCATGAGAGTGGCGGCGACGGCATTCACGATGGGCGCGGCGGCGAAGACGATGGCCATGACGACGGTGGGCGTGCCCTTGGATCCGAAGGCGAGGAGAATACCGAAGGCGCCGATGGCGCCGAGCGTGCCGGCGAAGAGCGACAGCCAAATTCCTTTGGCGGGGAAATTGAAGTCGGCGCCGTTGACCTTGAGCACGAGCAACGGCGCGAGGACGGCGATGATGAAGTAAGCGATGCCCACAAAAAGGAACGCCTTGTAGCGGCCATTGATAGGATCGCCCATGGCCATTTGGCCGCTGTGGAGATAGACGCCGTAAAGGCCCCAAGTTACGACGGTGAGGAGAGCGTAGATTAGCCAGTTCATGTTTTTTTGGTGATATGTGAGTAAGAGGGAAGTGCGGAGTGCGGGTTTTTTAACCACGGATTTTTTTGAAAACCACGGATAAAACTCGCAGGCAATGTTGCGAGTTTTATGCGGCGAGGCCGGATAGAAAAATCAGACGGGCGTCACGAGGGCTGCGAGCTTGGCGCGGAGATCGAGCGGGATCGGGGCTTTGCGGATCTCGTGCGTCGACGTGTCGAGGGCCACGTGGACGATGGTGAGCGAGCCGTGGGCGATGAGCGTGTGCTTCGGTTCGCCTTCGGCGAGAATCCAAAACGAATAGCGCAGGCTGCTGGTGCGGACCTCTTCGACGCGGAGGCAAATCTCCAAGGTCTGCTCAAAGCGAGCGGGACGGTGGTATTTGCAGGTGACTTCGAGGCGGGGCCAGCCTGTGTGGGCCGAGTCGGTGGCGGTGTGAATCCGGAATCCGAGCGAACGGAAAAATGCGTGTTCGGCGCTTTCGACGAAGCGAAAGAAGTTCGCGAAATGCATGAGCCCAGCGAGGTCGGTGTCGGCAAACTCGACCATGCGGTGGTGGCGGAAATGAAAATGTTCGGGGAGATCCATGAAGCGGGCGGGGTCACTTCGCCGCGGTGAGGCGACAAGCAACCAAACTGAATTTCGCGCTCATGCTCGGGGCACTGAAGAGTTTTTCAACGCCCAATCGGCCGGCGTGGCCCAAGGCGGTGCGGCGGGGCGCGTCGGCGAGCAGTTGCTGCCAAGCTTGGGCCAAGGCGTGGGGATTTTGGGGTGGCACGCACACGCCGCCGCCCGTGGCGTTGACGATCTCGGGGAACGACGCGGAGTCCGGTTGCACGACGGGGACGCCGCAGGCCATGGCTTCGACGACGTAGAGGCCGAAGGCTTCTTCGTAGAGCGTGGGCACGGAGAAGAGCGTCAGGCCGCGAAGAAAGGAGATCTTTTCTTCGCGCGAGACGTTGGGAAGCCAGGTGACGCGCGTCGTGAGGCCGGCGGCCGCGAGGCGCTGGTGCAGTCGGGCGATCAAGGGCTGATCGCCGGCGGTGGCGGCGCCCGCGATTTTCAGGTGGGTGTGCGAATCGCCGAGCTCGCCCGCGAGAACCATGAAGGCGTCGACGAGTACCCCGATGCCTTTTTCGCGGCACATGCGCGCGAGGTAGCCGATGGTCGGGACGGTGGGTGGCGAGCCGGCGGCGTAGCCATCGAGGGAAATGCCGTTGGGCACGACTTCGATGGTGGTGGGCGCGAGCCCGAGGCGGCGGCTCATGTAGTCGGCGTAACGGTGGCTCGGCGAGATGAGCGCATCGGCTGCCGGGAGATGTTGTTTTAAGGCGGCCCAGCACTGTGCGCGGTAGGGCTCGGGTAGGCCGTCGAGAAACGAGTCTTCGCCTTGAAAAAAAACGGCGACGGGCACGCCGAGTCGGCGTTTCAGCTCGGGCGTGAAGCCGACCAGCAAGGCGTTGGAAAGACACACGAGCTCGGGTTGCGCGATGCCGCCGAGCCAGCCGAGGAGTTTGTCGAGCTCTTTGCGCAGCGGGCTGGTGGCGACGTTGAGCATCTCGACGGCCATCGCGCCGTGGGTGCGGGCCGAGGTCATGTGGCTGTGGCGGGCGGCCCAGCGCAGAAGGCTGGTGGAATTGAGCAGCCGGTCGAAGGCGGCGGGTGTCTTGCGGAAGAACGGAATTTTCTGCTGAAGGAAAACGTTAATGCCGCCGAAAAAAACCGGGACATTTTCGGCCCCGGCGAGCGTGGTCTCATCGAGGATCAGCGGCAGATACATCGGCGCGATGGTGACGTCATGACCGGCGCGATGGAGTTCGCGGGCGAGGGCGTTGTCCCGCATGCAGGCACCACAATAATAGCTACCGGTGCCGGCGGTGAGAAAAACGATTTTCACGACGGCGGCAGGATTTCGAGAATCCACGCGAGGGGCTCGCCCGATGGTTTCGCGAGGCAATTGAAGCGACCGCAACCCAGGTGGGCCGCCGGAGAAAAGGGAGGAATCGAGGGGAGCAGGGACGCGGGAACTGTGAAAAAACCGAGCGGGGCGCTGACGAAAGGGATTGCGAATTGATGCAAAATCCCGCCAAGCGGGGTGCGGCCGGCGGTGAGTTCAGCGCGTTGCGTCGTCGTAAATGCGGCGAGGGCTACGGCGAGTGCGCCATATTCGACGACGCGGTCGGTGGCGGTGGTGCGGAGGAAAACTTCCCGCAGATAGTATTCTTCGGTGAGCGCAACGTTCAAGATTTCGACGCGGAGGGCGCTGCCGTGAAAGTCGGCGAGGGTGGACGTCATGTCGCGCCGATGATCGAGCAACCGTCGGGCGACGGCGGGCAGACTCGCGCCGGGGAGAGCCTGGAAGGCGTCGAGCGGGAGCCGGCAAGCATCGCGCATGAAACGCACGAAGGCGGTCGGCAAAGCCTGAACAGCGGGTTGTTCCGTGGTTTCCACGAGCGAAAAAACCGAGCGCTCAGACGATCCTGTTCGTGCGGTGCTGCGAGAGGAAAAACTCATGCAGCAGCGTGTCGACGCAGAGGAGGCCGTCGCGGGAAAGGCGGACGTGCGTGGAGTCGACGGTGAGGAAACCCTCGGCGGCCAAATGGCCGAGCTGCGCGGCGAAACGCTGCGCGAGATCCACGCCAAATTTTTCCGAGAAATAGCCGAGGACGACGCGGCCGAGTTTCATTTGGAGGATAAATTCGCGGATCATCAGTTCCTCGCGCGAGGTGCGGAAAGCGCGTTTGACGGGACGCTCACCGGCGTTGATCGCGGCGAGATAGGGTTCGATCTCCGTGACATTTTGGTAATGGACAGCGGCGGCGTGGGAAAACGACGCGACGCCCAAGCCGATCAGGTCGGCCCCGGTCCACAACTCGTCGCGGTAAACAAATTTTGTGCGCTGCGGGTTGAGCACGGCGGTGTAGCCGCTGGCGATGGTGTAGCCGGCGCTCTCGAGGGCGGCGAAGGCTTCTTTGACCCAGCGGCGTTTCGTCTGCCAATCGGCCACGGGCGCGACGAGTTTTCCCTCGGCCTTCATCTCCTTGTAGATGGTCGTGTTGTAGGGAATCTCCATCTGGTAAATCGTCACGCTGTCTGGCCGCAGCTTGATCGTCTGCTCGATGTTACGCTGCCACAGCGCCTCGGTCTCCTCCAACATGCCGGCGATCAGATCGATGTTGATCTGGGCAAAATTCTCAGCGCGGGCGCGCTCGTAGGCGGTAAGGACCTCGGCGGAGCGGTGCGCGCGGCCATTGATTTCAAGCACATGGTCGTCGAAGTGTTCGACGCCTAGGCTGAGACGCGTGACGCCGACTTCTTTGATCGCGGTGAGTTTGCCGGGATTGAGGGTGCCGGGCTCGGCTTCGAAGGCGACTTCCTCGGCGGCGTCCCACGGGAGGACGGCCTTGAGTTTGTCGGTGAGCTCGTGGAGCTGCTTCGCGGAGAGGTAGGAAGGCGTGCCGCCTCCAAAATAGACGAAGTGCGGTTTGCGGCCGCGGAAGAGCGGGCGCACGGCGATGGACTTGAGCTCGGTGATCGTGCCGTCGAGGTAGGTCTGGATGTCTTGGGCATTCTTGTCGGTGTAGACGCGGAAGTAGCAAAAATGGCAGCGCTTCCGGCAAAACGGGATGTGGTGATAGAGTCCAAGCTTCGCGCCGGGCGTGGGCGGGGAGTCGAAGGCTTTCTCGACCTCGATTTTTTGGTCTTCGGACCAGAACGAGAAGGGAGGGTAGTTCGAGATGAAGTAGTTGCCCGCGAGGGTGGAGCTTTTGACTGGGGCAGGAGGACTGGCGGGGGCGGCGTTCATGGGACGAGCGAGGGCGGTTTGAGACGGGCGCGAGACGCAGGGCTTAGGGTTTCGGGAGGGCGCGGGAACGAAGGGCAAAGACCGTGCCTTTTTCGCCACCTACGACCATGTGTCGCCCGCCGAACGAGGGTGAAGCAACCAGCGATTCACCGAGGTCGAGTTGCCAGAGTTCGGTGCCGTCGGCGAGGTTGGCGGCGTAGAGGCGACCGTCGGCGGAGCCAAAGACGACGCCGTCAGAAAATACGATGGGCGAGCCTTCGACGCGGCCGCCGGTCTTGAAGGTCCACGCCGCTTTGCCGGTGGCGCGGTCGATGGCGTGGAGGTGTTTGTCGCGCGAGCCAATGAGGACGAGGCGGTCGTTAATGGCCGGGGCGCTCATGAAAGGCAGTGCGCGGTCTTCGTAGGCCCAAGCGACTTTGCCGCCCACGACGTCGAAGGCGACGGTCTGATTGGCGTAGTTGCCGCAAAACGCCATGGTCCCGAAGGTGCCGATCGACGCGGGAATTTGCGCGTCGGTCGGGATTTTATGGACGAGCTTGCCGTCCTTGAGGTTGACGACGTGGAGCTGGGAGTCGCAGCCGCCGAAGACGAGGAAGCGGCCATCGACGACCGCGGGGGAGCCGTTGATGTAATCGTCGGTTTTGTAACTCCAGACGAGTTTGCCGTCGGCGGCGGCAAGGACGCGCGTCGTGCCATCGTAGCCGTTGAGGAGAATCCAGTCGGCGCTGGGCGTGGCCGAGTCGGCGGGGGCTTTGATCACGATAGCCCCGGCGCTAATTTTGTCTTCGCTGGCGAACTGCCATGCTTCCTTGCCGGTGTCGGCGGAGAGCGCGTAGAGGCGGCCGTCGTTGGAGGCGAGAAAGACTTTGCCGGCGGCGACGGCGGGGGCGGCAGTGATGGCATCCTTGGTGGGAAATTCCCAGAGCTGCTGGCCGGAGCCGGCGGACAGGCAATGGAGGGTGCCCTTACCGGTGCCGACGTACACCCGACCGGCGACGAGGGAGGCTTCAGCGGTGATCGGGCCCGAGGCGGCAAAGGTCCAAGCGATGACCGGATCGCGGGGCAAGGAGGTGGCGACGTTGCCGCTGAGGGACGGGCCGCCGCGGGTCATGGGCCAAGAGATTTCGGGAGAGGCGGGTTTGGACGGAGATTTTTTGGCGAGGTCGGAAGCTGAGCGTTCGCCGCACCCGTTGAATGCCAGAATTAACCACACACCGAAAACGAACTGTAGTCCTCCGCGTGAGTGGCGGGACGGGAGGTTATCCGGCCGGCGACTACTCCCTGCGCTCACGCGCAGGGCTAGATCAGACGACCGCGGCATGGGGGAAAAACGCACGGTGGTAGAGTGAGACGAAGTCGGCGGCGTGCAACGCGCGTGGATTGAATTTTCCGGTCCACTGCCGCGTGGCATCATCGGCGAGCACCGCGAAATCCATCGTCGTGGCATCGAGCGGGGGCAACGCGCTGCGGGCTACGATGTCAGTGACCCAGTCGATCAAGGGGAGCGCAGTCGTGCCGGTGGCGCGGAGGAGTGATTCCAGATGGGCGTAGATGACGGCGGCAGCGGGATCGGTCGCGTTGAACTGCATAACCGCAGGCAGCATGTGGGCGACGGCGTGACCGTGCACGACGCCATGGCGCGCGGTGAGCGGATTGGCTGAAGCGTGGGCGGCCCCGAGCATGCTATTTTCAATGGCGAGTCCGGCGAACGCGGCACCGAGGAGCATGTGGCTGCGGTCGGCGTCGGTGGGCTGGCCGGTGACGACGCGGGAAATCGCGGAGGACAAATGGCGAAATGCGGCCTCGGCATACAGCGAGGAGACGGCGTTGCGTTTCGTGCAGACGGCGGATTCGAGGGCGTGTGAGAGCGCGTCGAGGCCAGACAGTGTCGCGGTGGCACGCGGAAGGGTGGCGGTGAGTTCGGGATCGAGGATCGCGATCCGGGGGAGGACCTTGGGGTCGCCGCAGGCCATTTTCTCGTGGGAGCCGTCGCGACTGATGAGCGTGTAGGACTGGGTCTCGCTGCCGGTGCCTGCGGTCGTGGGAATGGCGATGAGTGGGAGAAGCGGCTTCGCGGCTTTGCCGTAGCCGTGGTAATCGTGCATCACGCCCCCGTTGGAGAGGAGAACGTTGGCGGCTTTTGCGGTGTCGAGGCTGCTGCCGCCACCGAGGGCGACGAAACAATCGAAGGGTTGCGCGCGAGCGGCGGTGACGCAAGTGGCGGCGTCGGCTTCGGTGGGATTTTCGCGGGATTCGGCGAAGACCGTGACGGGGAGGCCGGCGGAGACGAGGAGGGCGCGGGCGCGCTCCACGCAGCCGGCGCGGGCGAGACCGAGATCGGTCACGAGAAATACGGAAGTACCGCCAACCTCGCGGACGCAGGCGGCCAATTCACGCAGCGCGCCAGAACCAAAGACGAGCTTGGGTGCTGGGCGGGAGGCGAACGAGCCGATCACGGCATCGGAATCAGAACTCTTGAAATCGGGCATCAGGAATCGAAAATCTGAAATTTCAGAATCGGAAATTTCAGGATTTGAGGATCGCAGATTTGAGATGACCGATGACCGATTTCACGATTTCCGGGATTACACCGCGACGAGATCTCCTTGGAGGGCGCGGCGGCGGTAGAGGAACTCGAAGAGGTTGCCCTCGTGGGGTTGTTCCCATTGCACCCGCATCGTCGAATAGGGCCCGAGATTGAGGCGCTCGATGTTGGTGCTCGTCATGAGATCGATGCTCCACGCTTGGTCGCGGGTGAAGGCCGAGACGACGAGCGACTCGCCGATTTGGCCGATCATTTTTGCCTGGGGAACTTGGAGCACGCTCGCAAACGGGAAACCATACTCGGTGTTGGCGAGCGGGTGGTTGAGGTCGTCGCAGACGATGAGGGTGGGGCGCAGAAAGGTTTGGCCGTGCATTTCGACGAGGCGCGGGCCGTTGCGGTATTTCGCGGTAAGGTCGACGGCACCGGGCGCGGCGAGAAGTTCGGTGAGACGCTCGTCGATGGCCTTCGCGGATTTCGGATTGGCGAAGCTGCAGAGGACGGCGTCGGGGTGATCCCGCGGAAGCGGTTCGATCGCGGCAAGTTTGCGCGCGAGCGCGTCGGCGAGCGTGTCGCGGTTGTTGCTGACCAGGACGGAGGAGCAGTTGATGCAACTGCGGCCGCCATTTGCGGCTATCGAGTTGACGATGACGTCGAGGTGTTTCGGCCAGTCTGCGGCGAAGTCGTCGCCGATCACAATTTTGCTGCGACCGGAACCGTGGACGTTGATGTGCCGGTAGGGCGCGTATTTTTTCAGCGTGGCGTCGCTGCCGAACGCGATGGCGCGGCCGGTGCCGAAGAGGAGGGTGTCGCCGCCGTCGTGAGTGGTCGGATAAAAACCGAAGGCTTCACGGGGGAAGCCGGCGGCGATCATCGCTTGGATGAGGCGGAAGGGGGTGAGGGGATCTTCGCGGCCGGGCTTAAGCACGACGGGAATTTTCATCACGAGTGCGGGTAGCCAGAGGGAATTGACGCCGGGGGAATTGCTCGGGAGGAGCACGCCGAGGCTGTTGGTCTCGGCGAAGAAATTTACGTCGAGGCCGTTTTGGCGAATGAAGCCGCGGTCGAACAGCTCAAGGGGCATGCCGCGGGTGAGGCCCGAGATCACGGCGCGTATGTTGGACATCGCGGCGTGGACTTTGCCCATGTTGGAGCGCGCGAGGCTGTGCGGAAGACCGGTGAGTTGCGAGAGGGCGACCGCGTAGTCGTCGGGGCTTTGGAGGCGGTCGTCGTCGCCCCACGGGAGCTTGCCGTGGAGGAAGAGCTCGGCGGCTTTTTCCATGTAGCCGACGAGCTTTTCGCACGGGATCGCTCGTAAAGCTGCGCCGGACTTGGCGAGTTGTTGGAGGTCGCGACGGATGAGGCCGGAATTGGCGACGCTGATTTCGAGCGGCTGGCCGGAGACGTTGAACTGGATTTTGTCGAGGCTCCGGTAGGTCTGGCCGAGGCGGAGGACGGGAATGTGGATGGAAGAAGTCATGGGAGTGTTGGTCAGTTAGCATGGTAGGAACCGCTCGCCGAGCGGTCCGCGGACGGCTCGGAGAGCCGTCCCTACCTTCAATAAACGCCCTCGATAATCGTTTTGGTGAGGGACTGGAAGGGGCGGACGTCGCCCACGCCGTCCCAAGGGAATTCGCTGCACGGGGGGCGGCGGATGGCTTCGTCGCGTTCGAGGAAGCGGGGGACGAAAAACTCCTTCGTCATTGTGGTGAGTTCCACGCGGCCATACTCACCGTAGTTCACGAGCTCGGTCGGATTATCGGGATTGACGATGCGGAGCGTGGCGCGCGGCTGGGGCGCGTAGTAGGTGAGGCTGTAGTTGTCGGCCTTCGTGAGCTTCTTCGAAATTGCGAGACCCATGAGGGTATTGCCGTAGGTGGGAGCGAAGTTGATTTTGTTTTCCAAGACTTCCTCGACGACGAAGCGGACGTATTGGGGTGTCATCGTGGTGCCGCCGACGAAGACGCCTTTGAGGCCGGCCTTCACGAGGGACATGCGCTCGGCGAGATTTTCGAGGAGGCGCGGGGTGGTAAACATGTTCGTGATCTTGCGGTGGCGCAGGATCGTGGCAGCCTGGTCGATGACGTGCTCTTGATATTTTCTGGCCATGGCCATCTCGCCGGTGCCGATGAGGCGCTTCACAAAGCGCGGGTCGAGGTCCACGAAGTAGCAGGAGTCACCGCGGTAGTTGGCGAGATGCTCCACGGCTAGGCGCAGACGGCGCGGGCCCGTGGGGCCGACCATGAGCCAATTGCCCTTCGGGAAAAAGTCGGGGCCGTAGTGGTCGCTGTATTCTTCGTAGTCGGTTTTGTAGTCATCCCAGCCGACGCGTTGTTTGGGCATGCCGGTGGTGCCGCCCGTCTCAAAGACATTATAGGGGCGTTTGGCGTAGGCCTTGGGGACGAAGCGCTCGGGCTGCTCGGTGCGCAGCACGTCGTCGTCGAAGTGCGAGAATTTCTTTGCGATGTCGGCGAAGCAGTTGATTTCCTTGCGCGGATCCCAGCCGGCGGTCTTGGCCCATTTGAGCCAGTAGTCGCAGCCGGTGGCGGGCGAGAAATGCCACGCGATCATTTTGCGCGTCCAGCTGTCGAGGGCGGATTGGGCTTGGGCGGGGGTGAGTTTGCTGCTCATGAAGGCGAAGGAAGTGAGAAGAGGAACGAGGAAGGAAGGTGATCGTGTGAGGGCTCGGGCAGGCTGCATTGGCCCTCTGTAAAAACGTTGATGCGAACCAAGGCGGAATCAGAGACCCGCCTTGCTTGCGATTATTTCGCGATCGCGAAGACGTGGGTGATGGTCGAGATGAAGAGGGTGTCGTTGGCGATGACCGGAGAGCTGTAGATCGGGCTGTAAAACTCGACTTTGCCGAGGACTTTTTTCTCGCGACTGGCGGCGAGGACGATGAGTTCGCCGTCTTCGGTGCCGCAGTAAACTTTACCATCGGCGACGAGGGTGGAGGACCAGATGCGGCTATTGGTGGCGTGCATCCAGAGGGTCTTGCCGGTCTTGGCGTCGAGGCAGTGAATGTTGCCGTTATATTCGGCGATGTAAATCAGACCGTCCATCAGACTGGGCGTGCAGATGGTGCGGCCGATACTCTTGTTCACCCAGAGAGGTTTGCCGGTGATGTCGCCGCGCGCGGTGAGATCGATGCAGCTGAACATACCGATGCCATCGCCGTGTTCGGGGTCTTGGCCGATTGACATGTAGGCGCGACCACCCTCGGCCACGACGGTGCAAACGAGTTCGCTGGGGCCGTTGAAGGTGGCGTACTTGATCGGTTGGCCATCTTTGGCGCGATACTCGGGCGGGTTGGCATCGTAACGGAGCAACTCTTTCAAGACCGGGGTACCATCCTTGTCATTGACCGGAATGGGATCATAGACGTAGCACCAACCATCGCCGCCGCCCCACACGATGAGGCCTTGGCCGTTTACCGTGGTGAAGGAGGGGGAACTCCAGCTGCAATGAAGGACGCGTTTGGAAACGCCTGAGGTTTCCTCGCCGACGACTTTGCCGGTGTTTTTGTCGAGTACGGCGAGCGCGGGGGCGAAGGGTGCAGGGATGTTGATGTGCGACCAGTCGACGCCGTTGGAGGTCGCGACGTAAAGCTTGTCGCCGACGATGAGCGGCGAGCAGCTGGAAATATTGTGCGGGAAAATGCCGAGCTCGGTGCGAATATCGCTGACCCAAAGGATGTCGGCGCACTTGGGCGTCACATCCGTGGGCTTGCCGTCTTGGGCCGAGAATTTCCCTTCGTCCATGAACAGACCTTGATTGCCGTCGGCCTGACCCTTGACGTCGAAGCAGACGACCTCGCCGCGATTGGAAACGATGTAGCCGCGGTCGCCTTCGATGGCTGGCGAGGAGCAGATGCCGACGTATTCCCAGTCGCTGACCTTACCGGAGCCGAGCTTGGGGACGACGAGTTGCCAGAGGAATTCGCCGGTCTTTTCGTCGAAGCACATGAGTACGCCACGGTCGCCCGTTTGTTTGGGATCGCGGGGGCTCTCGTTATTGGTGCCGACGTAGACGCGGCCACCAGCGACAACGGGAGTGCCGTAGGCTTGAGAGCCGAGTTTGGTGACCCAGCGCACGCTCTTGGTGGACTTGGGATCGATGGTCTCAGTCTTGGGCAGGAACTTTCCGGGGGCGATGGCCTCGGGCATGGGCAGGCCTTTGCCGGTGGAAACCATGTTGCGCGAAGGCGAGCCGCCCCACATGGGCCAATCGCTCGCGCGAAGCACCGGAGCGGTCAGCAGGGACGCCGCAAACAAAGAGAGAGGAAGACGCAGGTTATTCATTGGCGGTGATGGCGAGGTTATCGATAAAGACGCGTTTTTGGCTCTGTGGAGAGAAGGCATAGACGGCGGGTGCGCCGTGGGTGTGAAGTTTGGCTTGGTGCACTTCGAGGGTCCATTTGGCGGGCTCGGGTTCGCTGCGCGGCCAGAGTTTGGCGCGGACGAAGCCGCCGGCCCCGGTCTGGTCGGCATCGACGCGGGTCTTTAGGTGGTACCACGTGTTAGCGGTCGCCTCGAAGGGCACCGAGGCGGTGAAGCGTTCGGCGGTGCTCGTGACCTCTAAGATACGGTTGTTGGCGGCCATATTGAACAGGTAGCGTTGGTTAACGAGACCTACGTTCGACATTATGCGGCGGTTGCCGTCGGTCATCACGTCGGCCTCGATCGTGTAGTTCTTCATGTCGGGGCCACCGATGAAATTCATGGTGCGCATGAAGAGGAGTGAATCGAGGCGATTGCCGGCGAACTTATTGCCGTCCTTTTCGAAGACGTGCCACTTCACGCGCGCGCCGAGCCACGGCAAGGGAGGGAAGCCAACGTCGGTGCCCTCGTTATTTTTCTGGCCGAGCGGGAGGGCTTCAAACGTCTCCTTGTGCCCGTATCCGGCAACGACGCGACCGCGGGTGATGCCCGCGAAGGTCTGCCACTTGGCCTGGATGGCTCCGGCGGAAAGTTTCGCGCTGGGACCGGCTTTCACGGTGTTGGCGACCAGCTCGGCATCGACCTCGGATTTTACGAGGGCGGTGGGTGGGATGAACTTGGCGAAGGTCGCTTCGCTCGTGACGTCCTTCACGCGGCGGCCGGTAGCATCGAGGCCCCAGACCTTAAATGCCTGGGACTGGCCGGGGCTGAGGGCGAATTCCGCCGGCACCACTTGCAGGGCGGCGATCGGAGCGGTGGAGAGGGCTGAGGGCGCGGGTGCGGGAATCGCCGCCGGAATAATCGGCGCGGACGATTTCGGACCAAAACAGTGCAGGCCGTCCTTGGTAAAATAGAAAATCGAGTCGCCGTAGAACGCGGGCGCACCGAGGCAGGTCGTGCCGGGCTCCATCTTGTTGTTTGAGACGATGACGGGCTTGTCGCCCTTGACCTCGATCACGAAGAAGCGCGCCTCGTGCATCGGGACGTAGAAGCGGCCATCGGCATAGGCGGGTGACGCGTGGACTTGGTCGGCGCCGAGCTTTTCGGCAAAGATCGTCTGGCCGGTGGCGGCGTCGGCGCAGAGGAAGTTGCCGGTCGCGCCGGTCGCATAAACGCGGCCGTTGACGAGGAGCGGTGAGCTGGTGAAGGCGCTGAACTCATCGTTGCGCCAGAGTTCGGCCTCTTTGCCGAGGATCACGGGCTTGGGGCCGGTGGGATACTCGGTGGGAATCTTGAGGGCGACAAGGCGGCCCTGCGTCGACGCATCGATGTTTTCTTTGCCGTGGATGGCGATGAGTTTGCCGGGACCGTCGAGGAGGACGTCGGAATTGAGGCCGCCGTTGGCCATCTTGAAGCGCCAGACGGGCTCGCCGGTGCGGGCGTTGATGCAGGCGACGTGGCCGCAGCCGGTGCCGACGTAGAAAACGCGATGGCCTCCGAGATATCCGAAGACCGGCGCGCCCATGGGATTATCGATCGGTTCAGTCCCCGGGGTGCTGGCCCAGATGAGTTCGCCCGTGCGTTTCTCAAACGCGTAGTAGCGGCTGCGCGCGGGACCGTCCGCACCCCAGTTGGCGGTGACGCCCTTGGCGAAGAGGAATTCGCCGTCGGTGATGAGGGAGCCGGTGCGGCTGTTAGGAAACGTGAGGCGACCGAATTCTTCCATCATCGAGCGCTGCCAGATGATTTTTCCATCGCGCGTGAAGGCCGTGATGACCCCGCACGTTGATTCGCAATAGATATTGCCCGTCTCCGCATCCACGTAGGGAGCGCCAATGGCGTAGCGGTTGTAAACGGTGTCGCTCAGGAAGTCTTTGAATGGGTGCTCCCACAGCTTCGCGCCGGTCTTCACCTCGAGGCACACGATGGCCTCGATGACATCCCCGCCCGTCTCGCCGTAGTAACACATAGCATACACGCGTCCGTCGGCGATGACGGGCGTGCCCGCGCCATGGGCCTGAAACGTCCAACGGTGGGTCGGCCCGCCGAGGGTGAGGTCAGTCACCAGCTTTTGTTTGGCGGGGGAGACGCCGTTGTGATCGGGCCCCCGCCAGTTAAGCCACCCGGAGGCCGCGTGCACGCTGTACACGGAGAGGCCAAAAGAACAGACGAAGGCGAGGGGGAGGAGGCGGGCGGTGATTCTCATGGAACGGAGACGATTAAGATGGAGCGAGACGGACAGACGGACGGGACGGACTTGCGTTACTATGGGGATGCGGACCCATGACTCAATAGACGAAAGAGAGTTGGATGCCGAAGCGGCGCGGGGCACCGGGGCTGCCGGCAAAGATCTCGGGATTTATAAACTGGTAGTGGTCTTGGTCGAAGAGGTTTTGTCCGTAAACGGCCACGGTGTAGCGGTCGAAACGGTAGCGGAGCTGAGCATTGACGAGGCCGTAAGCGCGTTGGGCAAACGTAGAGGTGTTGCGCTCATCATAGAAGGTCTTGCCGACGGCGGCGTAGCTCGCATTGGCGGACCAGCCTTGGCCGAAATCGACGGTCACGCCCGTGCGCAGGGTGTAGGTAGGGATGAAGGGCACGTGCTTGTCATCGACACGGGTGCCGGAGGCGTCGCGGTGGTCGTCGAAAGTCGCGTTCGTATAACCGGCTTGAAAATCCCACCAGACTTTTTCGAAAGGGCTCCACATAAACTTCGCTTCGAAACCGCGGGCGATGACTTTGGCCGCGTTGACCACGACGAAATCGGTGGAGTTGGGGACGGTCCGTTCGAATTGGGCGTTGTCGATGGCATTCCAGAAGGCGAGGACGCTGCCGCCGAAGCGATCCTTGGGTGGGCCGAAGGTGACGCCGGCTTCGGTGGCCCAGATTTGTTCGCCGTCGAAGCGGGCGAGGAGGGGATTGCCGGTGAAGCCGCTGTAGCCCTCGGGTTTGTGCGCGATGGACGTTTTGGCTTGGAGATTGAGGGACGGGGAGACGGAGTGCACGACGCCGGCCGACGCGGAGAGATCGATGTTGCTTTGGGAGCGGGCGAGGCGTGGGTCCTGCGGGGAGGGAAAGCCGAGACTATTTGACGCGACTTTGGTGCGGTCGAGGTCGGACTCGGAACGTTCGGCGCGGGCGCCGAGTTTGAGGGTCGTCTTGGGGGCCAGCAGTTGATCGAGGTTGGCGTAGGCGGCGAGCGTTTTCTGGCCGATGGCGAAGACGGAGCGTTCGGTTTGCACGAAATTCGGCGGTACGTAGGCGCTCGGTGGTACGACGAAGACGCGCTTGGCATCGCCATTGATCGCGGAGCCGGAATGGAAGGCTCCGGCGCGCCATTGGGTGCGCCGGGCACCAGGGGAGGATTCGAAGCGGATTTCCTGCGTCCTGAATTTCTCACTTTGCGTCACGTTGGACGAGGCGAGGGGGAGGGAAGATAAATCGAGGTCGTTGATGGAGGGATCGAGGTCCCATTCTTGGCTGGAGGTTGTCACTGTCATGGTGCCCCACGCGAAGGTTTTCTTGGCCTGGAGTGAAAGCTGCAGACGTTCCACCTTGGTTGCGCCGTGGTTATCGGATGCGACCTTGAACGGGTCGGGGCTGAAGAGGGAGGTCAGACGCGTGGCGTCGTCACTGGTTTTTTCCATCGTAAGACCGAAGCGGACTTGGAGTTGGTCGGCAGCTTTCCAATACAGTGCTCCGCGACCGGCGACGGAGCGGCGGTCATCCGCGCTACGGTTCTTCAAGGTGTTGGTGATATAGCCCTCGTGTTCGGAGAGGCCGACGCTAGCGCTGTAGCCGACTTTGTCGTTGAGCGGACCGTCGAAGGAAGCTTGGAGGGCAGAGTATTTATAGGAGCCGTAGTCGAGGAGGACTTTGCCCTGGTGAGTCGCGCCGGGGGTACGGGTCTTGATATCGATGACGCCGCCGGGGGCGTTGCGACCGTAGTCGGTGCCTTGGGCGCCGGCCTTGACGGTGAAGCTCTCGACGTTGAGCAGCGAGCTGGGATAGGAAGAGACCGATCCGCTCGGCACATCGTCGATCACGAGTGCGATGGCCGGGGAGGAGAAGAAAATGGAATTGGTAACGCCGCGGAGGGAGATGACGTCGCCAAAGCCGCGGGTATCGCTGTTGCTTGTGCCGAGATTCGGGGCGAGGCCGGCCATGTCCTGGAGTTGCGCCACCCCTTGCTGTTCGAGAAGATATTGGTTAAGGACCGATTGGGAATTCTGAATCCGCAGGCCATCGACGCCGAATTCGGCGGCGACGCTGAAGGGCTCCATTTGGGTGGTCTTGGCTTCGGCCGCGCGGAGGGGGATTCCGGCAATTTCAGTGGCGGCCGTGATGAGCGCGAGAGCGCAAAGCGGACGAATTTTCTGCGTGGTAATCTTCATTATGGCTTAAAGGTGTGTGGTTGGGGCCTCGGGGGAGACCTAGAAACGCTGGCAGGACGCTTCCTCGTTGCCTGAAGGTGCGACACTCCGTCCAGTTTTTTCGTCGTGATGGGGTGATTTAATAGCGCGGCGAGCAGCGCCCGCCGCCGGCCCGGCGTTCAGGAATGGTTTGTGATCGGCGCAGAGCGCACGCATCCGGCTCCGCGGAAGTCTGCCGATAATCGCTAAACATCGCCCGCACCCCCTGCTCGAATCCAACGCCGGGTGGAACGTGATCGCGTCCTCCGCACGGGCTGCGGTGCGATCTAGGCTGCGCTGCGTGTGTCTTCGGAGGATACACGCCCGAGTTTTTTTCAGCAGAATCAATGTTCAATATTATCGGGCTGATCGAAGGGTAGACAGGTAATCTGGCTGTTGCACAGCGACGGAGTTGCGACCGTTGAGCAAGGCGGCTGGTGCCGCCGTCGCACCGAATGTCGAGTTGAAGCGGTCCTAGCTCCAGTCGCTCGATCGTCTATGCAGACATCGGACATCAAGGATTTGGTTCAGCGCAGTCTGTCCCGGCCGTTTTCGATTCGGCTCACCAATGGCGCGGAGTATTCTTTGGAGAACCGCGACGACCTTGGGGCGGCGAAGGATCGCCACCTGCGTTTCCACTTCGGCGAAAACCAGGCGGTGCGGACCGAACCAGCAGCATCGTGGACGTCGTGGAGAAACAAGGCAGAGCCCATTTTCGGAGAGGAACCAAGCCGAAGTAGATTTGGGGTGGTGAGGCGCACGCGAAGGCCGTAGCCTGATAATCGCCATAATCTTACACAAGGTCACACCGTTCTGCCGGGGTGGGATTGCAACGGTGCGCGGCCGACGGGAATTGAACTCGGAATCAGATTTTGAAACGCGGATGACGCGGATAAGTGCGCAGCGAGCAACGTATGAAGATCTCACGGTGCGCGGTTTTTTGATCACACCCGGTATTCCGAAATCTATTGGATATGCCCTTGTAGACGGGAGCGAATGCCGCTAGGGGGTTAAATCGTCTTAGAGTCAGGGCCCCGCAACCATCAACTATGTTTACCCCATGATCGCTACGCAAGTTCGTCAGAAAGACGCTGTGTTTTACTTCGCTTCGTATCCTTCGGAGCAGTTACTCGCCAAGGTTCGCTTCATCAGCCGGTTTTACGACGAGGACGGCGGCGGCATCCAAGCCGAGGCGGTCGCGGCAGACGATGATGTCGGCCAGTTCATCTCCAAGATTGAGCGCAGCGACAAAGCGTTTCAACGGCAGGTGTCGAAGGCCAAAGTCGCGGCCATCCGGAATTTTTACGAGACGGCGATTTCGCAGCCGCCGATTCCGGGCGTCGTCCTGTTGTTCACGCCCCAGCAGCTCAAATTCACCGGATGGAATGACGGCAGTGGAGTCGGTCAATTACAGGAACCCGATGAAAAATTTCTCATCATTGACGGGCAGCATCGGCTCGCGGCGCTGGAGTTTTTCGAGCGGACGCATCCGGACGACGCGAAGAATATCGCGGTGCCGTGCGTGATCTTCGACGGGCGCACGGAAGATTTTGCGACGGAAATGTTCGTCATTATCAACTCGACGCCGACGCGTATCAACAAGAGCCACCTCGTTGATTTGTATGAGCGGGTGTCGTGGGCGGAGCCGGACCGGCGCTTTGCGGCGACGATCGCGCTCATGCTTTATAGTGAGAGCGACAGTCCGCTGCGTTATCGGATCAACCGGCTCGGGGGGCGCAGCAAGCAGGAGAAATGGATCTTGCAGGCGGAGCTGTTCAACGAGATCCACCGCTGGGTGAAGAGCGCGTGGACGACGCTGGAGGCGGAGGGCACCGACAAGCGCGCGGCGACGCGTTACTATGAAATGGTTCGCGATTTCCTGAAAGCGGCGGCGACCGTCTGGGGCGAAACGTGGGGTGACGCTGGGCATATGGTGACGAAGCCCGTCGCGTTGAAAGCCATGCTGCGGGTGTGTGCCGATCTGGCGAAAGTCGACGGGGAGCCGGCCGAGGGACGCGTCGAACGTTGGGGTGCGCGGTTGGCGCCGTGGGCGGAGCAGGCGCGCGAGTTTCGCAACGAGGGATTCTATGAGCGATTCCCGGCGAAAGGGCAGATCGAGCGCGTCGGTCGCATCCATCGTGATCTCGGACGTTGGGCCGGGATTGTGCTGACGAAAAAGACCTGACGACGGTCGGTCGTCGGGGCGTTGGACTTGGGCCGGTCCCAAGCAGGAAACCCTGCTTGGGCTCATTTGTTTTCAAGATGAGCTTAACCGGCTTGGAGGTAGGAGCCTGCTGGCAGGCGATTTTCACATCTTGAATCGCCTGCCAGCAGGCTCCTCCAAAAGACCGTCATCTTGCTCATCTGGAAGGCAACTTGGTATCGGATTGTTCAACCGCCCAGTTTTTTGCGGGCTTCCTCGGGGACGTCAAAATTCGTCGTGCCGACGGCCTTGATTTCGGTCGTGGATTTTTGACGGACCTCCACCTGTCGGCGCGCGGACGGAGTTTCGACGGAGAGTATGCCGTCGAGCCGGAGCTCATATCTTAGGAGAGCACCGTTGGTCACCCAGAGGCGAAAGGTTCCGCTGGCTTTGAGCGGCGTAAGTTCGTTTTGACCGGCGTGGACGAGCAGGAGTTTGGCTCCGGTTTCAGAGAGCGTTCCCGTGATGATGTCGCCGTCGGATTGGATCTCGGTATAACTGCCGATGATGAGGCCGATTTCCTCGTGGGGGCGGCTGAGATTGAGCTGGAGGTTGCTGTAGGGAGGCGGAGTGCCAGGGGGACTGGAGCCCTTGCGTCCGCGACGAGAAGGTCCGCCGCCGGGGAATCCACCCGCGGGGAATCCGCCCCCGCCACCGGGGCCGCCCGGCCTTTGATCAGGCTGCGGGGCGTTGGCGAGTTCGGCGGGTGTCTTCCAGCCATCGGGGGTTTGGATAACGCAGTCCTCGGCGCCCCTGAAAATGACGTCGACCTGATTGTCGGAATTGGCGCTGCCACGGCTTACCCGGCGGCGGATCGCGGAAATCATGGGCATCGACACGATCGAAAAATCGCTTTTATCGGTCTGGCCGGCGATGTCGTAGGAGCGGGCGTCGTCCTCGATAAGGGAGCCCCAGCTGTAGCTTTTCGCCTCGGGAAGTTTCATGGCTGCGACGATGGCAGACTCGATCGGTCCGGCGTGGAGAGCGGGTGCGATCCACGCGAGCAGGAGTGGGAGCAGGGCACGGGCGCAGAACCACCGGATGCGATCGGGGTGCGACTGCGCGGGACAGCTGCGCTGACTGATCATGGGAACAGTCCTCGCGTGGCCTTGGCATCCGCGACGCGCTGGATACCGAGGGTGAGGGCGGCGAGGCGGCGGCTGAATTGGAATTTTTTCTGCTGGGTGTCCACGGCGTCTTTCGCTTGGTCGAGAATGCCGAAGAGTTTCGTGAGCACCTCGTCCCGGCTCCAATAGAAATTCGAAAGATTTTGCAGCCACTCAAAGTAGGAGACGATGACGCCGCCGGCGTTGCAGAGCACATCGGGGATGAGTTCGATGTTGCCGCGGGCGTCGATGATTTTGTCGGCGGCGTTAGTGGTCGGCCCGTTCGCCGCTTCGGCGAGCACGCGGCATTTGAGCTTGGCGGCGTTTTTATCCGTGATGACACGTTCGAGGGCCGCGGGGACGAGGACGGTGCACTTAAGTTCGAGGAGCTGTTTGTTCGTGATCGGCTCAGCGCCGTCGAAATCGCGGAGGACCTTTTGGTAGCGGACGTATTTCAGGGCGCGCGAGAGGTCGATGCCCTCGGCGTTGTAGAACGCGCCGGTGTAGTCGGAGATCGCGATGATTTTTGCGCCATAGTGGGCGAGGGCGGTTTCGTTGCCGACGTTGCCGAATCCTTCGATGGCGACGGTGGTTTTGCTGAGCGGAATCTTCAGGTCCGCGAGGTATTTTTTGACGAGGTAGGCGCCGCCGGCACCGGTGGCTTCGCGGAGACCTTGGGAGCCGCCGATCGCGATGGGTTTGCCGGTGACGATGGCGGGCGAGATATGGCCGACGTGGTTGGAATAGGTATCCATCATCCAGCCCATGATCTTTTCGTTGGTGCCAACATCGGGCGCGGGGACTTCGGTGTGGGGTCCGATAAAGTTAACCATCTCCTGCATGTAGCGGCGGGAGAGATGCTCGAGCTCGGTCTCGGAGAGCTTGCTCGGGTCGACGATCACTCCGCCCTTTGCGCCGCCGTAGGGGAGGCCGACGAGGGAGTATTTCCAACTCATCCACATGGCGAGTGCCCCGATTTCGCCGAGGGTGACGTGCTCGTGAAAACGGATGCCGCCCTTGGCCGGACCAGTGGAGAGGTTGTGTTGGACGCGGTAGCCCTCCACGACGGTCACGCTGCCGTCGTCGCGTTTGACGGGGAGCGACACCGCGAGGCAGCGGCGTGGATACTTGGTGCGGTCGCGAATCGCCTCGGGGAGGCTGATGGCGTCGGCGGCCTTGTCGAATTGGCGGCACGCCATCTTAAAAACGTCGGAATCTTAGAGCGTGGAGACAACAGCTTTGAACATCTTTCCTTTGGGGTCTGGGGTTTCGGGGGCGGGTCGTGGCAGCGCTGCGTCCAAGGGGCACCGAGCGTCATTTCTGGATGGCCAGACCTTGGGTGGGGTGGGTGGTTTAGCAATTGGCTTTCGGGAATCCGGAATTTTCAATGGTTGTCCTTATTTCCGCGGAGAAATTCCGTGATCACCCATGCTCACTGTCATCTTTCAGTTTATCCGTTGGGTCTTCGCGAAGTTCGCCGTGGGCGTGCTGATCGTGGGCTTGGGCTTTGCCTCCTGTGGGCTGTGGCTCTTCTTGCAGGATAACGTGGACTTCGAACAGTGGCGCCAGGACGCGGTCCGTGCGATCACGGGTGAGCGGTCGAAGGTGAAGAGCGCGTTGGAAGATGTGCACAAACGGATGGACCGCTTTTCCGTTGAAATCACGGCCGAACAGGAACGCGGGAAGCAGGCGGACAAGATTATCGCCACCCTGAGGGACTTGGAGAGCACCTGGGACAAACTGACGGGCAACACGGAGCAACAGAAAGCCAATGCGGAACGTATCCTGAGTCTCGTGACACTACGACAAACGGTTACGGCCAAGGTCGCGGCGCTCCAGCAGGATTTCACGCGGACGACGTGGGAGCGGGATGGACTGGAGATCGCGCTGGGTAAGATCGATTTGAAACTGACTGCGGCACAGGAGCAGCAGTCGAGGGTGCTGCATTACGCCGAACGCGCGTGGAGCCATGAAGTCGGTCGGGCGCCGATCCGCATGGCGATCAAGGGATGGGTCGTGGTGGCGTTGGGGCTCTACTTCGTCGGCCCAACGGCGGGGAGAATCTGGCTGTATTATTTTTTCGCGCCGTGGATCGCGCGCGGGCGTCCGGTGCGGCTGGAGGAGCGGCTCGCGGTGCTGCCGGAGGTGAGCGCAAGTCAGGTCGCGGCGACGGTGATGCTGCGGACGGGCGAGCGGCTGTGGGTGAAAGAGCGGTTCCTTCAGTCCTCGGATGAGGGGCTGAAACGGAAAGCCCGCACCATGCTCGATTGGACGATCCCGTTTACCTGTGTCGCGACGGGGCTGGTGGAGCTGATTGAGCTGAGCCATCGCGGGGAGAGCGGGGAGGCGCAGCTCACGCTATCCCACCAAGGCAATGCCCTCAGCGAGCTCGCGGTGATCACGTTGGCCGAAGGATCGTCGCTCGTGCTGCGGCCGAGTTTCCTCGCGGGGGTCGTGACGAACGAAGGCCGGCGGCTGAAAATCCGCCGGCGCTGGCAGCTCTTCCGCTGGCAGGCGTGGGTGACGCTGCAGTTTCGATTCTTTGAGTTTGTGGGACCCTGTCAGCTCGTGGTGGCGGGTAGCCGTGGCGTGAGGGTGGAGCAATTGTTGGCGCGCGACGGAGGGGCGGTGGCGGCGCGGCGAACGAATCAGGACGCGACCATGGGCTTTACGCCCCAGCTCGACTATCGGCCGGTGCGCGCGGAGACGTTTTGGAGCTACTACCGCGGGATGAATCCGCTCTTTGACAATCTGTTTGCGGGCCAAGGAATTTTTATTTGCCAGCAAGTCGCCAGCTCCGGTGACGCGCAGCAGGCGCGGAAATTTTGGGCGGGCTTGTGGGGCGGGGCGCTGAAAGTGTTTGGGCTGTGATTCGTCAGAAGAACGGGCTGAATTTTTGACCACGGAGCACACCGATCACCACGGATAAAACACGGTTGTGCGCAGACGGGCTGGCGTGTGGAAATGTAAAATTATGGAAAACATCGGAATCCTTTTTGACTGGGATGGGGTGATCATCGACTCGTCGCGGCAGCATGAGGCGAGTTGGGAGCGGCTGGCCCGCGAGGAAGGGCGCGTGCTGCCGGAGGGGCATTTCGAGACCGGTTTCGGAAAGAAGAACGAATGGATTATTCCGCAGCTCTTGAACTGGGCGAGTGAGCCGGCGGAGGTGCGGCGGCTCTCGCTGCGCAAGGAGGCGGCGTATCGCGAGATCGTGGTGGAAAGCGGGTTGAACGCGTTGCCCGGCGTGCGGGTGTTCTTGGAGCGTCTGCGGGATGCTGGCGTGCCGAACTGCATCGGGTCCTCGACGCATCGCGAGAATATCACGACGATCTTGGGCGTGCTCGGGTTCGAGGAATTGTTCGGCGGCATGGTGACGTCCGAGGATGTGGCGCACGGCAAACCGCATCCGGATGTATTTCTCAAAGCGGCGGCGAAGACGGGCGTCGCGCCCGAGCGGTGCGTCGTGTTCGAGGATGCGCTCGCGGGGATTGAGGCGGGTCATGCGGGCGGGATGAAAGTGGTCGGGGTGGCGACGACGCACCCGGAGACGGAACTGACGGGTAAAGTGCACCGGGTGGTGCACCGACTGGACGAGCTGACGGTTGCGGATTTGCGGGCGCTGGTTTTCGGTTGAGCGATGCGTTTCAAACTCGTCTCCGATTACCAGCCGAAGGGAGATCAACCGTTGGCGATTGAACAGCTCGTGGCCTCGGTGAATGCGGGGAACAAGCACCAGACCCTTTTGGGTGTCACGGGGTCGGGGAAGACGTTCACGATGGCGAACGTGATCGCG
>SXGR01094394.1_pt1 | contig 30589 bp, 26 predicted proteins | sample 3174711 | NCBI WGS metagenome assembly SXGR01 (sample SAMN11356860, study PRJNA531348) | freshwater metagenome | isolation source: freshwater sample F1-60 | place: China: Fuxian Lake, Yuxi | collected 2017-12-25 | reverse complement strand
GACTTATTCCTCGCATAACAAAGTAAATATTCTGTAACATTTTGGAACATAACACCTTCATTGCTTTCATTTGCGGAACCCTGAATTGTAATATGCGCCACAAAATTCTCCTCGTCAAAAATCTGATCGCAGAGGAGGCGGAGGTGGGCTTGTTCGTTGTCGTCAATGGAGATGAATATCACGCCCGCCTTGGCGAGGAGGTTTTTGGCAAGACGTAGGCGGTGCGCCATAAACGAGATCCATTTGCTGTGGCGGAAGGAATCCTCGCGGTCTACATAACGGTCATTATAGATGAAATCCTTGTTGCCCGTATTGTAAGGTGGATCAATGTAGATGAGGTCAATCTTGCCCTCGTGGGTGTAGTTGAGGACAGAGAGCGCGTGATAGTTGTCACCTTCTATGATGAGATGGGTAGGATCTGATTCTGTCCCTTCTTGTATTTTCTTTTTGTCAATTTCTGCAAGGACAGGTAATTTTGTCTCGCAATCCACGACAACTTTTTCCGGCTCTTTGATGTCATAGTGGAGAAAAAGTTTATTTTTGAGAAAATGGTCATTGGAATGTTTAAAACTCTCCAGCTGTTTTTGGAGCTTTATAATTTGCTCTTGGAGAGATTCCGCGTCTTGATTCTTTTTTATTGGTTTAGTACTCATAATTATTTCAAAAAGTCCTTAAATATGCCTGAAGTCATAATTTTATTTTTTCTCCAGCTTAAAACTGATCTTGTAGGTATAGAAATCAATATTCGGCGCGACAGATAATACCCGGTGAATCTTTACATCATCCTCAAATGCTATGATTACACCTTTTACTATTTGATTATCTTCAGCCAGTTCTTCTTGAACATAGCCCATATAGCGCTGGATTTGACCGACAACAACATCGCTTACACGCCCTTTCTTAAGTTCAATGACCAAAAGCTCTTTTTTATCTTTCCTGATGGCTAAAATGTCTATCGGTCCGGTATCGCTCGGATATTGCTGTCCGACTTTCTCGCCATCTTCTTCGTAGATATCATAGAGCTTGCCAAGTTCCGTGTTATGCCAATTTTGCACCAAAAAATCTTCCAAATGTTTCTCCAGCGCAAAAATGCTCGGATCTTCGATCGTCTCGTCGGTAGAGATAATAGATGCAGGGCGACTTCCTGAAATAAACCCTTCTATCTCACTTGCATACTTTGAAATATTGCTGACTGTTCCAATACTTCCTGCAGAATTGCGAAGTGGCTCGCTCATTTCGTCGCGTGAAATAGTGTTTGGAAACCAACGAACTGCTCTACAGTGCGGAAGTGTGTCGTTCTTGTGATATTCATATCCACCGGTGACTTCGCCGATGTAGTATTCTCCCTTACCGGACGGACAGAGAACGATGTCACCAATTTGTACGCCTTTTACAATCGTCCAAAGCATTCCACAGGCAAGTCCAGCAGAAATTTTTGTTTTTTCGGGATTTTGTTTGAGAAAAAGCGGAATAAACTCTTTATTAAAATCTCGCCAGTTGTCGGAGAGGTGACTTGTGAGGTCGGTGTCTTTAATAAATCCTCCAGCAATAAAGTTGCCCTTATATGCCTCTTCCGCAAAAGCACTTTTTCGCCCCAACATTATTCGATAATAGTTTTTCATAATTTTTTACTTTATTAAATCACTCCACCGGACAGGTGTTTTTACCTATCGCCGCGTAAAAACCACACCAGCTAAATATTGCTTCAAAAAGAGCGAAGCCGGAGAAGAAGATGAGGATGGGGTTCCAGGTGGTAGTGATCGCCCATAGGAGTAATCCTACACCTATTGCGAGGCAGAGTACACTCCAACACCAAGATTTTTGGTGTAAGGACAGGGCGGTATCTTTGACAAATTTCTTCATTACAAATCGTAAAGCAAAACCAATTATGCCGGCAAGGAGGTACATCACCACAATCAGCCCCCAGCCAAAGGGAGACTTAATAAAACCTATAGGAGATTCTTCAAAAAAGTTCTTTTTGAGCTTAGGGATAATGGTGAGAGCATTCATCCCCTCTTTGCCGTCAAAGGCTTCTCTCTCACCAATGGCAAGCGAGTACTTACTGTCGTTGTTACTACTCCATACACGGACCTCATACGTTCCAGCTTCGGCTCGCGCTTTATACTCTGGCCCCATCCAGTAGGTATCTGCCCCAAAAGGTTCATAAAACTTTTTCCATTCAAAAGGTATACCGTCGAGAACTGCCAGAGGCTTCTCGGTATTGCCATTTTTAATAACTACAGCAGAGACATCTTTCTTTTGGCCAGCAATGTCAGGAACGAGGACATTGACATAAAGATCAAACGGCTCGCCGGCTTTTATAACATAGACATCGGGTTCACCTTTGAGCTCGGCATAATACGCTTTGGAAATTTCCGGATCCGGAACTTCTGTTAGTCTACTCTCGGTAATGCGAGGCTGATGAGCTAGGGCAAAAACAGGTAACAACAAGAAAGTAACGAGTATAAGAGGTATTACTTTATATGCTTTCTTTGTCATAATTATTTGGTATGAAATGACCAACCAGCAAGTCAGGTGACCTTTGCGAAAAAATAGCCCTTTTCGGCTCTAATCTATTTCAAATTATTTACTATGCTCATATAAATTCTTATATAATTTAATATATAGAATATACTATAAAGTGTGAATTCTTTATATTTTAATCTTACCACCTTTCTAAAACAAAAACCACAATCTAAATAGTGGCTTTTGTTGGCTCGGGAGCCCATCCTTTGCCAAGGCTTCCAACTCCGCTAAAGCTATGTCGGACAAGACGGAGGACACATCAGGATTTCCACCAAAGACCGATAAACTTCTCATCCCAGCATTCAAACTAAAAGAAAAAAGCACCACACGGGGTGATACTTTTTTCAATGGCTCGGGAGCTGGGATTCGAACCCAGGACCCATCGGTTAACAGCCGATTGCTCTACCGCTGAGCTACTCCCGAATATTTTTCAAAAACTCTTTACCAATACCGCTTTTGAAATATTTTTCTCTTTTTCTGGCCTCAGTTCTTGAGACACAATCTTCAATATAAATTACGTGCCAAGGTCTAAATCCTTTTGTTGAGAACACTCTCCCACTATTATGGTATTTTAATCTTGTGTTTAAATCACTCGTAAAACCAACATAAATTCTACTATCCTTTATACTTCTAATGGCATAAACTTTATACATATGTTTTGCCGATTGCTCCCTGCCTACCGGCAGGCAGGTACCACTGATCCGCCAGCTAGCGGAGAGCTACTCCCGAACATCTTTGGATATTTTAACACATTTAAAACAAAAATCAATAGCCAATACCCTTAGCATTCTTCTATATCCACAATCAATAATCCAACAATCTTGAGATTGTTGGATTATTGTGATAAAATAAGATATATATATATATATATGTTGAAAATAAAAACCCCCAAACAAATGGAGAGGCATCTAAAAGGCATAGCTAATCATTATCGTATTGAAATTTTGCTCGCTCTAGTACAAGAAAAAAATTTAACTTTAGAAGCAATAGTAACAAAACTTCATGCCAATCAAAAAACTATTAGTGAACATACAAGACGACTTGAAACTGCTGGCTTAATAAACAAAAAATACAAAAACAGATACGTAATACACAACCTCTCACCTTATGGAAGCACTTTCGTTAAATTTTTACAACAATTCCAATCAAATCAAAAACTATAATCCAACAATCTTGAGATTGTTGGATTATAGTTTTTGTTGAAATTTTATGCTAAAAACAAACGCGTTTCACTAAAAATAAATAGACTTGTTGCTTATAACCCATCTTTTATTGGACAAAAAGTGGAGTTATGATAATATTATTTTATTAACCTTTAAAAACAAAATGAAAAATTTAACGAAAAATATCCTACTGGCATTTATTTTATTTGTTGGATTTTCCTTAATCCAACAAGCTTCAGCCACAGTGGCCACTCATATCGTAATCTCCCAAATCCAAACAGATTCTAAAATTGGAAGTGGTGGCACGGCTGACGACTTTATAGAACTTTATAACCCAACCGAAGTAGCCGTAAATCTTGCCGGCAAATCTATACAAAGAATTAACGCCAGTGGTGATGTTGCGGTAATTACCTTGTCTGCAACAAGCACTATCCCCTCCCATGGTTTTTACCTAATAGTAAGAGGTAGCGCGACAACTACCCTCACTAGCTTAGCTGATAAAACATTTAGTTTGGGTATTGCCTTTAACCCTGATGACGCTTTTATACTTTCCAATACCACCACCGCAGTAACTAACCTAAATGATGCGGGTATTATTGACCTTTTGGGCACTGGACTCAACACCTGGTTTGAAGCCCAACCCGCAACCAACGCACCAGAAGCAAAAACACTCATGCGCAAATCCAGCCTTGTGCATCAAAGTGGTAAGGGTAATGGCTGGGATACCAATCACAACTTAAATGATTTTTTTCTAACTGACCCAAACCCCAGAAATTCTCTATCGCCAACCCAAAGCCCTCCTCCTCCGCCACCAGTTTGTCCGACCAATACCGCTTTAAGTTTAAACCCCGCTTCAATCCAAATTGGTCAGAATTCAACAATTAATGCACCAAGTGGCTGGACAAATGGAACTTTTTCTTCCAGTAGCACAACCATAGCCTCCATAAGTAGCAACCAAGCAACTGGCAATGCCCCTGGTACTGCTTTGATATTTGGATCTGGCTTTATTGCCCCCAATGGCGCGACGAATTGCTCGATAGTAGGGAGTAATATTACAGTAACTGCGCCTCCCGTGCCTGCGCCTGAAAACTTGATTGATCAGCTAAAAGTTAATCTTCAAAACGAATTAGGCAAACTTTCAGGCATACTTTCCGGCATAAAATTACCAACCCTCCCTAATCTGTTTAACAACTTCTAAAACCTCTCTAAAAAAGAGGAAAAAAGATTGTTACCGTATGTCATTTTGCCTCAAATTTCATAATTTTGACCTTTGAGACTGTTAAGTAACCTCTGAAAAACTCCTATCGCCCTGCAATTTTATATTTTAAGTCATTTTGCTAAAAAAATTTTTCCGCTTATCCTTCGGATAAACATCAAAATTTGATTTAACAAACTATCCTAAAAATATAAAATTTCGTTTACAAAATTAGTTTTTCAGAGGTTACTTTAGTGTTTTGATAGGAATTTAAAATGCATACTTTACCGAAAGATTTTAAACAAGTTTTATTTCAAACACAAAAAACTCAAACAGTTTGGCAAAGTCTTACACCTTTGGCAAAAAATGAATGGATATGTTGGATAACCTCTGGGAAACTTTCTGAGACCAGAAAAATTAGGATTAAAAACGCTATATCTAAACTTTCCGGCGGAATGCGTCGGCCTTGTTGCTGGTCTGGCTGTCCCCACCGATAAATCATTAAAAAATTTACAAAATAAATCTGGTAACTATTCGCGCGAATGGTTACCAGATTAAAATCATGTTATTTTATAAAACCCTGTCCAATGTTTATTGGACGGGGTTTTATTTAGCTACTTTTTTGCTTTTGTGGTGTATGAGGGTTTAAAATTTTTTGGAGTTTAATGTTAGACTCCCAATACTCCCTTTAGAAATAAATAACCCCGCCTTTCGCGAAAGGCGGGGTTATTTATTTCTAACTTTTTAGTGCTTATTTTTTATACTTCTCTAACAAAACTTTTTTTTCGGCTTCAAATTTTTCCCTAGCCAATTTTTTGGCACTGGCAAACTTGTCTTGAGCAGTTTTGAGGGTTTGTCTAAAAGCTTCCTTAGCCGTGGTTTTTTCTGCTTCAGTGGTAGCTTTTTCCATGGCTAATCTTCTGGTTTCTCGAGCTATTTTCATACTCTGCGTAAATTCTTCTCTAGCTTTTTTGACGGCTTGTTGTTTAGCTTCCTTTAGGGCCTTCAGAGCGGTCTTAAATTCCTGCCTTAAAGTTTTTCTGACTTGTCTCGCTTGTGCCCCCTGGCTCTGCCTTGAGTTGTCATTCTCCGCTAAAGCCGGAGTAGCGGTCAACAGCAGACTTAAAACTCCGAGACTCCCAATAATTTTTTTCACTAACATAACTTGTCCTTTCGTTTGGCTATAGACATCAAATATTTAATCCGCAATACCCCACCCCTCCCCATTCGGCTACGCTCAGGGCAGGCTCTAACCCTCCCCCTCAAGGGGAGGGAATGAAAACAAGTGCGGTTTCTTAGTATGAGATCTATCTGTGCCAAAATTAAAATGCTTTTTTATAAACCCGAAAAATATAAGAAGATAAAACCACATTTACCACAGCAAATAAAATTAAACTCCAAGGCAAGACTACGGCACTCACACTAAGTAAAATTTTAACATACGCTAAACTAAACTCTACCTCTTGTAAAAAACTTAGTATGACTGGCACTGCCTGATTCTCCGAGGCATTGGCAATTATTTTATCTACAATAAACCACAAATTCATAGCCAAGAAAATCGCAGTTAAAATCGCTACATTTCTAAACTTGATGAGTAAAATTTTACGCATAATTTTAGCGTGCAAATTTTCTGGTAAGGCTTCGTCTTCTAAATTCTTTAGAATAAATTTATTCATAGTTATTAACTTAGGATTTACGCATTTGACTAAGAATGAGGCATTTTACGAGGATTTTTGGAGACGTATGCTTCATACGGCAACAAAAACCGTAGCTAAATAACGAAGTTATTAGTCAAAAGCCACCTTGGGGATCGGGCTTTGCCCGTCCACAAAGTGACGATGCGTATGTCCGGTAATTAATTCTTTTAACTCTTCTCTCGCTCTAAACAAATTAGTTTTAATTGTACCTAGGGGCATTTTTAGTAAATCTGCAATCTCCTGCAAAGAAAACTCTTTATAATAATAGAGCAAAACTAAATTTTTTTGCACTGGCTTTAACTGGTTTAAGTGCTTTTGGACTATTTGGGCATTAACCTCCCGCTCTGCAGTATAATACGGATCTTCACCAAGCTTGGTTTCATCTTTAAGATCTAGGGCTTCCGTAAGGTTGGTTTCTATAACATATTTTCTTTTTCTTAAGCTATCGTAAGCTGTGTTAATGGCTATAGCAAACACCCAAGTGCTAAATTTTTTTTCTGGCTGATAGGTTTTCAAATTTTTATAAACTTTGATAAAAGTGTCTTGCACAGCATCTTCGGCATCTGGTTTGCTCCCTAATAAACGAAACAGATAGTTAAAAATTAGCTTTTCTAAGGCAAAAACTATCTGCTCAAAAGCAAGTAAGTCCCCCTTTTGGGCATTTATGATAATTTGTGGGCTTAAATTCTTTATCTCCATTACAGTATTATACGCTAAAAACTCAGATTAGTTTCAAAAAACCCCGTCTTATACAGACGAGGTAATTATTTCTATGCTATTTTTAGTGATAAATCAGTTTCTCCAAAAGGCAATTTCTTCCAAACAAAAGTATCTTTACCTATTAATTTTCTGACTCTATATTTGACTTTTATAGTATGCGGTTTAGAATCTCTCTCTTCATCTACATTATGTAATTTATACTTGATGGGACTCGCTGGCTTCCTTTGAGCTGATTTTCGTAATCTATGTAATACCTCTCGTGCCTTATGCACCATTTCAGCCATTGAGCCTGCCTTAATATCCATACTAAAATCTTTATTTTTTGAATCTTCTCCTACCACTGGAGTAAATTCGCCTTCAGTTTCAACCTCGTACTCAGGACCCTCAAATCTTGTCTCTATTCCATCTTGTATTTCGGTTAAAAGCATATCTGCTTCAGGAACAAAAACTTTACTTAATTCTCTGATTTTTGGTAATTCTGTTTTTGGCACAACAGATAAAAATTCTGGCATAAATTTATTTTAAATTATATCTCACTTAAATCTATTACTTCATCTATCCGAATTTGCGATACAAACTCTGGAATGTGAGAAACCATAAGACTGGCTCCCTCGTAAACATCCAGAGCCTTTGCAATTACAGGTAAATGGCGGAAATTAATGTGGTTAGTGGGCTCGTCTAAAATTAACAACCCTGGCTTCATTAACACCAACCGACAAAAGGCCAACAAACCTTTTTGCCCTTCGGACAATGACTCTATGTTCTGGTCTAAGAGTTTACCATCTAACAAAAACCCAGCTGACACGGAACGAAGCGTGTGCTCGTCAAACTTTTCCATTACCTCTTTTAAACAGTCAAAAGCTTTTTGCTGGAAATCCAAATTACTAAAATCCTGTTTATAATAGCCAATTTTAATATCTTTGGCAATCTTAAATCCGTCACCGCTATTATTTGCAAGCTTTTCTAGGAGCGTAGACTTACCAATGCCATTGGGACCAGATATTAATACGTGAGTATTTTTTCTTACGACTAATTCAAAGGGTTTACTTACTGCCTCGCCGGCTTTTATAGCGGAAATGGAAGTAAAGTCTAAAATTTTCCCGTCAAAAAATTTGTCGTATGCCTGACATGGGATTACAAACTCTCGAATAGTTTTGTCTTCTTGGCGGACTTCCACCATATCTTCTTCAGCTTCTTCGGCAGTTTCCCGCATCCGTTTGGCCACTGCTCGAAGTTTACCGCCTTTATGAGCAAACACTTCAGCTTGTGCCCGCTTCTCCTTAATCTGCGTTTGCATACGAGCATTTTGCAAATTTTCCCGCTCAATCCGGTTTTTAATTTCTTCCACCACTGTGTAATAATTGCCCGAGTACTGTTCAATTTTTTTACTGAAGTAGTCCAAATACAACACCCCGTCAGAAAAAGCATTTAAAAAATCCGCGTCGTGAGAAATTACCATCACCGTTTTTTCATAGAGCATTAAAAACCCAGTTAAATGCTCAATGCCTTGGGCGTCTAGATTATTGGTCGGTTCGTCTAAAAGTAAAATATCGGGGTTTTGAATAAGGGCATAAGCTAAAAGTAATCTGGCTTGCTGACCCCCTGACAAAGTTTTAACTCTTTGCTCCAAGGGCAAATGGACATTAACTACTTCAAACACCTCGCGAATGAGTTTGTCTAAATTATACGGCACCTTGTTCACCCAGTCAGGGTTGGTATCGGTTGTTTGATTATTTAATAATTCTCCGCCCGAAAAAGCCGTGGCAAAATATTCACGCACAGTTAATTCAGCTAAAGCTTTAGGCATTACTTGTTTAGCTATGGCAATGCTCGCAGTTTTAGGGGTAATGTAGATTTCTCCGCTCGTGGGTTTTAATTCCCCAGTAAGTAATTTAAACAAAGTGGATTTTCCCGCGCCGTTTTGACCCATTAAAGTGATGCGACTGCCTTGCCGAACCGAAAAACTCACTTCCTCTAACAGCGGTTTGTTATGATGATGCTCAAAACTTACATTAGCAAATCTTAAAATGACATTGTCATTGGGCATAGTAAAACATGATTAGGACTTACGCATTTGACCAAATACGACAAGAGCTTGATTTGGTCTTAAAGTTCAAGCTCGCCCGTCCAAAAGGTAGCGGTGCGTATGTCCTATTATACAAAATTTTTTAATTTATTGCGACTATAATTTTAACTTTATCTTCACTCCTATACCCAGCCTGGTTCACAGCCAACACACGAAGCGTATGCTCCCCGGGAGTGATTAATTCAGCCGGCACTTGCCAAGAAAACTCTGGTCCTGGAATGCTCGCTAACAGCTGGTCATCTACATACAAACTGGCTCTGGTGCCATACTTTACATCAGCTTGAGCAAAAACTTGTCTGGCAGTGGAGGCTTGCCAGACTTCGCCTGCGGTTACTCCCACTAACTTAGCTGGGGAAAACTCATACTTGGGCAATTCTTTCTGTGGCACTAAAGCCTCTGTAGCTACGGTAGGAAATAACTTAAGCATAACAAAATCCGAGACAATTTCCTTCACCTGCCTTTGACCTAAACTTGCCAATTTTCCCGTATAAGGATTAATGCTAATTTCCTTAATTTCATTCGGGCGAGCAAACTCTGCGCTAGGCAACCCAAAGGTAGCTTCTTTCATAAACCTCTGCCATATGGGTGCTGCGGTAAAGATGCCATCTGCACCCCTTTTCATTTCTTGTCCATTATTATTACCAGTCCATACACCCACGGCCAAATCCGGAGTCGCGCCCAAAGTCCAACCATCTTTCCAGTTTTGAGTAGTGCCTGTTTTAGCCATTACTACTCTCTCAGGTAAACTTAATTGAGAATTTTTTCCAAAAATAAACTGCCGAGCTTTACTGTCGGTTAAAATACTAATTACTTCATAGGCTGATTGTTCATCTACCGCTTGCGTAGGTAAAGTTTCCTCCAGCTCAAGAATGTTATTTTGGCTGTCCAAAATTTTAATTATCCCATTGGCCTTGTAAACTTTGCCCAAATTGGCAAGGCCCGCAAACCCAGCTGTGTGTTCTAACAAGGTTATTTCGCAACTGCCCAAAACACTCGAAAGCCCGCAATGTGGAAAATTAACCGACAGACCAAAACGTTTAACAACTTCGGAAATTTTTTCCAAGCCCACTTCACTTGCCAAACGCACCGTAGCAATATTTAAACTCCCAGCTAAAGCCTTTCTTAAACTTACCCGACCATATTGAGCAAAATTGTAATTTTTTGGCACATAAGGCTTAGCTCCCTTCTTGCTAAAATTTTTACTAACATCTAAAATTACTGACCCAGGGTAAAACCCTTGCCCTCGGTCAAAAGCCGTAGCATAAACATATGGCTTAAAACTACTACCCGGTTGAAGTTTCGCCAGAGTCACATTCACATTTGGGTCAAATTTACAATCAATACCTGACTGGCAATTTTTTGGTTCACTCAAACCATAGTAATCTTTACTTCCCACCATGGCTAAAATATTTCCGCTTTTTGGGTCAATGGCCACCAAACCGGCATTGTGATTATTATATTTTTTGGTTAATTTATTTAACTCTTCTCTTACCACCTGTTCCCCCAGTGCTTGCAAAGACAAATCCAAAGTAGTAAAAACTTTTATACCACCTCTATAAACTTTTTCCTCCCCGTACTTATTAAGTAATGTTTGCTCAATATAAAACACAAAATTCGGTGCTAGGATTGTTGCCCTCACTTCATTAAATTTAACCTGTTCATGTAAGCTATCTTCATATTCTGTGGAATTAATATACCCTTGGGCTAACATTAACTCTAAGACTTTATTTTTTCTTCTATCCAACAAATCACGATTGGCTTTACTCGGATTTAACAAGCTAGGCGCATTGGGAATACTGGCCAAATACGCACTTTCAGCTAAGCTTAAATTTTTAGCTGGTTTTCCAAAATAAGTTAAGGCAGCAGCTTCTACGCCAAAAATATTGCCAGTGAACGGCAAACTGTTTAAATAAATTTCTAAAATATTTTGTTTACTCAAATTTTTCTCTATTTCTATTGCCCAAACGGCTTCAGAGATTTTTCTAGCAAAAGTTTTTTCTTTAGATAATACCCGCGATTTTACCACTTGTTGGGTAATGGTGCTTCCGCCAAAAGCATATTTACCTAACAAAAAATTCATTTCTGCAGAACAAATTATACTGGGCACAGAAATACCTTTATGCCAATAAAAATCTTTGTCCTCAATCGCCACTACGGCTTTTTGTAAAAAAGGTGAAATTTCATTCAAAGCAACCGGACTTCTCTTTATTTCTCGGCTAAATTCATAAAGCAATTCCCCGTTTTTGGCATAAATTTTAGAAGACTGGGGGAAATTGCTTTCTTTGAGCAAACTCATATCTGGGCTCACTACCGCATATAATTGTCGATAGGCAGTTTGAGCAACAAAAAACAAACCCATGGTCAAAAACACAACCATAAGCAAGCTGGTAATTATGCCTTGAAAAAGATAAAATAAATATCGCATTAAGAATCTAAATTATTAACTCCGACCACTAATTTAAACACTTTTTAGCAATTTTGTCCACCCCAAAAACGATAAACCCCCTTGTCCTAAAACGGAGCAAGGGGGTTTATACTAGGCTAGCTTTTCCCATATGCGATTTTCTTTTTGGTCCGGAAGTTCGTTTTACGACTCACCAGACTGTTTTGTAGGTTAAGCACCTATAAGGCTTTTTCGCTTTGCACCCTTATTGGGTAGGAAAAGCTTCCTTACTTGACGCTACTGACCTGTTAATCATCTACTTTTCTTTCCTTTCTACCTATATTTTACACCCGATAATTTTACACCACAAGGATTCAAAAGTGGATAACTATCAGAAACCCTTTAAGTAAAAACAAAAAAATATTTTTGCTGTTGTTTATGCCAGAAACTTATGCTCCATGTTCAACACTATTTGGATGAACCGTATTTGGATCTGCTTCAAACAAACTTAATAATTCACCTTTTTCCTCGGGGGTCATTAATGCTAATAATTTTGGCAATTTGCCTTGTTGCATTAATTCTTGTAAACCCATATAAAGTCTTGAAATTTCTATGTCGCCAATCCTACTTTCCTGCCTCCCCCCCCACCCGGCTTATCTACTGTCATATTTTTTTCCCTTTTATACTAAGCACTTAGCACTAGGCACTAAGCACTAGCCTTAATACTCTCTTAATTTATTGACATCTATATGTTCTCGAATTTTTTCTAAAGCTTTGCTTTCTATTTGCCGAATGCGCTCTCTTGTCACGCCAAACTCTTCCCCCACTTCTTCTAAAGTATGAGTTACCCCATCTTCCAAACCAAAACGCATTTTTAAAATTTTCTGCTCTCTAGGGTCTAAATCCAACAGGATATTACCCACATATTCTTTTAAAATCTGCCGGCCGGCCATTTCATTGGGTTTGGTCGTGTCTTCATCCACAATAAAATCACCGAGGGAAGAATCTTCGCCTTCATCTTCTCCTACTGGCGAATCTATGGACACAGTTTCTTGAGAAATCTTTTTTAAATGATACACTTTTTCTAGCTCAATCCCCATTTCCGCTGCTATTTCCTCGGGGAGAGGCTCTCGGCCTAAATCTTGGACTAAAGACCTTTCAGCTTGGGCGTATTTATTTAAAGTTTCCACCATATGCACTGGGATCCGAATGGTTCGACTTTGGTCGGCTAAAGCGCGAGTAATGGCTTGCCTTATCCACCACGTTGCATAAGTAGAAAATTTATAGCCTTTGGTCCAATCAAATTTTTCCACTGCCCGAAAAAGGCCTAAATTCCCCTCTTGAATTAAATCCAAAAGTCCCAAATTCCTACCCATGTATTTTTTGGCAATGCTCACCACTAAACGCAAATTGGCTTCCGTAAGTTTTTTTCTTGCCGACACGTCCCCTTTAGCAACTTTTTTCGCTAACTCAACTTCCTCCACTCCAGACAAGAGCCCCACTTTGCCAATTTCCCGCAAATACATTTGAATGCTGTCATCGTAAATATCCCCCAAATCAAAAGCTTCCAAAGCTTCTTCCGCTTTTTTGGCTTTTCTACCTTTCAGCGGTTTTTCGCCTTCCTTAATTTCTGGTTTTTTATTCTGCTCCCAGACACTCGCCACCTCTTGGTCCACAATTTCAATTCCACGTTTCTCCAAAAACTCCATACCTTTTTCCAAACCCGCTATGTCATTTTCTAAATCCGGAAAAGCCGTTAACATTTCCGCCTCAGTCACAAACCCTCGACTTAAACCTCTTTGCATTAAGTCAGCAAAAATCTTTTTTTGTTCCTCAGCAGATAATTGACTAGTCGGTAAAACGGTTGCCACCTTGGCTTTTTTTTCTTTGGGAGATTTTGGTTTTTTAGTGAGCTTGGCTTTTTTTGCTTTCCGAGCTAAAATCCGCTTTTTTATGGCACGTTTAACAAAACGTTTAAAACGCTTTTTAGACTTGAATTTTTTTACTATTTTTTTCTTTCTTGGTTTTCTAACCATAAACGCTTATTTTTTTTCCCACATAATAATTAACTGTGAAATTTTTACAAATTCCACTTGTAAAGCTTTAACCTCGTTAGTTTTACCAGCATTTTCTGCTCTGGCAATTTCATTCTGCAAAAATTTTTGTTTCTTTTTTAACTGTTTGATTTTTAATAGGCCATACGATTTATTCAGCTGTTTAAACACAGCTTCCGCACCTAAGGTTTCTAACATAGATTCTACCATAAACATGGCTTCTCTGGCAAACGGGGTATCCTCCACTGTTGCCGGCGATATGCCGGAAATAATTTTCTTAACCCCTTGTTGAATGTCTGGATTTTCAAAATCTTCACCTGCCAAATCTGTTTGAATATGCCCGTAAAATTCCCGGCTCAATAAAATTCCGCCAAAGACTTCCTTTTCTTCCGGCATTATTGTGTTAAATACGGAAACTGGCTGTGGGACGATAGACTCATTTAAGCTGGAAATTAATGGCTTCTTTGAAACTTTACCCAGAGACTCCCGCAAAGCTTTTTCACTTGTGCCTAAATTTTTAGCCAGCTGTAAGAGGTAGTGATCCTGTTCCACAGGGTCGGGTAAACGAGTTAACAACGACAAAACATCTTTGGCGATTTTTTTCTTTTCCTCCACTTTCCCCTCATACTGGCTGAAAGCTTCCTTAATATGGTAATCAAAAAATGGACTAGCTTTAGAAATAGCCTCTGGCCATAAATTTCCACCTTGGCTAATTAATTCGTCCGCATCTTTGGCATTTAGAATTTTTATGACTTTTAAATTAAAATCTAACGTGATAGCACTCTCCACGGCTCTGCGCAAAGCCAGTTGCCCAGCTGAGTCAGAGTCAAAACAAAATAAAAGTGTGTCTGCCAAACGTTTTAACAAATTTAACTGCTCCAAAGTTAAGGCAGTGCCACTGGTGGCAATAATATTTTTTACTCCAGCCTGGTGGGAAGCAATCACATCCATTTGTCCTTCAGCTACAATGGCTTCTTTAGTTTTACGAATGGCGTCTTTAGCAAAATTTAAACCAAATAAAATTTTACTTTTCTGGTAAATTAGAGTTTCTGGGGAATTAATATACTTCCCAGCTTTACCCTCGTCAAACTCGGGTAAAATCCTGGCGGAAAAACCAATGGGTTTACCAAACGGGTCAAAAATTGGAAAAGTTATTCTCCCCCGAAACCTATCATAATACTTTTGTCCCTCGCCCTTCACCACTACTCCGGCCTTAACCATTAACTCTCGGCTAATTTTTTTCTTGTCTAAAGCTTCCAGTAAGTAGTGAAAACCCTGAGGCGCAAAACCAATTTGCCACTGCTCGATGGTTTCTGGACTTAATCCTCGTTTTGCCAAATATTCTCGCGCAATGAGGGCTTGTTTATCTTGTAATAAAACCTGATGATACAGTTTTGTGGCGTATAAATTTATCCGGTAAACTTGCTCTTTTTCCTGCTCCAATTTTTGATCTTTGGGTTTGTAGTCAGGCAAAACCACTCCGGCTTTTTGAGCTAAAATTTTTAATGCCTCTTTAAAATCTACATTTTCATAACGCATTACAAACCCAAACGCATCTCCGCCTTCACCACAACCAAAGCAATGCCAAATTTGTTTTTGCGTATTGACATTAAAGGAAGGAGTTTTTTCGTTATGAAAGGGACAATTAGCTTTAAAATTAACTCCGGCTTTTTTTAATGGCAAATAACCGCCAATAATATCGGCGATATTTAACCTATCTTTAATTTCTTGCACCGTATTATCTAACATTGGATGAAATTAAAAAAAACTAAATTCTAAACACTGTCAAAAATTTAAATCCCAAACACCTTTTCCTAGCTTTAGAATTTATTATTTATGATTTGTTTAAAATTTAGAGTTTACACACTATCCAAGCATCTGCCAAGTTAAATCTTCTACTTCTTTCATAACTTTTTCCAGTTCTGGCAAAAATGGAATAGGATTACCTTGGATGATAGCCAAACGTTTCTCATCGATATCAAAAATTCTTTTAGCATACTCTTTAGGCTGTTTAGAAAACCGGATCCACGGATTCTCCCCTTTTCTTAAACCTAATAAATTAGACAAGCGGTTCGCAAATAAATCGGCACCGGAAATAGCCTTGACTTCCACAGAAGCAGTTTTGATTTGCTCTAAGTATCTTTCTTTTCTTTCTGCCCAAGGTAAACTTTTATTTTCTGTCACTGCCACCACAAGTTCGTAAATATCGGTGCCAAAATTTTCCATAATATCTTCGGCTTTAAATGGCGTATCTTCTATTATGTCATGCAAAATGCCAGCCACCACCACATTTTCTCCATAACCAGAATTGGATAGAATTAAAGCTACAGCCCCCAAATGAGAAATATAGGGCACATTGGTCGGAAACTTACGAAGCTGGCCCTTATGGGCAATGGAAGCAAACTCCAAAGCCTGTAAAATTTTTGGACTTAAAACTGTCATAAATTGATGGTATGAACATCACACTTTCAAACTTCACTCGTTCTATTCCCTCCCCTTGAGGGGGAGGGTTAGAGCCTGCCCTGAGCGTAGCCGAATGGGGAGGGGTGATGTATTGCGAATTGAGAGTTTGATGTCTATAGCTTACTGGCGGAAGCGGGGAGATTCGAACTCCCGAAGCCTTTGACAGCTTACTCGCTTTCCAAGCGAGCGCACTAGACCACTATGCGACGCTTCCTAAAAGTGGGTCAAACTGCCTTATAAACATAACAAAAAACCCGCAAATATTCAAGGGTAAACTTTACAAGGTCATCCTCTTAAAAAGAGGCTGACCTTGTTGTTTAAAAAGTTGATAATTAATTTAACCTACTTCCCTATTTTATCTTCCACCGCTTTTATATTCAAGGTGGCTTTAATGACTGTGTCTGGGTTTAAGGATACGGAGTCAATACCTTCTTTAATTAAAAATTCACCAAAATCCGGGAAATCCGAAGGACCTTGTCCACAAATCCCAACTTTAAGCCCGCGCGCGTGAGCTTCTTTAATAAGCATAGAAATTAATTTTCTAACTGCCGGACTCCGCTCGTTGCCAATGTGAGCAATATCTTTACTGTCTCTATCTAAGCCTAAAGTTAACTGGGTTAAGTCATTACTGCCAATAGAGAATCCGTCAAAAATTTCGGCAAATTCCTCAACTTGTAAAATATTAGAAGGAATTTCTGCCATTACCCAAATTTCTAAACCTTCCACCAAATCCCCATTTTTCTTTTGTTTGCGGGCTTCCGGCTTTATGCGGTTAGTTAGCCCGTAGCGGTTAATTAATTCCACTACTTTTTTTCCCTCTTCAGGCGTTCGGCAAAACGGCACCATCACACTTAAATTCCAAAGTCCCATGTCTTCCCTCACTCTTTTCACAGCTTCTACTTCAAAGGCAAAAGCTTGTTCATAAGCTGGAGAATAATACCGACTCGCCCCGCGCCAACCCAGCATGGGATTTTCTTCTATGGGTTCAAATAATTTTCCGCCAATTAAATTAGCATACTCGTTGCTTTTAAAGTCACTAAAACGCATCAGCACATCGTAGGGGTAAAAAGCAGCAGCCAATTGCCCCAAACCAAACGCCAATTTTTCTACATAATATTTAGACTTGTCTTCATAGCCCACGGTTAAGACATCTATCTGCTTTTTCACCTCCGCGTCTTCCAATTTCTCGAAATTTATTAAAGCATTGGGGTGAATTTTTATAGAATTTGATATCACAAACTCCTGCCTGGCGAGTCCCACGCCTTTGTTGGGCAAAAAGGAATAGCCAAAAGCCAATTCCGGATCCGCAGCTATCATTTTTATATCTGTCTTGGGTGGCGTAAAACCTGTCAGGTTAGTTTTGTTAACTTTAAATTTAAGTAGCCCCTCGTAAACTTTACCAAGTTCGCCTTCAGCGCAAGACACAGTAATTTCCTGCCCGGCTTTAATTACAATGGTGGCATTCCCTGTGCCCACCACCGCGGGTATACCAAGTTCCCGGCTAACAATAGCTGCGTGGCTGGTGCGCCCACCGGAATTAGTCACAATAGCCGAAGCAATTTTCATAATCGGTTCCCAGTCTGGGTCTGTAATTTCGGTAACCAAAACTTCGCCCTTTACAAAGTCCGAGATATTGCTGGCGTCTTTAATATAGTGGGCTTTACCCTGACCAATTTTTGCCCCTACAGCTGCCCCTTGAGTAATAATTTTCCCTTTTTCCTCAATCACAAATTCTTCTAGAAAATTCGCGTCCCTGTGGGCGTGAACAGTCTCGGGTCTGGCCTGCACAATGTAGAGCTGATTTTCTTTTTCATCAAGCGCCCACTCAATGTCCATGGGTCTCGCGTAATGCTCTTCAATAATTACTCCCCACTTGGCCAGTTGCATAATCTGGTCATCGGTAAGCACAAACCGATGCCTGTCACTTTCTGCTACAGGCGCTTCTCTCGTTGGCTCTGTGCCTTCTGTGGCATAAATTAATTTTTTCTCTTTACTGCCTAATTTTTTGTTGATGATGGATTTAAAGCCTTGCTTTAAAGTGGGTTTAAAAACTTTAAATTCGTCGGGGTTGACAATGCCTTTAACCACAAATTCCCCGAGGCCCCACGCCCCATTGATAATTAAACAATTCTTAAACCCGCTTTCCGTGTCTATGGTAAACAACACTCCACTACTCCCGCGATCTGACCTAGCCATTTTTTGCACTGCCACAGACAAGGCTACATTAAAATGGTCGTAATTTTTGTCTTGCCGGTAAGAGATTGCGCGATTGGTAAACAAAGAGGAAAAAGCTTTTTTAATGCTTTCCAAAAGCTCATGGTCACCTTTAATGTTTAAATAACTTTCTTGCTGACCGGCAAAACTGGCATCGGGCAAATCTTCCGCTGTGGCACTAGACCTTACAGCTACATCTAATTCTTCTAAAGACAACTTTAATTTTTTAGCCATGTCCGCGTAAGCAGTTTTTATGGCACTAGATAAATCTTCCGGAAAATTTGCTTCCAAAATTACCTGCCGGACTTTATGACCTTTCTCTTCTAACTGTTTAATATTATGCGTGTCTAAATCTTTTAAAATATCTTTAATTTTTTGGTCTAAATTATTGGTGGAAATAAAATGCCGATAAGAATAAGCACTTACAGAAAACCCATAAGGCACATTTATCCGCTCGCCCTTAAACAACGAACTTTCTGCCTTAGTAAGATTTTGGTACATTTCGCCCAAATTAGCATTCTTGCCCCCCACAATTCCTACATCTTCCTTGCTAATTTCGTCAAACCACAAAATAAACTGCGTATTTTTGTCTGTCATTGATTTTTAAATTTGATCCCTGAGCCTGTCGAATGGGTCAAAATTTATTGATAAATTGCCTTCGACTTTGCTCGGCAATAAGTATGATACTATATGATAATTTTCTTAAATGATTATATAACAAAAAAACTAAGTTGTCATTTGGAATTAAATAATTTCAACATTTGCCTGTCAAAAGTAATTAACTTGGCATTTAGACTTTTTGCTAAATCTATTATTACAGCGTCAGTAAATGAAATTTTCTTTTTTACTTCAATAAAACATAAAATATTATCCCGTATTTCCATCGACGGAATAATTACATTTACAGCGTCTTCTATATCATTTAAAAATTTAACCGCCACTTTTTGGCCTAATTTATAAGCCAAAACAGTCGCGGTCTCTTGTATAACATAAGGATGAATTATTAACACTTGAGCATCTAATTCTTGAAAAATCTCTACTGCTTTTTGGTGTAAGCTATCCCCTGAGTTATATAAAGCCACCAAAACACTGCTATCAATCACAAATCTTCTATACTCCATAAACAATTTTGTTTATATGTTTAGATAAATTTTTATTAATTAAATTTTTCTTTTTTCCCAAATTTTTTGTGGCAAGCTTAAAAAAAGTCGGGTGAGAGGAAATTTTTCCCGTCTTTTTTATTAAAGTTGTTAAAACTTTCTTAGTAGCTGTTGTCATATTATTCATATTTTATCACTCATAGTTCACCTTGTCTACTCTATCAACTTTATTGTTTTCCCTTTAATCACCCAACTAACTACATATTAAATCGTCTTCACTTCCACCAAATTTAAATTCTCTTTTTGACCCAAAGGTTCGCCGGTAACAATTACCGCTTTGTCGCCTTTTTTTACTAATTTTTTTGACTTGATAATTTTAAGCATCCCGGAAATTAAATTCTCCAAAGTTTTTACCGTGGGCATAAACACACTTTCCACGCCCCAAATTAAGACCATTTGTCTTAAGACTTTAAGATTCGGTGTAAGCATTACCAAATGCGAACCATAAGGCCGTTCGTGGGCAACCACTCTCGCTGTAAACCCACTTTCCGTGGCCCCCACAATTACCTTAGCATTAGTTCTAGTGGCTAAATCATAGACACTTTGAGCCAAAGCCTCAGTTTTAGTAATGGCTGATATTACTCGTTGATGTTTAGGTAAAAAATGCGACTTCTCTGTCACTTCAATAATTTTGGCCATTTCTGCCACAGTTTTGACTGGATACTTCCCAAAGGCACTTTCTCCAGAGAGCATCACGGCATCACTTTGGTCTATCACTGCATTAGCTACATCACTCACCTCGGCTCGGGTAGGCCGAGGATTACGAATCATACTGTCTAACATTTGGGTAGCCACAATGACTGGCTTAGCTGACTTTAAACATTTTTGAATAATTTCTTTTTGCAAAATCGGCACTTGGCTTTCTGGCATTTCTACCCCCAAATCTCCCCTCGCTACCATAACCGCGTCTGCTTTTTTTAAAATAGCATTAAAATTCTTGACAGCTTCTGGCTTTTCAATTTTGGCAATAATTTTCGGCGCAGTGAAGTTTTTCGGGTTAAACTTAACAATTAACTTTTTTAAGTTTTGCACATCTTTGGCATTTCTCACAAAAGACAAGGCTACATAATCTACATTGTTTTTTAAACCAAACTTTAAATCTGCAATATCCCTTTCAGTCAAAATAGGAATTTTTAATTTTGTTCTAGGCAAATTCACGCCTTTGTGATTTTGAATTTTGCCCGGGGACAACACTGTGCAAGTAATGTATTTACCCGCGACTTTATCTACTTCGAGTTCAATGAGCCCATCTTCTATAAGGATTCTTTGATTAGCGCGAATAGAACGGGACACTTCGGTGTCTAACTGAAAATCTTTATTTATAACCACCTTGTCGCCAATTTTAACAAGCAACGGGGCTTTTAAGTCTTTAATCCGAATTTTGGGACCGTGTAAATCTTGAATTATGGCAATTGGCACGCCGGCTTTGGCTGACACCCGACGGATGTTGTCTATGAGTAACTTATGATTCTCATGATCACCATGAGAAAAATTGAGTCGAGCTACATTCATCCCGGCCTTGACCATTTGCTCAAGAGTTTTTACACTTTGGCTGGCTGGTCCCAAAGTGCAAATAATTTTGGTTTTCTTGTTCATAAATAATAGTTACTTAATCGTTAACCCACTAGTCTCTAACAAATTAAACTCCACACCATCGCTCTCTAATTTTAAATAGCCGGTATTCTCAATAAAAATATGTTTCATTTCTTCCCGACTTTTAAAACCTAAGTGAGCTAAAAGTATCCTCATGACTCCGCCATGCGAAACCACTAAAATAGTTTTACCCGCGTAAGTAACAGCCAGTTCTCTTAAAAAAGTAATTACCCGGCTAGCTACTTCATTATCACTTTCATACTTGACATCAAACTTAAAATTCCGCCTTTGTTCTTCTGTTATAGCTTCTAATTTTAGCAATAACGCTTCATTTTCTGCCTGAAATGCTTTATGCGCCCTGTCCTCATATTGTCCGTAGTGCCTTTCGCGGAGTAGCTGTGTGGTATTCACAGCTACTTGTTTTTCTGCAATGATTATTTCCGCTGTCCTTTTGGCTCTAGTTAAGTCTGAAGCATATACTGCATCAAATTTTACATTTCTTAACTTTTGCCCAGCTAGACTAGCTTGCTCTGTGCCTTTAGGATTTAAGGCAACATCGGTCTGACCTTGGATAATCCCATTTAAATTATGGTCTGTCTCCCCATGTCGAACAATATAAATGGTGCAAAATTCTTTACTTTCTGACATTTTTCTTTCTATACTATTAATGCTTAATGCTCTATTTCTCTAACTCTCTAATCCTGTATTTCACTACCTAAAGATTATATCAATTTTTGCGCATTTAACCAATTTTGCATATAATAAATTAAAGATTAATAACTATCAACAAATGTCCAAAATAAAATCCATTTTTGCCCGCGAAATATTAGCCAGTGGTGGAGCGCCCAGTGTTGAAGTAGATGTGATTCTAGACAATGGCACAGTTGGCACGGCCAGTGTTTCCTATGGCGAATCCGCTGGGAGCAAAGAAGCCTTTGTGCTACTTGATAAAGATGCCGAAAGATACCATGGCAAAGGCATGCTCAAGGCCGTGGCTAATGTGAATGAAAAACTCGCTCCCCTACTTGTTGGCAAAGACGCTTCTGACCAACGCGGAATTGACAGTTTGATGATCCAAGCGGACGGCACAGAAAATAAAAGCCAATTGGGCGCGAATGCCATTTTAGGCGTGTCTATGGCAGTCGCCCGTGCTTCTGCAAATGACTCTAATCTTGAACTTTATGAATCTTTAGCTACAACCTACAACCTACAACCTACAACCTACAACCTCCCCCGCCCTTTGGCTGTTTTTATAGAAGGGGGCAGACATGCGGACAATTCCACTGACTTACAAGAATACATTTTGGCCATTACCAAAAACCAATCAGCGAAAGAAAATGTGCGGATGATGGAAGAAATTTACCAAACCACCAAAACTCTTTTAAAACAGCACAATTTCAATACCAATGTAGGCAATGAAGGGGCGTTTGCCCCAGCTGGCATTACCAGCAATGAACTACCTTTACAAATTCTTACTGAGGCCATAGAACAGACAGGCTTTAAACTTTTGGATGACGCAGGAATTTATATAGATTCAGCGGGTTCAGAGTTTTACCAAGACGGAAAGTATAACTTAAAGGTTGATAAAAAACTTCTCGCCTCTGACGAACTAATTGCTATGTATGAGGAGTGGTTTGGCAAATACCCAATTGTGGCTTTGGAAGATGGCTTGTCTGAATTTGATTGGAGTAATTGGCCAAAGTTAATGGAAAAATCAAACGGAGTAAAAATTGTGGCTGATGACCTAACTGTGACCAATGCCAAACTCTGGCAAAAAGCTATAGATGAAAAATGTGCCAATGCCATTTTAATAAAACTCAACCAAGCTGGCACAGTAAGTGAAACCATGGATGCCTGCCTTTTGGCTAAAAAATATAACTTTACTACCATCCCCTCCCATCGAGGGGGAGGCGAAACCAACGACACATTCCTTGTAGATTTAGCTGTAGCCGTAGGCTCTGAGTGGATCAAAGTCGGCCCCACTAGAGGAGAAAGAGTGTGTAAATATAATAGGCTAATGAAGATTGAAGAATTGTTAATAAAACAATAAGAGCTCAGCAAAAAGACAGACTTCTGGGAAATCCCAGAAGTCTGTCTTTTTGCTTTAACTGGAAACAGCTCTTTTCAAACCCTGTAAATAACTTCTTTCTACTTCACCAATCGGTTGTAAACCTATTACATATTTATGAAAATCTGGGGGCACTGTAATTGCGTCTTCGCTTACACCTCGAGCCTTATGCAACAATGAAGGATTATCTATCTCTGAATTTAAAGATAGAATAAATCCTTTTTGTTCTTTAGTTTTATTATTCAAATCTAAAATATTTTTTCTTGCTTCTTCCTCTGATATTTGACGCCTCTGAGCAACAATTCTAACAAATGTCTCTATCTCTGCCTGAATTACTAAGTCATTTTCTCTTTGTGGTAGATCACATGCTAACCTGACATTAGCAGTGTTTATTGGCATACCTAAGCTTGAGAGTATAAAATGAGCGCGTGCTAACATACCCGCATCATTTTTAACAATAAATATTTTACTTCCTTTTGGTGTATATTCTGCATTCTCTACTCTAATTATACCCGCTCTTTCGTGTCCTCCTGTTTCATCAGCAATCCGGATATTAATATCAGGAAAAAAATCTTTTAATTTACCATGACGAATATATTGATCTAATGTATGCTGGCTGGCTCCCATATAGGCAAAACTTCTTTCTGGTAAACCTGCTCTTGACCAAGCTAAAACACTGCCAGCTCGCTGTTTTTGCTCAGGTTTTAAATCTGGAAATTCAAACCTATTGGGTTCAAAACCTGTAAATCTATCAAATAATCCTCTTGGCATATTTTTAAAACAAAACTTTTTGCTTAGGTTTTAATAATAATTTTTCTCTTTCGGCTTGTGTAAAAATTTCTATTTTTCCAAACACTCCGTCATACCCGCCTTGGAGCTTAACTTTGCCTTCCCTCACACGCAAAATGGCCTTGGCAATGGCAGGGGTAGAAATTGAGGCAATTTGATCTTCCGCTAAATCTAAAAGGATTTGAAATTCAGTGCACAACTCCCCCGCGCTTTGCTTACCCCCTCTTTGGCCAAAGAGGGGGTGGGGGGAGTTAGTCATCTGATCATACATCAGAGCCACTTTTTTCGAAACCACCCCTACCCCAAACACCTCGGCAAGAATTTCTTCTAAAGGAATAATATTTTTATACGGCACAGCTCTTGGTGGCACAAAACCATATGCTCTGTCGGCTAATTTTTCTACGCGGTTTAATACACCCACCAACAATTTTTTTCCGCAAACTGGACAGAACCCACCTAACTTTTTTGTCTTTACAGGGTTGCAAGAAAATTTACAATCAGCGTGTCCGTCCAAATGATATTTACCTTCTTCTGGAAAAAATTCTAAAGTGCAAATAAACTCTTTTGGATTTTTATTGCGGATAACACGGATAATTTCTGCATAAGATAATTTTTTTTCCTCTATCTCAAAAACATTGGCTTCTCTGCCCAATTTTCTTAAACTATGCGCATCACTGTTCGAGATAAGAGCATATTTATCTAAGCCCGAAATTTGCCAATTCATTTTGGGGTCAGCTGACAGCCCAGTCTCAATTGCAAAAATATGTTTAGCTTGTTCACCAAACGCCTCCTCTATACTGTCAAACCCAGACAGACTCCCAAACACGCCAAAGTGCGGAGTCCAAACATGAGCTGGCACTACCTCTGCCTCAGGTGAGGCATCTTTCACAAGCTTCACTAAATCTGGACACTTAATTCCCATAATAGGTCTGCCATCACTTTTTAAATTAGCCCCTTGTTTTTCTAAGCTCTGAATAATTTTATCAACTGCCTGAAAATTCGGCGCAAAAATCATATTATGCACTCTTCGGACCTTATCTCCCTGTTTGTAAATACTCGATACTTCCGCGGTAAGCATAAATAACGTATTATATCCCCCCCTCTTTTCCAAAGAGGGGGCTGGGGGGAGTTTATCACTAAGTTGATACAACCCCGCTTTAGTTTCTACTAAATTTTCCTTTAATTCCAAAAGCCACTTGGGGTGAGTAAAATCTCCAGTGCCAATAACATTAATCCCTTTTTTCTCCGCCCAATGGGCAATATTTTTAGGATTAAGATCCTGCGAGCATGCGCGAGAATATTTTGAATGTATCTGAAAATCTGCGATTATCCTCATTTAATATAATCCTAATGCCCCGAATCAATATCCGTATGCTCCAAATATCTGACTCATTCGGATTATTTAGATTGCAAATTTTGGATAATTCGGATTATTTTTACTCTTCTATTATATCACCATTTAAGCTATAATCAGTAATATGCTTAATATAAATTCATCCAAACACCTTCCTGCTCGGGTATTAACTCCGTCTTTAGACGGAACCAATGAACTTGATTTTTCCTCAAAGCCTAATCTGGATATATCCAGGAAGGTGCTGGAAAAATTCTCCCACGTCGCCCAAAGTGCAGTAAAAGCTTCGGCTAAACTTTTCTTAAAAGATTTTGGCAAAGCCAAAAACATTCAAATTAAAAATAATGATTTTGGCAATTTAGTGAGCCGAGCCGATAAAAACATAGAAACCCAAATTAGAAAAATAATCGGTAAAAATTTTCCCACTCACAAAATTATTGGCGAGGAATTTAGCAAAGACAAAGTCAAACCCACTGACTTAGTTTGGATAATTGACCCCATAGATGGCACCACCAACTACATTCAGGGTCTGCCGTTTGCTTGTATTTCTTTAGGCTTGTGGCAAGGCAATACTCCCTTAGTCGGAGTAGTTTTAAACCCTATTACAGAGCAACTCTGGACCGCGGTAAAAGGCCAAGGGGCTTTTTTAAACCAACAAAAATTACACGTGTCTAAAAAACACGGTCTTAATTTTACCTACGGAGGCTTTGGTTGGGGTAGAAATGTAAAAAAAGCGCAAATTAACTTTCCTAAACTCCTGCCCATTTTGCACAAGGTGAGAACCTTGGGCTCAGCCACTTTAGAAATGTGTTTGGTGGCTCAAGGTGTGTATGATTTTTATTTGCAAAATGAAATCAATATTTGGGATTTTGCTGCCTCAGCTTTACTCGTCCTAGAAGCCGGGGGGGAAATTACAGAAATTAATGGCCAACCGCTCACGGCAAGCACTACCAATTTTTTATGTAGTAATGGACACATTCACCAACACATGTTAAAGGAATTTAAAAAAGCCGTGCTAATCTAATTAATTGAATTTAAAACCTCCTCTTTAAAGAGGAGGTTTTTGTAGCTAAATTTTTCCTGCCAAATATTCTAAAAGCTTTATAGTCTGGGCCACATAGCCCCACTCGTTGTCATACCAAGCTAAAAGATTTACAAATTTATCATTGACCAGAGTGCTACTATACAAATCCACCACCGCTCCATGCGGATTGCCTTTAAAATCCACGGAAACCAACGGTAGTTCACTCACCGCAAGTGAATTTTTTAGCCCCTGCTTAGAGGCCTTTACAAAAGCGGTTTTTAGTTTTTCTACTGTAATAGCTTTGTTTAATTCCGCACTCAACACCACTACCGAAGGGTCGGACACAGGCACCCGCAAAGACAAAGCAGAAATTTTACCCTTTAAATGCGGGTATAGCCCTGTAATAGTTTTTGACACCCCACTCGTAGTCGGAATAATAGACTGGGTGGCACCTCGCGCTCGTCTTAAGTCTATATGACTGCCGTCTAGAAGCATTTGATCGCCAGTAAAAGCATGAATTGTATTTATCACCCCTTGCTTAACTCCAAAATTCTCTTCTAAGACCTTTAAAGTTAAAGTGCTACACACTGTAGTGCAACTGCCAGCCGAAATAATTTTATGCTGGTTGGGATTAAAAGTTTGGTGATTGGCACCAAACACAAAAGTTTCATCTGCATCCTCCATGGGTGCCGTGCAAACCATATATTTTGCCCCTTGGGCTAAGTGTTTATTGGCTTCACTTTTTTTAGTATAACGTCCGGTGGCATCTACCACCATATCTATATTTAATTTTTTCCAAGGCAAACCCCCGGTTTCGGAAGTGTCATCTACAAACGGAAAGACTTTATTTTCTATAATTAAATTCTTGCCTTTAACTTCTACTGACTTCTCCCACACACCATAGGTGGAATCGTATTTAAGCAAATGCGCATACATCTCTAAACCCGAGCGACTGTGGAGAGCCGTAATTTCAAATTTTGGGTTATTCCAAGCTTGTCGTAAAAAAATCCGACCAATGCGTCCCAGCCCGTTAAGAGCAAGACGGGGTTTATTAGATTGTTTATTATTCATATTCAAACTTTATTATAAATTAATTTCGCGTTTATATTAAGTAAAAATAAATAAAAATAATTAAAATTGAACATAATTTACTGCATCATTTTTACTTAATTTTGATCATTTTTATTTAATTCCCTAACCGCTTGTTTATACACTGCACTATTGCTAATATCTAACCACAAACCTTCATACACATACCCATACAGCTTACCTTCTTCTGCCAAGCGAGGCAAAATTCCACTTTCTAATTTACTTCCCCCAGTCCTTATTCCTCCCCCTTGAGGGGGGAGGTTAGGAGGGGGTGAAATGTATTTAAAAATACCTGGTTCCATTAAGTAGATCCCAGCATTAATGAGCCGAGAAAAAGTTTTAGGATTTTGAGGTTTTTCTTCAAACTCTACAACCCGACTCCCTTGCATTTTAGCTAAACCCCAAAGACCAGCCGTATCCGTGGAAGTAAGGGTCATAGTGCAAACCGAAGACTTATTTAAAGAATGGAACTGTACCAAATCTATAAAATCCACGTCAGAAAGAACATCGCCATAAATTAACAAAAAATTACTCCCCTCTACCCATTTTTTAGCTTGGAGGAGAGCGCTCGCCGGACCCGTGACGCTCTTGTCTTGTTCAAGGTATTGGATACTTAAACCCAAGGCTTCGCCGTGTTTAAAATAATCTTTTATTATTTTTCCACCTTCCCCTAGGGAAATAATAATATCTTTAAATTTGGCGGATTTTAATTTTAACAAAGTTTGCTCTAACAGAGGCTTACCCGCAATTTTTACCATAGCCTTAGGCAAAACGCCCCCGTGCGATGAACCAAAATTTACTGGTTTACCACCTGCCAAGATTAAAACCTTCAGGGCTTTTTGCCCTAAACTTTTAGACAAATAAAATTCTATGGCGTGGCTTCTATTTCTCAGCCGGTCGCCATCGATTTGCATATCTAAAGCGTCTAAAATATCTTGTTTTAAAGTAATGGTAAGTCGTTCTCGCATATATGTATGATAGTATCATACTCTTCTAAAAAAATGAAGAAGCGAAAAACTTTGTCTTATTTCCCTCCTTAACTCTCTTCCCCCCCTCTTTTCTAAAGAGGGGGTAGGGGGAGTTTAGGCTTGCCCTGAGCCGTAGCCGAATGGGAGAGGTTGATTACATAAAATGAAGAAGCGGGAGCTCCTAAAAATTCTTAGCTGGTTGGCTAAGAACCCCTAGGTGCATCCCGCTTCAAAGGTTGTTGTTAGGAGAGAAAAAAACGGTTTCCCGCCCCCAGCGCTCTTGGTTAGCGCGAGGGCAGGTCGGGCTTCTTAGCCCTTTTTGAGCACTTCCGCCACGTGCTCACAAGCCGTCCGAGTTTCCGCGTCGCTTACACGGAGGCACCAGCGGATGTGGGTGCCAGAACCGCCGTAGAGGCGGTCGTCTCGGACAACAATACCGGGGGCGAGTTCGGATGCGAGGCGGACAGACCCGCCAGGGTACCCCTGTGGCACAGGGTACCACCCGAACAGTCCGCCGTCGGGCATCACGGCGTCGCTCATCCCGGCCTGCCGAAGCAAAGCGGTGGTAAACTCAGCGCGGTGCTGGTAGGTCGCGCGGGTGCGGCCCACATCCGCATCGCAGTAGCGTAGGGCAGTGGCCGTTGCCAACTGCCCAGGGCGAGACCCGCCCTCAGAATAGAGGGACTTCGTGCGGGTGATGAGAGCGACGCGTTCCTTGCTCCCCACACAAAATCCAACTTTCCAAGAAGCGGCCGAAAACATTTTGGACGCCGTGCCAAACCATAGCACAACATCCAACGCTCCCGGCACCGACAGGGACGAGGGCACGTAGCCCTGCCGGTAATCAAGCGCCCCGTAGGCGTAATCGTCGAGGATCAAAAACTGGTACTGGTGCGCAAGCGCAACCAGCCTCTGATACTCGCTTGCTGTGCAAGACAACCCCGTGGGGTTGCTTACAAAACAAGTGACCACAGCCTTGGGACGCATGCCCCCCAGAACCAACTCCTCTATCCCGTCTACATACGCCGACGCCTTAGGCATCGGCACGAGCACAGGACACAAGCCGTACTTCTTGGCCGCGTCCATATGCCCGTTGTAAAAACGGGAGGGAAGAACTACCGAATCGCCGTGCTGGAATAGCGCTTCAAACGCGCTAACCAGCAGGAGCCGGGATCCTTCCGCGAATGTGACGTTCGCGTCCGGATCCAAACCCCTTACGCCGTGTCGGGCATTCTGCCACCAACAGACGGCTTCGCGCGCTTCGCGCATGCCGTTTGTTGGGGCATAGCCCAGTCCCCCGGGTTTCTTACACTCTTCAAAAAATCGGAACAAGGCTTTTTCCGGCGCCGGGTCGCGCGGAGAGCCAAGTCCGAGGTTAATTTCTTTCATTTTTCTCTCCCCTAATCTGTCATCAATCCCCCTTTTTTGATTTGGAGGAATGACCCTGCCTCTAGTCCATGGGATAGAACCAAGGCAAGGCAAGTTTGGAGGGCAAAACTATTTTTCCTCCCCTAAAGATACCTGTCCGCCTCTGGCGGAAGGGGAGGTAGGAGGGGTTATGAGAAGTTAGACACATCATATCTTTTCCACCCCCTCCTAACCTCCCCCCTCAAGGGGGAGGAAATAATACAAAGAGAGGGTATTAAATTTGCCACCAAAACTTGCCTGTCTCCCTACGGGAGACGAGCCATTCCAATGTTTTAAAGAACAAAAAAGTATGATACTATCATACTTTATCATATAAATATGATATACCTAATTTTGTTTAAAAGCAATAAAAAAATCCCCTATATTTAAAGGGGAAATTTATTATAGGCTAAATTCCAGCTATTTATCCGCTACTTCGTCATATGGCGAACTACAAAGCTACACTAACCTCTTCTTTACTTCATTGACGGCCGTCAATGTTATCAACAAAAAAAATTAAAAAGCTTTTTCGGCTAATTCTAAATCTGTCATAGAATTTATCCCTATTACCTCTTTCGGAGAAACTTCTAAATTATAAATTTTCTCTTTTGCCTGAATGGCAATTTCTACCATGTCTGT
>SXGR01174686.1_pt1 | contig 30598 bp, 19 predicted proteins | sample 3174711 | NCBI WGS metagenome assembly SXGR01 (sample SAMN11356860, study PRJNA531348) | freshwater metagenome | isolation source: freshwater sample F1-60 | place: China: Fuxian Lake, Yuxi | collected 2017-12-25 | reverse complement strand
TCTGGAAGAAGGAAGAAACGCGGGTAATCATCCGGAGAGAAAATGGATTCGAGGATCCGGCAAAACCGTGGATTTCAAACCGGCCACTTTCCGTGGATTCTGGAACGTTGCTGAGAGAGAAGACAGGCGTTGGATTTAAGCGCGGTTGTATCGATCGCGTTGTCGATTCCGTTTCAGCGGTTTGGGTTTGCTTCGAAAAAGACCTGAAATTCTTGGCGATCGAGCTCTTGGTCGCCGTTCTGGTCCCAATCTCGGAGGTCCGCTTTGGGGCCCTGCCAAAGTCTCCACTCTACGAGGTTGATCTTGCCGTCGCGGTTGAGGTCCCGGCGTTGTAGGGCCAGCGATGCCGGATTGCCAGGTACTCGGTTGCTGGGGATCGGTGGGGTGTTGGTCCGTGGGGGCAATGGGGGACGGGTGGTCGAGGACGGGCTTGCAGAGTTTGTCGAGAGGGGCGAAGCCACCAGGGGTGCGGTGGTGAGGGGTTGGGCGGGAGCGGAGGCTGGCGGGGCGATGCCCAAGACCACAGGGGCCGGAACGGGAACGGGAACGGGCGGGGGCGGAGGCACGATCGAGGCTGGGGGCTCCAGATTGAGGGGCGGTGTTGGGGTCTGAATTGGGCTTGGGCTTGGAATGGGGGCCGGGGTCGGGGTCGGGGTCGTCGGTGTGCCAGGTGAAGGGGCGGTCGACCCTGTTCGTTCCAAGAGCGCTGTGGCTAAGCCGGTGAAGACGCTCTCAGGATGACGAATGATGAGACGACGGAGGTTGAGAGCCAATTGATCCGATTGGTTCAATCCGATGGGATCAAACGACATGGCCCGGAGAAACCATTGCTCATCCGTCAGGGAGTCGCCTTCGGTCCAACGGAGGACGTTGGCGTAGTCTCCGGAGAAGAATGCGAAGACGGTTCGTTCAGGAATTGGCAAGGCCGCCACTTTCATGCGGATGTCTTCGGCATCCAAGGTGTCGGGACTCCAGCGGGTCGATGGGATGGAGAGTAATGCCGATTTCTCGACGGCGTAGAGCGGTGTGGCTCGGGCAAACTGAGTGTCGGCACCGATCCACAAATAACGGTCATCGACCGCCAGGGTGGTGACCGGAAAACCCAAGGCGAACCAACCAACCCATTTACGACTGCCCGGGTGGAAGAGGAGGATTCGGGAACGCATCGGAAACACGGGGTCGGCGGTTGCAACCCATAGGAAGCCGTGGTCCATGGCCAATGCCCGGACTCCGCTTGGGATTCGGCTCAGGGGAGTGACGGCATCGATAGGGCGCCCGGATTCGCGGGCGTTGCGTGCCAGTCGTGATCGCAGCTTCATGCGTTCCCGGATGCCGTCAGTCACCCGATCCCGGGCTGCTTCGATGGCGGCCGCGGTGGGCTGCATGCCCGCTGCGATGGGGATTCCGAGGCCGCCGGGAACGCTTACCGTGCCGGCACGTTCGCGGAATTGAGAGGTGCCCGTCTCGGCGTGGAGAAAGCCGAGCCCGGCATCGCTGCCAATCCAGAATCCGCCCTCGGCATCGGGACAGACGGCGAAGAGGCGGATGGGGTCGAGTTCCGGCGAGCGGGGCTTGAGGGCGGTGGGCAGTGTGGTCCAGCGCGGGGCATCGGCCTGGCGGACGGCGACTCGCCGGTCGGTGGCCGCCAGTAGCCACTCGCCTGAGCCGGCTAAGAAGCGCCAGGCGGAGGTGTCGCGGGTATCCGGGGTGGGTGGTGAGGCGTCGAGCCGGAAGAAGGTGCGCTCATCCGGCGACAAACGGAACAGCGACCCGGAGTCGCCCAGGGCGAAGAACCCTCGCCGGGTCTCGGCCACGGCCGGAGGTTGTGGGCTCGTGATGCCTTGGGCGGAGCCGAACGGGTCCACGGCGAAGGTGCCCGCATCCATGCGTGCCAGGCCTCCGTCGATCATCAGCCAGAGTTGCTTGCCGCGGGTCTGCAGGCCCGAGACCGCATGGACCTCCAGAACTCCGGTGGCCGGATCGATGCGGTTGTCTCCGGGAAGGAAGCTCCACAGGCGGCCGGCCGTCGGAGGGAGGTTGGTGTCGCCAAAGGGGTGGGCGGAGATCCATAAACGCTCTCCGGCTGTGGCCAGCGCGTGGATGTAACCCATCGGTTTGGTATCCGGGAAAGCCACCGGAATGACCCGGACTTGTGGAACCGAGGGAATCCATTCTAAGGGGCGCAGTGCGAAGACATCCCGGGGAACTTGGGTTAGGTTGGCGGGGGCCGCTCGAAGACCTGTGGCTCCGGCTGCCAGAATCAGAATGAACAGCAGCAATGTCATGTCAGGCTGAGGCGGCGTTCAGTGTGGTCGAGGGAGGCGAGGGGAGCCATTGGGGCCAAACTTCTGGAGTAATCTCCCAGAATGGCTGCAGCGGCGATCGCTGCGGTCTCTGCGCGGAGGATCAATGGGCCTAGCGAGACGGGTTGTGCGCCGAAGGCTCGGAACTGGTTTAGTTCTCCGGGGCTGAAATCGCCTTCGGGCCCGATGGCGATGGCTAGCCGACGGTCGACGGTGGATCTTGAGAGGGATTTCAGTGCTTGGCCCAGAGGTGGAACCCCGGGTTCCAGAGATGCAACCCAGAGCCGGGTTGTGTCAGGGGGAGCTGGGCGCGCCAATGCATCAGCCAAAGATATTGGGCCGAGAAGTTCCGGGAGCCAGGCGTTGCGCGACTGTTTGGCTGCTTCGATGAGTGTCTGGGTCCACATCGTTCGCTTTCGGTCTACCTCGGAGGCGGGCACCCGTGCCACGCACCGTTCGGTGTCGAGTAAGACCAGCTGTTCTACGCCCAATTCCACCGATTTTTCCAGAAGGGTATCCAAGGCCTTGCCCTTCAGCAGGGATTGCAACAGCACCACGCCGGGACGGGGCCTTGGCTGGATCTGACGTTGGATCACCTGCACCTCTACGAATTTCCGCCCCGAGCTGAGGATCTCCGCCTCGATGAGAGTGCCTTGGCCATCGAGGATTTCCACCCGGTCGCCCGGTTCCAGGCGCAGTACCTGGGACGCATGACGGGCCTCAGATTCGCACAGTGTGAAGACCGACGCTGAACACCGGTCCGGGGAGGCGAAGAATCGGTGCATGAAAAAAGGAGGGCTAGCCCGGTGCGAAGGACGGGAGTCCGTCGCACCGGTTTGAACCTATTTGAAGAAGGCGCGCGCCTTCTCGAAGAAGCCCTTGGATTGCGGATTCACGTTCTCGTCGCACAGGGCGGCGAACTCCTCAAGCTTGGCCCGCTGTGCGGCATTGAGACGCTGTGGAATCTCCGCCCGAACGGTCACGAGCAAGTCTCCTTGGCCACCGCCCTGGAGATCTTTCACGCCCCGCGTCTTAAGTCGGAACGTGCTGCCAGATTGCGTTCCGGAGGGAATGGCGATGCGCGCCTTGCCAGTCAGGGTGGGTATGTCGATTTCGCCTCCGAGGGCGGCTTGCACGAAGCGGATCGGCACTTCGCAGGTAAGGTCTCGGCCGTTGCGGCCAAAGATCTCGTGTTCTTGCACATGGATCATGACGTGCAGGTCGCCATTGGGCGCACCACGGACACCGGCGGCCCCATTGCCGGAGGAACGCAATCGAACCCCGGTGTCGACACCCGCTGGGATGCGGATGCGTACGGAGGTCTTCTGGTTGACGCGACCTTCGCCGCTGCAAGTACGGCATGGGCGCTCGATGACCTTGCCAGCTCCGGAACACCGAGGGCAGGTCTGGCGCATCATGATGATGCCGGCATTGCGCGTTACTTGGCCGCGACCGCCGCAGGTCTGGCAGGTCACTGTCTTGGAGCCCTTCTCAGCGCCACCGCCACTGCACGGCTCACAGCGCATTGGCTTGCTGAAGTTGAGCTCCTTTTCGGTGCCAGTGACGGCCTCCTCGAGAGTGATCTCCAGATCGTAGCGGAGGTTCTCGCCCTGGGTGGGGCCTTCATCGTCACCGCCACCCCCACCGCCGCCGAAAAATTGCTCAAAGATACTGCCCCCGCCGCCCCCACCCCCGCCTCCGAAGACTTCTCGGAAGATGTCGCCCGGGTCATGGAAGCCACCGCCACCACCGCCGCGGGCTCCTCCGGCCCCGGCCCGCATGCGCGGATCGAAGGCCGCATGGCCGTACTGATCGTAGGCTGCGCGTTTCTGGGGGTCGTTGAGGGCTTCGTAGGCCTCGCCCAATTCCTTGAATTGCTCTTCGGCTTCTTTGTTGCCCGGGTTTTTGTCCGGGTGGTATTGGACGGCCAATTTTCGGTAGGCCTTCTTCATCTGCTCTGGCGTGGCATCGCGTTCCACACCGAGCACCTCGTAATAATCCCGCTTCTTCGAGGCAGCCATGGTTCAGGATTCGCTCGAAGTGTTCGCGGTTGCGGAGCCGGGCTTGCGGGCAACGACCACGGCTGCAGGCCGGAGGAGGCGGTCCTTCATACGGTAGCCCTTGCGATTTTGTGAGATCACCAAGCCCTCGGCGACTTCGGTGGTTTCCTGCTGGGAGAGGGCTTCGTGCAGTGCGGGGTCAAACGGCTTGCCCATCGCATCGATTTCTTCGACGCCATAATCGGCGACCGTGTTGCGCAATTGCCCTTGGATCATGGACACGCCGGCCTTGAGCGACTCGAGGTTGGTGTTGGGCTGAGCCGCGGCTTGCATGGCCATTTCGAAGGTGTCGAGCACCGGAAGCAATCGGCCGAGCACGGACTCGGTGGTGGACCGACGTACTTCATCTCGTTCGCGGGCGGCGCGTTTCTTGAAGTTCTCGAAATCGGCATACAGGCGGACATACCGCTCCTGCACCTCGGCCAGTTGGGCCTGCACGGGATCCAGGCCGGATGCCTCTGTCGCAGGGCCGTTGGCAGTGGCGGTCTCGTTCGGGTTGATGGGCGTTTCAGCAGACGGGGTCTCACTCATGGTTGCAATAGTCTCTAATCAGGTCAGGGATCTTAGAAGCCGCGGCCTTCTCGGGCAATACCCGCAGGCGCGGTCGGAATATTTTAACTCTCTCCCCAATCGGAGCATCCTCCGAGGTGCGGGATCGAGGGTGTATCAAATTAATCCGGTCGTTTCCGGGAATCCACAGATCAGGTTCAAACTCTGGACTGCCTGACCGGAGGCTCCTTTAAGAATGTTGTCTTCGGCGCTCATGACGATGAGTCGGCCGGTCCGAGGGTCGAGCCGCCAAGCGATTTCCACCACGTTGGTGCCCACTACGTTCTTGGTGTCGGGCAAGGCTTTGCCTTCCAGCAGGCGGACGAATGGCGCGTTCGAATAGGCCTTGGCGTAGGAGGCGGAGATTTGCTCTCCCAGAGAGGTTACCTCTTCTGGGGTGGAGAGATGTTGGCAGGGGGCCAGATAGAGGGTGGTTAGGATGCCTCGGTTGACGGGGATCAGGTGCGGCGTGAATTGAATGACGACGGGGCTGCCTGCCACGACCGAGAGCTGCTCTTCAATTTCTGAGAGGTGACGGTGCTTGGGGACGCCGTAGGGTCGCACACTTTCGTTGCACTCGCAGAACAGGTAGTCGACATCGGCCTTTCTGCCAGCCCCGCTGACGCCACTCAGCGAATCGGCGATGATGCCGGTCGGCCGGATTAATCCATCTCGTAGGAGCGGGAGTGTTGGTAAAAGAATGCTGGTGGGATAGCACCCCGGCGACGCCACCAAGCGGGCGCTTCGGATCGCCTCCCCGTGAATCTCCGGCAAGCCATACACCGACTGCGCCAAGAGTTCCGGGGCAGGGTGGTCGTGGGCGTAAAATTCTTTGTACACGGCCGCGCTCTTGAGACGGAAGTCGGCGCTCAGGTCAATGACCCGGCAGCCGCTTCGCAACAGCGGGATCGCAAATTCAGCGGCCACGCCATGGGGCAGGGCTAGGAAAACGATTTCTGCCTGTTGAGCCAGAGTGGCCGTGTCGGGATCGCTGAACTTCAACGAACGAGCCACGGGGTTCATCGCAAACTTGGGAAACACCTGTGCGATGGTTTGCCCGGCACTTTGACGGGAGGTGACCGCCACGAGTTCGACTTGGGGATGGCGCAGGAGCAGGCGTACAAGTTCTTCGCCTGAGTAGCCAGAGGCTCCAACGATGGCGACGCGAACGGATTTGGAATTGGAATTCATGGACAACGCAACCGGAGTGGAACCCTACAGAACGCGTCCGCAGGGGGCGAACAGGGATTTTAGCGGACTCGGAATGGGGACTGGGAATTGGCACTCGGAATGAGCACCAGCCTCGCTGCCCTTCCGCTCGATAAAGAAAATAATAAAAAACCCCACCGAAACCGAATCGGTGGGGTTTTTGTCGAAACTTGTCGAACACAAGGAGCCAGGCTTTGATGCCCCAGAGTGCCCCTCGATGTGGCTCCAGCCGATCAGCGCTTGCTGAACTGGAAGCGCTTGCGGGCGCCGGGCTGACCGTACTTCTTGCGCTCCTTCATACGAGGATCGCGGGTCAGCAGGCCGTCGGCCTTCAGCAGGGGACGCAGGGCCGCGTCGGCCTCAATGAGGGCGCGAGCGATGCCGTGACGGACCGCACCGGCCTGACCGACAGGGCCGCCGCCGGCCACGTTGATGAACACATCGTACTTACCCGAGGTCGCGGTCGTCACGAAGGGCTGCTGGACAGCCATGCGCTGGGACTCGAGGGGAAAGTACACCTCGAAGGTGCGACCATTGACATGGATCTTGCCGGAGCCGGCAGAGATGCGGACCCGGGCCACGGAAGTCTTGCGGCGGCCGGTTCCAAGGAATTCGTTGGAGTTCGTCATGGTGGAGAGGAAAGGGATGTTAGCCGACGTACTTCATGTCGCGCGGTTCCTGCGCGGAGTGCGGGTGATTGGAACCGGAGTACACTTTGAGCTTGGTCAGCAACTGGTCGCCCAAGCGGTTCTTCGGAAGCATGCCCTTGACGGCGTGCATCACGAGGCGCTCGGGATGGGCGGCACGAACCTGGGCCACGGAGCGATATTTTTCGCCACCCTTCCAACCGGAGTAGGACATGAACAGCTTGTCCGACTCTTTTGTCCCGCTTAGGACAACCTTCTCGGCATTGATGACGACCACAAAGTCACCGGCATCGAGGTGGGGGGTGAACACGGGCTTGTCCTTGCCGCGCAGGGCATCAGCAACTTGGACAGCGAGGCGGCCAAGGATGGCGCCGTTGGCGTCGATCACACGCCACGCACGGCGCTGCACGTCGACTTTGGGCAGATAGGTCTTCATCAAGTATCCGAAAAGGAGGGCGGTTTCTATCAAATGATCACACCACGTCAATCATTGAATTGGTTTTTGATTCTCGGCGGCTCTGGATTTTCACTCCGACAAGCACTCCGATCACCCTGAGAACTCCGCTGTGAACAGCTGTCAAGAAAGGTTCTTTGCAGCTTCTTCGACGGTTCTTTCTCCGACCCAAAGATCGACTCCCGAGAGAGTGCCTAGGGAAAGTCTAAATGGCAAATGAATGGAGCGTGGGCTTGACCCTAGGGGTCGGTGTGATTGCATCGCGGCGCAATGAACAAGTTTCTGACCGTCTCCGCCCTGTTGATCGGCCTCGCGAGCTTCACCGGTTGCTACCGGACCCAAGAAGGTCGAGTGAAGGTCGGTATGCCTTTCGCTTTGGATTACATCGAAAGCCGCTATGAGCGACCGGCCTCCCAGTTGTTTGAGGCGGCTAAGGCCACGTTGGTATTCAACGGCACTCTGACTTCCGAGGATGTTGTCCGTAAAACCCTCTCGGCCAAAATCGAGAACCGCACCCTGTGGATTCGAGTCGAGGAGTTGGAGCCCAACGCGAGCCGCATTTTTGTGCAGGCTCGGCAGTCCAACGGCAAGGCTGACATTCTCTTGGCCAGCGAACTCGATAAGCAAATCGCGCTGCGCCTCCGCTAATTGCGGTGGTCGTGGTTGCAAGGCCGCGGGCCATTCCCGATCGTCGTCATGACTCCGGCCTTGTCGTCCCCGCAACTGCGGTCTCCTGAACGCTTGCTCGCAGGCTTGGGGATCGCAGCGTTGGCGGGGTTGGGCTCCGGGTTGACCAGTGCGGTTTTCTTGACCGCGCTCGATGCGGTCACTGCGACCCGTTGGCGGTACCCGTGGTTATTATTTTTATTGCCGGTGGCGGGTCTTCTCATGATCCGCGCCTACGCAGCGTGGGGACCCGGTTCCGAGCGAGGCGTGAGTCTTCTTTTAGACGTTGCTCACCGGCGTTGTCCCCGTGTGCCTTGGACCATGGCACCGCTGGTATTGGGGGCGACACTCTTGAGCCACTTGTGTGGTGGTTCGGTCGGTCGGGAAGGCACGGCCGTGCAAATGGGGGCGGCGTTATCGCATGTTTGGGGGAGGCGCTGGAGTCACCTCGTTCCGGATCCCTCCGTCGCCGTGTTGGCAGGCATCGCTGGCGGATTTGGTGCCGTGTTCGGGACACCGTGGGCGGGGGCGCTGTATGCGATCGAGTTGCCGGTTCTTGGGCGATTCCAGTGGCACAGAGCTCTGCAGTGTCTGGTGGCGTCTTGGCTGGGTCATGCAACGTGTTTGGCTCTCGGCGTCGATCACACCGTTTATCCGTTGGCTCGGGCCCTTTCTCTACAACCCGCAGGAGGACTCTGGCAGTGCGCGTTGGCGGCGTTGGTCTTCGGCCTGGCGGCCCGGTTGTTCGTGGGCTGCCTCCGCGGATGGGGCCGACTCTTTGAGCGACTGGCCATTCCCCAGTGGGCCCTACCAGTGGGGTCGGCCTGCGTGGTCATCGCGCTGACTCAGCTCCTGGGTACCGATGCGTACTTGGGCATTGGTGTCACGGGTCGATTGCCGGGGGATCCTTCGCTCGTTCGTTGCTTTGAACCGGGAGGTGTCACGGCCTGGAGTTGGGGGTGGAAGCTGCTCTTCACCACCGTGACTTTGGCCGGTGGATTTAAGGGGGGCGAAGTCACGCCGCTCTTCTTTGTGGGAGCAGCCCTCGGGCACACGCTTGCGACGTTGGCTGGTTGGCCCGTGCAGGAATTCGCTGCGTTGGGATTTGTGGCAGTGTTCGCCGCGGCCAGTCACACGCCGCTGGCGTGCACGGTTCTGGGCTGGGAATTATTTGGGCCAGAAATCCTCCTGCCAGCACTGCTGGCCTGCCTCGTGGCCAATGCCGTCGCGACGGGCACGGGTCTTTACGATGCACGGACCCAATCGGACAGGGCCTCCCAGTAAAAACAGTTTGCCCGGGGCAGGGTGTCCGCGGGTACTTGAGAAAACTCTGGCCTACAGGTCGTGCAGTTCGAACTCGTGAAGTTTGCGGTGCAGCGTTCTGCGACTGACTCCCAGCTTCTGGGCCGCCTCGGTTCGGTTGCCGTCGCATTCCTTGAGCGCATGGATGATGAGCTGCTTCTCGGCCTCTCGTAGCGAGAGCCTGCCAGGAGCCAGATTTGCTTGCGGAACGGGTGTGATAAACGCGGCCTCGATGAGGGGTTCACGCACTGAGGCAGGGAGATCTCGTGGCAGGACTTGATCGCCGCGACACAGGACCACCGCGTGTTCGATGGAGGCCCGTAGTTCGCGGACGTTTCCGGGCCAGCGATATCGGAGCATGAGCTCCATCGCCTCGGTGCTGAAGGCGGTGACCTTCTTGTCGTTTTCACGGGCGAATTCTTTGAGAAACGAGCTGATGAGGAGCGGGATGTCGGCGACCCGTTCGCGCAATGGGGGCAGGTGGATGGGCACCACCGCGATCCGGAAATAAAGGTCTTCGCGGAAGGTGCCGGCCCGGACCAGCGTTTTAAGATCTTTGTTGGTGGCGGAAAGGAAACGCACATCGGCGCTCTGCGTCTTACCGGAGCCCAGACGCTCGTAAGTGCGTTCACCGATCAGCCGTAATAATTTCACCTGAGTGGTGGCGTCGATCTCGCCGATTTCATCGAGAAACAGCGTCCCTCCCTGGGCTTGTTCTACCCGTCCGATGCGGCGTTCACTGGCTCCGGTGAAGGCTCCCTTTTCGTGGCCGAAAAGTTCGGCCTCGAGCAGCGTGGCGGGCAGCGCCGCACAGTTGACGGTGACCAAGGGGCCTCGGGCTTGTCGACTAAGTTGGTGGATGGCCTTGGCGACAAGTTCTTTGCCGGTGCCGCTTTCTCCGGTGATGAGTACTGTGGCGGTGGAGGGTCCGATTTGCTGGATTTGTTCGAACACTTCGCGGATGGACGGAGTTTCGCCGATGAAGCTCTCCATACCGAAGCGTTGATCCAGACGCTGATGGAGTTGCTCGTTCTCGGTTTCGAGTCGGTTGCGTCGGAGGGCCCTTTGAATGCGCAACTCCAGTTCATCGATTTGCAGGCGTCCCTTGCTAATGTAGTCGTCGGCGCCTTGCTTCATGGCCTCGACGGCCAGGTCTTCGGAACCATAGGCCGTCATCAAGATGCAGACCGGAGGTTTCGGTAGTGCCTTCGCTTTGCGGATGAGTGCCAGTCCGTCGTCTCCGGCCATGCGGAGGTCTGTCAGCAGCACATCTACGGGCTCCTTCTCCAGTAACAGCCAAGCTCCCGCCGCATCCGCCGCTGCGTAGACATCAAATTTGTCCTCCAGCGCCGTCCGCAGCCCATCGCGGGTCGACTTCTCATCATCCACAATCAGCAACGTCGGAGTCACAAGAGCCACACTAGATTCCCCCAACGATCCGGTCTCCAATTTTGTAGCTACTCTCTGACCGGCACTCGGGCGGGATCGAGGCGGTTCGGGGTAGGGTGAGGCGTCACTTTGTCGATGACGTGACTGCGCGGCGACTGCCTGTGCGGTCGAAGCAATTCGGGTTCTAGTGAACCGGCAGAGTTTGCCGGATCTGGGGTCGGAAACTCAATAAAACTCAGTAAAAACGGTATAAAATCAACTTGGATCGAGAGTTGCTTTTGGTCGGTTCTGAAACGGACGCGATGACAAAAACAAAGGACAGTTGGTTGGTTCGCCTGAGCCAGATGGACCTCTGGTTGGTGGTGGGTGTGTTTGGCACGGTGCTGCTGCTCATTCTGCCGGTGCCGCCGCTGCTGCTGGATTTGCTCTTGGCGGTCAGCATCGCTTCGTCGCTGCTCATCTTGCTGGTCATCCTCTACACCGAGGATCCGTCGGAGTTCACCGTGTTTCCGTCCCTGTTGCTCTTCGTCACCTTGTTTCGGTTGGCCCTCAATGTGGCCACCACTCGGTTGATCCTCATCAACGGCGATGCCGGACATATTATTGAGGCCTTTGGTAACTTTGTCGTCGGTGGCAATTACGTGGTGGGTATCGTCATCTTCGCCATCCTGGTGATCATCAATTTTGTGGTCATCACCAAGGGTGCAGGCCGCATCGCTGAGGTGGCAGCCCGGTTTACTTTGGACGCCATGCCGGGCAAGCAGATGGCCATCGATGCCGAGTTGGGCGCCGGGATCATCAATGAACAGCAGGCGAGGGCCCGCCGGCGCAAGGTGGAGCAAGAAGCCGACTTTTACGGAGCCATGGACGGTGCCTCGAAGTTTGTTCGAGGCGATGCCGTGGCGGCGGTGATCATCACCGTGGTTAATATCGTGGGTGGTTTTGCCATCGGCATGGCGCAGCGGGGTATGAGTTTCACTGACGCGCTCTCGCGCTACACGCTGCTGTCCATTGGTGACGGACTGGTTTCGCAAATTCCGGCCCTAGTCACATCCATGGCGGCGGGCCTCCTGGTGACTCGGGCCGCCTCGAAAAATAACTTAGCCGAAGAATTGGGGCGTCAGCTCACGTCGTACCCTCGGGCGCTGGTCATCCTTTCGGGGATGCTGGCGTTCCTCGCGTTGGTCCCCGGGTTGCCGATGTTGCCATTCCTAGTTCTTGCGGTCGTCACTTGGTTCATTGGTAAGAATCTTAAGATCCGGCCTGCCACGGCTGCGGATGCGTCGCGCAAGGCCGACGGCAAAGCTGCCAACCCGGGTGAATCCGCAGCCGCCACGGCACCGGGTGCCGCGGGTGCCGCCGCGCCTGCCGCAGACAAGCTGGAGAACCTCTTGGGTGTGGATGCCATGCTCATTGAGCTGGGATTTGGATTGGTCTCCTTGGCTGACAGTCGGAAGGGGGGCGACTTGCTCGAGCGCGTCACCGGTGTGCGTCGGCAGTTTGCCCAAGAAATGGGTCTGCTCATCCCTCCGATTAAGCTTCGTGACAATCTTCAGATCGGGGCCAACGAATACCGGTTCCTACTCAAGGGCAATGCGGTGGCCACTGGCAGCCTCATGCCGGGCTATTCTCTGGCCATGAATGCCACTAACAGCCGGGTGACGCTCAAGGGGATTCCGACGACCGAGCCCGTATTCCAATTGCCGGCAACCTGGATCACAGAAGTTGAGCGCAAGACGGCCGAGATCGCCGGGTACACCGTGGTCGACGCATCGAGCGTACTGATCACCCACCTCACCGAAGTGGTGAAGCATCAGAGCCATGAGATCCTTTCACGGCAGGATGTGCAGCAGTTGCTCGATCATCTCAAAACCACGCATTCCACCGTGGTGAATGAATTAATTCCCGCTCAACTGAATGTGGGTCAGGTCCAGCGCATCCTTCAAAACCTTCTGGCCGAAGGGATTTCGATCCGGAACTTGGCGAGCATTCTGGAGAAGGTGAGTGATTTTGCGGGGGTTACCAAGAACCCGGATGAGCTCAGCGAACATGCGCGTCGCGCCTTAGGTTCGCAAATTGTGAAGCCTTACCAGGACGATCGTGGGGTGCTCAAGGCCATCACTTTGGATCCCCGTCTGGAGCAGGAGATTGCTAAGGGCGTGAGGCAGTCGCAGACGGAGATCGCTTTGCTCTTAGAACCCCGCCTGGCTCGTCATTTGGTGGAGAGTCTTTCGAAGATGATCCAGGGGTTGCTGGCCTCGGGTCAGGCTCCGGTGGTCTTGTGCGGACCGCACATTCGATTGGCGTTCCGGCGATTCTTCGAAGCCACCTTCAGCGACCTGACCGTCTTGAGTTATTCGGAGGTGCCCAGCCGGGTGGACATTCAAAGTGCCGGGACCCTCGTGGTTCCGGAGTAAACTCCTCGGCCGCTCCGTGTGCAAAAAAGCGAGGACGCAGTGAACTGCATCCCCGCCGCTCTCCGCCTTGCCCTCCCCATTTTCAGACAGGCTCTTTGCGATTTGTGCTCAGAACGATGGTTTGCTCAGAACCACCGTGAGACCGAAACGGTCACCAGATAGTCCGCGAAGGCGGCGTCGCCACGGGTTCCCTTTTGGAGGTTCCAGTAACTGCGCTCGCGTTGGGCTTCCAGACGCCAGGGCACCGTGATGGCCACATTCCATTTCCCGGGCATCCAGTTGATTCCCGGTTCAATGGCAATGGCGTAACCCGGACGTCGGAAGCCTTCTTGATTACCGGCGTTGCCGTTGAGGTCCTCCACAGGAATGCCTTCCATGCGTCCACCCAGGGAAACGGAGAGGTTGTGCTTCTCGCTGACCACCTTGGAGAAGCCGGCGCGGAACATGTACTGGTCGGTAATCGACATGCCGTTATCAATGTTCTTGCCCGCAATCATCGGGCCCGCATCGCTCCGCGCGGTGGGGCTCTTTACGCCATTCACATTTTGCGGGTTAAACAGATAATACGCCTGAGCATAGGCGAAGAAGCCCTTGGTCAACTCGCGGTAGCCGTTGAGTTCCCAACTGACACCCCAACCGCCGTCACCGGGTTGGATGGACTGATCGACGTTGCGTCGCACCGGTTGGATGTTCACGCCGGAGGTGGGGTCCTGGTCCTGGAAGAACGTGTCGTCGGCCTGGTAGTCGCCACTGGGAGCCTTGCCACCGAGGCTGACCTGAAGGTTGCCCTTGGGTTGGGTTTTGGGATCCCAGAGCCAATAGCCCACTACGGCTCGGATGTCGCCGATGCCCGTGGCTCCGGTATCTCGTCGGACACCGCTGTGCTCATAGGGCGCTGAACGGATGTGATGCACCCAAGGCAGGACCAGCGATGCCGACAAACGCGGGCTGAATTGGTAGGTCACGCTGGTGTCGATGAACTGGGAGTAGTTGATGACTTCGGTGCCTTGTTGGAAGCGATCGAGTCCGGCGGCATTCCGGGATTCATTGCCACCGATGAAGTGACGATCTGACTTGAAGAATCGGTAGCCGACCGACGCCAACCAAGGACCGTGTTCGGTGGCGTCTTCTCCCGTGCCCGCGTGGTTCATGGTGCACATGCCGCCGCCGCGAACGGCGACGCAGCCTTGGGCTTGGGCTTGCTCGGGCAAAATGGCCTGAAGGCAAAAGACGGCAGACGCCAGGACTGTGGCGGACTGGGCAATGGAGGGAGAGCGATTCATTGCACTCGATTGTAAACAGAATGCGTATTCAAACCCTGCCTTTGGGGTCGAATGCGGGTGCTCTGGGGTGAACTGCTGGTTTTGAGGGGTCGGTTAGACTGGGTGGCAGGCGACACGCCGACCCTTGCCTAGATCTGTGCAGGATCGGAGCTTCGACGCGGCACGGGGGCCGTACGACCGGACAGCGGGGGGTGCGGGGGTGAAACGGGCGTTGAAGCACATCGAGGGGGGCTTCTTCTACGATCTGCCCAGCGCCCATCACACCGACCCGATCGGCGATGTAGCCCACCAGACCTAGATTTTGGGTGATGCCATGAAAGAAGCCCTGATCGAGTCACGGTTTGGGTGGCGAATTGCCGAGGGTTTCCCGGGTTTTTTCAGCCAGCTTTCGGGCTTGTTCTTCGGCTTTTACTGCAGCCTTGCTCGCGAGTTCCGAAGCTTCCTTGAAGGCCAGTTCAGCCTGGGCACGGGCCGCCGTGGCACCGGCTTGGGTCCGGGTTCGGAGCTGCTCGAAGGCATTGGTGCTGGCTGTCTTGATTCGCTGGGCCGTTTGGCTGTGGGCGGCGGCTTCGGCGGCCCGGCGGGTTTCTTCTGCAGCGCGCTTAGCCAACAACTCGGCTGTGTGCGTGGCTTCGCGAGCGGTTTCCCGGGCTGATGCCGCCGCCGAGGTCGCCCCCTGTTGGATACGTTCTCCCGCATCCTTGAGCACCTTGCGGGTTTCTTCCGCCGTGGGCGGTGGCGATTCGGGAGAGCACCCGGTGACCAGCAAACCAAGTAGCAGCACAGGCAGCAGTCGGTGGACGAGCTCGGCCCATCCGGGAAAATTCCGAGGTTCCATGCCCCAATGTTGCGGAGGAACCGGTTTGGGACAACACCCGGTTGGGGCGCATTGAGTGAAAGCGCCCTTGGACCCCGGAGGATCGCAGGTACGTACCGAAAGCGAAATTGCCCCGGGATCAATGACACAGCGGCCTTGCCGCATTCCCAGCACATCCTCTAGCGTTGCCAGCATGTCCACCTCGCTGAGCCGCCGCCGGTTTATTGTCTCTTCCGCATCCCTCGGTGCTTTGGGGATGAGCCCGCTGCGGGCGGTCGAGCCGTTTGTGCGTTCCTCGCGTTCGCGGTTGCGGTTGTCGTTGGCGGCCTATTCCTTTGGAGATCAGTTTAAGGCAGGCAAGGACGGGAGCCTGGCCCTCATGGACATGAAGAAGTTCTTGGACTACTGCGCGGATCACGCCTGTGGGGGGGCGGAGCTGACGAGTTATTATTTTCCGGAAAAGGTGACCGATGAGTATCTCCGCGACGTGCGTCGCCATGCTCACCTGCGCGGAGTCACGATCAGCGGGACCGCCGTGGGCAACGACTTCTGTCACCCTCTCGGCGAGAAGCGCAATGCCGAGATTGCCTCGGTGAAGGAGTGGATTCGCAAGGCTGCCATTTTGGGTGCTCCGCACATTCGCGTGTTTACCGGAGGTCCGCACGGAACCACGGAGGCTGAGGCAGTCAAACTGGCCATCGCCGCGTTGGAAGAATGCGGTGAGGAAGCCGGCAAGGCGGGAATCTTTCTGGGGGTCGAAAACCATGGTGGCATCGTTCGTCGCGCTGAATCCTTGGTTGAAATCATTCAGGCCGTCCGCAGTCCCTGGGTGGGAATTAATTTGGACACGGGTAATTTTTATTCCACCGATCCCTACCGCGAGTTGGCGTTGTGCGCGCCGTGGGCGGTGAACGTTCAGTTCAAAGGCAAGGTTCACGTGGGCGGCAAGTCCGCCGTGGAGAAGGCCGATTATGCCCGCACGTTCAAGATTCTGCGGGATGCCCACTATCAGGGGTTTATCGCCTTGGAGTACGAATTCAAAGAGGACCCCTTTGTCCGTGTCCCTCAGATCCTTGAAGAGATGCGCCCGCTCTTGGATTAACCGGGCTGAGATGAGGCAATCCGCTGCTCGGGCGACGGGGTGCTAGGGGTGCTCGTTCTGCTCTTCGGGTGAGCCGGCCGATTCTTTACCCTCGCCTTGGATCGGGTTTGCCTGATCCTCCGATCTTATTCGTTGATGAAGCTATCGCTCACCTTGTCGCAAGTCTCCCTGGTGCTGGGCCTGGGTTGTTTTCTGGGACACCTCTGGCCGGTGTTCCGGCCGGGCTCCTGTGCCGCGTGGATGCGGGGGTTCCATCGCAATACCGTCGTGGGCGTGGTGCTGATGCTTTTGGGTAGCATCTGGTTCGAACAGAATTTGCAGAACTCGGAGATCTCGGACTTTGCTGCATTCCGACCGTTCCTGTTGGGGGGAGTGATTGCTATCGGAGTGGCCAGTTGCTTTGTCGTCCGGGATTATCTGGCCGTGCGGGGATTGGCCATTGTGCTGTGTCTTGTCGCGGATGTGGTCTTGGACGTCCAACGGTGGCACCCGAGCCCGTGGCGGTATTTGGTGACCCTTTGGATGTACGGATGGGTGAGTTTGGCCATCTGGGTGGCTGTTTCGCCCTGGCGGGTGAGGGATTGGCTGGCTTGGTGCACGCAATCCGAGGGGCGGGTGCGCCTGCTGGGTATTTCCGGTGTTGTCTGGGGAGCCTTGATCTCAGCCTTGGCGGTCACGGTTTACCGCTGATCGATCTTCGGGCACTTCCTATCCTCGGAAGGGCTGAGGGCGTTGCCTGATTCAAAAATGCTCCGTGAGTCAGCGCTCGGGCGAAAAAATGTTTCCGTCCGCGATCGTCTAGAGCCCCGTGTCAGAGCCCTTTCCCTGAGGACGATTTCGGGCTTTAGTCAGCTCGGTGCCGCTACCTTACAAAATTGCCACGCTCCTCTACTGCTTTGACGAGCGGGACAACATTCTCCTGCTGCGTCGAGCTCAGAATCCCAACCGGGGACTTTTTAGTCCACCCGGAGGCAAACTGAAGACCGACATTGGGGAATCTCCCTATGCCTGCGCGTGCCGTGAGGCTCTGGAGGAGACGGGCGTTTCCCTCACGCCAGCGGACCTGCACCTGAGCGGTCTTATTAGCGAATATGGGTATCAGGGACAGACTCACTGGCTGATGTTTCTCTTTGAGGTCAGGCCCCGCTTGCAACGCGTTCCGCCGCCGCATCGGGAGGGAGATTTTGGATTCTACAGTCGTGCTGAATTGGCCATGTTGGATTTGCCTGAGACCGATCGGGAACAGATTTGGCCCCTCTTCTGGAGTCACCGCGGAGGGTTCTTTGCAGCCCACGCTCACTGTCACGAAGAGGGAGGCTCCACCTGGACCTTGGAACAGAGCAGCCCCCAGCGTCGCGCCTGACCATGGAAAACCTTTCCCAACCGGACATCCCGGATCCCGAAATCGACCGTGTGTTCATGGGTGAAGCGCTGCGCCAGGCGGCCAAGGCTTACAAGGCCCAAGAGGTGCCTGTTGGAGTGGTCATTGTTCGCGAACACCGCGTCATTGCGCGCGCTTGGAATCAGGTGGAACTCCTCAAGGATGCGACCGCGCACGCGGAGATGCTGGCTCTGACCATGGCTCAGGAAGCCGTCGGCGATTGGCGTCTGACCGACTGCACGCTGTATGTCACCAAAGAACCGTGTCCCATGTGTGCCGGGGCCATTGTCCATTGCCGGTTGGCCCGCGTAGTCTTCGGTGCCCCCGATGCCAAGGGAGGCGCAGCCGGGGGAGCTATGAATCTCCTGCAGTTTCCCACCCTCAATCATCGCAGTGCAATTACGCCGGGGGTCCGCGAGGAGGAATGCCGTCACATCCTCAAGAGCTTCTTCCTCGAACAACGCAACCGGAAGGATCGTCCGGTAAATCCCTCGGATTCATGAAGCTGGAGCGGGAGTATATGCAACAGAACGATTCTGCTGAATTGGTTTGTCAGCGACGGCGTGAAAACCGACAAGATTCCGTGGATTCCGGAACGTCACAGACAAGAGTCTGTACTTTGCACTTTGTACTTTGACGGGTGACTGGGGCGCTCAACGCGGCGGTGGGGCGGAGGCGGGCGGCACAGACGCTCAGTTTTGGGTGCTGGCGAGAACTTCTACGAACCGGTCTATCCGGGTACGAACCAGAGGGTCGCCTTGGGCTTGGTTGGCGTAGATCGCGAAGACGAGTTCTTCTCCGGTGGCCGTAATTACATAGCCGCCCAGTGCGTGGACGCCGCGCAGGCTGCCGGTCTTGGCTCGTACCGTGCGATGGGCACGACCTGTCTTGAAACGGTGTTTGAGCGTTCCGTCTACGCCGCCTAGGGGTAGGCTTTCTTTCCATGCTTTCTGCTGAGGATGAGTGGCCATGAATCGTAACAGTGCCACTGTGGCGGCCGGGGTGACGCGGTTGGTTCGGGACAGCCCGGATCCCTCTTCGAGTCGCACGGAGTCGCTGTCGATTCCGGCTCGTGTAAGGAATTCTGGCAGTTGGACCAGCCCCCATTCGTCGTGCCGACGGGGAGTGGACGAGGCTACTCCAGTAGTCACTTTTCTTTCCGCCTGACGGCCTATTTCAGTCAGCAATAATTGGGCATGCAGGTTCTGTGACGGTTTGAGGCAGAGTGCTAGACGGCGGGTGAGTGGAAGAGAAGTCTGATGATCCCACTCCATGGCCGGGCCTCCGTTGGTGGCGTGGACCACTCGAACCGATCCCGAAACCGGGATGCCTCGGCGTTCGAGTGTGCGCTTCAATAGTTCTCCGAAAACTTGGGCGGGGTCTGCCACCGCCAATTCAGCCGACCAACCATTGGTGCCGGGGGCAAAGCGGCCGCGGAATTCAATGGGTCCGCCGGGAAATTGGCGGTCGTATTGGATGCGGTGTGTGGTGTTGGTTCCGGGCAATACTCGCCAATTCACGGCGAGGGATGGGAGGGCCGGATGAATGTGGAAGGGGATGCTTGTGGCCCCGGGTGCGGCTGCGGGGGCTACGAGGCGGAAGGTGTTGTTATTGACCACGAAGGCTGAGACGGGTGCGCCGTACCATTCGGCTCGGTCTTCGTTATCCCAACCGGGGCCGTATTCGGGGGTTCGCACGGCCGCATCGCACAGCACGAGGTCGCCGATGATGCGTTTGAGTCCCTTGGATTGCCACTGGGTCACCCAGGGGACGAGGGCTTCATCCCAGGTGCCCGGGCTATCGCCGGTTTCGGATTGAGGTGCGGTGCCGAGGCCAGAGTCGCCTTGGCCGAGAATCCAGAGGTCGGAGTGCAGTACGCCCTCGGTGTCGGGCGGGTTGCTCACGTGCACCGGTGTGTGGAGTCGTGCTTCAGGGCCGAGTTGGTCTAGGGCCAGGGCCCCGATGAACAACTTGGTATTGGAGGCGGGAATGAAGGAGTGGTGGGTGTTGGTACCAAACACCGTTGTTCCATCAATTCGTGTCACCAGGGCGCCCCAGAGGACCGAGGATGTGTTGGTTCCGCTGAGTGCTCGTTGGAGTTGACCTTGCAGGTGCGCAAGGTTGTTGGGTGCCAACTCTGCGCCGAGACAGTGGAGGGCGAGCGCAAGGGTCGAGGCGAACCATTCGGGCGAGATTCGGAGCTTTCTGAAAAGACCAACCCCGATCGAAGTTGGAGGGATGGGTTTCATCCGAGGAGGGAACCTGACCGTGGACGTTTGGACTGGGGCGTTCGAAGGAGCCTTGAAAGATTGGCTCCAGAGGAAGGGCTCGAACCTTCAACCCATCGGTTAACAGCCGATTGCTCTACCATTGAGCTACTCTGGAACGCTTGAAGGAGGCGGAAACTAGCGGTAGGCATTGCGCTCCGTCAACGAGCATTTGTCGCGGGTTGTGCGGCACAAATGGCAAGGGACTGGGGACAGGCTACCGGGGAGGGAATTTGTGGGGCTGGGGACGGGCTCTTCCAGCTCGTTGGGAAGCTTTAGGGACAGGCTACCGAGGGAGCGTTACCGGGGGAGCGTTGGGTTGGGTGGCTTTTGGGGTTTGGCTCCGCGGGACCGTGCCTGCGCTCGCAGGAAGGCTTGGGGAAGGATGAGTTTTCGCGCTATGCGCGAGGGGGTGAGGTGTTCGCCTTCAACGCTCGCTCCGGCACGATCCCGCTGCCGCTGGGTCGCTTTTGGGGACAGGCTGCGGTCCGGGGGTGAAACTGGAGACAGGCTGGCTGAATGAAGAGGGACAGGCTGCTCTAGTCCTTGGGGACAGACTACCAGGGGAACTTGGTAGGGGAAACAAGGGACAGGCTACGGTCCGGGGGGAGAGTGCCTTGGGGATTGGGGACAGGCTGGTTGAGGGGACAGGCTGCTCCAGGCCGGTCCCGTTGCGGCTTGGGGTGGGAATGGGATTGTTCGCTACGGCTTGGAGCGGCTGCGCCTGTGGTTTAGGCTTTGGCCATGACTCGCCAGAAGGTGTTGGACCTCTATTTCATGGATGCACGCTGCAAGCTCATTGAACTCGCAGCGTTCTTGGATCGGGTGGATCGCGCTGAGGGAACTGCGGATTTCCGTTTGGATGCGTTTCGTGAAGCGATGCGCCACCTCGGAGACGGCGATGCCGGGCGTGCGGAGGCAGTCTTGCGGTCGTTGAGTGATCCGACCGAGGAGCCGATTGCGAAGGCTCCAGGAAAGGGTGCCGTGGGGGCTTGGCCTGGGGTGTTGTAGCCCGGGATCTCGCAGCCCGGGGTCGTTTAGGCGGACAGTAGAGACGCCGCTTCAGGGCGAACAGGCGATGACTCCGGGTGTGGAGTACAGGTAGCGTCCGTCTCCGATCGGGTGACGGGCGATGATGGAGACTCTGTCACTCTTCGGTTTGAAGCTGCCCCAGCGCAGGGTGAGTTGGTATCCGGTGCCCACCATGGCCTGTGTTTCAAACTCTTTGAGTTCTTTGGCGGTGAAGGTCCAGGTGTGAGCCGGTTGAAGCGTGGGGAGGTTTTTGTCGCTCAGCAGTCCGTCAAAGAGCAGGATTTCAATTTCGCCACTGCGGATCGGTGCCGGTTTGGCGGCGTTTCCGATGTTGGCGAAGAGTTTGATGGCCACTCCGTCCGGTCCCGGGCCCCCGTCTAAATTCAAGGCGACGGGCATGGTGAGCAGATGCAGTTCTAGGATGCCGGATGTGCGTTTGGGCTTTTTATTGGGGCTGCTGACACTCCCCCCGTCGCCACGGGATGCCCCTGTGGTGCAGCCCGCTGCCCCCCCCGCACCCAACGCCAGGGCGCAGGTTAGCATCCAGATGAAGGGGGTGATGCTGTGTTGAGAGGGGTGTTGGGCCATCACTTCTTGCCGGCCGGTGCGTTGGTTTTGGAGGCGTTGATGTCGTTCGGGAAGATCGAATCCATCAACTGGGTCTTCAAGGGGTCTTTGCGCTCGGCTCCGCGGAGGGTCGACTTCTCCAGCATGCGGGTCGAGTAGTTCCCGATGGTTGTGATTTTGGGCTCCTGCTCGTGGTTGGCCGTGAGCACTTGGGGGGTCAGCATGATGAGGAGTTCACGCCGTTCTGACTTCTTCGAAGTGCTGCGGAAGAAGAAACCAACGCCCGGGATGTCTCCGAGGAATGGGGTTTTCTTGCGGCGAACGTCGTCCACGGTGCCGATCAGTCCGCCGATGACCACGGTTTGTCCACTTTGCACGGTGACCGTGGTGGAAGCACGACGCTCATTGATGATGGGAACCGTGGCCTTGTCGTTGATCTCTACGGTGGAACTGGACAAGGAGCTGTTGGTGGCACCAACGTCTATTTTAACAAAGCCTTCGCCGGTGATGCGCGGGGTGACCGTTAGGTTCACTCCGACATCGCGGTAGTCGAAGGTGTTGATTTGTCCACCCTGGGGGGTTGTTGAACTTCCGGTGATGATCGGGACTCGTTGGCCAATGTTAATCGAGGCGACTTTGTTGTCGGCGGTGAGGATCTGAGGGCGGCTCAGGACTTCCACGCGACCATCGTTCTCCAAGGCTCGCATAAGAAATTGCATGTTGTTGCCGGTGACCAGAGCAGAATAGCCACCGAAGTTTTTCATCTGGTTGGGTATACCAAAGTCGGTTCCGGTTCCAACATTCCATCCATTGCCGAGGTTCTTAGTGAAGCTCCACTCGAAGCCCAGGTCGCGGTTGGAATCGAGGGTGACTTCGGCGAGCAGGACTTGGATGAGTACTTGGGATTGGGCTTGGTCTAGCTCTTCGATGATTTGATGAATTTGCTCGAAATACCTCGGGCTGGCAGAGAGCAGCAGGGTGTTGCTGACTTGCTCGGGTACGATGGCTACTTCGCGTTCGAGAAGCCGCTGCGCGGTGCCGACGGCATCGGCACCCAGTACTTGGGTAACGCGTTGACGTTCTTGGTCGAGGAAGCTGCGGATGGCGGTGCCGACCTCGGCGGCCTGTGCGTTCTTGAGGCGATACACTTCGGTTTTGCGCTCCAGTGCTTCAGACGAATCGAGCGTTTCGATGATTTGCTGAACGAGGGCCACGTAATGCTCGGTGCCGCCGACGAGTAGGGTGTTGGTGCGGGGGTCGACACTCACGTTCAACGCCGTCTGTTCTTCGGATCCAATCACAGCCGTGGCACTGGGAGTCTCGGTGCCATCCGCTCCGGGTTTCATTAAGGTGTACTGGATGGTGCGCTGGCCAGTACCGGCCGCGGCATTGCCACTGGGTTGCATCCGAAACATCGACAGCAGGAGTTGCGCTGTCTGTTGCGCGTCGGCGTTGCGCAGCGAGAACACTCGAATCTTGGCTTCTCGCGATGAGCTGTTGTCGAGGCGTCCAACGATTTGCTCCAGCAGGCCCATGTAGTCTACCGGTCCAGACACGACGAGGGCATTCATTCGCGGATCCGGGGTGATGGAGATGGCCTCCTTGAGTGCGGCGGTGACGAGTTCCTTACCGTCTTCGGTGCGGGTCACGAATTGGAGTACTGACTGTGCGCTCGGGCTCAGGTCAGCCAACGAGGTGATCTTGGAATTCAGGGAGGTGTTTAGCACCAGGGTTAAATTTTCGGCGCGGGCGTACTTGAGGGGGATTACGCGAATTTCGCTGACGCGGGCGGTTTGGTCGGTGTCGAGCTTGGCCACCACGTCGCGGATGCGCTTCAGGTCAGCGGCACCGGAGGAGACGACCAACGCATTCACACGCTCGTCGGCGGTGACCACAATGGGCAACGGTCCGCCTTGGGTGCCCTCGCGAAAGAGTCCCTGAACGGTCAGGGCCACCTTACGGGCGTCGGCCTTGGCCAGGGGAATGACTTCGACCTTCAGGCCGAGTTCCGCCTGCTGGGTGTCGAGGCGTCGAATGAGGCCGTCGACCATGGAAATGTCTTCGACGACGGCTCCCACGATGAGAGCGTTCACCCAGGAGTCGGCGACCACGGTGATCGGGTCCACAGGTTCACCCCGGGTCTTGGGCGGACGGTTTGCGAAGAGTCGCTGCAAGGTGGTCTGCAAGCGAATCGCGGTGGCCTCCTTGAGGGGGAATACCCGAAAATTAAGCTGGGCCAGACGATCTTCGGCATCGAGTTGGGGTACGATGCGATCAAGCATGTCGATGGCTTCCTTGGAACCGGTCGCCAAAATGGCGTTCAGGCGGGTGTCGGCGATCACGGCCACAGGCATGCTGCGTTCGGAGGCGTTGAGTGAGGCGGAGTCGGCTGCTTTGCGTGCTTGAAGGTACTGAGTGAGCACACCTGCCAAGTTGGAGGCACGGGCGTGTTCCAACCGGTATACCTTCAGGTCGGTGGCGGCCACGAAATCTATGGTGTCGACCTTGGAGATGATTTCCTTGATGAGGCCCAGATTGTCCGGGCTGGCCGAGACCATGAGTGTGTTGCTCCGGATATCCACAGCAATGGCCATGGCATCTCGGCTTGCCTGGCCAGGAATCTTGACGTCGGAACGGCCCGGTCGGTACATGCCTTGTTGGACCAAGCTCTTGAGCATGGTGGACACCCGCTGGGCGTCGGCATGCTTGAGGACGAAGGTTTCTAACACGCCTTCAGCGACAGTGGGCTCCACGTCGATGCGGGTGAGGAGGTCTCGGATGAGGTCGAGGTTCTCTTTGTTGGAAGAGACAATCAGGGAGTTGTTGAGGCTATCGGTCTGGATCTCCACTCGGTCGGTCGGGGAGGGGGCTTGACCGGGCAAACTGCGAGCCAGTATGCGGGCGGCGAAGACGCCTTCGAGGGTTACGGCCACCTTGGCGGCGTCATTGTGCTTAAGGGGCAGCACCGTCAGGGCCAATGACGGGTTGTCGAGCTTGCGATCGAGCTTCTTCAGCAGGGCGTCGATGGTTTCGTTGTCTTCGCGGCCGGCGGAAACCATGAGGGCGTTGACTCGGGCATCGGGCAGAATGACGGGCTTTTGACGCTGGGTTTCTGGAGAGGTGCTGGCCTGATAACGCTGGGTGAACAGCTGGTTCAACGAGGCAGAAATGATGCGCACGTCGGCGTACTCCATTGGAACGATACGAACTCCACCGGTCAGACTTGGGGCGGCGTCGTCGAGCTTGCGGGCGAGGGACTCGACCAATTCGTAGGCATCTTTGCCGCCACCGACTAAGAGGCTGTTAGATCGAGGCTCCGGCAGGACTAGGACACGGAGGCTGTCGGCCTGGCCTTTTCCAAGCGATCCCTGGCGGGCCACGCGTTGGTCCATGAGTCGTTGAAGGGTCGCGGCCAATTGTGCGGCGTCGGCATGGGCCAAAGGCAGTATGCGAATATCCCGGAACTCCGGAGCCATGGGCTTGTCGAGTTGGGCGATCAAGTTGTCGATGATGGCGAAGGCTTTGTCGTTGCCCGACACAATCATTGAGTTGCTCCGCTCATCGAGGGTGATCGTCGGGTGGTCACTGGGTTTGGCATTGGCGTTGCGAGCGCCGGAATGCAGGTCCGCGATAATCTTCTGCACAGCCGAGGCATCGGCATGTTTGAGGGGATAGATGCGGACGGTGCTCAGGCCTGAAGCTTCGGGAATATCGAGTTGGTTCAGCAGTTCCTCGATCAGGGGGAGGGTGTCCGCACGGGCAGCCACGATGAGGGCTCCGGCGTTGTCGTCGGCCTGGAGGGTGAGTGCGGTGCGAGTCTTGGCCTGCTCGGTGGAGACGGCTTTGCCACCCTCACGTCGGGTCTGAAGACGACTGACGTAGTTGTTGAGCCCTTCAGTTCCTGGGACCGCCGGGCCCTCGGTGAACACCGATTGGAGCATGGGCAACAAACGGGACGGGGTTGCGTACTTCACCCGGAATACTTTCACCTCGGTGACAGCAGCATCCCATTGCTTATCGAGGTCCTTGATGAGTTTTCGGGCCAGTTCAATCGAATCCTTCCGACCTGACAGGATTAATGCATTGAGTCGGGCATCTGGGGTGACATTCAGCGGGCTGGCTAAGGCGCGGGCCGATCCGGCCTCGGGCTTGCCGGGGCCATCTTGCCGGGTCCCGAGCTTGGCTCCCTGGGCAAAGATGGCCGTCAAATTCTGCCCTGTGGTGCGGGCATCTGCGTGAAGCAAGGCCACGACAGCGAAGTCGGCCGCCTCCGCTGAGCCAATTTGGTCGAGCATCTCGACGACTTTGGCGAGGGCCTCAAGGTTTTTTGGGGTGGAAGTGATGAGCAAGCGATTGCCGTCGCTGGGGTCGGCCGTGATCTTGATGGGACGTTGCAAGTCGAGGGCAACAGAGTCTCCAGAGTCGCTCCGGATGTTGAGCTTGCGGACCTGTTCCTGGAGTTCGCGCGCTTCAGAACCTGCCTCACCAGCGATCCCCGGACGGAGCAGGTTCTGGAGGGTGGTTGCCATAGCGGGTGCAGCACTCTGCTTGAGGGTGAAGACCCGGACCTCGGCCTCGGCGTCCTCGCTGGGGGTATCGAGTGTCTTGATCATCTTTTCCACCTGAGCGATCAGGGGTTCACGAGCGACGACCAGTAACCCTTTGGAACGACCGTAAGGCAGTACTGTTAAAAGATCCCCCGGATGCTGAGCGCTGAGTTGCTGTACCAGTTGCTGGACCAATGGGGTGATCTTGGCCGGTGGGGTGTGAGTGAGGGTAATTAGGCGGTGGGACAGGTCGGCCGCGGGGTTAGTGGTATCGAGCTGTTTGACCAGCGCTTCAATGATGGAAAAATCTTTGGCGGACGCCCGCACTAGGAGGCTTCGGGAGCGGGGTTCTGGCACGACCGTGAAGCGGGGAGGGCGCTGGCTTTGCTGGGGTTGGGGCTGGGGTTGATCACCACCCCGCCCGCCGCCGGGACGAAAGACATTGTTCAGGGTTCGGGCCATGACAACGGGGTCGGCCTGTGTCAGCGCGAGGATGCGCAGATCGCTCTCACCCGAGGAGGCCTTCCACGAGAGGTCGATAATCATGCGGTTGATCCGATCCAGTTCTGGAGCTGGGCCAGAGAGAATTAATGCGTTGGCATTCCGGTCCAGGGCCACGGTGACTTCGGACACCTTAATGGGATTGTTGGTCTTGGTTCGATCCAGAGCCGGCAAGCGATTCACCAGTTTGAGCGAGGTTCCATACATCTGCGGATAGATGTTGGTCAGCATGCCGATCATTTGATCCACGGGGACGTCCTCCACGGTCATGAGCCGAACCTGAAGGCTGTTGTCTTGGGCGGAGGTGTCGAGCCGCTGGATCAAGTCTTGGATTTGCGGCATGTCGGAACGCCGGGCGATCACCGTCAGCGTATTGGCCTCGCGATCTACCTCCAGGACGGGTTGTTCTCCCCGGGGTCGATCTTCATAGACAGCGGCCACTTTCATGCGGATATCGGCGGCGCGTGCGTTCTGCAGCCAAACAAACTGAACGTCGCGATCGGAACGCTCCGGTGCCTTATCCAACGTGGGAAGCAGTTGCTCGATGAGCTTGAAGTGGGTGGCCGATGCCGTAATGAGCAGGCTGTTGGACCGCGGATCGATGGCGATGGCTGGTTGGGCGCGTGAACCAATTCCGCGGCGTTCGAGTCGGCTGCTAACATTGGCCAGCAATTGCAAGAGCACCGGCTGGATGTCCGTGGCGTTGGCGCTGTTGAGCTTGTAGATGCGGACTTCGACTTCGCCGGTGGCACTTTCAGCATCCAGTTCCTTGACCAGCTTCATGACCTCCTGGACGGCCTCGCCGGGTCCATTGAGCAGCAAGGCATTGGCCCCAGTAACCGGAGTGATGCTGACCCGGCGCAGCTTGGCGTCGGTGCCCTTACCGGCGATGGCCTTACTCACCGATTCGGCCACCGTCTCGGCCACGGTCTTGCGCAGCAGAACGGTCTGGATGACTGAAGACCCACCCGGATCTGAGACATCCACCGATTGAATCACCGATTGTACTCGCTCGAAAATGGCGGGCGGCGCGCTGACCAGCAGTGAGCGTTCGTCGAGGGCAGGTGTGACGACCAACCGCTGGGCCGTTTCGGTCAGAGCCATTTCTCGGGAGAAGAGTTGTCCGAGCAGGGTGATTACGGGTGCGGCCGTCACATGTTGCAAAGGGAGGCTGCGAACGCCGCGGACCGAGTTGGTATCTGCTGTCAGCAACCGAGAGGCGATGTCTTGAACAGCCTTCCATTGGGCCGCATTGGCCGTCACTAGGACCCTCGATTGATTGTCGTCAGGGATGAGGATTAGGTCCGCGGCATTGCCGGCTGCTTTCAGTTGATCGATGACCAGCGGGCGAAGGCGGGCGACCGCTTCAGAAGCGGAGCCTTGCGGGATGTTCAGGATTTGGAGGTCTCGGGGCTCTCGGGTGGTTGTGGCATCGAGTTGTGTGACGATTTGCTCAGCGGCCTGGAGATCTTTGGCCTCGCCGGAGACCATGAGTGTTCGGGCCTTGGCATCCACACCGAGGGTCACGCGGGGGGTGAGTCGGCCAGAGGGGTCCAACTTGGCCAGCGTATTGGAGAGAGCGGCGGCGACCTGAGCAGGCTCGGCATTGGTCAGGCGGAAAATTCGGGAATTGCCGGAACGTTGATTGGCGGTATCGAGATTGAGAACCAGAGTAGCAATTTGTTCGAGGTCGTTGGTTCGGCCCGTAACGATGAGGCGGTTGCCCTCGGTGTCGACGCGGATGACGGCCTGCTCGGAGGGCGGAACGGGCTTGGCCTTGAGGGAATCTTCGTACAGCGAACGGACCGTGCCTGCCAGTTCAGTGGCCTGACGCTCGGCCAAATTCAGCACCCGGGTTTCACGCGGTGCAGGGGTTGCGGTGGGCGCTTGAATGACTCCCAGGAGAGTCTCGATTTCGGCCAGATGATTGGTGCGTGCGGTGACGAGGATTCGGCCATTGGGCGCGTCGCCGGTGAACACTGCATCGGCAGGGTCCGCCGCATCCTGACTCTTCCAGCGTTCGGTGTAGAGCTGACGGAGCAGGGGAAGGATCCGGATGACTTCATCGGGCTGGCCTACGTTGATGGGTCGAGTCTCACGAGGTCCCAGCGTGGCTGCGTTTTTTTGGAGTTGTTCCAAAATGGTGTCGACCAATGTCAGTTGAGCGTCGCTGCCGGCCAGGATGAGTTGGTTGCTGGTGGCATCATCGAGAATGAGCAAATCCGACAGGGCTAGGTCGGGCTGGTTGCGGGACTGATCGTCGTAGAGTTGGCGGACCCGAGCCGACATCTCTCTCACCTTCCCTTGCCGGAGTGTCACCACCTTCATGCGGCGGTCCGGACGGGCCCCAAGGGAGGTGTCGAGCTGTTCGATAATGGTGGAGACCGCCTGAAGTTCTTTGGGGTCGCCCGTGACGATGAGGGTACGGCTCTTGGCGTCGACGGAGACCGTGGCTCGCTTCTGGGCGCGGCCAAAGGCGTCGTAGCGGACCAGCGCCGTGGACAGCACCTCTGCAACCTTTTCCGGTTCGGCGGATCGGATCTTGAACACCCGGGCGGTCGCACTCTGGGATCCCACCTTGTCGAGCTTGCGCACTAGTTCTTCGATGACGGCGAGTTCATTGGTCTCGCCAACGACGATCAAGCGGTTGCTGCCGGTGTCCGAGGTGACAGTGGTGTCCGGTGGGGTGCTGCCGAAGCGAGCCTTGGCTTGGTCGAGGTAAAGGCTGCGGACGGTTGTGGCCAGTTCAGATGCGGTCGCAGTGACGAGGTCGATGATACGGACATCCCGGGAGTCTGCTCCAGGCTTGGCCGGGTTAGTGCCCAGTTGCTGGAGGATAGACTCGATCTTTTGCAAATGGTCGGGGCGACCCGTGACGATGATGCGTCCACTGCGGGGATCTCCAAGAATTTGAGCATCGGCGGGATCGGTGTCTGAGCGTTCTTTCCACTGGTCGGTGTAGAGCTGTTGCAGGAGCGGTTGCACGCGTTGCACATCGCTGGCCGAACCGACTTCAAAGGTACGCGTCTCTCGCCCGAGATTGGTGGCACTCGTGGTCTTGAGGTTGTTAATAATCTCGGAGATGCGGTCGAGGTGGGAGGCCCGCCCCGAAGCGATGATCCGTCCCGAGCGCGGTTCGGTAATGAGTTGTGTGTCAGCGGGGCCATCCGAAGGGCGGCTTGAGGCCTGATCTTTGTAGAGTTGCTGAATGATGGGGAACAGGCGTTGGACCTCGGCGGGCTTGCCGATTTCAAACACCCGATTGGTTCGAGCTTCGGGCAGCTCTGTAGCAACTGTGGTCACGATCTGGCGCACGGCTGCGGCTTGGTCTGCGGTGCCAAACACCATCAACCGTTCTCCGGAGGGATCGGTGTACAGGGTGGCGGGTTTGGTGCTGCGCCCTTGGTTCTGCTCGGCGTAGATCTTGTTGACCATGGGCAGGAGGTCGGCGGCGCGGCTGCCCTGAGGCTCGATGGTGTGCAGTTGACGCTGGGATTGGTCGGGGCGCGCATCGAGGGCCGAAATGACCGTCTCGACTTGCTGCATGAGGGAGTCCGGGGCCAGCACGATGAGGCGGTGGCCGTTGGGCTCCGGGGTGATGCTCACCAAGTTGGTCACCGATCGGCCTGCGTTCTGGGCCATGAAGACGCGGGTGGCAACCGTGGCGAGGGTGTCGGGCTCGCCGATGACCTCTACCATCTTCAGGCTACGGTTCTTGGATCCGCCGCCCGTCCCACCAGAGCCTTCGCCTCCTTCATTGTCGAGGCGCTGGATGATGCCCTCAGCATCCTTCAGATCCTGACGGGAACCCGAGATGACGATGCTGTTGGATTCGCGGTCGAGGGAGACTGAGGCCCGTCGAATGGGTTGGTTGCGCGCGTCGAACTTCACCATGGCATTGGACACGACGCTGACGACCTGGGACGCATCGGCATTGGTCAGCCGGAAAACCCGCGCGCCGCCGGCTGCCTCAGGAGCTTGGTCCAGGCGCTCCACGACTTGCGTGATGAGGGTGATCTCCTCGCGGGGAGCGGAGATAATCACACGATTGGCCGCAGGGTCGGACATGATGCGGCCCTTGGGGGTGTATTCGGCCCCGCGCTGG